>Ga0210144_1000034_pt1 | contig 76936 bp, 46 predicted proteins | sample Muzzi_PWA_D2_FD_185532 | JGI IMG/M metagenome (GOLD analysis project Ga0210144, IMG submission 185532) | Wetland microbial communities from San Francisco Bay, California, USA, that impact long-term carbon sequestration - Muzzi_PWA_D2 (SPAdes) | ecosystem: Environmental > Aquatic > Marine >...
CCCCGCCGTCATCGCGTTCACCTCCGGGTCGACCGGGCGACCGAAGGGGATCGTCGGCCGCCACGGCCCGCTGACCCACTTCCTGCCCTGGCAGAGCCGCCGCTTCGCGCTCGGACCGGACGACCGCTTCAGCGTCCTGTCCGGCCTGGCCCACGATCCGCTCCAGCGCGACCTGTTCACGCCCATCTGGCTCGGCGCGACCCTGGTGGTGCCCGATCCGGAGGACATCGGCCGCCCGGGCGCCCTGGCCGCGTGGATGGCCCGCGAGCGGGTCACGGTCGCCCACCTGACCCCGGCCATGGGGCAGGTGGTCACCGAGGTTCCCGGCGGCTTGCATCGTCCCGGCCGGCCCCGTCTGGACGCGCTGCGCCGGGTCTTCCTGGTCGGCGACCGGCTGACCCGAGGAGACGTGGCGCGGCTCCGCGCCCTGGCGCCCCAGGTCGAGCCGGTGAACATGTACGGCTCCACCGAGACCCAGCGCGCCGTCAGCTACCACGACACGGCGGTCGATCCGCCTCCCGCGGGCGAGGTCCTGCCGCTGGGCCGGGGGATGGAGGGTGCCCAGCTCCTGGTCCTCGGCCCTGGCGGGGCCCCCGCCGGCATCGGCGAGGTCGGCGAGATCGCCATGCGCAGCCACCACCTGGCGGCGGGCTACCTGGACGACCCAGAGCGCACCGCCGAACGGTTCGTCGTCAACCCGTTCACCGGGCATCGGACCGGGAGTGGAGGCGACCGCCTCTACCGGACCGGCGACCTGGGGCGCTACCTGGCCGACGGCAGCGTGGTCTTCCTCGGCCGCGCCGACCAGCAGGTGAAGATCCGCGGCTTCCGGGTCGAGCTGGGGGAGATCGAGGCCCAGCTGGCGGCCCGGCCGGGCGTGCGCGAGGCCGCGGTGCTGGTCGACGAGCGCGGTGCCGGCCGGCGCCTGGTCGCCTACGTCGCGGCGGAGCCGGACGCCGGGGCCGACGACCGGCCGACCGCGGACGCCCTGCGCCGGGGGCTCGAGGCGCGCCTGCCCGGCTACATGGTGCCTGCCGCCTTCGCCGTCCTCGACCGCCTGCCGCTGACGCCCAATGGCAAGGTCGACCGGCGGGCGCTCCGGCAGATCGGCCCGGAGGAGGAGGAGAGCGCCGGGGCGGTGGCGCCGCGGACGCCGCTCGAAGCCTCGCTGGCGGAGATCTTCGCCGGGGTCCTCGAACGGCCAAACCTCGGCGTCTTCGACGACTTCTTCCAGCTCGGCGGCCAGTCGATCCTGGCCACCCGCCTGGCCGCCCGGGTGCGCGACGGCTTCGGGGTCGACCTGCCGCTCCGGGCGGTGTTCGAGCGGCCGACCGTCGCCGGCCTGGCGGAGGTGCTGGGGGAGATCCTCACCGGAGCGCCGGCCGGGGAGGCGCCGGAGGCGGAGCCGGAGCTCCTGCCGGTGCCGCCGGCGGGGCGGGCCGGCGGGCTGCCGCTCTCGTTCAGCCAGCAGCGGCTCTGGTTCCTCGCCCGGCTCGAGCCGGACAGCTCCGCCTACAACATGGCGGTGGCGGTGCGGCTGGTCGGCAGGCTGGACCTGGCGGCGGCGGCTGGTGCCCTGGCGGACCTGGCGGCCCGGCACGAGTCGTTGCGCACCCGGTTCGAGGAGCGTGACGGCCGGCCGGTCCAGATCGTCGCCCCCCGGCCGGATCTGGCGCCTGCGGTCGTCGATCTCTCCGGCCTGCCGGAGGCTGCGGCGGGCGCGGCACAAGAGGCGGCGCTTCGCCACGGCGTCTGGCGCCCCTTCGACCTCACCGTGGCGCCGCTCGTCCGGGTGCTCCTGGTGCGCGAGCCCGGCGGCGGCCACGCCCTGGTCGCGGTCATGCACCACATCGTCTCGGACGGCTGGTCGCTCAACGTCTTCGTGCGCGACTTCGGGGCGCTCTACGCCGGCCGGGTGGGGGAGGCCGAGGCTGCTCCCGCGCTGCCACCGCTCTCGATTCAGTATCCGGACTACGCGGTCTGGCAGCGCCGCCGGCTCGCCGGCGAGCGGCTGCGGCGGGACCTGGACTACTGGCGCGGCGCGCTGGAGCGGCCGCCGGTGCTCGAGCTGCCCACCGACCGGCCCCGGCCGGTCGAGCGGAGCGGCCGGGGCGCCCTGGTGCGCGCGGCGGTCCCCGCGGCCACGGTCGCGGCCCTCGACCGCCTGGCCACCGCGGAGGGTGTCACCCGGTTCATGGCCCTGCTGGCCGGGTACCAGACGCTCCTGGGGCGCTTGAGCGGCCAGCGCGATCTGACCGTCGGCTCACCTGTCGCGAACCGGGACCGTTCGGAGCTCGAGCCCCTGATCGGCTTCTTCGTCAACACCGTCGTCCTGCGGGGCGACCTGGACGGCGAGCCCTCCTTCCGCGCCCTGCTGGGGCGCACCCGGGAGGCGACTGTGGGCGCCTACGCCCACCACGAGCTGCCGTTCGAGCGGCTGGTGGAGGAGCTGGCGCCGGAGCGCGACCGCGCCAGGACGCCGCTCTTCCAGGCGGTCCTGGTGCTCCAGAACACGCCCGCCGAAGAGGTCGAGCTGCCGGGGCTGCGGTTGGAACCCGTGGCCCTCGGGCGGTCGAGCGCCCGGTGGGATCTGACCCTTTCGGCCGTCGAGCAACCGGCCGGGGACGGCGGTGGCCTCGGCCTCGTCCTCGAGTACGACACGGACCTGTTCGACCCCACCACGGCCCGGCGCTTGCTCGGGACCCTCGACGTCCTGCTGGCGGCGGCGGCCGAGCGGCCGGACGAGCCGATCGACGCCCTCCCCCTGCTCACCGCCGTCGAGCGCCAGCAGGTGCGCGAGTGGAACGCCCCGGCGTCGGTGCCCGCCCGGTGGCGTGGTGAGGACCGGCCGGCGACCCTCCACGAGCGCTTCCGGGAGTGGGCGCGGCGGACCCCGGACGCGGTCGCGGTGGGCGCGGGCGACCGGGCGCTCACTTACGGTGCCCTGGAGCGGCGGGCGCTTCGGCTGGCCGGGCGCCTCCGCCGCGTGGGCGTGGGGCCGGAGAGCGTCGTCGGCCTGTGCGCCGAGCGCTCGCTCGACCTGGTGGTCGGAATCCTCGGCGTGCTCGAGGCCGGCGGCGCCTACCTGCCGCTCGACCCGAGCCTGCCGGCGGCACGCCGCGAGCTGATCCTGGACGACGCGGGGGCGGCCCTGGTGGTGGTCCAGGCGGGGCTGGAGGAGGCGGTGCTGCCTTCGGACGGAACCGGTGCTGGGAGTGGCTCGGCCGCGGCGATGCTGACCTTCGGCGAGGGCGCGGCGGACGACGGGACGGCGGAGCCGGACACGATCGACCGCGCGCCGGCGCCGCTCGATCCGGACCACCTGGCCTACGTCATCTATACCTCCGGCTCGACCGGCAAGCCGAAGGGCTCGCTCCTCACCCACGCCAACGCCGCCCGGCTGTTCGACGAGACCGCGGCCTGGTTCGCGCCGGGCCCGGAGGACGTCTGGACCCTGTTCCACTCGTTCGCCTTCGACTTCTCGGTCTGGGAGCTCTGGGGGCCGCTCACCTACGGTGGCCGCGTGGAGGTGGTGCCCTACTGGGTGAGCCGCTCGCCGGAGGCGTTCCTGGATCTGGTCCACGACCGGCGGGTGAGCATGCTCAGCCAGACGCCGTCCGCCTTCAAGCAGCTCGTGGCGGCCGATGCCGAGGGTCCCGCCGTGGAGCGCCCGGCCCTGCGCGCGGTGGTCTTCGGCGGCGAGGCCCTCGAGCCGACCTCCCTGGCACCCTGGATCGCTCGCTACGGCGACCGGGCACCGCGCCTGGTCAACATGTACGGCATCACCGAGACCACGGTGCACGTGACCTACCGGCCGGTCTCCGCCGGCGACCTGGCCGGCCGCGCCGGCAGCCCGGTGGGGGTGCCGATCCCGGATCTCAGGGTCCACCTGCTCGATCCGCGCATGGAGCCGGTGCCCCTGGGCGTGCCCGGAGAGATCCACGTCGGCGGCCCCGGCCTGGCCCGGGGGTACCTGGACCGGCCGGGCCTGACCGCCGCGCGCTTCGTGCCGGACCCGTATGCCGAGGGGATGCCCGGGGAGCGCCTGTACAAGGCGGGCGATCTGGCGCGCCGGCTGCCGGACGGCGGCCTGGACTTCCTCGGCCGGATCGACCACCAGGTCAAGATTCGCGGCTTTCGCATCGAGCTGGGGGAGATCGAGGCGGTCCTCTCCGGCCACCCGGAGGTGGCGCAGGTGGCGGTGCTCGCCCGGGACGACGGCGGGGCCGCCGGCGGCGGCACCTACCTGGCCGCCTACCTGGTGCCGCAGAAGGGGGCCGCGCCCGGGATCGCCGACCTGCGCGCGCACTGCGGCGAGCACCTGCCCGACTACATGGTGCCGACCGCCTGGGTCGTGCTCGACGAGCTGCCGCTCACCGGCAACGGCAAGCTGGATCGCCGGGCGTTGCCGGCCCCGGAGGCGGCGTCGGCCGGCGCCGGCCAGGAGTTCGTGGCGCCGCGGAACCCGGTGGAGATGGCGGTCGCGGCGGCCTTCGCCGAGGTGCTCGGGGTCGAGCAGGTCGGGGCGGACGACGACTTCTTCTTCCTCGGCGGTCACTCGCTGCTGGCGACTCAGGTGGTCGCCCGCTTGCGCCGGACGTTTGGCGTCGAGCTGGCGCTCCGCAGCCTGTTCGAGGATCCGACGGTCGCCGGCGTCGCGGCGGCGGTCGAGGCCGCCCGGCCGGCGGCGGGGGAGGGCCGGATCGCCCCGCCGCTCGCACCGCTCGCCGCCGCCGGGGAGCGGCCGGATCGCCTACCCCTGTCGTTCGCCCAGGAGCGCCTCTGGTTCCTCGATCGAATGGAGCCCGGCGCCACTGCCTACAACATGGCGACCGCGTTGCGGCTGGCCGGACCTCTCGAGCACGGCCACCTCTCCCGGAGCTGGCAATCCCTGGTCGACCGTCACGAGAGCCTCCGGACCACCTTCGGCCTGGCGGGCGACGAGCCGGTGCAGGTGGTGGCCACGGGGCGTCGCCATCCGTTGCCGCGGGTCGACCTGACCGGCCTGCCGGCACACCGCCGGGAGGAGGTAGGACGTCGCCTGGCGGAGCACGACGCCCGAAGGCCCTTCGACCTCGGCCAGGGTCCGCTCCTCCGGACCACGCTGATCGACCTGGCAGAGGAGGAGGCCCTGCTGCTCCTCGCGATGCACCACATCGTCTCCGACGGCTGGTCGATGGGCATCTTGGTGCGCGAGATGGGGGAGCTCTACCGGGCGGCGGTCGAAGGGCGCGCGCCGGACCTGCCGGCGCTTCCGGTCCAGTACGCGGACTATGCCGTCTGGCAGCGGGGCTGGCTCACCGGCGAGGTGCTGAACGAGCAGCTCGACTACTGGCGGGAGCGGCTGGCCGGGGCCGACGGGGTGCTCGACCTGCCCACCGACCGGCCGCGGCCGCCGGTGCAGAGCTACCAGGGTGCGACCTTCGCCATGGAGCTCGGCGCCGAGGTCGCCGCCGGGCTCCACGAGCTCGCCCGCCGGAGGGGTGCGACCCTGTTCATGGTGGCGATGGCGGGCTTCCAGGCGCTCCTCGCCCGCCACAGCGGCCAGGGGGACCTGGTGGTGGGCTCGACCATCGCCAACCGCCAGCGCGAGGAGGTCCAGGGGGTGATCGGTTTCTTCGTCAACACCCTGGCGCTGCGCACCGACCTGTCGGATGACCCATCGTTCGACACGCTGGTCGAGCGGGTCCGCGATGCCAGCCTGGGCGCCTACGACCACCAGGACCTGCCGTTCGAGAAGCTGGTCGGAGAGGTGCGTCCCCAGCGGGACCTGTCGCGCTCGCCGCTCTTCCAGGTGGTGCTCCAGCTCCAGAACGTGCCCATGGAGACCGTCGAGCTGCCCGGGCTGACGATCGAGCCTCTCCACGCCCAGAGCCAGACGGCGAAGTTCGACCTGATCCTCAACCTGACCGAGCTGGAGGACCGGATCCACGGCCTGTGGCGCTACAAGAGCGACCTGTTCGACCGTGCCACGGTCCAGCGGCTGGCCCGCCACCTGGAGACGTTGTTCGCGGCGGTCGCCGGGAACCCGGCGCTGACCGTGTGGGAGGCGCCGCTGCTGGCGCCGGGCGAGGTTCACCAACTGGTGGTCGAGCCGGCGGATGCGCCGGGCCGGCCGTGGCCCACGGCGGCCCAGGCCGGTCCAACGGGGGTCGCCGGCGACGGCGCGACGGTCCACGGGCTGTTCGAGGCGCGGGCGGCCGCGGCGCCGGAGGCGATCGCCCTGAGCGCGAGCGGAGCGAGCCTCACCTACGGCGCCCTGGACCGCCGGGCCGGGCGCCTGGCCCGGGCGCTCCGGGCGCGGGGCGTCGGCCGCGGCGTGCCGGTGGCTCTCTGCCTGGAGCGCGGCTTCGACATGGTGGTGGCGGTCCTCGGCGTGCTCAAGGCCGGTGGCGCCTACGTACCCCTCGATCCCGCGTACCCGGAGGAGCGCCTGGCGTTCAGCCTGGAGGACTCCGGCGCGCCGGTGGTGCTCAGCGCGACCGCCCTTCTGGATGTTCTGCCGGAGACGCCGGGTGGCGCGGTCGAGACGCTCTGCCTCGACCGGGAGCTCGATTGGGAGGACGAGCGAGAGCCGGCTCCGGAGCACGGCCGCGGCCGGGAGGAGGTCGGTACCTCCGATCTGGCCTACGTGATCTACACCTCGGGCTCCACCGGACGACCCAAGGGCGTGCCGGTGACCCACGGCAACGCGGTCCGCCTGATGTCCTCGACCGAGCCGTGGTTCGGCTTCGGTCCGGACGACGTGTGGCCCCTGTTCCACTCCTACGCCTTCGATTTCTCGGTCTGGGAGCTCTGGGGGCCGCTCGCCTACGGCGGCCGGTTGGTGGTGGTGCCGCTCGCCGTCAGCCGCTCGCCCGAGGAGCTCCACGCCCTGCTCGCCCGGGAGCGGGTGACCGTCCTCAACCAGACGCCGTCGGCGTTCCGAGGACTGGTCCGTGCGGACGAATCGGCGCCGCCGCTCGACGCCCTGCGCTGTGTGATCTTCGGCGGCGAGGCCCTGGAGCTGGCGGCGCTCGCCCCCTGGTTCTCGCGCTACGGGGACCGGCGGCCGCGGCTGGTCAACATGTACGGCATCACCGAGACCACGGTGCACGTGACCTACCGGCCGGTGGGCTCGGACGATCTGGCCGCCGGCCGCGGCAGCGTCATCGGCCGGCCGATTCCCGACCTCCAGCTCCACCTGCTCGACCCGCGGCTCCGGCCGGTGCCGATCGGGGTGGCGGGGGAGATTCACGTCGGCGGGGCCGGCCTCGCCCGCGGCTACCTCGCCCGGCCCGCGCTCACCGCGGAGCGGTTCGTTCCCGATCCGTTCGCCACCGGTACCACCGGGGCGCCCGGCAGCCGCCTGTACCGGAGCGGCGATCTGGCCCGGCGCCTGGCGGACGGCGACTTCGAGTACCTGGGGCGGATCGACCACCAGGTCAAGGTCCGCGGCTTCCGGATCGAGCTCGGGGAGATCGAGTCCGCCCTGGCGGGCCACCCGGCCGTCGCCGAAGCCGTGGTGGTGGTCCGGCCCGCGGTGGGCGACGGGAGCGGTGGCGAAGACGGCCACCGGCTGGTGGCCTACCTGGTGGCGGGCGCCGGCGAGCACCCGACAGTGGTCGAGCTGCGCTCGTTCCTCGGCCGGAGCCTGCCCGACTACATGGTGCCGGCGGCCTTCGTCACCCTGGACGCGATCCCCCTGACCACCAATGGCAAGGTGGACCGGAAGGCGCTCCCCGAGCCGGAGGAGAGCCGGCCCGAGCTGGGCCAGGAGTACGTGGCACCCCGAGACGGGTTGGAGGAGTGGCTGGCCGGGCTCTGGCGTGAGGCCCTGCACGTCGACCGGATCGGCGTCCACGACGACTTCTTCGACCTCGGGGGCAATTCCCTGGTCGGCGCGGTGCTGATCAACCGGCTCCAGCAGGAGCTGGGCGAGATCGTCCACGTGGTGGTGATCTTCGACGCGCCGAGCGTCGCCGAGCTCGCCCTCCACCTCCGCCGGCAGCACCCTGTCGCCGTGGCGCGGCTGCTCGGCGAGGAGGTGGCGACGGAGGGCGACGGCGCCGACGAGGTGGCGCCGGTGGACGCAGCCATGGCTGAGCAGGTGCGCTCCATGGTGCTCGCCATGGACCGGTTCTCGGTCGGCCGGGAGCCGGCGGAGCCGCGCAACCCGGGCGCCGTCTTTGTGCTCTCGGCGCCGCGCTCCGGCTCGACCCTGCTCCGGGTGATGCTCGGCGGGCACCCGGGCCTGTTCTCGCCGCCCGAGCTCGAGCTGCTCTCCTTCAACACCATGGCGGACCGGCGCCGGGTGTTCAGCGGCCGGGACGCGTTCTGGCTCGAAGGCTTGCTCCGGGCGGTGATGGAGATCGAGGACTGCGAGGCGGACGAGGCGCGCGCCCAGGTGGAGCGCTGGGAGAGCGAGGAGCTCTCGACCCAGCAGGCGTACCGCTGGCTCCAGGAGCGCCTGGGCGAGCGGCTGCTGGTGGACAAGACCCCCTCCTACGCTCTCCACCCGGAGGTTCTGGCCCGGGCCGAGCACGACTTCGACGGCGCGCGCTACGTCCACCTGGTCCGCCACCCCTACGGCATGATCCGCTCCTTCGAGGAGGCGAAGCTCGACCAGATCTTCTTCCCCGCCGAGCACACCTTCACCCGGCGCCAGCTCGCCGAGCTGATCTGGACCGTCTCGGAGCAGAACATCCGCGCGTTCCTCGCCACGGTGCCGCCCGAACGCCGCCTCGTGGTGCGCTTCGAGGACCTGGTGCGCCGGCCGGAGCCGACGCTGCGGCGGCTGTGCGCGTTCCTCGGCATCGAGTACCGGAGGGCCATGGCCGAGCCGTACCGCAACCAGGCCGGCCGCATGACCGACGGCATCCACGAGCAGTCGCGGATGCTCGGCGACGTCAAGTTCCACGAGCACGCGGGGGTGGATCCGGCGATCGCCGACCGCTGGCGGGAGGCGTACTCCCGGGACTATCTGGGGCGGATCACCTTCGGCCTGGCCGCCGACCACGGCTACGAGCCGCTGGCGCGGGAGCTGCCGCCGCTCGAGCCGGGGGACTGGCAGCCGGAAGAGCCGCTGCCGCTCTCCTTCGCCCAGGAGCGCCTCTGGTTCCTCGACCAGCTCGACCCGGACAGCCACACCTACAACGTCGCGGCGGCGCTCCGCCTGCTCGGCCCGCTCCGGGCGCCCGCGTTCGCCGGTGCGGTCCGGGCGGTGGTGGCGCGGCATGCGAGCCTGCGCACCCGGTTCGACGTCCTGGACGGTCAACCGGTCCAGGTGGTCTCGGCGGAGCTGGCGCTGCCGGTGCCAGTGGTCGACCTGGGAGGTCTCGACGCCGTCCGCGCGGCGCGGGAGGAGCTCCGCCTCGCGCGCTCCGAGGCGACCCGGCCGTTCGACCTCCAGGCCGGCCCGTTGCTCCACGTGCGGCTGCTGCGGCGGGGGCCGGAGAGCCACGTCGCCCTCCTCACCATGCACCACATCGTCTCCGACGGCTGGTCCATGGGCGTGGTGATCCGCGAGGTCGGCGCGCTCTACACGGCGCTCGCCACGGGAGCGGCGCCCCGGCTGCCGGAGCTGCCCGTCCAGTACCCGGACGTGGCGCTCTGGCAGCGGCGGTGGATCGCCGGCGAGACCCTCGCCCGGCAGCTCGCCTACTGGAAGGAGAAGCTGGCCGGAGTGGGCGTGCTCGAGCTGCCCACCGACCGGCCGCGGCCGGCGACGCAGACCTTCCGCGGCTCGACCTACCGGATCGCGGTCTCCGAAGAGCTGGTCGGCCGGATGGACGCGCTGGCCCACGCCACCGGGTCGTCCCGCTATATGGCTTTCCTGGCGGCCCTCCAGGCGTACCTCGCCCGCTGGACGGGCCAGGACCGGTTGACCGTCGGCAGCCCGTTCGCCAACCGGGACCGCACCGAGGTGGAGCACCTGATCGGCTTCTTCGTCAATACCCTGACCCTGCGCGGCGACCTGTCCGGGGATCTGACGGCACGCGAAGCGGTGGTCCGCGCGCGCGCCACCGTGCTCGAGGCCTTCGCCCACCAGGACGTGCCGTTCGAGCGCGTGGTCCAGGAGGTGCAGCCGGACCGGAGCCTGAGCGTGCCCCCTCTGTTCCAGGTGATGCTCGCCTTCCAGGGTGGTGCCGACGCGCCGGCAGCCGGAGGGGATCAGGAGCGGGGAGTGGACCTGGGGGAGCTCCGGCTCGAACGGGTCGGCGCGGAGCTGACCACCTCCAAGTTCGATCTCACCCTGACCCTGATCGACACCGGCGCCGGGCTGCGCGGCCACTGGGTCTACAACGTGGACCTCTTCGACCGCTCGACCGTCGGCCGGCTCGCCCGGAGCTTCGAGACCTTCCTTCAGGCGTTCGCCGGCGCGCCGGAGCGCCAGGTGACGGCGCTGCCGCTGCTGGCGCCGGCGGAGGCCCACCAGGTGCTCGTGGAGTGGGGCGTGCCGGCGGTCCGGACCGGTGCCGGCGTGCCGGTCCACGAAGCGATCGTGGCGCGGGCCGCCGCGGCGCCGGACGCGGTGGCGGTGACGATCGACGGCGTCAGCCTGTCGTACGGCGTCCTCGAATCCCGCTCCCGGCGCCTGGCCCGCTACCTGGCCCGACAGATGGTCGCCCACAGGGTGGCTCCCGGGCAGGTCGTCGGCGTGGCGGCCGAGCGGAGCACGGAGCTGATCGTGGCGCTCCTGGCCGTGCTGCGAGCGGGGGCGGCCTACCTGCCCCTCGATCCGGCGCTGCCGGCGGAGCGGCTCGCCTTCATGTTGGAGGACGCCGGGGTGCGCCTGGTGCTCACCCAGGCGACGCTCCTGGCGGGCGGTCTGGACGACGTCCTCACCAGCGTCGCGGCGCCGGTGGAGCCGGTGGTCCTGGGGAAGCTCGATGGCGAGACGGCGGGGGAGGGTGCACCGCAGGGCGCGACCGCCGGCCCGGCCGACCCGATCGAACCGGAGAGGGCGGCCTACGTGATCTACACCTCCGGCTCGACCGGGCAGCCGAAGGGGGTCGTGGTCTCCCACGGCGCCCTGGCCCACCGGATCGAGTACGCCCGCGCCGTCGACATCGGCCCGGACGACGCCTTCCTGCAGAAGACGACGATCAGCTTCGACGTCTCCGTGCTGGAGATCTTCGGTCCGCTGGCGGCGGGCGGCCGGACGGTGCTCGCCCGGCCGGGCGGCGAGAAGGACACGGACTACCTGGTGTCGCTCATCGCCCGCGAGCGGGTGACTCAGACCTCGTTCCCGCCGACCCTCCTGCTGGCGCTCCTGGAGACTCCGGGGTTCCGCGGCCTCGACAGCCTGTCGACGGTCATCACGGGCGGCGAGACGGTGCCGGCGGAGCTGCCCGGGCGGTTCTACCAGTACCTGGAGGCGCGGCTCCTGAACCGGTACGGACCGACCGAGACGACCATCTCGGTCACCTCCTGGCCGGCGCTTCCCGGGGTGCGCGAGCGCAGCCTGCCGATCGGCCGGCCGACCGCCGGCGCCCGCATCGCGCTGACCGACCGCAACCTGCGTCCGGTGCCCGCCGGAGCCAAGGGAGAGCTGGTGGTCGGCGGCCCGGTGGTCGCCCGCGGTTACCTGGGCCGGCCGGCGCGGACGGCCGAGAGCTTCGTCCCCGATCCGTTCTCGCGCTGGCCCGGGGCGCGCCTCTACCGCACCGGCGACCTGGCTCGCCTGCGCTCCGACGGCGCGATCGAGTTCGCGGGCCGGATCGACACCCAGGTCAAGATCCGCGGCTTCCGGGTCGAGCTGGGAGAGATCGAGTCCGCCCTCGTCCGCCACCCGGCGGTCCGGGAGGCGGCGGTCATCGACCGGGGCGAGGGCGCGAGCAAGAGCCTGGCCGCCTACGTCGTGCCGGAAGAGGGGGCGCAGCCGGCGGCCCGGGACCTGGAGCGGTACCTGGGCGAGGTGCTACCGGCGTACATGGTGCCGTCCGGGTTCGTGGTCCTCGGCGCTCTGCCGCTCTCGCCGACCGGCAAGGTGGACCGCAAGGCGCTGCCGGAGCCGGACCTGGCCGCGCCCGGCGGCACCGGTGCCGCGGCGTCCGAGCCGCCCCGGGGCGAGGTCGAGGAGCTGATCGCCACGGTGTGGGCGGACGTGCTCGGCAGCGAGCGCGTCGGCCGGGCCGACGACTTCTTCGATCTCGGCGGCCACTCCCTGATGGCGACCCGGGTGGTCTCGCGGCTCCGCCAGGCGTTCGGCGTCGAGCTTCCCCTCCGGCGGCTGTTCGAAGAGCCGACGGTGCGCGGGCTGGCCCAGGCGGTGGAGGCGGCGGCCGGTGGGGCCGGGAACGAGGTGCCGCCGTTGGCCGCCGTTCCCCGGACCGCGGCCGCGCTGCCGGTCTCCTTTGCCCAGGAGCGGCTCTGGTTCCTCGACCGGCTGATGCCGGGGACGCCGACCTACAACATGGTCACCGGCCTCAGACTGACCGGTGCCCTGGACCTGGCCGCCCTGGGGCGGAGCTGGGACGCCCTGGTCGCCCGCCACGAGACGCTCCGCACTACCTTCGCCGTCCGCGCTGGCCAGCCGGTCCAGCGCGTCGCACCCCGGCGCCGCCAGCACCTGCCGCTGGTCGACCTGGGTGCCCTGCCGGCCGCGCGCCGGGAGCCGGAGGGCCGCCGCCTGCTGACCGATGCCGCCCGCCGGCCGTTCGACCTGGAGCGGGGACCGCTGCTCCGGACCGTGCTCGTCCGCCGGGCGCCGGGCGAGCACCTGTTCCTGCTGGTGATCCACCACATCGTCTCCGATGGCTGGTCCATGGGGATCCTGGTGCGCGAGATGGGGACGCTCTACGCGGCGGAGGTGACGGGGCGTGCGGCGGCGCTTCCGGAGCTGCCGGTCCAGTACGCCGACTACGCGGTGTGGCAGCGGCAGTGGCTCGCCGGCGAGGTGCTCGACGCCCAGCTCGCGTACTGGCGCGAGCGGCTGGCCGGCGCCCCGCCGCTCCTCGAGCTGCCCACCGACCGGCCGCGGCCGCCGGTGCAGCGCTTCCGCGGCGCGTTCGAGCGGGTACGGCTGGACGCCGAGATCCTCGACGGCCTGCGGGCGCTCGCCCGGGACCGGGGGGCGACCCTGTTCATGGTCCTGCTGGCGGCGCTCGACGTGGTCTTCTCCCGCTACGCCGGCCAGGACGACGTGGTGGTCGGGACCCCGATCGCCGGCCGCAACCGGCTCGAGACCGAGGGCCTGATCGGCTTCTTCCTCAACACGCTGGCGCTGCGGGTGGAGCTGGCGGACGCGCCCGCCTTCGGCGCGCTGGTCGAGCGGGTGCGCGAGACCACCCTCGGCGCCTACGCCCACCAGGACCTGCCGTTCGAGCGGCTGGTGGAGGCGGTCGGCGCCGCGCGCAACCTGAGCCACGCGCCCCTCTTCCAGCACGTGCTGGTGCTCCAGAACACCCCGGACGCGGCCCTCGAGCTGCCTGACCTCCGCCTCGAAGGGCTGGGGATCGAGCCCGGGACGACGCGCTACGACCTCAGCCTGTCCGTGGCCGAGGTTCCGGCCGAGAGGGGGGCCGCAACCGGTGACGGCCTGGTGGGCCGGATGATCTACAACCGGGACCTGTTCGACGCGGCGACGGTGCGTCGGATGCTGGGCCACCTGGAGACGGTGCTGCGGGCGGCGGTGGCGGCGCCGGAGCTCTCGGTGCCGGAGCTGCCGCTGATGGACGCGGCGGAGCGTCGGCAGCTCGCGGCGTGGAACGAGACGGCGGTGGTGTTCCCTGAGCAGGATCGGGAGCCGTTGCTCCAGGAGCTGATCGCGGCCCAGGCGGCGGCGACGCCGGAGCGGGTGGCGGTGCGGTTCGAGGACGAGGCGGTCACCTACCGAGAGCTGGCGCGGCGGGCCGCCGAGCTGGCTGCGGCGCTCGGCGCGCGGGGCGTCGGGCCGGAGGTGTCGGTGGGGGTGTTCGCGGAGCGCTCGGTGGCGCTGGTGACGGCTCTGGTGGGGACGCTGTGGGCTGGCGGGGCGTACGTGCCGCTCGACCCGTCGTACCCGGAGGAGCGCTTGGCGGCGATGGTCGAGGACGGCCGGCCGGCGGTGGTGCTGACCCAGGCGGCGCTCGCCGGGCGGGCGGCCGTGCTGGTGGGTGACCTGGCGGCCGGAGAGGTCGAGATCCTCGAGATCGAGAGCGTGTGGGCGTCCGGCGAGAGCGTCGCTCCGCTGGCCTCCCCGGTGGCTTCACCTGTGAACCGGGGCGGGCGGCAGAGCCTGGCGTACACGATCTTCACGTCGGGCTCGACGGGCCGTCCGAAGGGGGCGATGAACGCCCACCGGGGGATCGTCAACCGACTGCTCTGGATGCAGCGCGAGTACGGCCTGGGCGCGGAGGACCGGGTGCTGCAGAAGACGCCGTTCAGCTTCGACGTGTCGGTGTGGGAATTCTTCTGGCCGCTCCTCACCGGCGCGGAGCTGGTGGTGGCGAAGCCGGAGGGGCACAAGGACCCGGCGTACCTGGCGCGAACGATCGCGCGCCACGGCGTGACCACGATCCACTTCGTGCCGTCCATGCTCCAGGTGTTCGTCGGCACGCCGGGGGTGGAGGGGTGCACATCGCTCCGGCGGGTGATCGCCTCGGGCGAGGCGCTGCCGGCGGACCTGGTGGCGCGCTGGTACGCGCGGCAGGCGGCGCCGCTCCACAACCTCTACGGCCCGACCGAGGCGGCGGTGGACGTGACCTACGAGCCGACACGGCCGGGGATGGGGGAGACGGTGCCGATCGGCCGGCCGGTGGCGAACACCACGGTGCGGGTGATCGACCCGGCGGGGCGTGAGGTGCCGGTGGGGGTGCCGGGGGAGCTGTGGATCGGCGGCGTCCAGGTGGGCCGGGGCTACCGGGGGCGGCCAGGTCTGACGGCGGAGCGCTTCGTGCCCGATCCGGCCGCAGAGCCTGGAGGCGAGGGTGGCGTGGGTGGGGGCCGGGTCTACCGCACCGGCGACCTGGTGCGGCGGCTGGCGGACGGGCGGGTGGAGTTCCTGGGGCGGATCGACTTCCAGGTGAAGCTCCGGGGCCTGCGCATCGAGCTGGGCGAGATCGAGGCGGCGTTGACCGAGCGGCCGGAGGTGCGCGAGGCGGTGGTGGTGCTGCGCGAAGACAGCGTAGGTGATTCGCGCTTGGCGGCCTACGTGGTCGGGGACCTGGAAGGAGACGCTGCGGCCGGGCTGCGGACGGCTCTGGCCGAGCGTCTGCCGGAGTACATGGTGCCGGCGGAGATCGTGGTGCTCGAGGCGATGCCGCTCAACCCGAGCGGCAAGGTGGACCGCAAGCGTCTGCCGGCGCCGGCGGCGCGGGCCGAGACCGGTGGCGCGCGGGAGCGGGTGGCGCCGCGGACGCCCTTGGAAGAGCTCTTGGCCGGGCTCTGGGCCGAGCGGCTGGGGGTGGAGCCATCGGCGGTCGGGGTGGAGGAGAGCTTCTTCGACCTGGGGGGCAACTCCCTGGCCGGGGCGGTGCTGATCAACCGGATCCAGGAGCTGGTGGGGGAGATCGTCCACGTGGTGGCGCTGTTCGACCACCCGACGGTGGCCGGCTTCGCGGCCTATCTCGAGGCGGAGTACCCGGCGGCGGTGGCCCGGGTACTGTCGGGGGAGGCCGAAGAGGCCGAGGCAGCAGAGGAGGAAGAGGCTCCGTGGGTCGACACGGCCATGCTGGCGACGGTGCGCTCGATCATCCCGGCCCGGCCGCTTTCGGACGCAGAGCGGGACGCTGAGCGGCGGGGCGAGAAGAACCCGCCGGCGGTCTTCGTGCTGGCGCCGCCGCGCTCCGGGACGACGCTGCTCCGGGTGATGCTGGCGGGCAACCCGGCGCTGTTCGCGCCGCCGGAGCTGGAGCTCCTGGGCTTCCGCACGCTCGGCGAGCGCAAGGACGCCTTCTCCGGCCGCGACGCCTACCGGCGCGAGGGCCTGGTGCGGGCGGTGATGGAGGCCAAGGGGCTGGCGGTGGAGGAGGCCCAGGCGCTGGTCGACGAGCTCGAAACGTCCGGCACCGGCGTGCGGGAGACCTACCGGCTGCTCCAGGAGTGGCTCGGCGGCCGGCTGCTGGTCGACAAGACGCCGACCTACCCGTGGAGCCCGGACACGCTGGCGGCGGCGGAGGCGCTGTTCGAGGCGCCGCGCTACATCCACCTGGTGCGCCACCCGTACGGCATGATCCGCTCGTTCGAGGAGGCGCGGCTCGACCAGATCTTCTTCCGCTGGGAGCACCCGTTCAGCCGCCGGCGCCTGGCCGAGCTGCTGTGGACGGTGAGCCAGGAGAACACGCTGCGGTTCCTCGAAGACATTCCGGAGGAGCGCCGGCTCCGGGTCCGGTTCGAGGAGCTGGTGCGCGCGCCGGAGCGCGAGCTCGGGCGGATCTGTGACTTCCTCGGCGTCTCCTACCACCCGGCCATGGCCCGGCCCTACGACGACAGCACCGAGCGCATGACCGACGGCCTCCACGAGGGCGGCCGCATGATCGGCGACGTCAAGTTCCATCAGCACACCACCGTCGATCCCACCGTCGCCGGCCGGTGGCGCGACCACTACCGCCGCGACTTCCTCGGCGAGCCCACCTGGCAGGTGGCCGGGGAGCTGGGCCTCGGAGACGATCGCATCGCCAAGGTGCTGCCGCCCCACGTCGTGCCGCTCCGCGGCGGGGGCGATCGGCCGCCGCTCTTCCTGGTCCACCCGGTGGCGGGCGAGGTCTACTTCTACCGGGACCTGGTGAAGGCCCTGCCGCCGGGTCGGCCGGTGTACGGCTTCCAGAGCCCCGGCATCGACGGCTCGGAAGATCCCCTCACCTCGATCGGGGCGCTCGCCGAGCGCTACCTGGTGTCGCTCCTGGCGCTCCAGCCGGAGGGGCCGTACCTGCTCGCCGGCAGCTCCATGGGAGGCACGGTGGTCTGGGAGATGGCGCGGCGGCTCCGCGCGGCGGACCGGGAGGTCGCCCTGGTCGGCCTCGTCGATACGCCCGGCCCGGGGCAGCTCCCGGACGCCTTCCGGCCGGGGCAGGTGGAGGCGACCCTGCTCGGGTACCTGACCGGCGATCCCAGCGCCGTCGACCCGGAGGAGCTGGCGGCGCTGCCGGAGGCGGACCGGCTGGACCGCATCCTGGACGAGGCGGTGCGCCGCGGCCGGCGGCCGGAGGGCATCGGGCACCTGGAGCTGCGCCGCCTGATCGGCGTGGTCCGGGGCAACCAGCGGGCGATGATCGACTACCGGCCGGCGCCCTACGACGGCCGGGTGGTCTTCTTCCGCGCCGCCGACGGCGGCACCCGCTACACCGAGCCGCGGGAGACGCCGTGGAAGCCGCTCGCCCGGCGCGGCCTCGAGCTCCACGTGGTGCCGGGGAACCACCTGTCGATGAACAAGCCGCCCCACGCCGAGAGCCTCGCCGCCCGCCTGGCGGAGTCGGTGGAACGGGCGCTCCGGGAGGCGGACACCGTCTCCGAGCCGGCCGAGTAGGCCCTCTCCCCCGCACCGGCGGACCGCCGGCAAGGGACAACAAAAAAGGCCGGGCCCGTGGGGCCCGGCCTGTCGCGCCGGAGAGACTCCGGCGCCTCTGCTCTGGACCTACTGCGCCTCGTCGAACGCCTGGAGCGCGCTGTCGCGGAGACGGTTGCGCTGGGCGTCGGTGAGCAGCCCGGCGTCCTTGTAGCCGTTGAGCGCCTGCATCACGCAGGCCTGGTAAAGACCGCGGTTGCCCCAGCTCCCGTCGTAGCTGCACGGGATCTCGGGCAGCACCAGGTGCTCACCGGCGTGGACGTCGTAGAGCCGGTTGCGGACGCCGCCGGGCCACAGCACCTCGGCGGTGCCCTCGTCGGCCTGGCCGAGACCGAAGGTGATCACCTTGCTGTCCTGGGAGGCGTAGCTGGCGCCGCCCACCACCGGACGGATGGTCGTCGGACCGCCGTCGGGGGTGAAGAAGACGTTGGCGCCGATGCCGCTCCGGTTGACCGTGCCGCCGGTCACCAGGTCCTTGCCGCCCAGGGTCTCGATCTGCGCCGAGTGGTTGCCGTTGTCGGCGCTGTTGAGCTCGACGGCCAGGTTGCCCGGCTGGTACTGGGTGTCGAGGAAGTACCAGTGCTGGGGGACGATCGCGGTGGTCCAGGAAATCTCGACCCTGGCCACGTTGTCGAAGGGCCCGCCCCGGGGTCCCGTCAGAAGGATCTGGGGGTAGTAGTACTGCGGCACGAAGTTCATGTTCGACACCGAGACGATGTCGTCGAACCCGTCGTTGTTGAGGTCGCCGATGGCGACGCCGTTGACGGTCCGCGTCCGGTGGTCCTCCAGCACGGCCTGGTCGTCCCAGCGGAACTGGCCGGAGCACACGCCCTTGTTCTGGAACAGGACGCCGATGTTGTCCGCGATGACCGCGGTCAGCACGTCGACGGAGCCGTGGTAGATGATGTCCGGATCGCCGTCGTTGTCGTAGTCGAGCATCGAGGTGCCCCAGCCGAACGGCGAGGCGACGATGTCCGGTCCACGGCCCGGGTCGACGAAGGTGCCGTCGGACTGCCCGAGGATCCAGCGCGAGTCCGCGCCGGCCCGGGAGTAGCCCAGGTTGGTGGCGAAGAAGTCCATGTTGCCGTCACAGTTGACGTCGCCGAAGGACAGGCCCATCCAGCCGCCCTCGATGTCCAGGTGCTTCGCCACCGTCACGTCGGTGAAGTTGCCGCTGCCGTCGTTCTGGAAGAAGCGCAGCCAGCCCCGCTCCTCGGAGCGCTGGGTCGACGGACCGCCCTGGTTGTCGGCGCACAGGATGTCCGCGTCGCCGTCCAGGTCGAGGTCGGTGGCGGCGATCGCCCAGGTGAACGCGGCGTTGGTCATGTTCGAGACGTTCTCGATGCCGTCGGTCGCGCTGACGTTGGTGAACGTCTTGTCGCCGTTGTTGTGGAAGACGTAGTTGTGCTCGAGGCCCGGGTACTCGACGTTGCGGAACGTCGGGATGCGCATGCCCCAGTCGTCGTAGGTGTTGCCGACGGTGACGTCCAGGAAGCCGTCGTTGTCGAAGTCGGCGAACGAGCAGGCGATGGCGTGGCGGCCGTCGCCGGCGACGCCGGCGGTGTCGGTGATGTCGGTGAAGGTACCGTCGCCGTTGTTCTCCAGCAGGTGGTTGACGGTTCCGGTCGGCGCGTAGAGCGTCTCGTTGACGTCATCACCGGTGCCGACGACGTAGAGGTCCTCGTCGCCGTCGTTGTCGATGTCGCCGTAGCAGACGCCGCTGCTGTCCTGGTCCTGGAGGCCGGCGCCCGACGCGGCGCCCACGTCGATGAAGGTGGTCTGGCCGGTCTGGGCGAGCTGGTTCTGGAACAGGCTGTTGTTGGCGCCGTAGCTGTTGGTGACGTAGATGTCCTGGTCACCGTCGCCGTCGTAGTCGAAGATGGCCACGCCGGGCGCGCCGGTGCCCTTCTGCGGGCTCATCTCCGAGCGCAGGCGGATGAGCTCCACCGGCGGGAAGGGGATGGGCGACATGGCGATGATCGCGTCACGGTTCGCGATCCGGGGGGACGGGACGCTGACGTAGTTGATGCCGGCGCCGCCGCCGAGGGCGATGTCGCCGAAGGTGACGCCGCCGTCGGCGAGCGCTGGCATCGCGCAGAGCGCGGCGAGCGCCACCACGGCGGTGACATAACAGATCCTGCGTGCGGCCGGAGCCGCGGCTTCCAGACAGTTCATGAGATCTCCTTTCGGGTCAGGGTTCCCCATGTCAGGGGCGGCAGGCGGCCGGTGAAGGCCCGGGCTCACCCGAGCAACTCGAGGCATCAGGAGGCACGGGGTTGGCAGCTCACCCATCCAAACCTGCGTCGATTTCATTTCTAGTGTGCGCCTGCACGCAGTTTTGAGACAGAGGATGAGCTGGACGTTTTTGCTTTCAAAATTCATGAAAATCAATTGTTTAGCCAGGCTGCGCCGTCCGGCCGGAAGAGCGGCTGAACGGCGACCTGTCACGGCCCCCGCCTGGTGTGCACCCTGTACTCGGCGGAGGAGGGGGGCGAACCCAGTCATCCGGGTCGCCGATCCCCTCTGCCGGCTCATCCATGGAGACGATCGTCGGAGACCTCCGCCTGGCCGTTCGCCGGCTGGTGCGCAGCCCGGGCTTCAGCCTGGTGGCGATCGGCTGCCTGGCCGTCGGCCTCGGCCTGACCAGCGCGGTCTACGGCATCGTCGATGCCGTGCTGCTCCGGTCGCTGCCCTATGAGTCCCCGGACCGGCTGGTCCTGATCCAGTCCCACTTCTTCCGCCGGAACCTCGAGGGCCTGCCCGCCTCCGGTCGCGAGTACCTGGACTACCGGGAGCGGGCGAGCGCCTTCGAGGACCTGGCCGTGGTCGGCGTCCGGTCGCTCGACCTGACCGGCCGCGGCGAGCCGGAGCGGCTGGTGGCCGGGCGCGCCTCGGCGTCGCTCTTCCCGCTGCTCGGGGTCGAGCCGGAGATCGGCCGCGCCTTCTCTGAGCAGGAGGACGTCTACGGCAAGAACGACGTGGTGCTCCTCAGCCACCGGCTGTGGGCCACCCGCTTCGGTGCCGACCCGGACATCGTCGGCGGCAAGCTGCTCCTGGACGACCACCCGTACACGGTGGTCGGCGTCCTGCCCGAGGATTTCTGGTTCCTTTCCAAGGGGTTCGACCTCTGGATCCCGATGGCCATGAACCTGTCCAATCTGCCGCCGCGCAACGCCCGGGGGCCGACCGTGGTGGCGCGGCTCCGGGACGGCGTGACCCTCGAGCAGGCGCGGCTGGACATGGACCGGGTCGCCCGCTCCATGCAGCGCGAACACCCGGACTCCTACCCGGAGGACAGCGGCTGGGGGCTGGACCTGGTGCCGGTGCGCGAGGCGGTCCTGGGGGACGTCCGCGGCACCCTGTGGACGCTCTTCGGGACGGTCGGGCTGATCCTGGTGCTGGCGGTGGCGAACGTCGCCAACATGATGCTCGCCCGGGCCGCGGGCTATGAGAAGGAGGTGGGCATCCGCATGGCCCTCGGTGCGGGCCGGGGGCGGCTGGTCCGACAGTTCCTGACCGAGGGGTTGCTGTTGGCCTTGCTGGCCGGTGGCCTCGGTCTGCTGCTGGCCCACTGGACGACCGGTGCCGCGATCGCCATCGACCCCGGGCGCATCCCGCGGCTGGACGAGGTCGCCCTCGGACCGCGGGTGATCTGTTTCACGGCCCTCCTCGCCGCCCTGGTCGGAGGGGTCTTCGGCTTGATCCCGGCGCTCGGCGGCTTCCGGCGTTCGTTCGCGGGCGTGCTCAAGGAGGGAGGGCGCGCCGGCTCGGTCGGGGCGAAGAGCGGCCGCGTGCGCTCCGCCCTGGTGGTGGCCCAGGTCGCCGTCGCCTGCACGGTGCTGGTCGGGGCGGCGCTGATCGTCGAGAGCCTGCACCGGCTCGACCGGGCGGACCCGGGGTTCCGGACCGCCGGCGTGCTGACCTTCCGGGTCTATCTCGGCCCGGCCGGCTACCCGCGGCCGGCGGACCGGGCGCAGCTCGTGGATCGGATGATCGAGCGCCTGAAGGCGGTGCCGGGGGTCGAGAGCGCCGGCGCTGTCTCCCACCTGCCGCTCGGGCTGATGGACCTGGTAGCGGAGGTCAAGGTGGCGGACGACCGGGCGACGCCGGGCGGAAGCACCACGGCCACCGGCTGGCGCATGGTCTCGCCCGGCTACTTCGGCACCATGGACATTCCGGTGCTCTCCGGCCGCGGCTTCCGCGCGTCGGACCGCGACGGCGCGGCCGGCGTGGTGGTGCTGGACCACGACCTGGCACAGCGGCTGTTCCCCGATCGCAACCCGGTGGGGGAGCGCCTGGCCCTGCTCCGGTTCGACGGCTCGGAGGACTGGCGCCGAGTGGTGGGCGTGGTCGGGCACGTCGACCAGGGCGGCGTGACCAGCGAATCGGGGGACCAGCTCTACGTCCCTTATGACCAGTACCCGTTCCAGGTAGTGAGCCTGGCGATGCACACCGGGGTCGATCCGACGGCGCTCACCGACGAGGTCCGCCGGGCAGCCGGCGAGGTGGCGCCGGACCTCCCCCTGCTCGACCTGGTGCCGATGGAGGAGTACCGGCGCCAGTCCCTCTCCGCCCAGCGGCTGAACGCCCTGCTGTTCGCCCTTTTTGCCGGCGTCGCGCTGGTGCTCTCCGCCGCCGGCGTCTACGGCGTGATGGCCTACTCGGTCGCCCGGCGCACCCGGGAGCTGGGCGTCCGGGTCGCCCTCGGAGCCGACCGCCGGGGCCTGCTCTGGCTGGTGATGCGCCGCGCTGCTCTCCTGGCGGCCGCCGGTCTGGCCGCCGGTCTGGTGGGCGCCTGGCTGCTCTCCCGGGCGATCGCAAGCCAGCTCTACGGCGTCGGCGGTTCGGCGGGGTGGACCTTCGCCGCCGTCGGCGCCTTCCTGCTCGGCGTCGCCCTGGTGGCGAGCCTGGTGCCGTCGCTCAAGGCGGCGCGGACCGATCCGGTGGTGGCCCTGCGCTCCGAGTGAGTCGTGCGAGCCGACCGTGACAGGGCCGCGAGCGGATCGCGGTCCTGTCACGGTCGGCCCGACGGGGCGCACCTCTGTAGCCGTGGGAGCGCGCCGCTCCGAGTGGGCGGCGCCCTGCCCGGGCCCCGTCCAGTGTCCCAGCAACGATCCGGAAGAGAGAGTGATGACCGAGACCCCCGCCGTCCGACCAGCAGACGATCCCACCATCTATGACGTCCTCGGGATCGGCTTCGGTCCCGCCAACCTGTCTCTGGCGGTCGCGCTCGAGGAGGAAGCCGAACGCTCCGGCGGCACCGACGTCGAGCGGCTGTTCCTCGAGGCGCGCACCAACCCGTGCTGGCACCCCGGGATGCTGATCGAAGACTCGCTGATTCAGATCACGGTGCTCAAGGACCTGGCCACCGTGCGCAACCCGCAGAGCCGGTTCACCTTTCTCAACTACCTCAAGGAAAAGGACCGGCTGTTCGAGTTCCTGAACCTGAGAGACCTGTTCCCGAGCCGGGTCGAGTTCAACGACTACCTGACGTGGGCCAGCGAGAAGCTCTCCGACCGGGTGCGCTTCGGCCGGCGGGTGCGGGCGATCGAGCCGGTGGAGGAGGACGGCAGCGGCCGGGTGCGGCTGGTGCGGGTGGTCACCGAGCATGCGCAGGACGGCACCGTCGAGAGCTACCTCGCCCGCAACGTGGTGGTCGCCACCGGCGGCCGGATGTGGCTGCCGGACGGCATCGAGCTGCCCCGGGAGGAGCCCCTCGCCGACCGGGTGTTCCACGCCTACGAGTTCATGCGTCGGATGGACCGGGGCTTCCCCGACCGGGAGGCGAGCCCCCGGCTGGTGGTGATCGGCTCCGGCCAGAGCGGCGCGGAGCTCTTCCTCACCCTCCTGCGCCGCTACCCGAACGCGGACGTCACCGCCGCCGTGCGCCGGTTCGGGTACAAGCCGGTAGACGAGAGCGACTTCACCAACCAGGTCTTCTTCCCGTCGATGACCGACTTCTTCTACAACCTGCCGGAGAGCAAGCGCAAGGCGGTCGTCGACTCGTTCCGCGACGTCAACTACGCGGTCGTCGACCAACCCCTGATCCAGAAGATCTACCGTTATCTCTACGACGAGCGAGCGGCGGGCAACCACCGGGCGCGTCTGCTGCCCTACGTGGAGCTCGAGGCGATCGAGACCGAGGGCGAGACGGTGCACGTCCGCTTCCGCCACGTCATCGAGGAGCGGCCGGTCGAGATCGAGTGCGACGGCGTGGTCGTCGCCACCGGCTTCCGCTGGGACAAGCAGCACCCGCTGCTCGACAATCTGGCCCCGCATCTGGAGACCGGCGCCGACGGCTACAAGGTCCGACGCGACTACCGGATCGAGGGCCGTCCGGGGTTCGACGCCGGCGTTTACCTCCAGGGCTACTGCGAGGCGTCCCACGGCCTCTCGGAGACGGTCCTCTCCCTCCTGCCGATACGCGCCCAGGACATCGTCGACTCCCTGATCGAGACCACCGCCATGCCGCGTGAGGCGGTCACGGAGGCGGGAGTCGTTTGAGCGTCCAGCCGGTCTCGGACGGCCAGCGCGCCCTCTGGCTGCTCCACCGCCGAGATCCCGAGCGGATCGGACCGGCTTACACCATCGCCGCTGCCGGCCGCATCCGGGGGGCCTTCGACCCGCGGGCACTGGAAGGTGCCCTGGAGACCTTGGTGCGCCGCCATCCGGCGCTCCGAACCAGTTTCCCGTCGGCGCCGCCGGCCGGCGCGGCCGCGGACACCCGCGGGGAGGGGCCGGTCCAGCGCGTGGCGCCGCCGTCCGCGGACGGCTCCGGGATCCTGGAGCGCCTCGACGGCCGGTCCTGGCCGGCGGCCGAGGTGCCGGACCGGCTGGCGGACCTGGCCTACCGGCCGTTCGACGTGGAGGCCGGCCCGCTGGTGCGTGCGGCGCTGGTGGAGCGCCCGGACGAGGCCATCCTGGTCCTGGCGCTCCATCACCTGGTCGGCGACCTGTGGTCGCTGGCGGTGCTGGTCCGGGAGCTGGGCCGGGCGTACGGGAGCCTCGCCGCCGGCCGCGACGGCGCGAGCGATCTGGAGCCGCTCCATCTGACCCACGGAGCGTGGGCCGCGCGCCGCCGGCAGGTGCTGGACGGTGCGGAGGGGGAGCGGCTGTGGGCCTTCTGGCGCCAGCACCTGGCCAGCGGCGCGCCACCCCTCGAGCTGCCGACCGGCCGGCCCCGGCCGCCGGTCCAGAGCTTCGCCGGTGGGGTGGTTGCGCGCGCCTTGGATCCGGCTGAGCCGGTCGATCAGACTGATCCGATCGGGCTGCGGCGGGAGCTGGGCCGGCTGGCGCGACGGTGCGGCACCAACCGGTTCACCGCGCTCCTGGCCGCCTATCAGGTCGTGCTCGGGCGCTGGTCCGGGCAGGATGACTTCCTGGTCGGCACGCCCACCGCCGGGCGCGGGGACGTGCGAAGCGGCGCCTCCGACCTCGCCGGGGTCGTCGGGTACTTCGTCAACCCGGTACCGGTGCGGGCGCCGCTCGCGGGGGACCCGACGTTCCGCGAGCTGCTCGAACGGCTGGGGGAGGAGACCGCGGCGGTCCTCGCGCACCAGGACCTGCCCTTCCCGCTCCTCGCCGAGCACGCCCTGGATGCGGGAATTGCCGCCCGGGACCCGGGCCGCTCACCGCTCTTCCAGGCTCTGTTCGTCCTCCAGAAGAGCCCGATCCCCGGCCTCCGCGGCCTCGGTGCCTTCGCCCTCGGCAGGGAAGGGGCACCGCTCCACCTCGGTCCGGAGGACGGCGGCCTCACGCTGTCCTCGGTGCCGCTGCCCCAGCGGGGCGCCCAGTTCGATCTCGCTCTCTACGTCACCGACGAGGGGGGCGCGCTCGTCGGCTCCGTCGAGTACTGCTCGGCCCTGTTCGATCGGGCGACCGCCGAACGCTTCCTCGGCCACCTGGCGATCCTCCTCCGCGGGGCGGTCGAGGCACCCGAGCGCCGGCTCTCGGAGCTGCCTCTGCTCACCGGGGAGGAACGCCGGCAGGTGCTCGGCGCGTGGACCCGCGGCGGACGGGGCGAGGAAGCGGAGGAGGTGCCGGCGGGGGCCCCGGCGCCGCTCCTCCATGACCGCTTCCTGGCCCTGGCGGCCGCCGCGCCGGAGGCGGAGGCGCTGCTCTGGGCGGACGGCGGAGAGGACGGTGCGCCGTCGCTCCGCTCGGTCGGCCGGGGGGAGCTCGACCGCCGCTCGTCGCGGGTGGCGGCGGGACTGCGGGCGTTGGGCGTCGGTCCCGAGGTTCCGGTCGGCGTCTTCCTGGAGCGCACGCCGGAGCTGGTGATCGCACTCCTCGGCGTGCTCCGGGCGGGCGGCGCCTACGTGCCGATGGACCCGGCCTACCCGCGGGAGCGCCTGGCCCTGATGATCGAGGACAGCCGGATGCCGCTGGTGATCGCCGGCGAGGGCCTGGGGGCGCGGCTGCCGGCTGGCACCCGGACGCTCGGCCTCGCCGCCCTCGAAGCGGCGGAGCCCGGGCGGCCGGATGCTCGACCGGAGCTTGGACCGGAGTCTGGACCCGAGCTCGGGCCCGATCCGGAGTCCCTCGCCTACGTGATCTACACCTCCGGCTCCACCGGGCGTCCGAAAGGGGTTGCGATCACCCACCGGAGCGCCTCGGCCCTGGTCGACTGGGCGGAGTCCGCCTTCGAGCCGGCGGAGCTGGCGGGCGTCCTGGCGGCGACTTCCGTCTGCTTCGACCTCTCGGTGTTCGAGCTGTTCGTGCCGCTCTCGCTCGGCGGGCGGATCGTCCTCGCTGCCAATGCCCTCGCCCTCGGCGCCCACCCGGCCGCCGAGCGGGTGACCCTGGTCAACACCGTGCCGTCGGCCATGGAGGGGCTGTGTGCCCAGGGGGAGCTGCCGCCGTCGGTTCGCACGGTCTGCCTGGCGGGCGAGCCGCTCCGCCGGCGGCTGGTCGACGCGGTCTACGAAGCCGGCCGGGTCGAGCGGGTGCACAACCTCTACGGTCCGAGCGAAGACACGACCTATTCGACCGGCGTCCTCTGCCCCCGGGACGAGAGGGCGGAGCCGACCATCGGCACCGTGCTCGCCGGCGGGCGCTCCTGCGTGACCGACGTGACGCTGCGCCCGGTCGCCGCCGGGGTTCCGGGCGAGCTGCTCCTGGGCGGCGTCGGGCTGGCGCGGGGGTATCTGGGACGGCCGGGGCTGACCGCCGAACGCTTCGTGCCGGACCCGTTCGGGCCGCCGGGAGGCCGCCTGTACCGCACCGGCGACCGGGTGCGCTGGCTCCCGGACGGCGCGCTCGAGTTCCTGGGCCGGCTCGACCACCAGGTGAAGGTGCGCGGGTTCCGGATCGAGCTGGGCGAAGTGGAGGTGGCCTTGGAGTCCCACCCGGCGGTGGCCGAGGCGGTGGCGGTGGTCCGCGGCGAGGGGGGCGAGCGGCGCCTGGTCGGCTACGTCAAGGCGGCGACGGGCGAGATGCCCGAGGGGGGGGCGCTCCGCTCCTTCCTGGCCGGTTCCCTGCCCGGCTACATGGTGCCGGACGCCCTGGTGGTCCTGGAGGAGCTTCCGCGCACCCCGAACGGCAAGGTGGATCGGCGCGCGCTGCCGGCGCCCGCGGGGGACCGCTCGGGCGTCTCGGGAGAGTACGTGGAGCCGGAGACCGAGGTCGAGCTGCTGCTGGCGGGCCTGTGGCAGGAGGTGCTCGGCGTCGACCGGGTGGGGATCCACGACAGCTTCTTCGAGCTGGGCGGCCACTCGCTGAGCGCCCACCGCCTGCTCCTCGAGGTGCGGGAGACGTTCGGGGTCGAGGTGCCGGTCCACCGGCTGTTCGAGCGGCCGACCGTGGCGGGCCTGGCGACGGCGATCGCCGAGGCGCTGATGGCGGAGGCGGACGAGGAGACCCTGGCGGAGGTCTTCGGATCTCTGGAAGGCTGAGGGCTCTGGAGGGCTGAGGGCTCTGGAGGGCTGACCCGGGGTGTCGGGAGGGTGGTGCGGCTGGGAGGACTCGAACCCCCGACCAAGAGCTTAGGAGGCTCCTGCTCTATCCACCTGAGCTACAGCCGCACAGGATAGGCGAGTCTACCAAGCTTCATCCGGTGGCGACGGGAGCGGGAGGGGGCGGGGAGAAACCCTTGCGCCCCGCGTGCGCGGCGGCACGCGGGGCGAGAAGGGTGGACAGGGCGGGGGAGGCCCCTGGCGCTCGTCAGGCGGGCTCGACGATCGCCGTCAGCGGCCGTGCCACCTCTTCGCGGAGGCGCCGCACCATCGTCTCGAGCTGCTGCTGGTGGCTCTCCAACCGCTCGATCCGCCGGAGCAGATCCCCTTCGGAGCGTACCGGAGCGGCCGTCCGGCCCGGCATGGGAGCCGTCGGTGCACGGTAGGCGGGGCGGGCTGCCGGCGGGGCAGCCGGCGCCGCCACGGCCTTCTTCTTCGACCGGGACTTGGGCGGGCGGCCCGGCTTGCTCTCCTTGCGGATCTTCAGGAAGACCTCGAGCGCCTCCGGCGGGAAGCGGCGCTGGCGCCCCTCGCCGACGTGGGGGATGAGCTCGATGTGCTTGGTGGCGTAGCGGGCGATGGTGGGGTAGGCGATGCCGAGCTCGTCGCTGATCGCCTTGAGCGTCAGGGTCGCCGCGCCGGGATCGGCCGCCCGGGCCGGAGCGGCGGCCTGCGCTTCCGCTGGTTGCGCAGGAGCGGGGGCGGGCGCCGCCTCGGGCTCCGGGTGGCGGCTCGCGGGCGGCTCCGCGGTGAGCGCGGGCTGGGCGCCCCCCGGTGCCTCGCCGCCGTCCTCGGCGGGCTTCTGCTTGGCCCGCCGGGCCCGCGGCAGGGAGAGCAGGCCGAAGCCGCCGCGCCGTGGCAGGTCCCGCTGCTCGGTCTCCTGTCGGTGGAGCTCGGCGAAAATCGCGAACGCCTCCTCCGGGAAGCGCTGCTGGGATCCGGAGCCCACCGACGGGATACGGTCAGGATTCTCGCGCTTGTAGCGGAGGAGTATCGGCATCGCGATGCCAGTCTCCTGCGCCACCTCCATCAAACTGAAGGTTCTCGGCTCTGTACCGCCGCGGCTCGCTCGCCGTGTCGGCCCGAGGATGGACGGGGTCTCGGCCATGGTTCCAGTCGCCTCCGATTAAATCTGTCTAAAGAAATATACGGCTTTCTCGAAGTAGGACCATTATCAGGAATCGGAGCGCCCAATGTCAATATCCGGCCTGAACTGTCACATCCCAGGGCCGGGGCACACTCTAGGAGAGACATTCAGCGCCGGCCGGGTCGCAGCGTGGGCGTTTTGGTCCCCGCTCCGATCGCCCGGATCGCACTCGCAACGACCACGACCACGACCGACCTTCCCGGACGAGCTCCTCGACACCGTGCCCTCGGACAGATCAATCCCCGGCCCGCCGACCGCGGATCCACTTTCGCGCCACTGCCATTGGATGGAGGAGCGCCTCGATCCCGCGCGGCTCGCGCGGGCGGTGGAGCGGCTCCTGGGTGCGCGGCCGGAGCTGGCGGCGCCGGCCGACCCGGTCGACCTGGACGTCCGGCCCGTGAGCCCACTGTTCACCCATCTCGAGCTGGCGGGCGCCGGCGGCGACGGGCGTCCGCGCACGGCGGCCGACGTCCGCTGGGTCCTCGACCGCTGCCTGGCGCGGAGCCGCGGCGCGGCGCTCCTGGTGGCCTACGTGGACCCCGGAGGGGTCGCCCCCGGGCAACTGGTTCTGGCCTGCCGCGGTCCGGCCGCCGTGGCACCGGACACCTGCGCCGGCCTGTCCCGGAGGCTCCTGGAGCTCTACGCCGAGATCGGCGGCGGATGAGGAGGGGCGGGGTCGGCACCGCCCCCTGTCCCGCTTCATCGCCGCGCCCGCACCACCCAGACGGGTAGGCCCGATGCCGCTTCCGCGGCGCGTTTCACCGAGACGAAGGAGGTTCCCGAAGTGCCCATCCGCAAGCTCGATCCGAGCTCGTTCGTTCACGCCTACAACGTGGACCTGCAGGTGCTCTATCCCTGGGACGGCGTGGTCGAGCCACCGTTCGGTGCCGCCTGGGCCGTGCTGGCGCCGGGCGAGTCCACCAAGCCGCACGCCCACCAGGAGTGCGAGACCTTCTTCATCGCCCGCGGCAACGGCGTCATGTCGATCGGCAGCGAGAGGGTACCGGTGGAGGCCGGGGACGTGACCTTCCACCAGCCGTTCGACGACCACCGCCTGACCAACACCTCGGAGAGCGAGGACCTGCTCTTCCTGACCGTCTACTGGGAGGACCGCGACCAGTGGGACAAGGGAGAACGGCCGGCCGCGACGGAGCCGGTTGCCGGCGTGCGCCGGGCCCTGGTCACGGCGGCGCCGCCGACGCCCAACGGCGACCTGCACGTCGGTCACCTGGCCGGGCCGTACCTGGCCGCCGACGTCCATGCCCGGTTCCTCCGCCTCCAGGGCGTCGACGCCACGTTCGCCCTCGGCAGCGACGACAACTCGCGCTGGGTCGTCGGCATGGGCGAGAGCCTGGGCCAGGGACCGGAGGAGACCGCCGAGAGCTTCACCGACGCGATCGTCGACACCCTGGAGCGGGCCGGCATCGCCCTGGACTTTCACCGGCCAAACCGGTCGGCCCACCACCGGCGGCTGGTCCAGGAGGTCTTCCGCCGCCTGCACGAGCAGGGCGACCTGGTGGAGAAGGAGGTGCCGGTCGCCTGGTGCCCGAACTGTGACGAGATGCTCTTCGAGTACCGGGTGCGCGGGCGCTGCGGACACTGCGGCGAAGGGGTGGCCGGCCACACCTGCGAGGGCTGCGGCTGGCCGAACACGGGCGGCGACCTGGAGAGCCCGGAGTGCACCGCGTGCGGTGCGCCGGCCGAGGTCCGCCGGGTGCGCCGGCTGGTCTTCCCGGTCGCCCGCCACGCCGACCGCCTGCGCGAGGCCTACCGGCGGATCGAGATGCCGGCGCGGCTGCGGGCGTTCTGCGAGGAGATCCTCGAGACCGGCGCGCCCGATTTCCCCGTCACCCAGCCCGGGGACTGGGGCATCGAGGTGCCGGTGGCGGGCTACGAGGACGAGCGGATCAACGTCTGGTTCGAGATCGGCCCGCGGTACCTGGCCTACGCCGAGCACCTGGCGGAGGAGAGGGCCGAAGAGCTGGACGGTACCGGCTGGGCGGCCTACTGGAAGGCGCCGGAGGCGCGGGTGGTTCAGTTCTTCGGGGTCGACAACAGCTTCTACTACGGTGTCCTGGTGCCGGCCATGTTCATGGCCTTCGATCCGGACGTGCGGCTGCCGGCGGCCCTGGTCACCAACGAGTTCTACCGCCTCGACGGGCAGAAGTTCTCGACCAGCCGGAACCACCGGATCATGGGCCGGGACCTGGTGGCCGAGGCGCCGCGGGACGCGATCCGCTACTACCTGGCGCGCACCTGCCCGGAGCGTGAGCAGACCAACTTCACCCGCGAAGATTTCTTCGCCACGTGCCGCCGCGAGCTGGTCGACGGCTGGCAGGCGTGGCTCCGCGAGCTCGCCGGCCGCGCCGCGGAAGCCGCCGGCGGCAAGGCCCCGGCGACCGGCGACTGGACCGGCGAGCAGCACCGCTTCTTCCAGCGTCTGCAGGCGCTGCTCGACGAGGCGGCCGAGGCGTACGGCGCCGAGAGCTGGTCGCCGCAGCGCGCCGTCCGGGCCCTCGACGAGGTGGTGCGCGAGGCCCGCCGGTTCGGCAGCGGCCAGGTCCACTGGCGCCGGGCGGCGGAGACCAAGGGTGAGGAGCGCCGCACGGCGGTGGCCCTGGAGCTGCTGGCCGCCAAGGTCCTCGCCCTGGCGGCGGCGCCGGTGATGCCGGAGGCCGCGGAGCGCCTCTGGCGCGGCCTCGGCTATGCCGAGGGACCCGGTAGCGGGAGCTGGCAGGCGGCGCTCGAATGGGTGCCGGCGGGGCAGGACGTGAGCGCCCTCGGCGAACCGCTGTTCCCCGGTCTCGAGGAAGCATTGGAGGAGCGCTCGGCGGCGTGAGGTGACCTTCCCACCCGGCGGGGCGGGGAGCCCCTCAGCTTTCGGGTAGGAAATCTGTCCCGAAATCTCCTACATAGTGCACTCTCATGGTGAACCGTCATGCGAAGTCGAATTCGAAAGAGTACAGAAGGGTCGATGCATTGCCGCCAGGTCGAGAAGAGCGCCTCGGCAGCCACTCTTCTGGCAACAACCCGGAGGGAGAACTCATGAGCGAGAGCGCGATGACCTGTCAGGAGCAGAAGACCGAAGATTCCTGTTGGGGCTACCAGCTGATCATTGACTGTTTCGGCTGTAGCCACGAGGCGTGTTGCGACCTGGACCGGGGCTATGAGTTCCTCGATCAGATCTGCGCACACCTCAACATGACCAAGCAGACCCAGCCCTACATCTTCAAGACCTGTGAGCGGACCTTCCCGGGCAAGCCGGGATACAGCGGCTGGGTGCCGATCATCGAGAGCGGCATCCAGATCCACACCTCCGCCAACAACCGCTTCATCAGCGTCGACGTCTACTCGTGCCGGAAGTTCGACGCCAAGATGGTCGAGGACTACGTGCGCGAGTGGTTCGCGCCGAAGAGCGTCGAGAGTCAGTTCTTCTACCGCGGCCAGGATCTCCTGCAGCGCTCCTTCCCAGCAGAAGAGCGCCGTAGCGCCTGACGCGACCTCCCCCCGGAAGGCCAGCACAAAGAGACGGCCCGGTCGCCGCCGCCAGCCCCCACTGTGCGCGGCGTCCGGGCCGCCGTGCGTCTGTGGAGGCTACAGCGTGGCGCCTGCGGATGCGTTCATGCGCGCGACCTGGAAGCGGATGCCCAGGCTGAGGAAGGGCTCCGGCGGGGTCCGGCCCGGCCCGGGGAGCGCCTGCAGATCCCGCAGGAGCTCCGAGTCCTTGCCGCACGACCACTCGGCCAGCAGCTCGCCCGCGATCGTGCCGAGGGCGATCCCAGCTCCGGTGAAGCCGGCGGCGGCCCACACCCCGTCGGCGAGCTCGCCGAACAGCGGCCGGCGGCTGGGGGACGCCCCCATGACGCCGGCCCAGGTGGTCTCCAGCTCGATCGGGTGCCCGCCGGCGCCGCGCTCGCCGAAGAGCGACGGCCAGCGCCGGACGAGGGCCTGGCGGTGGGCGCGCCGGGCGCGCTCGCGCACGGCGGCTGAAATCTTCAGCTCACGTGAGTAGTGGAGGGTGTTGCGCACCAGGATGCGCTGGTCGCGGGTCCGTCGCAGGCTCGACCCGAGTGGGTCCTGGGCCAGGAGGCCCCACTCCCGTTCCCCTCCCAGCCGCTCGAGCTCGGCATCGGTCAGCGGCCGCGTGAAGCTGCCGAAGGTGACCAGCGGGAAGATCTCGCGGCCGAGCACCCCCAGGCGAGGGGCATAGCCGTTGACCGCCAGGATCACCCGTGGCGCGGTGACGCCGCCGCGCTCTGTGGCGACCCGCCAACCCGACCTACCAGCGCCGGCGGGAGCGATCTCCCGGACCGGTGAGCGCTCGTAGAGCGTGACGCCCGCGGCCAGCGTCGCCGCGAGGCCCTGAACGAGAGCGGCGGGATGCACCAAGGGCCGGCCGGGCATGCGCAGACCGCGACGGTAGAAGGGCGTGCCGACCGCTTGCTCCATGGCGCTGGAGTCGAGGTCGTCGTACGCCTCGCCGTGGTCGTCGAGCCACCGGGCCAGGGTCTCCAGGTCGCGCATGCCGGCGTCGCCGGCGGCGGCGTGGATCCAGCCGGTGTCGTCCCAGGCGCACTCGATGCCGTGGGCTGCGACCTGGCGGCGGAGGGCGTCGATCCCGGCGCGCGACAGGCGGATGTGCGCCGCGGCGGCCGCCGGCTCCATCGCCGTCGTGAAGTAGGCGATGTCGACCACGAAGCCGGAGCTCCTGGCGGAGGCGCCGAAGCCGGCGCGCTGGGCATCGAGCACCACCACGCGGTGCGCCGGATCGAGCTCGGCCAGGCGGCGCGCGGCGGCGAGGCCGGTGAGCCCGGCACCGACGATCACCGCGTCGGCCTCGACCTCCCCGGTCAGCGGTGGCCTGGGCGCGGGCGCCTCGCCGGCGGTGGCGAGCCAGCCGCACCGGTCGTCGTCGCGGGGCGCCTGGCGCGCATGGATCGGCCGGGTCGGGGAGAGGCGGTGGGTCATCCGGAGCTCCTCAAACCACCTCGACCCGCGCCGGCCCTTCGACCACCTCGCCGATCGCCGCGGCGCGATGCCCGCCGGCGAGGAGCTCGTCGAGGAGCGCGTCCGCCTGGTCGGCCGGAGCGGCGATCAGCAACCCGCCGGAGGTCTGGGGGTCGAACAGGAGCTCGGTCTGGACCGGACGGAGGCCGACCCGGTCCTCGACGACGTCCTGGCAGTTCTTCCGGTTGGCGGCGGTCGAGTCGGTGGTGACGCCCCGGTGGACGAGCCGCTCGAAGCCGTCGAGCACCGGCAGGTCTTCGAACCGTACGCGCACCGTGGCGCCGGAGCCGCGGGCGACCTCGCGGGCGTGGCCGGCGAGGCCGAAGCCGGTGACGTCGGTGGCGGCCCGGCAGCCGTGGGCGAGGGCCAGGCGCGCGGCGTCGGCGTTGAGGCGCTCCATCTCGCGGAGCGCTTCTTCGAGGCCCGCCGCGTCGAGCTTGCCCAGCTTGAACGCGTTGATCAGGACGCCGGTGCCGAGCGGCTTGGTCAGCAGCAGCCGCTCTCCCGGGCGGGCGCCCGAGTTGGTCAGCAGCCGCTCCGGGTCGGCCCGGCCGATGGCCGCGAAGCCGAACTTGAGCTCGTCGTCCCGGACCGTGTGGCCGCCCAGGAGGACGCCACCCGCTTCGGCGAGGATCTCGGCGGCGCCGGCCAGGATGGCCCCCAGCTCATGGTCCGGTACGCCCTTCTCGGGGAAGCAGCACAGGTTGAGCGCGAACAGCACCTCGCCGCCCATGGCGAAGACGTCGGAGAGGGCGTTGGCGGCGGCGATCCGGCCGAAGCGGCGCGCGTCGTCGCAGACCGGCGTGATGAAGTCCGCGGTCGCCACCAAGCCGTGGCCTTCGAACAGGTACACGCCGGCGTCGTCGGCCGTCCCCGGGCCGACCAAGACCCGCTCGTCCCCGCCGGCGATGGCGAGGAGCGGGCTCACCAGCTCATCCAGGTCCCCCGGACCGATCTTGGCCGCTCACCCACCCGAGGTGGCGCAGGCGGTCAGGCGGAACTTCTTGCGAAACAGCGCCATGGGGTGGGGAGTGTAGCGCAGGCCGTCAGCTCGTGAACCCCAGCTCGGCCAGCAGGCGCCGCCAGGCGGCCTTCTCCCGCTCCGGGCGGACCAGCGCGGAGAGGCTCTCCGAGCGTTCTCGAAGCTTCTGGTAGAGCACCGCGTCCGTCTCCACCCGGTGCAGCAGGCGGGCGAGGGCCCTGGTGTCCCCGGCGGGGAAGAGCGCCGGGTGGTCCGGGCCGAGGATGCCGGTACAGCCGGGGATGTCGCTGGCGATCACCGGCAGCCTGAGCGCCAGTGCCTCGGAGAGCACGTTCGGCGCGCCCTCGGCGAGCGACGTGATGACCAGGGCGTGGCTCACCGCCATCATTTCGAGGGCGTCGCGGGGGGCGACCTCGCCGATCCACTGGTAGCGGGAAGACCCGGCGGCGAGCCGCTCGGCCTCCTCGCCGAGCGCCGGATCGAGGGCGCGGCCCAGGTGGACGATCTCGATGGCGGAGTCGGCCGGCAGCAGCCGGGCCGCGTGGGCCGCCCGGAGCGGGTCCTTGATCTCCCGCAGATGGGCGGCGATGACGATCCGGAAACGCCGGTGCCCTGGCCGGGGGCGTACCGGGTCCGCCGTCAGATCGGGTGGCAGCCGGACCGACTGGACGATGACCCGGGTCCTGGGGCGGAGGGCGTCGGGCAGGGCTTCGAGGGCCAGGGGGTGGAGCACCACCAGCCGATTGGCGGAGTGGATGGAGCGTTCCGCGGCGGCGTCGCCGGCGGGCAGGTCCCGGTAGAGGTCGGTGCCGGTGCAGGCGATGATCAGTGGCGCTCCGGGGCGTGCCGCGCGGTAGCGCTCGACCGACGGCGCGGAGCGCCGGGCGTGGAGGGCGATCAGCAGGTCGCAGGGCTGGGCGCGCAACTCCTCTACCACGCTTGGCGCGTAGCCCAGGTCGGCCAGGATCGCGGCCCACCGTTCGGCGGTGGCGCGATTGCCGCTCCGTGAGCCGGGAGGCGCCGGCGTCACCAGTAGAATCCGGGCCGGTTCCGGTGGTCTGGTTTGTCCCGATGTGGGGATCACGGTACACGAGTATAGAGGCGGCCGTGCCGGGAAGGGAGCGGCCCCGCCCGATTTCCCCTGCGATCGCCCCCGCGAACCCCGGAAGGAGCTCTCATGAGACGCACCGCTGCGGCCCTCACCCTCCTGCTGCTCACCGCCGGCGCCGCCTGGCTCGCCATCGCCCGGGTGCGGCCACCGGCCGTCGTTCCGGCCTCGGCGCCGGCGACGGACTTTTCGGCCGAGCGCGCCATGGAGCACGTTCGCGCCCTGGCGGTCGCGCCGCGCCCCGTGGGGAGCGAGGCCCACGAGCGTGCCCTGGAGCACGTGGTGGGTGCTCTGCGCGACCTGGGGCTCGAGCCGGAGGTGTGGGACGGGGTCGGGGCTTCGCCCCGGGGGACCGTCTTCGGCAGCGTCCGCGACGTGATCGCCCGGCTGCCGGGGACCGGTACCGATCCGGGTACGATCCTGCTGGTCGCCCATTACGACTCCGTCACCGCCGGCCCGGGCGCCAACGACGACGGCATCGGGGTCGCTACGCTGCTCGAGACCCTGCGCGCCCTCAGCGCCGGACCGCGCCAGGCCAACGACGTGGTCGCCCTGTTCTCGGACGGCGAGGAGGTGGGGCTGCTCGGCGCCGAGGCGTTCCTCCACGGTCATCCCCTGGCCAGCCGCGTCGGCATGGTGCTCAACGTCGAGGCGCGCGGCACCCGTGGACCGTCGCTGATGTTCGAGACCGGCCCCCGGAACCTGTGGTCGATCCGGCACTTCGCCGCCGCGCCGTACCCGATCGGCTCCTCCTACTCCTACGAGGTCTACCGCCGGTTGCCCAACGACACCGACTACACGGTGTTCAAGAAGCAGCAGATCCCGGGACTCAACTTCGCTCACATCCACGGGGCGGAGGGGTACCACACGGCGCTCGATTCCCTCGCGCACCTCGATCCCGCCAGCCTCCAGCACCACGGCTCGAACGTGCTGGCGATCGTGCGCGACCTGGGGGATGCCGACCTCGCCGCCGCCCGGCAGGGGGGCGACGCGGTCTACTTCAACCCGCTCGGCTACTCCTTCGTCTACTACCCGGCGTCCTGGGTGATCGCCCTGCTGGCGCTCCTCGGCGTCCTGACCGTCGGCGTGGTCGCCCTGGGCGTGGCGCGCCGGCGCCTCGGGCTCGGCAGGCTGATTCTCGGCGTGCTGCTCGACGTGGTCATCCTCGCGGTGCTCGCGGCCATCGCCATCGCCCTGCGCGGCGTGCTCTTCCCGGTGCGCTACGACTTCCGGATCTGGGGCGAGGCGTCGTCGGTCGCCTGGACCCTGTGCGGCCTGACCCTGCTCGCCCTCGGCATCGGAGCGGCGCTGCAGCGGCTGGCGTCGCGCATGGTGCAGCCCGCCAACGCGGCCGCGGCCGGCGTGGTGCTCTGGTTCGTGGCCACCGCCGCGGTGTCGGTGACCGCCCCCGGGGGCAGCTACCTGTTCATGGTGCCGCTGTTCGTCCAGCTCGCGGCGCTGGCGGTTGTCCTGGTGCGCGGTGCCGAGCGTGGTGGCGACCGGACGGAGGCGGCGAGCGGCTGGACCGGCCCGTTGCCGGTCGCCCTGCTGGTGGTCGCCGCGTTGGTCGTCGCCCTGGTCTGGGCGCCGACGCTGTCGCTTCTCGCCGTCGGCCTCCAGGCCGGCTCCGCGATGGTGTTGGCGGTGCTGGCGGGCCTGCTGCTCGCCCTGCTGGCGCCCCAGGTGGAGGTGGCGACGGCGCCGTCACCCCGCTGGCTGGTGCCCGCGGTCCTCGTGATCGCGGGGCTGGCGGTGGTGGTGGCGGTGAAGTCGGCGAGCGCCTTCGGTCCGGACAACCCGCGGCCGACCAGCCTGGTCTACGCCCTGGACGCCGACCGCGGTGAGGCCGTCTGGGCGTCGTTCAAGCCCCAGCCGGACCCCTGGACCGGCAAGGTCCTGCCGGACGAGCCCACCGAGCAGCCGATGCCGGAGATGCTCGGCTACTCCCGCTCGCTCGCCACGGGCCCCGCGCCGGCCCTCGACCTGGCGCAGCCGGCGCTCGAGGCGCTCCGCCGCGACGGCGACACGGTGCGGGTGAAGGTGCTGCCGCCCGCCGGGACCGACCGGTTGCGCATCCTGCTCTCCCCGCTGTCGGCCCTCGAGGGGGTGACGGTCGCCGGACGGACGGTCAAGCTGTCGCCGGCTGCCGCTGGAGCCGACGACGCCGGGAAGCCCCTCGTCCTCTACTACCTGGCGCCACCCGCCGGCGGCGTCGAGGTCGCGGTCACCTCAGGCGACCCGGACGCCGTGCGCATCGCGGCGGTCGCCCAGTGGTGGGGTGTCCCCTCGGCGGAGCAGGGTGGGCCGGGCCCGCTGCCGGCCGGGCTGATGCAGGCGCCGTGGCCGTGGGACGTCAACACCACCATGGTTCGCCGGGAGTGGGCGCTGACGGAGGCCCCTGCGGCAGCCGAGACACCCGCCACCGGCGAGGCACCCGCGGCGGGACAGACGGCCGGGGCGGAGGCACCCGAGGGCGGTGCCGCCGGCGCGCTGGCCGATCCACCGGGGGATGCGTTAAAGTAGCGCCCCGCCGGCTGACGACCCGGACCGCAGAGAGCACCAACCCATCAAGCACGCACCGGCTTCGCCGGAACCCTGTCGAGAGGATCGAGGATGAGTGACCACCGCCTGACGCGCAAGGAGATGAAGCGCAGCGACCACTTCCAGCTGGCCATGACGAACATCCTGGACTGGATCCAGGATCACCGTCGGGCGCTGATCACCGGCGCCGTCGTGATCGTCCTGGTGGTGGTGGCCGCCGTGGCCTGGACGTTCTGGAGCGCCGCCCGGGAAGAGAAGGCCCAGGCCGTCCTCGCCGACGCCATCGAGACGTACGGCGCACCGATCGGCGACACGTCGGCCCAGAAGGACGACGGGCCCCACTTCGCCACGGCCGAGGCGCGGCGCGACCGGGCCAAGGAGCTCTTCCAGCAGGTGCGGGACCGGTACGGATCGAGCCAGGCGGCGGCGATCGCCGGGGTCTACCTGGGCGAGATCGCGGCCGACCAGGGGGATTCCGACACTGCCCGGACCCTGTGGCAGGACTACCTCGACAAGGACCCGGGCACCGCGCTCGGCGCCGAGGTCCGGCTGAACCTGTTCGACCTCGACCGGTCCAACGGCAAGGCCGAGCAGGTGGCCACGGAGCTCGAAGGGATGCTCGCCCGCGAGAACAAGCCGCTGCCCGGGGACGTCATCCTCTACGAGCTGGCGACCACCCTGGAGCAGCTCGGCCGCAAGCAGGAGGCGACCGAGCGCTACCGGCAGATCATCGACGAGTACCAGGGCTCGCCGTACGCGGCGGAGGCGCGACAGAAGACCGCCGGCGCCGGCGGTGCCGCCGGGCTGCCCCAGTCCTTCCAGATGCCTTCCTGACCCCCCTGACCCCGCCACCCGGAGCGCGCGAGATGTCCTTCCACCCGGCCGCGTCATGAGCGGGCCGGTCGCCATCGGCCCTCTTCTGGACGGCCTGCGGTCCGGGCGCGCCCTCACCGACGAGGAGATCCTCGCTGTGGTGGCGGGCGCCGCCGACGGCTCCTGGGCCGGCGCCCAGCTCGGCGCATTTCTGATGGGCGTGGCGATCCGCGGGCTCGACGTCCACCAGACGGGAGTCCTGACCCGCGCCATGCTCGGATCGGGCGAGCGCTGGTGCCTGGGCGAGACGGTCGCGCACCTCGGGGACAAGCATTCGACGGGCGGTGTCGGCGACAAGGTGTCGCTCGTTCTCGGCCCGCTGCTCGCCGCCTGCGACCGGCCGGTCGTCATGCTCACCGGGCGCGGCCTGGGCCACACCGGCGGCACCGCCGACAAGCTGGAGGCGATCCCCGGCCTCTCGCTCGAGCTCGGTCGCCAGGGGTGCCTCGACCTGCTGGCGAAGATCGGCCTGGCGATCGGCGTCGCCACCGAGCGCATCGCCCCGGCCGACCGCACCCTCTACGCCCTGCGCGACGTCACCGGGACCGTGCGCTCGATCCCGCTGGTGGTGGCGAGCATCCTGTCCAAGAAGCTGGCCACGGGGGCCTGCGGCCTGGTGCTCGACGTGAAGGTCGGCAGCGGAGCGTTCTTCGGCCGCGTGGAGGACGCGCGCGAGCTGGCGCGCCTCCTGGTCGACACCGCCAACGACCTGGGGTTGCCGTCGGTTGCTCTGCTGACCGACATGAGCCAGCCGCTCGGACGCTGGGCGGGGCACACGGTGGAGGTTCAGGAGTCCCTCGACTGCCTGGCGGGGGAGGGGCCGGACGATCTCCTGGAGCTCACCATCCGCCAGGCCGAGGAGCTGGCCGTGCTGGTCGGCGCGCCGGTCGAGCGCGCGGCGCTCGAGCGGGCGATCGCCTCCGGGGCGGCGCGGGAGCGCTTCGAGCGCTGGGCGGCGCTTCAGGGAGCCGACGCCGCCTGGCTGGCCTCACCGGTTCTGGCGAAGGCGCCGGAAGAGGTGGTGGTGGAAGCGCCGCGAGGCGGCGTGCTCGCCGCCATCGACACCGAGGGGCTCGGGCACGTGCTGGCGGCGGCGGGAGGTGGCCGGGAGCGGCCGGGCGATCAGATCGATCCGGAGGTCGCCCTCCTGACCGAGGTCCGGCTGGGTGACCGGGTGGAGGAGGGGGCGCCCCTGGCGCGGCTCTACCTGCGCCGCCGGGACCCACGGCTGGCAGGGCGGGCGCTGGCCTGCTTCGAGCTGGCGGAAGCGGGAGCGGCGCCGCCGCTCATCCACGAACGGATCGAGTAGGGGAATCCGGCCGCCGAGGCCGGCTCAGGGCACTTCTCGAGGCGATCTTCAGGGAAATCTTCAGGGTACTGGGGCCCAGGGCACCGTGATCCGGGGACGGTCCGGGCCGGGGACCACGTCCAGGCCCTCGGGTCCCGCGGCCAGCACCGCGGGCTCCACCGCACCCCCCGTATCGATCGAGGCCCTGGCGGTGGTCCGCAGGTCGCGATCGAGCTTGAGCACGTTCCAGACCCCGGAGCGGGCGTCGCGGTAGAGCAGCAGGGTGCCGTCGGCGGAGTGGTCGAACCGGGGGAAGAGGGATCCGGCGGCCGCAAACGGGCGCGGCTTGCTCCACTGGTCGCCATCGAGGCGGGACATCACCAGCCGGTAGCCACCGGCCTCGTAGTGGCTCCAGACGGCCACCGCTCGGCCTCCCAGGTCGGTCACCGCCGGCGTGATGTCGGGCACCCAGTTGTCCGCCGCCACGGGGGCGGGCCGCGACCAGCTTCGGTCCCGGTACCGGCTCCAGACGATCTCGTCGTCCGAGCCGTCGTAGGCGCTCCAGACGGCGAGGAAGGAGCCGTCGCCGAGCGCGGTCGCCGCCAGGGCGATCTGGCTCCCCTTGCCCGGTGGTGAGACGACCTCGGTCGGTCCCCAGTGATCGCCCAGCCACTCGGCGAACAGCACACTGGTGGAGCGGGGGCCGTCGCCGGCGAGCCAGAGCATGCCGCGGAGGTCGTTGCCGAAGGTCAACGGCAGCGGCTCGGCCACGTAGTGGCCACCCGGCGTCGGCGTCACCATCCGCTCCGGCTCGCCCCATCGGAGGCGGTCGGGTGCGCTGGACGGCCCGGACAGGTCCGCGTGGATCAACAGCAGCGCCGACTCGTTGCGGACGCCGGCGGCGACGCAGCCGCCTTCGGCGGCCTTGACCGCGCCAAACCGGACGCCGGGAGCGAGCGGGACCTCGAGCTGCTCGCCGGCGGCGACCGCGACGCGCAGGGCCTGGACGCCGGAGACCAACCGGACCGGCGGCTCCGCCCACGGGGTGGCGCCGGCCGGTGCGGCAAAAGCGGTGAGCACGAGAGCGAGGACGACCGCGCAGGTCGCGCTGCGCGGCGCGGGTAGGGTCACTGCTCGGTGCGTCGGCGTCATCGGGGAGTGGCTCGGATCGGGATCGGCACACGGCGGGGCGGGCGGTGGAACGGCCCCGCTGCATGGTAAGCGGCGGGGCATCCCCTGTCAATCGAACCGGCCGGTCACCGGCACTGGTCAAGGGGGCGAGGGACCGGGACCGGGGGCCCGAGCGCGGGGGTATCATGCGGCCGTCATGCGCGCCGCAATCCTCGCCGTCGGCACCGAGCTGCTGAGCACAGACCGCCTCGACACCAACTCGCTCCGCCTGACCGAGGCCCTGGAGCGGTACGGTGTCCTTCTCGAGCGCAAGCTGGTGGTCGGCGACCGGCGCGACGCGCTGGTGGCGGCGATCCGGACCCTGGCGGCCGACCACGACCTGGTGCTGGTGAGCGGCGGCCTGGGCCCGACCACCGACGACCTCACCCGGGAGGCGGCGGCGGAGGCGCTCGGCCGGACGCTCGCCCTGGACGAGTCGATCGTCGAGGATCTGCGCCGCCGGTTCAAGGCGTACGGCCGGGCCATGCCCGATGTCAACCGGCGCCAGGCGATGGTGCCGAGCGGCAGCACCGTGGTGATCCCCAACCGGCGGGGGAGCGCGCCGGGCCTGGAGCTCGTCGAGCCTTCGGGCACGACCCTCTTCCTGTTCCCCGGGGTCCCGAACGAGCTCCAGGGCATGATCGAGAGCCACCTGGAGCCCTGGCTGGCCGAGCGCTCCGGCGGCCTGCGGAGCGAGCGGGTCGTGCTCAAAGTCGCCGGGATGCCCGAGTCCGAGGTCGAGGAGCGGATCGCCCCAGCCTACGAGGAGCTGGGGCGCGAGGCCATTTCAGTGCTCGCCGGTACCGCCGAGGTCCTGGTGCGTGCCACCGCCGTCGGCACGGACGCCGAGCGACGGGAGACCCTGGAGCGGGCGGAGCGGCGCCTGGCGGAGCTGCTGGGGGCCGCGGTGTTCACCCACCGGGAGGACGAGACCCTGGAGGCGGTGGTCGGACGGCTCCTGGCCGAGCGGGGCGAGACCCTGGTCACGGCCGAGTCCTGCACCGGCGGCCTCGTGGCCGAGCGGATCACCCGCGTCCCGGGCTCCAGCGAGTACTTCCAGGGCGGCGCCGTCGTCTACACGAACCGGCTGAAGCGCCAGCTCCTGGGAGTCCCTGCGGAGCTGCTCGACATCCACGGCGCGGTCAGCGAGCCGGTGGCGCGGGCCATGGCGGCGGGCGCTCGGGATGCGCTGGAAGCTGACTGGGCGATCGCCGTCACCGGCATCGCTGGGCCGTCCGGCGGCAGCGAGACCAAGCCGGTGGGCACCGTCCACCTGGCCTGGGCCGGCCCCTCCGAGGTCGACCACCGGCGGGTGCGGTTCCTGGGCGACCGGGAGCGGGTGCGGCGGCTCTCCGCCCAGGTCGCCCTCGAAGGGTTGCGCCGGAGGCTGGTCGGTGGGTGAAGGCGCCGAGACCGGGTCGGGCGGCGGCCTCCGGCTGTTCGTGGCGCTCGACCTGCCCGCCGGGCACCGGCGGGAGATCTGCCGCCGGGCGGACCGGCTCGCGGGCGAGCTGCCGCCGGCCCGCTGGGTGCGGGCCGATGCCATGCACCTGACGCTCGCCTTCCTGGGCGACACCCTGCCGGAGCAAGTCGCCGGCCTGGCGGAGGCCCTCACCCCGGCGTTCGCGGCCGTTCCCGCCCTGGACCTCGAGCTGGCGGGTGGTGGCACGTTCCCACCGCACCGGCCGGCCCGGGTCGCCTGGGTGGGGATCACCGGGCCGGCGGAGCTGGCGGCTCTCCAGCGGCGGGTCGCCGGCGCCGCGGGCGCTTTTCTCGGGCGGCCGCCGGAGCGCAAGCCGTTCCACGCTCACGTGACCGTGGCCCGCCCGCGCCGGCCCTGGGACCGCCGGGCCACGGAACGGTTCGCCGCCGCCTTCGAAGGGCGCGTCGGAGAGCCGTTCACGGTCGGCGACGGGGTGCTCTACCGGAGCGAGCTTTCTCCCGGAGGATCGATCTACACGGCGCTGGAGCGGTTCCCGCTCGGCGGAGAGGAGGGACGATGACGGACTCGCCGATCGGGATTCTCGGAGCCGGCTCCTGGGGCACCGCCCTGGCCGTCCACCTGGCGCGCTACGGCGACCACCCGGTCCGCCTGTGGGCGCGCCGCGCCGAGCTCGCGGAGAGCATCCTCGCGACCCGCCAGAACCCGGATTACCTGCCGGACGTGGAGCTGCCCGAGGCCGTCGAGCCGACCGCCGACCTGGACGCCATCGCCGCCTGCGACCTGGTGCTGGTGGTGGTGCCCTCCCACGGTTTCCGAGAGGTGCTCCGGGAGCTCCTGCCGCGGACCCGCTCCGACCGGCCGGTGCGCCTGGTCTCGTCGACCAAGGGGATCGAGACCGAGACCATGGCGCGGATGAGCCAGGTCGGCTTCGAGGAGGGCATGGCGTCCGACCGGGAGGTCCGGTTCGGCGTCCTCTCCGGCCCGACCTTCGCCGCCGAGCTGGCGCGGGGGATGCCGAGCGCGGCGGTGATCGCTTCGGAGCACGACGCGCTCGCCGCGGAGCTGCGCGAGCGCCTCTCGACGCCGCGCCTCCGGCTCTACTCGTCCTCCGACGTGGTCGGCGTCGAGCTGGGCGGGACGGCCAAGAACGTCATCGCCATCGCGGCCGGGATCGTCAGCGGTCTCGGCTTCGGCCACAACACTCTGGCGGCGCTCATCACCCGCGGCCTGCACGAGGTCACGCGGCTGGGGATCGCCTACGGCGGCCAGGCGCGTACCTTCGCCGGCCTCGCGGGTCTGGGGGACCTGGTGCTCACCTGCACCGGCGGGTTGTCGCGCAACCGCAAGACCGGCCTGGAGCTCGCCCGCGGCCGGAGCGTCGAGCAGATCCAGTCCGAGACCCACATGGTCGCCGAGGGGATCCGCAACTCCCTGTCGATCTCGAAGCTGGCGGCGGCGCGCACCGTGGAGATGCCGATCACCGAGCAGATGGTGGAGGTGCTCTACCGGGGGAAGAGCCCGGGGGCGGCGCTCGACGAGCTGATGACCCGCGAGCTCAAGGAAGAAGCGGCCTTGTGACCGGTTGCGCAGACTCCCAGTGAAGCTCCGCCTCAAACTGACGAGAGCGTCGGGTGGGGGCGCCCCCTGCCTCCCCGTGAGGGGAGGAAAGGGGGTTGGGGGGTTTGGAGGGGCGATCCAGAGGATCATCCAGGTCGATCGGAGCGGCGAAACCGATGGATCGACCAAACTTGACTCAGTGGTCACGAAGCCGGTCTTTGTAGATGTCTACCGGAAGCTGCGCACCAGGACGATCGCCGTCGCCACCCAGATGAACGCCCACACGATCACCACGTAGAGGGCGCGGGCGACGTAGTCCGCGTGGGCGTCGAGCAACCGGGGCACCGTCACCCACAGGCCCCAGGTGGCCAGGGCGAGGGCGGCGAGCAGGAGGATCCGCAACAGGCTCCGTGGCATCGGTCACTTCCCTTCGGCTTGTGGTCTCGCCGCCTGGAGGTCGAGGGGCGCCAGCTTGTCGGCCTTCTTGCGCAGTGCCCGGGCGAGGCGGCGGCCGAGCACCTTCTGGAGCGCCTTCGGGTCGCCGCCCGGAGCCCGGTCGACCGGGAACCAGCCGCCGGCCATCATGCCGTGCCCACCCCCCTTGCCGCGCTGCCCGACCAGCTTGCGCATGAGCCCGCCGGCGTCGGCCCGCGGGTTGGTGGTGCGGATGGACAGGTAGACCCGCTCGCCGAACAGGCCCGTGCACAGCGACCAGGTCTTGCCCTGCATGCGCAGCAGGAGATCGGCGATCTCCGGCACGATGTCCGGCTGGTCGACGTGGCTCAGGTGGCTGACGACGAGGGTGTCGACCGTCTCCAGGTTCTCGAGCGCCTCGTGGAGGTTGCCGAAGTAGGCCACCGGCAGGCGCGCGTTCTGGATCCGGGCGAGCGCCCGCCGGTCGGTCTCCGGCAGCAACCGGTCGTAGACCGCCTTGTCCGCCTTGTTGTACTCGCGGCCGAACTCCTGGGTCTCGGAGCGGATGGCGTAGACCACCGCCGTCGCCAGGGACTTGGTCAGCGGCAGGCCGCTGACCTCCAGGTACTCGGCGAGCACCGTCGCCGTGGCGCCGTATCCCGGGCGGATGTCGGCCAGCGGCACGCCCTCGATGGTCTGGCGTTCCGGGTGGTGGTCGAACACCAGCTCGGGCGTCGTGTCCTCCGGGAGCTGGCTGTTGCCGGTGCGCGGCTGGGCGTCGACCAGGGCGAAGCGCCGGTAGTAGCGCAGGTTGAGGTGCCGGAGGTGGCTGAACTTGACCCCCAGGACCTTGACCAGCTCCCGGTTCTCGGCCCGCCCGATGATGCCGCCGTAGGCGAGCGTCACCTTCTGCTTGAAGGCGTTGCGCAGAATGCGCCCCAGAATCGCGGCGGCGGTGATCGCGTCCGGGTCCGGATTGTCGTGGGTCAGCACGAGCCAGCGGCCGTGGCGGTCCGGGTCGCGGACGAGCTCGGCGAGGTCGCCGTACGTCCGGCGGGTCTGGGCTTCAGCGGCGGCCATCGGTCCGGGCATTCTACTGGAGTGCCGCGCGGCGAGAGCGTCGTGAGGACCGGCCGCCCGACGCGGTGGATGGTAGGATCGGCGGCGGCCCCGGGGGCGTCCCGCCTCCGGGGCTCCCTACGCCCATGCACCCCGAAATTCTGCGTATCCACGGCTTCGTCATCAGCTCGTTCGGGCTGATGCTCATGGTGGCCTTCGTCGCCGCTTTTCTCCAGCTCCGTTGGGGCATGCGCCGCCTCGGCGCGGGGGACGAGGAAGACGCCGCGACGCTGGTCCTCGCGGCCGGGTTCGCGGGCATCGTCGGCGCCAAGGTCTATTACGCCATCCTCTACCACGACTGGCGCCTGCTGTTCGACCGCTCGGGCCTGGTCTGGTACGGCGGCTTCCTCCTCGCCGCCGTCGCCCTGGTCTGGACGATCCACCGGCGCAAGCTGCCGGTCTGGGCGACCATCGACGCCATGAGCCTGTCCCTGGCGATCGGCTACGCCCTCGGCCGGATCGGCTGCTTCCTGGTCGGCGACGACTACGGCGTGCCGACCGATCTGCCCTGGGGCGTGGTGTTCCCGGAAGGCGCGGCGCCCCCGTCGACCGCCGGCGCCCTGCGCTACCAGTTCGGGGTCCACGTGCCGGCGACCATCCCGGACTCCCAGCTCGTGGCCGTCCACCCGACCCAGGTCTACGAGACCCTGGCCTGCCTGGGGATCTGGGCCTTCGGCCTGTGGCTGATCCGGCGGCGCCCACAGAGCGGTGTCGTCGGCATGGCGATCCTCGCCCTGCTCGGAGTGGAGCGGTTCCTGGTCGAGATCCTGCGGGCCAAGGACGACCGGTTTCTCGGCGGCCTGACCGTGGCCCAGGCGATCAGTATCGGCGTCGTTCTGATCGCTCTCTGGCTGCTGCTCAGGCGCCGCCGGTCCGCCGGTAGCGGCCACGCTTGAGGAATTCGAGCGCGGTGCCGCGCGCTTGAAGATCCACGAGATGGACCAACCGACGGCCTCCAGTCACCCTCCGCGCCTGCTGACCATCGCCGGCTCCGACTCCGGAGGGGGCGCCGGCATCCAGGCGGACCTCAAGACCTTCGCCGCCCACGGCGCCTACGGCATGAGCGCCCTGACCGCGGTGACCGCCCAGAACACCCGTGCCGTGACCGCGGTTCACACCCTGCCGGCGGACGTGGTGGCGGCCCAGATCGACGCCGTGTTCGAGGACCTGGGGGTCGACGGAGTGAAGATCGGGATGCTGGCCGACGCGCCGATCGTTCGTGCGGTCGCCGCCACCCTGGGGCGCTGGATCGAGCGCCTGGGCGACGCGGCGCCGCCGGTGGTGCTCGATCCGGTGATGGTGGCCAAGAGCGGCGACGCCCTGCTCGCCGACGACGCGGTGGCGGCGGTCATGGCCGAGCTCTTGCCGCTGGCGACCCTGGTGACGCCGAACCTGCCGGAGGCGGCGCGCCTGACCGGCCTGCCGGTGGCCGACGAGGCGGAGCGGCTGGCGGCGGGGCAGGCCCTGGCCCGGCTGACCGGCACGGCGCGGGGGGGCGGCGCCGCCCTGGTGAAGGGCGGGCACGGCACGGGCGACGAGGTGGTCGACCTGCTGGTCGGAGAGGAGGTCCATACCTTCCGCCACCCGCGGATCGCCGGCCGCTCGACCCACGGCACCGGCTGCACCCTGTCGTCGGCCATCGCGGCCCGCCTGGCCGCCGGGGCGCCGCTGCCCGAGGCGGTCGGCGGCGCCATCGAGTATTTGCAGCAGGCCATGGCCCACGCCTACCCCCTGGGCGGCGGCCACGGCCCGGTGAACCATCTGTTCGGCCTCGAGCGGTCCGGAGGGAGCCCGGCATGAGCGAGCGTGTCTACGACCTGGTAGTGATCGGCGCCGGCCCGACCGGCATCGCCGTGGCCGCGGCGGCGGTGCGGCGGAGCCTCGACGTGGTAGCGGTGGACCAGGGGCCGCTCTGCGCCAGCCTCCAGTCCTATCCGACCGACCTGGTGTTCTTCACCACCCGCGAGCGGCTGGAGATCGCGGACGTCCCGTTCACCATTCCGGACGTCAAGCCGAACCGCCGCCAGGCGCTGGTCTACTACCGGGAGGTGGTCAAGCGCCACGGTGTGCCGCTGGCCCTGTACGAGCCGGTTGACCGGATCGAGCGCCTGCTCGAAGAGGCGGCGGACGGGGCGCGGTTCGTGGTCCACTCGCGCCCGGCGCCGGGTCCGCGAGCTCTCCGCGCCCGGTCCGTGGCCCTGGCGACCGGCTACTTCTGGAACCCGCGCTACCTGGAGGTACCAGGGGAGGACCTTCCCTGGGTGCGGACGATCTACCGGGAACCCTACCCGCACTTCGGCCAGCGGGTGCTGGTGGTGGGGGGAGGCAACTCGGCGGCCAAGACCGCCCTCGACCTGTGGCGCAACGACGCCCAGGTCACTCTGATCCACCGCCGCGCCGAGCTCAAGCGGGGGGTCAAGTACTGGATCCGTCCGGACATCGACAACCGGATCGCCGAGGGCTCGATCGATGCCCGCTTCGAGAGCCGGGTGGTCGCCTTCCACGACGGCGGGGGCAGGGCGGTGCGGGGCGCCGAGATCGACGGCCCAGGAGGCCGCGAGCTCATCCCCTGCGACGCGGCCTACGTGCTGATCGGCTACGTGCCGGACATCGACCTCCAGCGTGGCGCCGGCGTCACGGTCGACCCGGAGACCGCCATTCCGTCGTTCGACCCGGAGACCTGCGAGTCGAACGTGCCGGGTCTCTACATCGCCGGTACCCTCCAGGCCGGCCGCTTCACCGACCGCATCTTCATCGAGAACTCACGCGACCACGGCAAGCGAATCGTCGACCACCTGGAGGCGCGCCTCCGGGCCGCCGGCAGCGCGGTATGATTTCGAGGCCGTGAGCCCGTTGGACCGACCAGGCACACGCAGGAGTCCCATGAGCCATCGAACCCTCCCCACGCTCCTCCTCCCCGTCCTTCTCGCCGGGCTGCTCGCCGTTCCGGGAGCGCTGCGCGCCAAGGACGAGCCGTCCAAGGACGGGGACCGTCCCCAGAGCGACCTGTTCATCGACACGGTGGACGTCAACGTGGTCAACGTGGACGTCTACGTGACCGACGAGGATGGCAAGCCGGTCAAGGGGCTGACCGCCGACGACTTCGAGGTCCTCGAGAACGGTCGCCCGATGACCCTGACCAACTTCTACGCCATCGAGGGCAGCCAGGTCGTGGACGAGGAGGGCGCCGGACCGGCCCTCCCCGACGGCGCCCTCGCGGCCGAGGAGAACGGGGCGAAGCCCGAGGAAGTGCCGCCCGGCCTCCAGCCGCCCGAAGCGGTTCCGGAGGACCAGCGCCTGAGCCTGGTCGTCTACATCGACAACTACAACATCCGCCCCCACAACCGGCGCCGGGTGCTGTTCGACGTGCGCTCGTTCATCGCCAAGCACGTCGGCCCTCAGGACCGGGTGATGCTGGTGACCTACGATCACTCGCTCCACGTGCGCCGTGCGTTCACCTCGGACACGCGCTCGGTGATCGATGCCCTGTTCAAGGTGGACGAGCTCTCGGGCAGCGCCGTCCACTTCGACAGCGACCGCCGGGAGGCGCTCCAGCGGATCGAGGAATCGGCCAACGCGGGTGAAGCCATCAGCTGGGCGGAGAGTTACGCCGAGTCGGTCAAGAACGACCTGTTCTTCTCGATCGACGCCATGCGCGAGATCGTCAACTCCCTGGCCGGCCTGCCGGGCCGCAAGGCGATCCTCTACGTCAGCGACGGTGTGCCGATGATCGCCGGCGAGGACATCTTCAATGCGGTGCAGCAGAAGTACGGCAACTCGGGAGCCATGACCCGGCTGCTCTCCTACGACGCCTCCCGGCGGTTCGAGGAGCTCGCCGCCAGCGCCAACGCCAACCGGGTGGCCTTCTACACCATCGACGCCGCCGGCCTGCGGGCGCCGGCGGCCAGTGACGCGTCCGACTTCGGTCGCGGCGTGGCGGGCACCCGCCAGTTCGTCGACTCGGTGAACATCCACAATCTCCAGGCGCCGCTCCAGATGCTGGCGGAGGAGACCGGCGGCAAGGCGATCATCAACCTGAACCGGGTCGGGCCTGCCCTCGACAAGGTCGCCCAGGACTTCCGCACCTACTACTCCCTGGGCTACACGCCGGCTCACAGCGGCGACGGTCGCTACTACAAGATCGACGTCAAGCTCCAGGGCAAGGCGGACAAGCGCAAGTACACCATCCGCCACCGCGACGGCTACCGCGACAAGACCAGCGCGTCGCAGATGAACGACGGGGTCCTGGCCGCGCTCCACTTTCCGTACTACGCCAACCCGCTCGACCTCGACCTGTCGTTCGAGGTCGGCCGCCGGCGCGACGACGGCCTCTACCTGGTGCCGGTCAAGGTCCGGGTGCCGCTGCAGTCTCTGACGCTGGTGCCACGAGGCAAGGTCTACGCCGCCCAGGCCAAGCTGTACCTGGCGGCTCTCGACGAGCGGGGCGACACGTCCGACGTCCAGAACATGGCGTTGCCGGTCGAGGTGGCGGCCGCCGACATCGGCAACCTGAAGGGCAAGGACTTCGTCTACACGGTGACCCTGCTGATGCGGAGCGGTGAACAGAAGGTGGCCGTCGGGATTCGGGACGAGATCGCGGCGAACAACTCGTTCGTGACCGGCACCGTGCATCTGAATTGAACTGACGACCGGGACTACTTCGTGACGACCGACCGCAGATCCCTGGAATCACCGGTTGCGCCGCTGCGATCGACCTGGATGATCCACTGGATCTCCCCCCAATCCCTCAATCCCTTTGGGCACCCGCGAGGAACCGAATTCGAGCTGCACAAGGTTCCTCGCGGTGCTACGGCTCTCGAGCTGCGATCAACTCTGATGATCCGCTGGATCTCCCCCCAATCCCTCGATCCCTTTCCCACCCTCCGGGGGGAAAGGGACGCCCCCGCCCGGGGGCGTGTTCGATTGCGGCTTGGTGGTCTGTTTGAGGAGGTTTCATGAGCGAACGGCGACGGTGGAGCGAGACCTTCCGTGCCCTGGGTAGTGCAGTCCTCAGCCTGCTCAAGGCGGAGCTGGAGGCGCTCGAGCAGGACGTCGCCCGGTCGACCAAGCAGGCCGCCATCGGCGTCGGCCTGTTCGCCGCGGCCGGCGCGTTCGGCTTCTGGACCCTCGGTGTGGCGACCTACTTCCTGATCCAGCTCGTCGCCCTGTGGTTGCCGCTCTGGGCGGCCTCGCTGGTGATCACGGCGCTGTTCGCCGCGGTGGTCGCGGTGCTCGCACTGATCGGCGCCCGCCGGCTGAAGCGCTGGGAAAACCCCCTGGCGACCGCGCGGCGGCGGATGGACGACCACCTCGACTGGTGGCAGACGCGGGTATTTCCGCCCGACGATGGGGCCCCACCGGGCCAAGCGGCCCAGCCGCTCGAAGCCGGCGGGGGCGCCGCCGGCTCCGCCGACCCCGAGGACGACGCACCGGGAGCTCAGCCATGAGCCACGATCGAGAGCACACTTCGTCCGTCGACGCGAGCCGCAGGGAGGTGGAGCTCCGCCTGGCCGAGGTTCGCGAGTCGATCGGTCGGGAGATCGGTCTCAAGCCCAAGACGAGGAACACGCTCCTCGCGCTGGTCGCGGCGTCGGCCGGCTTCGCCCTGGCCATGGGCAGACGCCGCAAACACCGGCAAAAGCGGCACAAGAAGAAGCGCCGCTGAGCCGTTACTCGATCGGGCGCGGCCGTCGCGGGCCGCGGTTCGGTTGCCGGGCTGTCCCCGGCCCGGGGTCAGGAGGCCGGCCGCTTGAACACCATCGCGATGTTGTCGGTCGCGCCGCTCTTGAAGTTGACCGACGTGATAGAGATCAGCTCCCACCCCTCGGCGCCGAGCGTGTTGAGCTGGGGCGCCGCGTTCGGATCCAGCCGGTAGTTCTCACTCCGGATATTGATGATCTTGTATTCCCACTTGGTCATCGCTCACCCTCCTTCTTCCCTCCGGCCTGCCAAGCGGGGCCCGGGCGCCCCCGACGGGTTCGGTCCGAGTGGTCTAGATCCGGCCCGAGCTCGGGTCCGGTCCAGTGGTCGAGTTCGACGCCATTCTAGCGGGTGGCTGGGCGTTTCTAGCCCACCATCGGGGTAGTTTCGGCCTCACCCGGGGGGCGAGGTCGGGCCGGTCCGGATGCGGACCACGGCACCCCGTGCGGCGCCCCAGAGCGCGGCCAGGCTGCGGCCGTCGAGCGACAGCTCGACCGTGCCGAGCGAGCCGATCAGGGCACCGGCCGCCCCGTCGGGAAGCTCGGCGTAGTGGGCGACCCAGAGGTCCGTGGCGTGCTCGCCGACCTCGACCCGTGGACCGTGCGGGCCGCGCAGTGTCTCCGGCGGGCCGACCCAGGCCGCGGGCAGGTCGGTCACCAGGTTGCCGAACCGGTCGACGCGGACCACCCGGCCGCGAAGCCGGTGGCCCCCCTGTTTGTCTTCGGCCAGTTCGCGCGTGGGGTGGGGGAGCGTGAGCAGTACCGGGTCGTCGATCACCGGGCCGAGGGCGGAGAGCGGCTCGCCGCGGGCGAGCGCCGCGGCCACCGGCGCGAACCGGTCGCGGCCGTGGAAGGTGGCGCCCGGGCCGCCGAGGAAGAGCTCGTCGCGGGTCACGTGCCGGACCTCGACCGGACCGCTCGCCCCGCGTGTTTCGTCGGGGAAAGCTGGAGCCAGGAACGGGGTCAGCAGGCCGTTGTCCGGGGCGACGAAGAGATGGCCACCGGCGCGCGCCGCCAGGATCCGCCGCGCACTGCCCACTCCGGGGTCGACGACGGCCAGGTGGACCGTGCCCTCCGGGAAGGTCGGTGCCGCCGCCGCCAGCAGGCCGGCGGCCCCTTCGACGTCACCGGGCGGCAGGTCGTGGCTCAGGTCGACGAGCTGCACGGCCGGGCCGGCGAGCCGCAGGACGGTCCCCTTGACCGCGCCGACGTAGTAGTCCGTGGTTCCGAAGTCGGTCAGGAGAGTGAGCGCACGCACGGTGGCGCGACGTTACCATTTTGAGTAGAATGAAGTAGTTGCCTCATCGCTACTCTTTACCGTAGTAGTTTCAGGTTCTTCTCGGTTCAGAGGCGCGCGGAATATCTTGAGAATCTTGGATCTCGAAGGAGGCCCCGATGACGAGCGAACGGCACCCGTTCCTTCGGTCCGCGCTCTTTCTCGATTTTGACAACATCTACCTGGGGCTCTCACAGGGCGGAGCAGGTGGCGAGGACGAGTTCGCGCGCAATCCGGTGCGATGGCTTCGCTGGCTCGAGGAGACCGTGGAGCTCTCCAACTGCCCACCCTCCCCGGCCGAAGGGCCGCGCCGGCGGATTCTCATCCGCCGCTGCTACCTCAACCCCCAGAGCTTCCACCGCTCGCGGCCGTTCTTCATTCGCGCCGGCTTCGAGGTGGTGGACACGCCGGCCCTCACCGCCCAGGGCAAGACCAGCGCCGACGTCCAGATGGCGCTCGACATGGTCGACACCCTGAACCACACCACCCGGTTCGACGAATTCATCGTCTTCTCGGGCGACGCCGACTTCACGCCGGTCCTCCGCAAGTTGCGGGAGCACGACCGCCGGACGGTGGTTCTCGCCACCGGACCGACCGCCGCCGCCTATCGCAGCGTCTGCGACCTGGTGGTCGACGAAGAGCGTTTCGTCGAAGAGGCTCTGGGGATCACCGGCGAGGAGCTCGCGTTCCGGCCGCCGCGCGGCGAGGAGCCCCACGCCCCGCGGGAGCTTCTGGAGCGGATCGGCCACCGGGTCGAGGAGCTCGCGGCCATGACCGGGGGCGTCCAGCCGGTCCACCTCCCCGGCATCTACAAGGAATTCCGGGAGTTCTCCGATGGTGAGAACTGGCTCGGCTACTACTCGCTCCGCGCCATGACCGACGCGGTCGTGGAGGCGACCGACCGCTTGGTGATCGTCGGCGAAGACCCCTGGTGGGTCGGCCTGGCGGATCCAGCGGGCACGGGCGAAGGCGGCGGCGCTCCGGAGGTCGGAGCGGCGCCCCAGGACGTCGGCCTGAGCGAGGAGGAGCGAGAGCTCCTGGAGGACTTCATCCGCCGGAGCGTCGACCGCTCGGACCGGCCGCTCGGGCTGGCCACCATGGCCCACCTGATCGTCCAGGAGCTCGGCGAGGACCTGCGCGCCTTCAACTGGCGCGGCGCCGGGTCGTTCAAGGCGTTTCTCGAGCGCCTCGACCTGGAGCCGATCCGCATCTCGGAGGCCGAGACAGGGTTCATCTACGATCCGGAGCGCCACCCGGACCCGGCGGAGCGGGACGAGCGCGACCTGTTCGCGGAGGAGCGACCGGAGCTCGCGCGCCTGGCCGAGTCGGTACACGAGCTGACCGACACTCCGTATCTCTCGCCGAGCCGGTACGCGACCGTGCTCGAAGAGATCGCCGAAGAGATCTTGGAGAACGGCTTCCACATGACGCGGACCTCGAAGGCCGTGCGCGACCGTTGCTACGGCAAGGGGATCATGGTTCCGCGCTCGGCGATCTCCTTCCTGCTCAAGGGGCTCAGTTACTCCGGCTACCCGCTCCACGACGGCGGTCTCCACACGGCGCGGCGCCTCGGCGAGGCGGTGGCCAAGAACACCATCGAGCTCTGCCGCCGCGCCCAGATGGAGGCCACGCCGGAGCAGAACGAGCAGATCTACGCGTGGATCGTGGGCGGTCTCGCCGACGGGCCGGAGGAGGCATCGCCCCGGGTGGCGAACGAGGCACCGGAGGCGGAGGGAAACGATTCCGGCGAGACCAGCGCGGCCGGCGCGGTCGGCGAGACCGGTGAGGCGGGCCGGTCCGGGACGGTATGATCCGGTCCCCATGGCGACCCCTGCCGCACCGGGCGCACCCTGCCCGCGCCGTCTCCTGCTGTTCACCAAGCCCGGCGTCCCCGGGCGGGTCAAGACCCGGCTGACCACCGAGCTCACCCCTGAGCAGGCGGCGGCCGTCCACCGGGCGTTCGTCGGCGACCTGGTCGAACGGCTGGCCGCCGGCCCGTTCGACCTCCGGATCGCCTGGGCGCTCGAACCGGACGAGCCGTTGCCCACCGTCGCGGAGGGCGGGCCGGCGGCGCTTCGCCAGGAGGGTACGGACCTGGGGGAGCGCCTGTTCCGCGGCCTGTCGGCCGCCGCCGCTCTCGACGGCGGCGCCCGGGCCGTGGCCGCCCTGGGGAGCGATCATCCGACCGTCGATCTCGAGGTTCTCGCCGCTGCGTTCGAGCGCGTGGAGGCCGGCGCGGACGTGGTGCTCGGTCCGAGCTTCGACGGCGGCTACTACCTGATCGTCACGGCGGCGTCCGCCCTCCGACCGGAGCTCTTCGCAGGCATCGACTGGAGCACCGAGCGGGTGCTGGAGCAGACGGTCGCCCGGATCGAGGCGGCCGGCCTGCGCCTCCAGCGGGTCGCCCCGGCCCTCGACGTGGACACCCCGGAGGACTTGCGCCGCCTGGCGGCGGAGCTGGCGGCGGCCGCTCCGGAGCTCTGTCCGCGCACCCGCCGCGTGCTGTCCACCCTCGGCCTCGGAACAACCGGCGGGCCCGGTCCGGACGCCGCGGGGGGCGCGGTTCCTGCGGAGCGGTACGGCGCTTGAATCGGAGATCCCCATGAGAATTCTGACGGCGGAAGCGATGGCGAAGGTAGACCGCGCGGCGGTCGACGAGCTCGGGGTGCCGAGCATGGTCTTGATGGAGAACGCGGCCCTCGGCCTGGCCGAGGCGGTCGCGGTTTCGTTCCCGGACGCGGAGACGGTGGCGATCTACTGCGGCCCCGGCAACAACGGCGGCGACGGACTGGCCCTGGCGCGTCACCTGGCGATCCGCGGCTACCGGGTGGACTGCTTCCTCGCCTTCCTCGGCAAGGAGACCCGCGGCGACGCGGCCACCCAGCTCACGGTCTGCCGGAACATGGGCCAGGGGGCCGTGCCGCTCCACGAGATCGCTCCGGACGACGACCTGGGCCAGGCGCTGGCCGCGGCGCGCGGTGCCGACCTGGTGGTGGACGCCCTCTTCGGCACCGGCCTGGGCCGGCCGCTCGAGGGGCAGCTCGCGGCGCTGGTGGAAGGGCTGAACGAGATCCCGGTGCCGAAGCTCGCCGTCGACCTGCCGAGTGGGCTCAACGGCAGCCGGCCCGAACGCTTCGGCCCCCACCTGGTCGCCGACCTGACGGTGACCTTCGGCACGCTCAAGCCGGCCCAGGTGCTCTCGCCGACGGACGCGGCGATGGGCGAGCTGGTGGTGGCGGACCTAGGGGTCCCCGCCGAGCTGATGGACCGGGACTGGGGCGAGCCGGACGGGCCGCTCTCGCTGATCGTGCCCGACGAGCTGGCCGGGCACCTGGCACCCCGGCGCGCGGACACTCACAAGGGGACCTACGGCCACCTGCTGATCGCGGCCGGCTCGGTGGGCGCCGCGGGGGCCGTGGTGCTGGCGGCCCGTTCCGCGGTACGTGCGGGCGCTGGGTTGGTGACCGCGGCGGTGCCGGAGCCGATCGTCCAGACGGTCGACGGCGGCTCGATCGAGTCCATGTCCCTGCCGCTCCCCGCCGGGGCGGACGGGCGGATCGCCGGCGCGGCGGTCGAGGCGGTGCTCGCGGCGGCCGCGGCGCGCGACGCGCTGGCCCTGGGACCGGGGATGGGGCAGACGGATCCGGTGGCGGCGGCGCTCCGCCGGGTGGCGCTCGAAGCGGCGGTGCCGCTGGTGCTCGACGCGGACGGCATCAACGCCTTCGCTGGACGCGCGGCGGCGCTCCGGGAGCGGCAGGCGCCGACGATTCTCACCCCGCACCCGGGGGAGGCGGCGCGGCTCCTGGGGATTGAGACGGCCGCGGTGGTGGCCGACCGGCGGGCCGCGGTGCGGCGGGCGGCGGCGGAGAGCGGGGCGATCGTGGTGCTCAAGGGGCACCAGAGCCTGGTGGCGACGCCGGAAGGGGCGGTGCACGTCAACCTGACCGGCAACGCGGGGATGGCCACCGGCGGCACGGGGGACGTCCTCACCGGTCTCATCGGCTCGCTGCTGGCCCAGGGCTTCGAGCCGCTGGCCGCGGCCCTCCTCGGCGTCTACCTGCACGGCGCGGCCGGGGACCTGGTGGCGGCGGAGAAGGGGCTGGCGGGGCTGGCGGCCATGGACCTGGTGGAGGCGTTGCCGCGGGCGTTCGAGGAGCTGCGAGCCGGGTAGGAGGAACGGTCGCCCCGGTGGGAGGCTTCGAGGAGAGACCGATCGATGGCAGGACGGACCTGGAGTAGCTCGACCGAGGCCGAGACCGAGCGCATCGGCGAGGCGCTGGGGCGGGAGCTGCGGCCGGACGGGGTGCTGTTGCTCGAGGGGGACCTGGGGGCGGGCAAGACCGTGCTGGCTCGGGGGGTGGCGCAAGCGCTGGGGATCGATCCGGCGGAGGTGCAGAGCCCGACGTTCGTGCTGGTGCGTGAGCACGAGGGAGCGGACGGTGCGCTGGTCCACGTGGATCTCTACCGGCTGGAGCCGGACGAGGTGGCGGCGGCGGGGATCGAGGAGCTCCTCGCGGGGCCGGGGGTGAAGGTGGTCGAGTGGGCCGAGCGGCTGCCGTTCGACGTGCCGAGAGCGCTTAGGGTGCGGCTGGAGCGGGCCGGGGACGGCGGGCGTCGGTTGACCGAGATCTCGGAGGCGGAGTAGCCCCCGGAGAGAGTGCTTCGCCGGAGAGTTTGCCGGAGCGGCCACGCGGCATCCCTCGGCGGCTGGACTGCGACCGGCGAGGGATGCCGCGGACGTCCGCTCTCCCGCACAACGATCGCCGCGGTCCTGGCCGTCGGGGCGCGCCGGGCGTCTCGGAGATCTTTGGGAGAGCGGCGTCTCATCAACCCACAGCCTCCGGGAGAAGATTCGGAAGGGAGGGGGCGTCCCTTTCCCCCCGCGAGGGTGGGAAAGGGATCGAGGGATTGGGGGGAGATCCGGTCGATTGCGGCCACGCGGTCTCCCTCGGCACTGGGACTGCGACCGGCGAGGGATGCCGCGGACGTCCGCTCTCCCGCACAACGATCGCCGCGGTTCTGACCGTCGGGGCCCGTCGGGCGCCGAAGGGAGATGGGTGGTGGGGCGGCACGCTTGGGTCGAGGTTCGTGGACCCTGTAGGATGTCCGGGTTCACTCTGGTTCACTCCCGGTGAGCTCACATCATTGTCCAGATCGAAGGAGGAGGTTCCCACCATGAAGATCAAGAAAGTCGGAGTGCTCGGCTGTGGCCTGATGGGGTCCGGGATCGCCGAGGTCGCCGCCCGCGCCGGCCACCAGACGGTGGTCCGCGAGGTGACGGAGGATCTGCTGGAGAAGGGGCTGGGGCGGTTGGAGAAGTCGCTCGGCCGGGCGGTGGAGAAGGGCAAGCTGGAGGTGGCCCAGCGCGACGAGATCCGCGGCCGGATCTCCGGCACCGTCGAGCTCGACGACCTGGCCGACTGCGACCTGGTGGTCGAGGCGATTGTCGAGAACCTGGACGAGAAGAAGAAGACCTTCGGCAACCTGGACCGGGTGGTCAAGGCGGACGCGATCTTCGCGTCGAACACCTCGTCGCTGACCATCACCCAGATCGCCATGGCCACGTCCCGGCCGGACCGCTTCCTCGGCCTCCACTTCTTCAACCCGGTGCCGGTGATGAAGCTGGTCGAGGTGGTGCGCACCCTGGTGACCTCGGACGACGCCTTCGACTCCGCCATGGAGTGGGCCGCGGGCGTCGGCAAGGAGCCGATCGCCTGCCGCGACAACTCGGGCTTCATCGTCAACCGCCTGCTGGTGCCCTATCTGCTCGATGCGATCCGCGCCTACGAGGAGGGCGTGGGCTCGATCGAGGACATCGACAAGGGCATGAAGCTCGGCTGCGGCTACCCGATGGGGCCGTTTACCCTGCTCGACTTCGTCGGCCTGGACACCACCTACTACATCGCCAACATCATGTTCGAGGAGTACCGGGAGAAGCGCTTCGCGCCGCCGCCCCTGCTCAAGCAGATGGTGCTGGCGGGGCGTCACGGCCGCAAGAGTGGCCGCGGGTTCTACGATTACAGCGGTTGACGCTTGACCGACTCTCGGGGAGTCCTCCGCAGGCGCCGGCACGGCTCGTTGGGCGGCGATCGACCTGGATGGTCCACTGGATCGCCCCCCATCCCCTCGATCCCCTTCGGGAGAGCGCGGGGACTCAGGCTGCGACTCTCGGGCACTCCAGGCGCTGAACGGCTCGTTGGGCGGCGATCGACCTGGATGGTCCACTGGATCGCCCCCCATCCCCTCGATCCCCTTCCCGCCCTCCGGGGGGAAGGGGACGCCCCCTCCCTGAGATTGTGTCAGCGGAGGGCGCGGATTCCCTGTGTGGTGGCGGAGCTGGTAGACTCTGAGGCTCCTTGTCCATGACCTTCAGAACCTGTTCAGCCCTCCCCGCCCCCTCTCGATGAGCCAGGTGACTCTGCCCGAGGAGGGTCTCGAGACCCTGTTCGGGACGCACGACGAGAACCTGCGGCGGATGGAGCGGGCCTTCGGGGTCGAGCTCGCCGCCCGGGGAGCGGAGCTGTCGATCTCCGGCACGCCGGAGGGGACCCGCGCGGTCGAGCACCTGGTGGCGGAGCTGGTCTCCCTGGCCGAGCGCGGCTTTCAGCTCAAGCCCGGCGACGTCCGCGTGGCGGTGCGCGTGGTCCAGGAGGACCCGGACGCCTCTCTGATCGATTTCTTCCAACCGGCCGGCATGCTGGCGGCGGTCAACCGGCTGGTCAAGCCGCGGACGCTTCGCCAGCAGACGTACCTCAAGGCGATGATCGACGACGACATCGTCGTCTCGATCGGCCCGGCGGGCACCGGCAAGACCTATCTCGCCGTGGCCATGGCCGCCGCCTACCTGGTGGAGAAGAAGGTCCGCCGCATCGTCCTCGCCCGGCCCGCCGTCGAGGCCGGCGAGAAGCTGGGCTTCCTGCCCGGCGACCTGGTGGAGAAGGTCAACCCCTATCTCCGGCCGCTCTACGACGCGCTCTACGACATCATCGGCTACGAGAAGGTCGGCCGCATGCTCGAGCGGGGGATCATCGAGGTGGCGCCGATCGCGTTCATGCGCGGGCGGACACTCAACGACAGCTTCATCATCCTGGACGAGGCCCAGAACACCACCACCGAGCAGATGAAGATGTTCCTGACCCGGATCGGCTTCGGGTCGAAGGCGGTGATCAACGGTGACGTCACCCAGGTCGACCTGCCCCAGGGACGGCGCTCCGGCCTGCGCGAGGCGGAGGTGGTGCTCTCCGGCATCGACGGCATCCGCTTCTTCTATTTCGACGAGAGGGACGTGGTGCGCCATAGCCTGGTGCAGCAGGTGATCGCCGCCTACGATCGCTACGAGCAACAGGAACGGGCGAAAGCGGCGCAGGACGGCCGCTCCCCGTTCGAGGAGAGCGGCCGCCGGGCCGACCCGATCTGAGGACGCGCGCCGCGCGCCGGCGGGGCTCCGCCGGCGTCGCGCGGGCGCCGTGATCCAGCCATGGACCGAGACAAGAGCAGATCCGGCACCGGTTCCTTTTCCGAGGTCTCCGTGCGGCCTTCCGGGGGCCCCGGTGCCGGCGCCCCGTCCGGCCGCGCCGGCCGGAGCAAGCGGGCCGGCCGCAAGGCGGCGGGCTGGCGGGAGCGCCTCGAACAGCTGTCCGACCGGGGCGGCGCGGCCTGGGAGCGGCTGCTCGAGCTGCCGGCGCTGTGGGCGGCGCTGCTCCTCCTGCTGGGCACTTGGGCGCTGACGCCGGGCGGCTTCGTGCCGCCGGCGACGGTGACCGAAGGGGCCGTGGCGAGCCACGACTACGTGGCGCCGGACGACCTGCTGGTCCCCGACGAGCAGACCACCCACGAGAAGCAGGCCAAGGCCCGCGAGGAGGTGCAGCCGGTCTACGACTTCGATCCGGGCGCGGCCACCGAGGTCGAGGACCGGCTGTCGGCGCTCTTCGCCACCGGCCGGCAGGTGCTCGTCGCGCCCGAGGCCTCGAAGCAGCGGCCCGGCGGCACCGTGTCGCCGGACGCCGCCCACCGATCGGCGAAAACCCCGGAGGCCGGCGCGGAAGAGCTGGCGCCGGCCGACGCCGCGTCGGTCCTGTCGGGGGGCTCCAGCCTGCGAGTCACCCCGGAGCAGGCGGCCGCGCTCCGCAGCACCGGCTTCGCCGAGGACCTGGAGGACCGGGTGCGGTCGGTGGCGGGTCGGGCGCTGCGCCGGGGCATCGTCGAGGGCAAAGCGCGGCTGCTCGAAAACCGGGTGCGCGGGATCACGCTGCGCAACTTGCGGACCGGTACCGAGGAGCGCCACTACGATCTCTACGACCACCTGGAGTACCCGGCCGAGGTGCGCGACTTCCTGGAAGCGGAGGTCTCCGACTGGCGGGACTTGAACGGCACCCAGCGGCGGGCGGTGGTCGACCTGCTGATGGCCAACTTGCCGGCCAACCTCTCCCCCAACCGGAAGGAGACCCTGGAGCGCCAGGACGCGGCCGCGGCGGCGACGGCGCCAGTGTTCAAGCAGATCCGCAAGGGGCAGGTGATCGTCCGCAAGGGCGACCAGGTCGATCCGGCGGCGGCGCGGATCCTGGCCGAGATCACCGGCAAGGACCGGATGGCGACACGCCTGCTACCGATCCTGGCGACGTTCTCCCTGCTCGGCCTGGCGGCCATCGCCCTGTGGATCGCCTGCAGCGCCGCGGAGGTGGGCCCGTCGACCGGGCACGGCCGGAAGCGGCTCTACGGCGAGGTCCTCCTCCTCCTGCTGGTCAGCTTGCTCAGCACCAAGTTCTGCTTCTCGGTCGCCTCGGCGCTCGCTGCGTCGTTCGACGCACCGCCGTTCGACGCGGTGCGGAGCTACGTCTACGGCGTGCCGTTCGCCGGCCTCGCCCTGGTGGCGGCGCTCCTCTTCGGCCGCACGGCGGCGGCGCTCCTGGTCTTCGCCTTCTCCCTCCTGGTCAGCCGGCTGGTGGGCGCGGACGCCCTGTGGGTGACGATCTACGCCGCCGTCGGCTCCATCGGAGCGGTCTACGCGGTCGAGGCGTACCAGATCAAGCAGCGCCTGACCTTGACCCGGGTGGGCCTCCTGGTCGGTGGCCTGAACCTGGTCTCCGTGGTCACCCTGACAGCGCTCACCTCGAGCGGCGGGGTGGCACCGGTGCAGCTCCTGTTCGACGGCGTGTGCGCCTTCGTCGGCGGCCTGCTGGTGGCGGCCGTGGGCAGCTTCGCCCTGCCGATCCTGGAGTCGCTCCTGGGCATCACCACCGACATCAAGCTGGTCGAGCTGGCCAACGCCAACCTGCCCCTGCTCCGCCGGCTGGCGTTCGAGGCGCCGGGCACCTTCCAGCACTCGCTGATGGTGGCCAACCTGTCCAAGGAGGGCTGCGAGGTGATCGGCGCCGACCCGGTGCTCGCCTACACCGGCGGCCTCTACCACGACGTGGGAAAGGTCTTCCGCCCGGATTACTTCGTCGAGAACCAGCACCCGGGCCACAACCGCCACGACAAGCTGGCGCCGTCGATGAGCGCGCTGATCATCATCAACCATGTCAAGGACGGCCTCGCCCTGGCCGACGAGTACCGCCTGCCCCAGCCGGTGCGCGACGCCATCGCCCAGCACCACGGCACCCGGCTGATCAGCTACTTCTACAACCGGGCCCAGGACCGCGCTGAGCGGGAAGAGGACGTGACCGAAGAGAAATACCGCTATCCCGGCCCCAAGCCCCAGAACCGGGTGATGGCGGTGCTGATGCTGGCCGACGGCGTGGAGGCGGCGAGCCGGACGCTGAGCGAGCCGACGCCGCTCGCCATCCGAACCCTGGTGCGCAAGATCGTCGACGACTGCCTGCAGGACGGGCAGCTCGACGCCAGCGACCTGACGCTCTCCGACATCGCGCGGGTCTCCCAGGCGTTCATCCGCGTGCTGACCACGATCTTCCACCACCGGATCGACTACCCCGGGTTCGACTTTCGGGGCGACAAGACCGAGCGGCGCCCCGAGCGCCGGACCGAGGCGGCCCGGGCCTCTTGAGGCGAGCGATGACCCCCACCGACCCAGCCGCGGCCTGCGAGGTCGTCCTGCAGAACCCCGGCGAGTATCCGGAGGCGGCCGACCCGGCACTCGGCCCGTGGCTCGAGCGTCTGGTGGCCGCGCTCGCGCCGCAGGCCCAGAGCTTCACCGTGCGCTTCACCACCGAGCGGGAGATGCGCCGGCTCAACCGCACCTTCCGCGGCAAGGACTACCCGACCGACGTCCTGTCGTTCCCCGGCGAAGAGACGCCGGACGGCGTCCACCTGGGCGACGTGGTGATCTGCGTGCCGGTCGCGAGGCTCCAGGCGGAGCAGGCCGGGCACGGCGCCGGGCGCGAGCTGGCGATTCTGCTCCTCCACGGTGTGCTGCACTGCCTGGGTCACGACCACGAGACCGACGACGGCACCATGGAGCGCCTCGAGGAGACCCTGCGGGCGCGCTGGCTCCCGGCGCTGGACGGAGCCGCCGGACCGGAGGAGGGGGAGGGGAGCGATGGCTGACGGTGCCGGGTTCAGGCTCGGCCTCGCCGGCGGCCTGCTGTGGCTGTCGGTGGGCCTCCTGGCGCTCGCCCTCCTGTCTTCGACCCTGTCGGCGCTGATCGAGCGCTCCGGGCCGATCCGCCTGCGCCACTGGACGGAGGAGGCGGAAGGGCGGCTGCGGCGGCTCTACGAGCGGCCGGCGCACTTCGAGGCGTTCCGGCTGATCCTCTCGACCCTGGCCAAGCTCGCGCCCCTGGGCCTGCTGTGCAGCCTGACCGGCTGGCTCCACGTGTCCGGCATCGTCCAGTCCCCGGAGGCCGCCGCGCTGTGGGCGATGGTGCTGCTGGTGCCGTTCTTGGCGGCCAACGAGATCGCCAACCGGTTCCTGGTGGCCTGGGACCCGGAGCATGCGCTGGAGCGGCTGACCCCGGTCTACCGCGCGCTGCTGGTGGTGGTCTCGCCCGTGGCGGCGGTGGCGGTGCTGCTGTTTCCAGAGGACGCCGCCCGGCGGCGTGCGGAGCAGGACGAAGAGGAGGCGACCGAGGACGAGATCGAGGCCTTCATCGACGTCGGCACCCGCGAGGGGATCCTGGAGCCGGGGGAGGGCGAGATGGTCTGGGGCATCGTCGACTTCGGCGACACGCCGGTGCGGAGCGTCATGACGCCGCGGATCGACGTCGACTGCGCGCCGGTGGACTCCGACCTGGAGGAGCTGGCCGAGCGTTTCGTCGCCTCCGGCCACTCCCGGCTGCCGCTCTACGAGGCCTCGCCGGACCACATGGTCGGCATCCTGCACATCCGCGACCTGCTGCGCGGCCTGCGGGCGCCGGAGGGTGAGCCGCGGCCCACCGCCCGCTCGCTGGCGAACCCGCCGTTCTTCGTGCCGGAGACCAAGCCCTTGGGGCAGCTCTTGAAAGAGCTCCAGGCGCGCTTCCAGCAGATGGCCGTGGTGGTCGACGAGTACGGCGGCACCGCGGGCATCGTCACCGCGGAGGACCTGGTCGAGGAGATCGTCGGCGAGCTGGTCGACGAGCACGAGGAGGCCCACCCGGAGAACGAGCTGCTCGCCGACGGCGCCTGGCTGCTGGCCGGCTCTTCGGACGTCGACGTGCTCGAGGAGCTGTTCGGCATCGACCTGGACGACGTGCCCTCCGAGACCGTCGGCGGCATGGTCTTCAGCCTGCTCGGCGACGTGCCGTCGGTCGGCGACACGGTGGAAGGCTACGGCCTGCGCTACACCGTGGAAGACGTGGAGGAGCGGCGGGTGGCGCGGGTGCGGGTGGAGCCGCTGGTGACGGCGGGAGGCGCGGAGGCGGCGCCGGAGGAGGCATCGTGAGCGGAACGGGAAGCGCGGAGGGGAGCGTGGAGACCGGCGGCGGAACCCGGTTCGGCACCGTGGCGCTGATCGGCCGGCCCAACGCCGGCAAGTCGACGCTGATGAACCGGCTGCTCCGGGAGAAGCTGGCGATCGTCTCCGACAAGCCCCAGACCACCCGGCACCGGCTGGTGGGCATCCTCTCCGCGGAGCGTGGCCAGATGGTCTTCTACGACACGCCGGGGGTGCACAAGCCGCTCCACCGGATGAACAAGCAGATGGTGCGCTACGCCGTCGACGCCCTGGACGAGGCGGACGTGGTCTGCCTGCTGGTGGACGCCGCCCAGCGCTTCGGCTCCGGCGACGCCTACATGCTGGAGCTCCTGGAGCGCTCGCGCCGGCCGAAGATCGCCCTGCTCAACAAGATCGATCGAGTCTCCAAGCCCTCCCTCCTGCCGGTGATCCAGCGCTACGCCGACACCGGCCTGTTCGAGGAGGTGGTGCCCGTCTCCGCCCTCACCGGCGACGGCTGCGACCGGCTCCTCGACCTGCTCTGGGGCCTCCTGCCGGAGGGGCCTCCGGGTTACGACGCGGATCTCTTGACCCTCCACCCGGAGCGGTTCCTGGCCGCCGAGCGGATCCGGGAGAAGATCCTCGAGCACACCCGCGACGAGCTGCCCTTCGCCACCGCGGTCCTGCTCGAGACCTGGGAGGAGGAGGCCGGGCGGGGGCCGCAGCGCGGCCTGATCAAGATCGGTGCGTCGATCCTGGTGGAGAAGCCGGGGCAGAAGAAGATCCTGATCGGCCGGGGCGGCAGCATGATCAAGACCATCGGCACAGAGGCCCGCCTGGACCTGGAGGAGTTCTTGGAGTCCCGCGTCTTCCTGGACCTCCACGTGCGGGTCGAGCCCGACTGGCGCGAGCGCCGGAACGTCCTGGCGGATATCGACCGCGAGATCCTGTTGGGGAGCTGAAGCGAGCCTCCTGTACCGTACTGGCTGCTGTGCCTGCTCCGGCAGACAGCCCGCTGCGCTTCCCCTACAGCAGCTCCCACTCGACGGCCGGCTCGTCCCCCGGACCCTCGATGCGCCGCACCCGGAGCGCTCCGAGCTGGAGCCGCGCCACGGTCCTGCGGTCCCGCCACGGGGTGAGCAGCACCACCGAGTCCTTCGCCACCTCTTCGACCACGCCGAGCGCCAGGCAGAACCCCTCCTCGTCGAGCAGCCCCACCACCGCGCCGGGCGCTGGATCGGCGCCCGGGATCCAGGCGCTGTCGAGGATGCGCCGGCGCGCGAAGCGGAGCGGCCGGGCGTCCGCCAGGTGGGCCCTGAGCCGCGCCTCGGCCGCCCGGCGGCGCGCGGCGGCCCGCCGCTCTTGCGGAGCCGCGTCGCCGTTCGATCGGTCGACCCCGGCCTCCAGCGGCCCGTCTCCGAGGATCTCCGCGGCCGGATCCGCCTCCGGCGCCGGCACCCGGTAGATCGCGATCCGCCCCTTGATCACGTCGAGGAACGGCCGGAGCTCGCCGTTGCGCTCGATCGCCACCACCTGGTCGACGCCGGTCGCCAGGGTCATGTGGTGGAGCAGCTCCCAGATCCGCGGGTCGGCCGCGCCGCCGCCGTTCGGTTCGACCGCCGGGGCGTCCAGGACCACCAGCTCCGCGCCCTCCCGGCGGGCGCGCTCGGCGAGCCGCGCGGTTCCGACCACGGTGTGGAGCGGACGGTTCCGGGCCGACGTGCCGCCGACGAACCACTGGGCCGCGGGCGCGCGCCACGGCCGGGTCAGAGCGAGGCCGAGGCAGCCGGCCGGCCCGATCGAGGTCTGCCCGGGATCGGCGTCGATCTCGGCCACCCGCCGCAGGCCCCGGCCGAGCTGGGCGGTGAGGAACCCGGCGAGCGGGGTTTTGCCCGTGCCGGCCGCTCCCACGACCAGCACCGTCCCCCGGTCGAGGTAGGCGAGGGCCTCCTCCCAACCGGGGCGGGGCTTGACTCTGCGCGTCTCCAGCACGGAAGAGAACCTACCAGAAGTCCTGTGCTACGCTCCATTTCCGTGCGAGTCGTCACCGTCAAGCGGCCGGAACAGCAGGCCGAGCTTCTGCGGAAGTTCGTCCGCAAGGGGAGCCGCCCGAGCATCACCAAGCTGCTGGGGAAGGTGCGCCCGGAGGACATCGCGGTCATGTTCCGGGGGCTCACCCCGGCCGAGCGGATCGACACCTTCCGCATCCTGATCGACGACTACCGCGAGACCGCCGGCGACGTGCTGGCGGAGCTCGACGCGCCGCTCCGGCTGGGTCTCCTCGAGCGGCTCGAGCCCCGGGAGATCGCCTCGATCCTCGAAGGGATGCCGGTCGACGACCAGGTGTTCGTGATCGAGTCGGTCCCCGAGCACCTGCGGCCGTCGGTCCTCTCCCTGGTCGGCGTCGAGTCCCTGTCGGAGGTCCAGAGCCAGCTCACCTTCGAGGACGACACCGCCGGCCGGATCATGAGCCGGGAGTTCTTCGCCCTGCCCGAGTCGACCACGGTGCGCGAGGCGGTGGCGGCGATCCAGGAGCACCGGGAGCTGGAGCTGATCGTCTACCTCTACGTCCTGGACCAGGACCAGCACCTTTCGGGGGTGATGTCGCTGCGCCAGCTCCTGCTGGCCCGGCCGACCAAGACCCTGGCGGAGGTCACCACGCGCGACGTGATCAGCGTCCACACGGATACCGACCAGGAGGAGGTGGCCCAGCTCGCCACCCGCTACGACCTGCTGGCGCTCCCCGTGGTCGACTCCGACGGTGGGCTGGTCGGCATCGTCACCTACGACGACATCGTCGACGTGCTGCGCGAGGAGGCGACCGAGGACCTGTTCAAGATGGCGGGCACCTCGGACGAGGAGATCCTGTACCAGGAGCGCTCGTTCAAGGTCGCGTCGATCCGCCTTCCCTGGCTGCTGGTGAACCTGGCCGGCGGGGTGCTCACCGGACTGCTGTTCAAGCACTTCCAGCTCCAGCTCAAGGACGCCCTGTTCCTGGTCACCTTCGTACCGGTGATCATGGGCATGGGGGGCAACGTCGGCAACCAGACGTCGACCATCGCCGTTCGCGGCCTGGCGACCGGGCGGCTGCGCCGGGGGGAGGCGAGCGCCCGCCAGTTCCTCTGGCGCCAGATCAAGGTCGGCCTCCTGCTCGGTATCACCTGCGCGTCCGTGGTGGCGGTGGCGGCGGCGGTGCTGGAGCAGAACCCGATGTACTCGTTGGTGGTGGGCGCCGCCATGTTCTGCGCCCTGGTGCTGGCGTCGGTCAACGGCTCGCTGATCCCTCTCCTGTTCGAGCGCCTGGGGGTCGATCCCGCCATCGCCTCCGGCCCCCTGGTGGCGACGACCAACGACATCACCGGCATCCTGATCTACTTCAGCCTCGCCACCGCGATGATCGGCTGGCTGGTGCGGTAGGTGCGGACGTTTCAGGGCGAAGCCCTGATCCTGGACGTTTTCGATCTCCACGAGAAGGACCGCATCGTCACCCTCCTGACCCGCGAGCGCGGCAAGATGAAGGGCGTGGCCCGGGGGGCGCGGCAGAAGTACTCCCGCTTCGCCGGCCAGCTGCAACCCCTGGCCAAAGTCGGCGTGCGCTGGTTCGAGAAGGAGGGCCGCGACCTGGTCCGGATCGGCGAGGTGGAGCTGGTCCGGCCGGCCCACAAGCTCCAGCAGGACCTCGAAGGCATCCTCCTGGGCAGCTACCTCGCCGACCACCTGAACGAGTTCGTCCAGGAGGACGAGCCCGGCGACCTCTGGTTCCGGCTGTTCGATTCGACTCTCGATGCCCTCCTGCGGGGGGTGGACCGCGACGCCGCGGCGCGGTATTTTGAGGCCTGGGTGTTGCGGCTGTCCGGCATCTTTCCACCGCCCCGAGAGTGCCCCGTCTGCGAACGGCCGTTCGAGCGCGACGGGGCCGTTTTGCCGCGCGGCGAGGACCATCTCGTGTGTGTGGAGTGTGCCGGCCGCGGCACGGCGGAGGCCGGCGGGATCGGCAGCACTGGCGGCACAGGTGGCGGTCTGCCGGTCGGCTCCGACGTCCTCGAGCTCCTGCTGCGCGTGGGGCACGAGCGGCTGGACGCCTTCGCCGCCCGGCCGCCGGCGCCGGACACGCTCCGCCGGGCCGAGCGCCTGGCCGCCGAGGTGCGCCGGCGCTTCCTCGGCCGCGAGCTCAAGAGCTACCGTGTGATCGAACGCATGCGCACCGACCTGAACCCCTCATGACCCTCCCCGAGACCACTCCATGCAGCAGAGCTTCCAACAACTGATCCTCCGCCTGACCGAGTACTGGGCCGGCCAGGGTTGCGTCTTGCAGCAGCCCTACGACCTGGAGGTCGGCGCCGGGACCATGGCGCCGGACACCTTCCTGCGCGTCCTGGGGCCCGAGCCCTGGCGGGTCGCCTACGTTCAGCCCTCGCGCCGCCCGGCCGACGGCCGCTACGGCGACAACCCGTTCCGCCTGGGCAAGCACTACCAGCTCCAGGTGGTCCTGAAACCATCGCCCGACGACGTCCAGGCGCTCTACGTCAAGAGCCTGGAGGCGATCGGCCTCGATCTCACGGTCCACGACCTGCGCTTCGAGGAGGACAACTGGGAGGCGCCGACCCTGGGCGCGGCCGGCGTCGGCTGGCAGGTGATGCTCGACGGCATGGAGATCACCCAGTTCACCTACTTCCAGCAGGCCGGGGGCCTGGAGCTCGACCCGATCAGCGTCGAGATCACCTACGGGCTCGAGCGGATCACCATGTTCCTGGGGCTCTCGCGGAGCGTCTACGACCTGGAGTGGGTACCGGGCGGGCCGACCTACGGCCAGGTGCGGCACCAGGACGAGGTGGAGCAGTCGAAGTACTGCTTCGAGGTCGCCGACGTGGCGTTCTACCGCCAGCAGCTCGACGGCTACGAGCGCGAGGCCGGCCGGTGTCTCGAGGCCGGGCTGGTGCTGCCGGCCTACGAGTGCGCCCTCAAGTGCTCCCATCTGTTCAACGTGCTCGACGCCCGGGGCGCGGTCTCGGTGACCGACCGGGTGGCGCTGATCAAGCGGGTGCGCGACCTGGCGGTCGCCTGCGCCAAGGCCTACGTGGCGAGCCGGGAGGAGCTCGGCTTTCCGTTGCTCGGGTCGCCGCCGGCCGGCGAGGGCTCGACGCAGGCAGCCGAAGGGGGTGCGCGGTGAGCGGCGCCGGCAAGGAGTACCTGTTGGAGGTGCGCACCGAGGAGATCCCGGCGCGCATGCTCGAGCCGGGGGTCAAGCACCTGGCCACCCGGGTGTTCGAGGAGCTCATGGGGCGCGCCCTCGGCCCGACCAAGGTGGCGACCGGCTTCACCCCGCGGCGCCTGGTGCTGGTGCTCGAAGGGGTGCCCGCGGCCGAGCCGGACCGGGACGAGGAGTCGGTGGGGCCGCCCGCCCGGATCTGCTACGACGACGAGGGGCGACCTACCAAGGCGCTCATCGGCTTCGCCAAGCGCCTGGGCCTCCCGCCCGAGGCGCTCGAGCGGGTCGAGACGGAGAAGGGCGAGTACGTGGTCGCCCGGCAGCGGGTGACGGGCCGGCCGACGCAGGAGGTGCTCGCCGAGATCGTGCCCAAGGTGCTGATGGAGATTCCCTGGCCCAAGACCATGCGCTGGGGTGAGGGGCGCGGTCCCTGGGTGCGGCCGGTGCACGGCATCGTGTCGGTGTTCGACGGGGCGGTGGTGCCGTTCGAGCTCTTCGGCGTCGCCGCCGGAGATCGTACGGCCGGGCACCCGGTGCTCTCGCCCGAGGAGGTGGCGGTGACCGGTGCGGCGGATCTCACCGCGAAGCTCGCCGAGCGGGGGATCGACACCGACCCGGAGGAGCGTCTGGAGCGGCTCCACGCCGCCATGGTGGAGCGTGCCGAGGCGGCCGGCGGCACCCTGGTCGAGGACCCGGAGCTGCTCCGGCGCCTGGCGGCCATGTGCGCCATCCCGGGGGTCATGGAGGGGCGGTTCGACGAGTCCTTCCTGGAGCTGCCCCGGGAGGTGCTGATCACCAGCCTGAAGGACCACCAGAGCGCGCTCACTGTCGAGGGGACGGCCGAGGCGCCGGACGGCGGTGTGGAGCTCCTGCCCCGGTTCCTGACCGTCATGGACCGGGCGGACGACCCGGCGGGGCGGGTGCGGGCCGGCAACGAGTGGGTGGTCGAGGCGCGGCTCGCGGACGCGCGCTTCTTCTACCAGGAGGATCGGAAGCGCCCGCTCGCCGAGCGGGCCGGGGAGCTCGAGCACCTCGCCTTCCACGCCGCCCTCGGCAGTTACGCGGAGAAGACCCGCCGGCTCGAGGGGCTGGCCGATGGCCTGTGCGAGGCGCTCGGCTGGGCGGGCGAGAAGGCCGCCGCCCGGCGCGCCGCGGGCCTGCTCAAGATCGACCTGGTGACCGAGATGGTCAAGGAGTTCACCTCGCTCCAGGGCGTCATCGGCGGCGTCTACCTGCGCGAGGACGGCGCGCCGGAAGAGGTCTGGCAGGCGGTCTACGACCAGTACCTGCCGACGTCGACCGACGATCCGCTGCCGCGGGGCCGGGCGGGCGCCGTGGTCGCCGTCGCCGACCGCTTCGACACCCTGGTCGGCATCTTCGGCCTCGGGCTGATCCCGACCGGCAGCCGCGATCCGTTCGGCCTGCGCCGGGCGGCCCAGGGGGTGGCGCGGATCGCCCTCGAGCGCGACCTGCCGCTCGATTTCGGCCGCTTGCTGGAAGGGGCGGCGGCGCTCTACGGCGACCGGTTGAAGAAGAGCGCGGAGGAGATCCGCGAGGCCCTGGAGCCGTTCTTCGCCGACCGGGTCCGCCACCTGCTGGGCCTCCGCGGCTTCGCTTACGACGAGATCGAGGCCGGACTGGCCGCGGTCGGCGCGGACGGCACCCCTCGCGGCGGTTTCGCCGACCTGCCCGATCTCGCCGCCCGGGTCGGGGCGCTCCACCGGGTGCGCGACGAGCCGCAGTTCCTGTCGGTGGTCCTCGCCGCCAAGCGGATCGACAACATCGTCAAGGACGCCGAGCCGGGTGACCCGGACGAGGCGCTGCTCGAGGAGCCGGCGGAGAAGGACCTCTACGCCGCCTTTCGGGAGCTCGCCACCGACGTCGAGGAGGCGGCCGCGGCGCGGCGCTACGAAGACGCGCTCCGGCGCATCGCCGAGCTCGCCGAGGTGCTCGACCGGTTCTTCGAGGACGTCCTGGTGATGGCCGAGGATCCGGCCGTCAAGACCAACCGCCTGGCCCTGCTCCGGGCCATCGGCGGGACCCTGTCCCGTGTCGCCGGGCTGACCGAGGTCGTCGTCGACAAGGAAGAGCACCGGAGGCGTCACGGCGGATGACTCGGCGACGAGCTGTGCATTCACCCGATGGTCTGTTCATTTGCACTCCCGATCTGTACGACCAACGCATGAGCCGGCGCGCAGCCCCAAATCCCGGTGCGCCGCCGACCCGAAAGCATCCCCGATCCCAGGAGGCATGAGCACGCCATGAGCTCCAAGTACGTCTACGCCTTCGGCGGCGGCACGGCCGAGGGCGCCGCGTCCCAGAAACCGCTCCTCGGAGGCAAGGGTGCCGGGCTGGCCGAGATGGCCCGTCTCGGCGTTCCCGTGCCGCCCGGCTTCACCATCACGACCGAGGCGTGCATCCACTACCAGCGCCACGACGGCGCCTACCCGGACGGCCTGCGGGACCAGGTGGCCGCCGCCCTCGCCCGGGTCGAGGAGCTCCAGGGCCGCCGCTTCGGCGACCCGGAGGTGCCGCTCCTGGTCTCCGTGCGCTCGGGCGCCGCGGTCTCCATGCCCGGCATGATGGACACGGTGCTCAACCTGGGGCTCTCGCGGGCGATCGTCGGCGCGCGGATCGCCGCCGGCGAGGACGCCCGCTTTCTGTGGGACGCGTACCGCCGGCTGCTGACGATGTACGGAGACGTGGTGCTCGGCGTGGCGCACCGGGAGCTCGAAAAGATCCTGGAGGCCACGCGCGACCAGGAGGGGGTGGCGACCGACCCGGAGCTTTCGGCCGGCGCGCTCGAACGGGTGGCCGAGGCGTACGAGGCGCTGATCGAGCGCCAGACCGGTGCACCGTTCCCCCAGGATCCCCAGGACCAGCTCTGGGGCGGCATCAATGCGGTCTTCGACTCGTGGGACAACCAGCGCGCCCGCGACTACCGGCGGCTCAATCACCTGCCGGACGACATGGGGACCGCGGTCAACGTCCAGACCATGGTGTTCGGCAACCGGGGTCCCCGCTGCGCCACCGGCGTGGCGTTCACCCGCAACCCGGCCACCGGCGATGCCGACATCTACGGCGAGTACCTGGTCAACGCCCAGGGCGAGGACGTGGTGGCCGGCACCCGCACGCCGCAGTCGATCCACCCGGACGACCAGGGCGCGGGCGGCATGGCGGAGGACTTTCCCCACGCGTTCGAAGAGCTCCAGGGCGTGGCGCGGACGCTCGAGGCCCACTTCCGGGACATGCAGGACCTGGAGTTCACGGTCGAGGACGACACCCTCTACATGCTCCAGACGCGGACCGGCAAGCGCACCGGGCCGGCGGCGGTCCGGATCGCCGTCGACATGGTCCGGGAGAAGCTGATCGAGGAGAGCGAGGGGCTGGTCCGGGTCGAGCCGCGGCACCTGGTCCAGATGCTCGCGCCCGAGTTCGACCTGGACGAGCGGCAGAAGGCGGAGCAGGAGGGGCGGGTGCTCACCAAGGGGCTGCCCGCCGGTCCCGGCGCCGCCTCCGGGAGGATCGCCCTCGACGCCGACCGGGCTTTGGCCATGGCCCAGGAGCGTGGCGGCACCCCGGTGCTGCTGGTGCGCGAGGAGACCTCTCCCGAGGACATCGTCGGCATGCACGCCTCGGTCGGCATCTTGACGTCGCGCGGCGGCATGACCTCCCACGCGGCGGTGGTCGCCCGCGGCCTGGGCAAGCCGTGCATCGTCGGCGCCGGCGACCTGTCCGTCGACGAGGAGCGTGGCGAGGTGACCGTCGGCGGACGGACCTTCCAGGAGGGCGACGCCCTGTCGATCGACGGCACCTCGGGCGAGGTGATCGCCGGCGAGCTGGCGACCCGGGAGAGCCAGGTGCTGCGGCACCTGCTCGAAGGCGCCGAGGCGACCCCCGGCGCGGCCGCGTTCGTCGAGGTCCTCGCCTGGGCAGACCGGGCCCGGCGGCTGCGCGTCCGCGCCAACGCCGACACCCCCGACGACGCCCGCGCCGCCCGGGGCCTGGGCGCCCAGGGCATCGGCCTCTGCCGCACCGAGCACATGTTCTTCGCCGAGGACCGGATCATGCTGGTGCGGCGGATGATCCTGGCTTCCGACGCCGCCGACCGCGAGAGCGCGCTGGAGCGCCTGCTGCCGATGCAGCAGTCCGACTTCGAGGGCATCTTCGACGCCATGGACGGCTTCCCGGTGACCGTCCGGCTGCTCGATCCGCCTCTCCACGAGTTCCTGCCCCACGGCGGCAAGGCGCTCGAGGACGTGGCCCGGGACATGGGCCTGCCGGCGGATCGGGTGGCGGAGAAGGCGGCCGCCCTGGGCGAGGTCAATCCCATGCTCGGCCACCGGGGCTGCCGCCTGGGCCTGACCGCGCCGGAGATCTACCGCATGCAGGTGGAGGCGATCGTGCGTGCCGCCTGCGTGCGCCAGAAAGCGGGCGGCCGGGTGCTGCCCGAGATCATGATCCCCCTGGTCGGTACGGAAGAGGAGCTCGAGATCCTCCGCGCCCTGGCGGAAGAGACCGCCGCGCGGGTCCAGGAAGAGCAGGGCGTGACCCTCGAATACCTCCTGATCGGGACCATGATCGAGGTGCCGCGGGCCGCCCTGGTGGCGGACAAGGTGGCCCGCCACGCCGACTTTTTCTCCTTCGGCACCAACGACCTCACCCAGATGACCTACGGCTACTCCCGGGATGACGCCGGCCGCTTCCTGCCCTCCTACGTCGAGCAGGGCATCCTGCCGTTCGACCCGTTCGCCCGCCTCGACCCGGACGGCGTCGGTCAGCTCGTCCGGATGGCGGTGGAGAAGGGCCGCGCCACGAAGAGCGACCTGCACCTCGGCATCTGCGGCGAGCACGGCGGCGACCCGGACTCGATCACCTTCTGCGACCAGGCCGGCCTCGATTACGTCTCCTGCTCCCCCTACCGCGTCCCCGTCGCCCGCCTGGCGGCGGCCAGGTCGACCGTGGGTGCGGGGGCGGGTGGGGAGGACTGAGGCCGAGGTCGTCTGCCGCAGTTTTCCGGAGCACTGAGGCCGCCGTCGTTTCTGTGGGCTGCCCTGCTACCCTCCCGTCATGTCAGAGCCTGGTCAGCAGGTCACACGCGAGACGGTCGCGGTCGGGGAGGCCCGGGTCTCGTATCTTGAAGCCGGCCCGGCGGACGGCGGGCCGATCGTCTTCCTCCATGGGATGCCGGCCTCGGCGGAGCTGTGGCGTGGTGTTCTGGGCGAGGTAGGCGATGCCGGTTACCGCGCCCTGGCTCCCGACCTGCCCGGCTATGGCGGCACCCGCCTTCCGGCCGGCGGGGACCACTCCCTGGCCGGGGCGGCCGATCTGGTGGCGGAGTGGATCGAGTCCGCGGGCCTGCGCTCGGCCGGGAGGGACCTCTGGCTGGTGGGGCACGACCTGGGCGGCGCTGTGGCGCAGATCCTGGTCGGCTGGCGCCCGGAGCTGATCGGCCGGTTGACGCTCGGCGACACGGTGGTCCGAGACGGCTGGCCGGTCGCCCCGGTGCGTCTCTTCCGCGCGGTCGCTCGCCTCGGTCTCTATCCGGCGCTCGCAGTCTCCGGTCTGGTTCCCAATCCCTACGCCCGCCACGAGCTCGCCAAGGGCTTCGCCCGTCCGGAACGCCTCGACGAGGGGACGGCCGAGCGGGTCTTCTGGGACGGCAAGGTCACGACGGCGGAGGGCCGCGGTGCGTTCGCCCGGCATCTCCAGGCCCTCGACCCCGAGCAGACCGTCGATGCCGCCCGGAGGCTGCACCGGTTCCATGGGCCATGCCTCCTCCTCTGGGGAGAGAAGGACCGCTTCCTGCCCGTGCACCGCGAGGCCGCCGAGCTGCGGCAGCTCCTTCCCGGTGCCGACCTCGAGGTCTTACCGGACGCCGGCCATTTCGCCCCCTTGGAGCGCCCCGCGGCGTGGGCCCGGAGCCTTCTTTCCTGGGGTGAGGGCGTCCGTTCGGCTCCTCGGTAGGGGTAGCCCCCTCCTCCTCCGGGAGGTTCCTTGACGTAGTTGTCCGTAGATAGTAAGATACGCATACACTGTTATTCTGGGTATGGTCCCGACCCATCTCCGGCGCGTTCTTCTCAACCCTCTTCCCGTAAGGAGGAAGACCATGCGACGTGTCGTTCCGCTGTTCACCCTCGCCCTCTGTCTCATCGCGTTGCCCGTCCTGGCTGCCGATGACGCTCCGGCGACCGCCGACCATCCCGTCTGCGTCAACATGACGCCGATCGACTCCTACACCATGGACACCCTGCCGATCGAGAACGGTGGCGGGGTCCAGGCGACGCCCGATCCGAACCAGCAGGCCGGCTGCTCCGGCTGGGCCCGGTGCTACAACGGCAGCCGAGTCACCTGTACCGGGACCTGGAGCTGTTGGGGCATCGACAACTGTTACGCGTACTGCGACGGTACCTACGTCTGGTGCGCCTACAGGCCGTACCCCTGTCCCATCTGATTCCCACCGCCGGCTCACGACCGGCAACCCGGCGGGGCGCGCTCTGCATCGCTTCCCCTGGGGCGCGCCCCGCCCCCGCCTCTGGCCCCTGTTTCCGTCCTCCTCTCCACAGAGCTCGCGAGCCGCCCGACCGCGCCCTCGGCCGGCAGCGCGCCGCGAAGCAGCCTCTGGGTTTCCCCTGACCCCTCGGGTACACTCCGCCCGATGCCCCGGATCCACCTCCTGACCGATCATCTCGTCTCCCAGATCGCCGCCGGCGAGGTGGTGGAGCGGCCGGCGTCGGTGGTCAAGGAGCTGGTCGAGAATGCCCTGGACGCGGGGGCTTCCGAGGTGGAGATCGAGCTCGCGTCGGGGGGCAAGCGGCGGATCCGGGTGGTCGACGACGGCTCGGGCATGGGCCGCGACGACGCGCTGCTCGC
>Ga0210144_1000035_pt1 | contig 76913 bp, 67 predicted proteins | sample Muzzi_PWA_D2_FD_185532 | JGI IMG/M metagenome (GOLD analysis project Ga0210144, IMG submission 185532) | Wetland microbial communities from San Francisco Bay, California, USA, that impact long-term carbon sequestration - Muzzi_PWA_D2 (SPAdes) | ecosystem: Environmental > Aquatic > Marine >...
AAAGGAAGCGTTGTGCTGGCAGGTTCCCTTGTCGGGACGACCACATTGGCGCTGCTGCCTTCGGAGCCCTTTCGCCTGGGCATGTTTTCCTACACGCTGCACTCATGGTTCCACTTCTATGTGGCATTCTGTTCGGCGGCCGCCATACTTTTTGTCGCTGCAACGAGTCGACGTCCACGGACGATTGCCGTCTTGCTTGCGGGCGCATTTCTCGGGTTATTGCCTCTTGTCAAGCAGATCGAATCGGGATACGAATTTCTGTCTGGCGAACTTGTCGAACTGGATCGAATGGCGGAAGTCAGTAGCGTTTTCGACTACCTGCTCCGAGGCCAGCTTGACTTCATGGTATGGCTTTACTCCTGCATGATCTGGATACTTCCGGTGGGCGTGTTCTGGAGCTGGTGGCGGCTCCGGAAGTACTCCACACCTGCAAATTACTTTCTCGCCATATACTCCCTGTTTGGTGCAGTGCTGTTGCTGACCCAGTTCCGACTCGAGTACTTCGGGGCATTCGCCTTGTGGGTGTTGCCATGTCTGCTTGTGCAGGATCTCATATACGGCAGGAGTCCAGTGTTCAGAAGAAACATGATGATTGCCTGTGCTGTGGTGATGCTTGGCGCTACCGTGCCCGGCCTTGCGAGACTGCGTACACCGGTAGCTCCCGGCGGTGCTCCGGTTTACACGATGCTGCGCGGCATGCTCCTGTCCATGCATGACATCTGTGGCAAAGCACCTGGCGTAGTGCTGGCGGATCACAACTTCGGACACTACATCACCTACCATACGGACTGCCCAGTCATCGCCGACAACTTTGTTCTGACGCGTCAGCACGAGGAAAAACTGCGATTATCGGTAAAACTGTTCGAATCATCCGTCGCGGATGTGCTTCGCGATGCACCCTACGTCCGGTATATCCTGGTGTCCCGGGCCGATCGGATCGGCATCGAGAAGTGCTTTCCATCCTGTCCGGCGAACCGGGGGTTGCGGCACGAACTGCTGGAATCCAGGGATCCGTACCCACCGGCACTGAAGTTTCTCGGCGAGGTCCAGGCAGCCCATGACGGCGTGACGGAACCGTTTGCACGACTGTTCGAGGTCGTGCATTCGCGCTCGCCGACCCGGCGTTGACTGTAGTTCGATGCTGTGATCACCTGTTTATCGCGTATTACTGCATACAGCATTTGGTAATTTCACAGCCTGGACAGGCGGTATATTCCGGAGCTGTCGATGGCCGAATAATCACCGCAGCCCGCTGTAAATGGTCTGGGCTGGGAAACGGTGACTAAAGACCGGAAAGGAAACGGTCCTGAACAGAGAGATCCGGCCACTGCCGGTGGATGCGGTCAAAATAGTGGCTTCTGCTTCAGTAACAGGCTGCTCAGTTCCGGCGTAATAGCCGTTCCGCCGTAGACATAACTGGCCGGTGTCGGGTAGAGCGCATTATTCGTTGTCCGCTGCATTTTATTTACCGGGAGATAGTAACCATGGCGATCATTGAAGTGTATTCAAAGGAATGGTGTCCCTACTGTACCAAGGCCAAGGCCTTGTTGCGCAACAAGAAGCTCGAATAAAGGGAGCTCGATGTGACACCGGATGCCGCGGGTGAGCAGGAAATGACCACGCGATCCCGCCACCGGACCGTGCCGCAAATATTTATCGATGGTCATCCGGTAGGTGGTTATGATGATCTGGCAAAGTTGAATGCAACCGGCGAACTGGACCGGCTACTCAACGTCGAATCACAAATTAATCTTGGCAAAGTTTACGATGTGGCCATCATAGGTGCAGGGCCTGCCGGTATATCAGCCGCAATCCATGCCGTGCGTAAAAATCTCTCGACCCTGATTATCGCTTCAGATATCGGCGGACAGCTTGGCACTACTTATGAGGTTGGTAACTATCCCGGAATCAAGCTGATCACAGGGCCGGATCTGGTCAGTCGATTTTGAAGAGCACATGGACCAGTACGGCATTGACAAGCTGGTAGGCGACAAAGTGACCGGCCTGCGTTTCGAGGAGCGCTGTAAGGTTCTGGAAACCACAGCCGGGAAGGAGGTTCGTGCCCGCTCGGTTATCATTGCAACGGGTGCCTTCAAACGCAAGCTCAACATACCCGGTGAAAATGAGCTGTCGGGCAAGGGGGTCGTGTACTGCTCCACCTGTGACGGTCCATTGTTCAAGGGCATGGATATCGCAATCATCGGTGGTGGAAATTCAGGTCTCGAGGCCGCCATTGAAATGAATGGACTGGAACGAAAGGTCTACTTGATTTCGAGAGGGGAATGGAATGGTGATCCGATTCTGCAGGACAAGGTGCGCAGCGCCGAGCGGGTCGAACCTCTGGTGTTGCTCGACCCGCTCGAAATTCACGGCGGATCAGGTGGAAGGGCATTCAGTGAACGACCTGCAGACAGGGTGTTTCAGAAGGCTTGATGTACAGGGCGTGTTCATTGAAATCGGGCTTTATCCGAATACAGACTTTATTCTTGATCTGCTGCATACCAACGAGCGGGGGGAGATAAAGGTGATTGTCCGCGGACAGACGGGGGTCGGCGGTGTGCTTGCCGCCGGTCATGTGACGGATTCGCACGACAAGCAGATCGTTATCGCCGCCGGGGCAGGTGCCAATGCCGCGCTGGGCGCATTTAAGTACCTTGTTACACAACACTAGAACCTATCTCATGATACCTCGCGGGCAGCAAAGCTGCCCGAAAGGCGCGCTTGCAAGGCGCACTGCGCAGCATAGCACTTGACCTACGGGCAAGCAGCGCAACACAGCAAGCGTGCATTTCGGACACAACCCCTTGGGGATCGCGCGGAATCATGGAATAGGTTCTAGACAGACCGCCTTCGACCGGGCGGTTGTACTGCCCCGGCTTTATCGGATAAACCATTTCTTGAGCAGGTGGAGTACTGCAAATGGCAACGATGTGTCTCCGTGTTGCGGGAATGGCCGGTGCAGCTGGAATTCGGGCGCCAGGCGGAGATCGACGAGAACGCGTGGCGAGAGCGGAATGAACGGTTGCCCATCACCGGCCATTAACCGTTGACTCTTTAAGCAAGGGTATTTATGTTTCCCGCATTCGCCCGTCACCGGCAACCCTGATAAGTCCTGCTGCCAATGCTTACCCGGTTTCGCACAAAGCCGCTTTTCCTCCTGTCCTACTACGGCGTCTGGACGTTGATCCTGAGTATTGTGATCGTGATGATCCTCGATGCCGGCTTGCGGCCATGGCCGACCTTGTTCTGGGACTGGCTGTGGGTCCTGTTGCTGGTGCCGCTCACCTTTGGAGGGCTGCGTACGATTCTGGCCACGGCGGCGGGTTACGCGCTCCTGACCTGTCTTCGCATCGATGTTGCGGGCTGGCAGATCGGCGTGTTGCTGCCGCTCGGGGTGCTGACCGGACTGTACTCAGCCGCAACGATGCACATGTGCGTGCATCGGGTGCTTTCCCCGCGCTGGATCAACACCATATTGGGCGAGCTCTGTGCCTTGCAGCAGATGCTAGGCTATCCCGGGTGGGGGATCTCCCACCTTCTGCATCACAAGCACCCTGACGATCCGTACGGGGACCCGCATCCGCCGGCCGATTTGCCGTTCTGGTCTTACGCCGACGGTATGAAGTACTCCATCGTCGCCTGTCTGGACCAGAACTTCTATGCGCAGTTCGGCAGCTCGCCGCGCACGATCCTGATCTGGCGGCTCACCAAGCTGTTGCTGGTGCTCAATCGCGCCTTGCGCGCGCTGTTCTGGCTGGTGCTGCTGGGACCGGCGGCATTCGCGCTGTTTTTCCTGCCGTCGTTCGTCGTCCAAATCGCTTTTTATGCCCACTTCAACTGGGCAACGCACCGGCCGCTGGGAGAGGGACGTTACGGAATTTTCAATCGCAGCGCCGGACTGTACTATCGCCTGATGAATGCCTTGCTTTGGGGGATCTATTTTCACGCCAACCATCACCGCTACCCGGCGCGGATCGACCCGCGCCGGGGCGTGGGCGAGGTTATCACGCCATACATTTCTTACGAGCGAGCCGCGGAGCTTTGATCAGCAAGGTGGTGGTCGTTTCATCGGGGTTTTGGGGCGGTATATCGCCGTCGGGCCCAGCTGGTACGCGGTGTGCGATTTACTGATGCCGGTAGTCCTCCGGCTTCCGCGCAGGATCATGGACATGCCAGGATAACGGCTGGTCAATGAAGACGTGACGACAGGTAGCATCCGGTCGTTCGACAAAGTGATGTGATGGACGTACGCGGGCAGTGATCCGGTCTCCTGAAGCTCCGGTAAGGATGGATTCACGTGGCAGCGGTAACCCCGAACCAAAGGGTCATTGCCGGAAGCGGGCTGTTTCGGTACGCCTCGGGTCGAGGCAGTATCCGCCGATCCTTCCTGGCAGGGCGGGAGGGAATACGGCCCTCGGAGCCAAGTCTGTACATGCAATCGAATTAAGGTGAAAATCACCAGTTCGCCAAGAACACCATCGCCGAACAGACCATGTCAGGATCTCCATGAGCAGGCCGGGACAGAATCGCAGCACAACGGGATCCGGTATCAGGCAGGCCTTGCCGCTGCTGATGTTCATCTTCGCAGTGAGCTTTGCGGCGTTTTTCTACGGTTACCTGGCCGCCGTCAAGAAGCTTCCGCCGCACGGCTTGATCAGTACTGCCTATGACACGGTGGTGGATCTCGCGAAGTACTGGAAAAACGATCTCGCTATCGAGCCGACCCGGCATCTGGTCGAGCGCAAGCCCGGCAGGCCGGCGTTCGCTACCTACCTTCCTGACCGCCTGGAGACGGGAAATCGCCTGATATCAGGCCTGACGGCCGGACACAAGGCGCTGAACGGCGCACTGTTGTACACGCCGGACGGGAAAGAACTGCACTACTGGCCGGTCGACTACGATAGCCTGGACCCGGACGGCCCCGACCCTGAGAACGTCATGCTGCACGGTATCGCCGTGTTCCGGGACGGTACCATTATCGTCAGCTTTGACGAGGGCCGGGCACTCGCAAAAATCGATGCCTGCGGGAACGTCATCTGGAAAAACCGGGGCTGGTATCACCACGCCGTGAGCAAATCCTATGACGGCACTGTATGGGCGCTGAGATGGATCTCCGACTCCGACACGCTGGACCAGGTCGATGCCGGCACGGGCAAACTGATCCAGCGTATCTCGCTGATGAAGGATGTGATCCTGCCGCATCGGCGACAAGGCCTGTTCCTGATCAAGTTCCCGGAAAACGAGGACGGACTCGTCACGCCTGTCGATCCCTTCCATACGAATGACGTCGAAGTCCTGCCACCGGAGCTTGCATCCGCCTTCCCGGCCTTTGAGGCGGGAGATCTGCTGATCAGTGTTCGGGAGGTCGATCTGGTGGCCGTCGTCAGTGCCGCGGATCATGATCTGAAATGGTGGAGTACAGGGCCCTGGTACCGGCAGCACGATCCGGATTTTCTGCCGGACGGTACCATCTCGGTATTTGACAATAACATGAGTTTCGGGACCTCCCGCATCCTGGCGGTCAATCCGCAAACCGGTGAACAAAAGACCCTGTTCGAGGGCAGCGCGTCACTGCCGTTCTATTCCTGGCGTCGTGGGCAGCAGGAACAGCTGGAAAACGGCAATCTGCTGATAACGGAATCCGAGCAGGGACACGTATTCGAAGTTGACAGAAACGGTGAACTCGTCTGGGAATACAACAATATCTACGATGAGAGCCGTAACGGCATCGTGACACGAGCGATGGTGCTGCCGGAGGATTTCTTCGAGGCCGGTGCCCTGCAGTGTGGAACCTGACCCTGATATACGGTGAGAGCAGCCGACTCTCTTTCCTGATCGATACCCCTGCCGTTTCTGACGGACCTTCCCGCGTACGACCCATAGGCTGAACCCGACCTGCTCAGCCGGTTTCCGGAACGGGGAGATCCGTCCCGCTGCGATAGATGCACCTGGTCGTGCCGGGGAATCCCCGGTACATTAACGCGCGTGGTGACGATCGTTCCGCTTGCCGCCCTGCCGAAGCGGGTTACCGCGGGTATCCGGTTACGTCAGTCGCACAGTCTGTGCAGACCGCATCACCAGTCTCCGGCTCACAGGCCAACGGCCGATTACCGCTGCGATCATTACCGCGAATGCTTTCGTACCCGTCCGGATGACGGGCTTGAGCAAGCTGCCGGTACATCACATCATCGACTGACCGGGCGTACCGGAGTGCCGGGGCCGTGCAGCTGACCACGCCGGACGCCGGCGTCGCGCCCAGCAGCAGCGGATGATCCGCTGCGTGCGGCGTCGTGTGCCCGCGCGGATTCAAGCTGCTATCAGCAGCAGGGGAGATCCATGATGTCATACGCCCGTACGTGAACGCCCGGTTCGACGGGGTGTGGCTCCGCGGGATTGACAGTGCACGCCTGCGAGCTTGCCTACAATCACCTGTTAAAGAAAGGCGACGAAAAAGCGGCCGGAGACTGGCGTCAGCGGGCACTGGATCATATCGAACTCGACCGGAAAATGGAGGCGGAACGGGACCAGCTTCCGTTAAATGTCGAACTGTCCGAACCAGAAATCAGTGAGGAATTGTCCCGTGAGCTCACTAGGGCCTGTTCACACTACACAGATCGCCGCGTTGCTGCCGCCAAAACGGGCCAGACAAGGCGCGAGGAGTGAGGTTTAGTTGTGCTAAATGAACGACGAGCAACGCAGACTGACCCGTTTTGGGGCGCAACCCGAAGGGACGGGGTCCCTATCGCACCTGCCGGCGTTGGTGCTCGCTGGTGTACGTCGAGTACACGTCGCTCGCACCGCCTTGTCAGGTGCGAAATGGACCTCCGTCGCGACGATTTGCGTAGTGTGAACAGGCCCTAGCCAGCTGGCAGCCTCGAAGCACGTCAAGGCCGCATGGATTGCAATGAGAGCGGTTGAATACAAACTCGATGATCCGGTTTATGTCGTTGCCTTCAAGCCCGGAGGGTTCTACTGGTCATGGAAAAATGTCATACAGCGCGTGGCTGCCGGGATAGACGCCGCCCATGTTTTCATCGTTGTCAGGAGTGGTGAATATCGGAAGCTGGCAAACCGTGTCATCAGCAAGGGCAGACGGATCCTGTGATGTGACGCCGGGCGGGGGCTGCATCTGCACTGCCGGACAGTCCTGTTCAGTCCAGGTATGAATCTGTATATTCAGACGCATAAGGCCCGGCACGCGGGTCACTGTAGGTGTGCGCGTGACTAACGCATCAGCACAATGCAACACGTTGAAAACATGTATTTTACGGAACACCGGTGAAACCGACCCCCGATTATCGTCCGGCGCCTGCATGCGCCGGTACCGAGTGCCGTTGACACGGAGTACCTTTGTGACCCCCCGTCCTAAAGTGTTTATTTCGACGGTGAGCAAGGAGCTTGGCAGCTCACGGCAGCTTGTAGCGAACACGCTTCAGTTCATGGGATACGATCCGGATTGGCAGGACATCTTCGAGACCGAGCAGGGCGATCTTCGCGCGATGCTCCGGCGCAGGATCGACGAATCCCGCGGGGTGATCCATCTCGTGGGCCATTGCTACGGCGCCGAGCCTCCCGTGCCGGATGAGACGTTCGGCCGGGTCAGCTATACCCAGTACGAGGCACTCTATGCCCGCCAGTGCGGCAAGCGTGTCTGGACCTTCGTGCTCAACGAGGGCTACCCGGTCGACGCATGCGAGCCGGAGTCCGACGAACTCCGGGCATTGCAGTCGGCCTATCGGGAACGGGTGACGGCGGGCGGCGATCTGTACTATCCGCTGTCGAGCCAGGACGCGCTCGAAGCCGGCACGCTGAAGCTGCGTAGCGAGCTGGCGGCGCTGAGGCGCGGATTCCGGCGATGGGCGATCGCCGTGTCGGCCGTGCTCCTGGCGATCCTGTCCATATCGGTCTGGCTGCTGATGCAGCAGGGCGAGACGACCCGGGCGAGCCGGCAGACGGCCGCCGCCGCCCGGCAGGCCGCTGAGGACGCGGGACGCACGGCCAGGACCGCGGAGAAGACCGCAGTGACCGTGGACCAGACGCGTCAAACGGTCGAGCAGACACAGACCACGATGACGCGGATGGACTCGCGCGAAACCCTCGACTCGGCCTCGGGACGGTTGCAGCGGGCGATCGACGCGATGAATCTGGGCAACCAGGGCCAGGTCGAGGCGCTCGAACTGCTCCTGGCGAACGGGTACAGCTACGTGAACGCCCGGTTCGACGGGGTGTGGCTCCGCGGGGCGGATCTGCGACGACGCGATTTCGGCTCGGCCTCGTTCCAGGATGCGGACCTGACCGATGTGAATCTCGCGGGGGCGGATCTCACCGACGCCACGGGGTTTCTTGCCATTGCTGACCGGCTCGACGCCAGCGACGCAAAGGCCCGGGAATTCCGGCTACAGATGGCACAGGCCGATCGTGTCCGGTTCGACAACGCCGATCTGACCCAGGCGTCGTTTTATTTCAGCAGGCTGCGCGGGTCATCCTTCCGTGGCGCCGACTGCACTGCAGTGAACTTCGCCTACGCCGACCTGACCGGCGCTGACTTCACCGGTGCCGATCTGACGGGTGCCCAGTTCATCGGCGCGGTCCTGGAGGGCGTGACATTTGACGACGCCACCTTCAAGAGCACTGACATGAGCGGTGCGCTGGGCGGCCCGGTCGAAGTGACCGACGCGCAGCGGGCGGGCATGCGTCGCAGCATCGGGTTCGAGAACAACCACCATCTGATTGTGAAGCTGGTACGTAAGACGCCATCGACCAAGTACGACAGCGGCTACACGTTTCGTGACATATTCCGGGCCGAATTCATCGGCGTGCTCGGTCGGGTGCCCGGCACGCTGCGCATCCGGCGGGCTGATACGCCGGAGCCCAGTGGATTTACCGCTGCGTGGCATCCCGCACCCGGTTCGCCCTGGCGGGTTGCCGAGCCGACAGCAGAGTTCGCGCTCGACAGCGCCTTCCTCGAAATCGGTGACCGGTTGCGCCGCATCAGGAAACGCGTTGACGAGCACGGTCAGTTTCTGATCGCCGCGACCGGGCGGCTTCAACCGGTGGAAGGCGATGGCTCCGAGTTTGCCGACTGGCTCGTGAAGCTCCGGCATAACATCGACCACGCCGAGCCGGCGGGTCCGCTCGATCTCACCGACGAGGAGCGTCTGATCATCGCGCTCTGGACGGGTACAATGAAGCCGGACGATTTGCCCGACTGGCGCTGGGTTGCGCTCGCGAAGAGTCGCTACGAGCGGGAATGGCCCAGCCGCCCGGACCGGTCGGATGCCGATCCCGATGCACCGGACGTCGACGGCTGGCCGCGATTCTATCCCCCGAGCGGCCACGAGCTTGCCGAGCTGCCGCCCGTCCACGCACGCTATTACCGGGAATGGACCGTCAATCGCGCGAAGTCGGTCGAGCGGCCAAGGCTGCTCATCCAGATGGATATCTACGAGCCACCGCGCAACCCGGGTCCACGTGAACCGGCTCCGCTCGCGCTGTTCGTGCAGGCGGTCGAAAGATCCAGCAGCTACGGCGGTTCATGGCGGCCACCCGATGAGCTTCCGGATGGCGATCACCTGTTCCAGACGGACCATCGATACATCCTGCGTCTGGAGAAACCGCGGTCTGCATTCACCTTGCCGGTAGACGCGTTGCTGACCTACCCGATCCATGCGCGGGTCCAGGCGCTCGCCGTCGGCTACGAACGCGTCCCCATCACCGGCCAGAACGGCGCGTTCCACGAGATCATCAGGTTGCGCCCCGTTTCGGCTATCCTGACCGACAGGGACGGAAAGGCGTGGCAGGGCGCGTTCGATATCGTCGCGACGTCACCGGGTAAGGAATAGTGGGCCGGCGCTGACCTGCCGGTCATCACCCCCAGGTAGGTCGACCGGCATCGGACAGGTAACACTCGCGGTCTGTCCCCGTCCCGGTCTGGCTCCGCGACGGCTGTGACACTATGTCGCAGGCAGGCATCGTACTTCGCAATTATGATGCTCAGCCAGGCGCCTGTATCGAAGGCGCCCACGCAAACGGGGGTATGCCGGGTGAGACGTTTCCTATTTGCACTGCTGGTGGGGCTGTTGATCAGCGCACCCGTCCGCGCCTGTGAGTATTGTCTGATCGGCCAGGGAATCTCGCCCCTGCAGACCCAGACCGGCGCCGGTCTCCGGATCGCGCAGCGTTACACGCTGCTCGACTCCGTGTACGAGGGTCGCAGTGAACTCGGCAATCCCGGCGTGAAGGAGGAATACTGGACGACGGAAATCTCCGGCTTTTACAGCGCCTCGGACCGGCTGCTGGTGCTTGCCACCCTGCCGGTCCGCAGGACCAGGGGTGACGGTGAACTGGCCGTCGGACCTGGTGGCGACCCGGAACGCGAAGACATCACGGGAGACAGCCTGGCATTCGGCGATCTGTCGCTGCTTGGGCGTTATACACTCTACTCCCGGCATACACTCGATGCCACCACGCTGCTGGCCGGCGTGATCGGCGTCAAGCTGCCGACCGGTGGCACCACACGCCACGGCGATCAGGGCGAATACCTGGACGCGCACCTGCAGCCCGGCACCGGTTCCACCGATCTGCTGCTCGGCGTTTCGATCGCCCATGCCATGGGACGTTATACACTGTCCGCGAACCTGCTGGCGTCGATCGCGGGCAAGGGCGAGACAGGCGGCGATTCACACCGGTTCGGCAATTCGCTCAACTACGATGTTACGGGGAAATACCGCGTAACGCCGGCGATCGCCGGCGCGGCGTCCAACGCCGTGTTCCTCTCCCTGGGAGTGAACGGCGAGTACCGCGGCAGGGAAAAACTCGCCGGCGTCACACTGCCGGATTCCGGCGGTCATACCCTCTATATAACGCCCGGCCTTCAGTTCCAGACGGGATCCCACTGGATATTCGAGGCCACGTACCAGCATGCCGTGTATCACGATATGAACGAAATGCAGCTGGGCGAGGATTACAAGGTGTTCGGGGCCGCGACCTACCTGTTCTAGGGCCTGTTCACACTACACAGATCGCCGCGTTGCTGCCGCCAAAACGGGCCAGACAAGGCGCGAGGAGTGAGGTTTAGTTGTGCTAAATGAACGACGAGCAACGCAGACTGACCCGTTTTGGGGCGCAACCCGAAGGGACGGGGCCCCTATCGCACCTGCCGGCGTTGGTGCGCGCTGGTGTACGTCGAGTACACGTCGCTCGCACCGCCTTGTCAGGTGCGAAATGGACCTCCGTCGCGACGATTTGCGTAGTGTGAACAGGCCCTAGGTGAAACGGCATGCGCTTGCTGTTAGCCGCGGTTCTCACGCTGATTGCCATGCCGTTACCGGCGCTGGACGACGCCAGCCTCGGTGCGCAGCACATGCAGCGGCTGGCGGAACCCGCGCCGGATTTTATCCTGAACGGTCCATCCGGCACCTGTCTGCGGCTCGCCGCGTTGCGCGGCCACCCGGTGATCGTGCATTTCTGGGCGACCTGGTGTACGTCGTGCCGGAGCGAGCTGCCGGCCATCCAGTCACTGGCACAAACTCTGGCGCATACCGATGCCACCGTTGTGATGGTAGCCATCGATACCGATAAAACATCGGCGGAGATCGGCAACTACGCGGCGAGCCTCGGAGTCGCCCTGCCGGTCTTTCGTGCCGGTGACGGCGAGATCAGCGCACGCTACTGGTCGTGGGGCGTCCCGGTGACCTATCTGATCGACCGCGACGGCGCCATTGCCGGCCGCGCCCTGGGTCCGCGCGACTGGACATCGGATTCGATGCGCACGCTCGTCCGCCGTTTCGTGGGGCAATGAACGCACGCGGGGTCCGGGCCTGCCGGATTGACGAAACACACGTGTGCCGTCGCGAACACATCTGCAGAACATCCGGGAAACTCTTCATTTCCGGACTCGGTTGAGCATGCCGGCTCACACATGAATACAAAAGAAACAAAAAGTTGCAGAGGTATCGCCGCGAAGGCCGCCTTGCACGTCGTCAAGTCGGCGCCGGAATCCCCGTACCGACTGACCCGTCGCGACGCACGTCTGTTGCTTCCCGGTATCGCGGGTTCGCAGAAGGCCCCGGCCGTTTCGTTGCAGACGTCAGATGGCAGGGCCGGTGGCGCGGGATGATGAGATAGGTTCTAATATTTTCAACCTGGAGGCAGTCCCGGCCCCGGGTAACCTCCAGGCCACCGTGCTCGTCTCGCCGGTATGGCCGGACAGGTGGCTGACGGTGATGCGCCTGTGGGAAGCGCGGCAGGGACCACGGGTGACGAACGTCCAGGTAGCTGTCCGGCAAGTTCGATTGAGGTGGTTAACCCGTACCATGGCATCCAGGCTGGCAGACAGGCTCGCGGCACCGGGACCCAAGCGCATGCTGGCGCTCGACGGCGGCGGCGTACGTGGCACGCTGATCCTCGGGTTTCTGGAGGCCATGGAGCGTCTGCTGCGGGAACGGCACCAGCGTCCGGATCTGCGGCTTTGCGACTACTTCGACCTGATCGGCGGCACCAGCGCCGGCGCGCTCCTGGCCGCCGCCCTGGCAACCGGCATGGATACCCGAACCCTGACCGAAAAGGCCATGGATGCCATCGGGCGGATTTTCGGCAAGCGCAAGTGGACATTCTGGACGGCCCTGTTCGATCCCGAGCCGCTGCAAACCGTGCTCACCGAGGTGTTCGACGATCTGGTCCTGGGTGACGAGCGTCTGGAGACCGGGCTGTGCATCATCACGAAGCGTGCGGATACCCGCAGCATCTGGCCGCTGATCAACCACCCGAACGGGCGCTTCTACCGGCAGAACCGTGAGATTCTCCTGCGCAACGCCGTCTACGCGAGCGCCGCCGCGCCCTTTTACTTCATACCGACCCGGTTCGACGTCGGCCAGGGCGAATACGGCGCCTTCGTGGACGGCGGTGTTAGCATGGCCAACAATCCGGCTTTACAACTGTTTTACATAGCGACCCTGAAGGGATTTCCCTTCCACTGGCCAACCGGCGAGAATTCCCTGTTGCTCGTCTCGGTCGGCACCGGATGCTGGCAACAGCGGGACGCGTCGGAGAAGGTCGTGAGATCGAGGGCCTGGGACTGGACCGTCGAGGTGCCAACCATGCTGATGGAGGATGCCAATGCGCAGGTCCAGATGTTGCTGCAATACCTGTCCCGCACGCCAACCCCGTGGAACATCGACGCCGAGACGGGTGACCTGGAAGATGACCTGTTGTTATCCGAGCCGGCGCTCAGCTATCTGCGCTACAACGTCCGGCTCGAGCAGGGATGGCTTCGGGATCACGGCATCGAGGTATCGGAGCAGGGAAGCGTGTCGCTGCGCGGCATGAGCGACCGCGACAACCGTGAGATGCTGCTGCAACTCTCCCGCGCAGCGGCCGCCCGGCAGGTGGAGCCGGGGCACTTCGCGTCTGTGTTCGACCTGAGCGGTTCGGATCCGGCCTGAGCGTCATGCAGCGCCGGCAACCGGTCCCGAAGCGTGCCGCAGCGGTGTCTTCGATCAGCCATATGTCGCGATGCGCCTGTCTGCCGCTTCTGGCGAGCCTGGTCCTGCTGCTTGCATGGGGGGGACGGCCGGAGGCCGCCATCGTCGGCCCGCTTTCTTCACCAAACGATGAGCCGCGCAAACCCGCGCCCGGCGTGTTTCTCGTCGCCACCCGGTCCTTCCTGGATCCCGATTTCCAGTCCAGCGTGGTCTATCTGCTGCAGCACGATGCACATGCGAGCTTCGGCGTGATCGTCAACCGTCCCCTGTCGGCGAAACTCTCGAAATGGCTGCCCGACATCGAAGGGACGTCGCTGGCATCCCGTACACCGTTTGACGGCGGACCGGTCAACCCCGAGATGATGCTGACCCTGGTGGAGAACCGGAGCTGGGAGAAGGGTTACGAGGCCGTGCTGTTGCGGCATGTGCGCGACGGCATCTTCGCCAGCCTCAATCCGGCGATCATCGAGCGGCTGCTGCACGGGAACGACAGGCCCTACGAACGGGTGCGCTTCTACTTCGGACATATCGGCTGGGTACCGGGGCAGCTCGAACAGGAACTCGAACATCGCTACTGGCACCTGGTGGATGGTGATGCCGATGAGGTTTTTGGTCCGGAGGCCGGAACGTTGTGGCAACGGCTGATCGAGCAGCTGGAACCCGCTGAACCGCTGCTCTCCCCCGTGATTCCGCTGGATCCGGCGCTCGAATGAAAGCAGCTACGATCCGGGGTGAGCCGCGTAATTCCTGTAATGGCTCGGGTCTTCCCCGTGCTTCGGAAGCAGCGCAATGCCGTCGGGCGATGAACGCCGTACCGGATGAAGAACCGGACATCGAGTAAACGTGACCTGTCGCGGTGGTGCGCGATCGTATAGCATATCACCGCAACCGGGCGGCACTGTTGCCGGTCCGGCCGCCGCTACCGGGGATACTCTGGCATCGAAATCAACGGCGCGACATCCGCGCACGATGTGAAACTAGGGCCTGTTTACACTACACAGATTGCCGCGTTGCTGCCGCCAAAACGGGCCAGACAAGGCGCGAGGAGTGAGGTTTAGTTGTGCTAAATGAACGACGAGCAACGCAGACTGACCCGTTTTGGGGCGCAACCCGAAGGGACGGGGCCCCTATCGCACCTGCCGGCGTTGGTGCTCGCTGGTGTACGTCGAGTACACGTCGCTCGCACCGTCTTGTCAGGTGCGAAATGGACCTCCGTCGCGACGATTTGCGTAGTGTGAACAGGCCCTAGGCAAAGACCATGCAGGAATCTGATTATGACGTACTGATCGTCGGGGGCGGACCGGCGGGCCTGTCCTGCGCCAGGCTGCTGGCCGATACGGGTTTGTCCATCGCCGTCATCGAGCAGCAGGCGGAACAGGCGCTGGCCGCGCCCGCCTATGACGGGCGTGAGATCGCGCTCACCCACCTCTCGCACCGCATCATGCGTGAGGCGGGCCTGTGGCAAGGCATCGATCCGCTGGAGATCTCCATCATCACCGATGCGAAGGTGATCAATGGTGATTCTCCGTATGCCCTGCATTTTGACCATCGGGACTCGGGCAGGGACAATCTCGGCTTCATGGTTTCCAATCACCTGATACGCCGCAGTGCCTGGGCAGCGGTAAAGGCCTGCGCGAACGTCACCCTGCTGACAGGTAAAAGCGTCCAGGCCGCCTCCAGCGACACGCACCGGGCGCGGGTCACGCTCACCAACGGACAGGCCCTGACGGCATCCCTGCTGGTGGCGGCGGACAGCCGTTTTTCCGGTGTCCGGCGCATGCTGGGGATCCCGGCTTCCCTGCTGGATTTCGGACGGACGTGTATCGTCTGCCGGATGGAGATCAGTCGACCGCACCGCGACACGGCGTGGGAATGTTTTCATTACGACCGCACGCTGGCGATCCTGCCCCTGGCCCGTGACCGGTGCTCGGTGGTCATCACGCTGGGTGCGCAGGAAGGCGATTCCGTCCTGTCCATGCGTCCGGAGGATTTTGCGTGCGACATCGAACGGCGCGCCGACGGGCGCTTCGGTGCCATGAGGCTGGTGAGCGACCGGTTTCCCTATCCTCTCGTGGCCGTGTATGCCAGCCGCTTCCATGCGACCCGTTTCGCCCTGGTGGGCGATGCGGCCGTGGGGATGCACCCGGTGACGGCGCACGGTTTCAACTTCGGCCTGCGCGGGGCGAAGACGCTGGCGGATGGCATCGGCAGGGCGCACGCGCTGGGCCTCGATTATGCCTCGGAGGGCGTCCTGCGCCACTATCACCGTACGCATACGCGGGCCACGCGTCCGGTCTACCTCGGCACCAACGCGCTGGTGAAGCTCTATACCCGTACGGATCCGCTGGCGCGTGTTGCCCGGCGCACGCTGCTGGTGGCCGGCAACCGTCTGCGCCCGGCCAGGCAGCTGATCATGAACCGCCTGACCGAGCTGGCCTGACGGGACGTAAAGCAGAAGGCGCCACGTGCCTGGTCACAGCGCTTCGGGTATCCGTCCGTCCGGGCAACGCCTGATGTTCGAAATGATTCCGGCCTCGTCACGATGACGGTCATCGACCGCCGCCCTCAAGGGATGCCTCGTTGTCGATAGCATGACTCGACGCCGACGGCGGCCGGTTCGACATGATTCACAACTGCAATTCCCCAGCGCCGGTTCTGGCCCGGTGACGCGCCAATTTCCAGCATGTCACGCCAGGCGCGTATAGGACAAGCACCGACATGCGCTGCAGGATAAACACCTACATTATTGTTTCTATTGATAATTATATTGAATCGGCCGTCATCGGGTGCTACATTACTTCCCAGACCGTGTGCTCTCCTTGAGGGGCGGGAAGGGTCGGCGGTACTGACGGATAGTTACGAAACAACAAACAGGTAAAAAAGTTTTATTCGATAACAAACGCTGTTTAACGCCTTCGGCTTTCAACGGACGGATGCCATGCATACACGAGCACGGTTCCCGTACGTTGGTCAAAGAACAATCAGGCCGTTGGTGGAGGAAATCGAAATATGACAAATAGTGGTATGGCCCATGGCAATCTACGCGCGTCATCTACCCGTGTGGCACGCGTGTCCATGCCTTGTCGCTACGACCTGCATTTCCGGGATTTTGGTTTGACGCCTGGTTCCCTGATGGGAAACGCTTCGGGCAAGTCAGCTGGTTTCACCTGGCCTGCGACTGGCACGCGCTTGCCGGTCTTTCCCTCATCGGCACCAAACGCGGTCAGAACCAGGTCACACGTTACACGCAGCGCCGATGCAACCGTCTCGAGTTGCCCCGGAACGTGCAAGGCAACAGTTCATCGTCAGGATTCAGGCATGGCAAATTCAGTCCAGCCTGTCGTCGGATCGATAGCCCGGCTTGCTGGTTAGAACGCCGTGCATCAAAACCTCATATCAACGCAGTACAGAGGAGTGGAAAACTCATGATAATAAAGCAAGTAATACTACGGAGTCTGTTTGTAGTTCTGCTCGGCCTGTCAGTCAGCACCGGTGCCGGCGCCGTTGTAACCAGCGGTAACGCCTCAGCCTACGGCGTGCAGGCCGGGGTCACGGCCCTGAGTTCGATCAATGTGACCGTTACCCCGCAACCGATCGCCAGCTACAGCGCGCCCCCGGCCGGCAGTGATTCGGACATGCTGGCGAGCCTCTCGGCATCGGACAGCGAATCGATCCTGCTCACCACGTATACGTTCGCCCTGCAGTCCGGCCTGTTGACGGTGAACGCCGCCTCGGATGTGGACGGATCCGGGGGTTCCAGGTCGGCTACGGCAGATGCCTCGGTTGAGAACCTTGACCTCGGTGCCGGTACCGGAATCCTCAACCTGCTTACGGCGTCGACGCTGCACCTGACGGCCGACAACATCAGCTCGAACGCCAGCGTGACCGGTGATGCGGGCAGCTTCAGCACCGCCGGATCATCGGTCCTGCTGGACAACGCCGTTCTGGCGGTCGGCGGTGTCAGTATTCTGGGCGCCGGCGTGGGTGTGGGTGTCACGCTGGATTCCAATCCGGCTCCCAACACGGTGCTGCTCGATACCGGCCTGATCAGCGTCACCCTCAACCGTCAGATCGAGAATTGCATGGCGGGTAGTTGCAGCATCTCGGTCGATGCAATCGCCATCAAATTCTCCGATTTCGTCTTCGGCGGTGGCGTGATCAATGGTGATGTGGTCATCGCGCATTCCGAGGCCAGTCTGGCAGGCACGATCGTACCGGTGCCGGCGGCCGCCTGGTTGTTCGGCTCCGGCCTGCTGGGCCTGACGGGTATTGCACGGCGCCGTCATCGTCAACACCGGATTACCGGATGAGAAAAACTTCCGGCGCGCAACCCTGGCGCGTATACATTTAAACAATCATCAGGAGGCAGTTACATGTCTATCGTTAATGGTTTCAGAAATACAGTTAAATACATGCTCAAGCCGGCAATGATGTCCGCCGCGATGCTGATATGCGGCACCGGACAGGCCGGTCTGCTGGGTGGTCTGCTGAATAATCTGAATGTGGATGCGGATATCGGCACTGTAGGTGCAGACGTGCAGGTGACGGGCACCATTGCCAGTGTCGGGATGGATTTCACGGCCTGGGTAACCATGCTCGATCCAACCGGCAGGCCGGTGAACAATCCCAGTTTCTCCGATGAACCGAACTACCATGGCAGGCGTTATCCAATCACCGGCAAGATGGTGTTCAATCTCACGGCCGATGGCCTGGTAGGTGCCGCGTCGTTCGAACCTTTCGACTTCTTCGGTGTTCCGGCCTCCGGCAGGGAGATCACCTTCGTACCGGCACACACCATACTCGGCCTGGTTCCCGTCGATACCCTGCTGCTCGCGAACATGTTGTTCGACTGGAACAACAACATCGGGATTCCCGTGAGCCTGGTGCTGGATATCGGTGATCTCACCACCACACTCATGAATACGTCCGAGGGCGACGTCTTGAAAGGCCTGCTGACAGCCGAAACTGATAACACCACTGTCCGCGGCGGTGATGATTTCACCCTGGGTCCGGTCCTGGTTGCGACGACTTCATGGGATACCACGGATGTCGACACCGACGGCGACGGCGTGCCCGGTCCGTTGAGCCAGGGGGACAATCCCAGCGGAACCACGCCGCTGCTCCAGGATATGGTTATCGATGCGACCAATGGTGATATTGGTATCGGGGGGTCGCCCATGAAGGCCGGTCCGTTCATCGGCTTTAGCGCGAATCTCGACGTCGTCGAGGCGACGGTCACTTGTGTCAGTGCACTCCTGTCCGACTGCGAGACCGGCGGGCTCAAGGTGCCGCAGATCCCGCTGAGCGCAGAACCTCTGGAGCCGTTGCTGAATTTACTGCACCTGTAACGATACCTTTCCCGTTCGGTTAGACCGGGATCCGGCCCCGCTGCAGGTGTCGGATCCTGGTTTTTTTTTGGTTCTTCACCAAATCGAGTGGGTAGATTACCGTATGCGGGATGAGAGACAAAGACTTATACGCCCAGATTTTGGGCATCAAAAGCCCTTGGCAGGTTTCCGGTGTTGAACTGAACGAGTTGGAAGGAGAAGTGGCGGTAGAAGTGGAGCGAGCGTCCGGGTCAAGGTTGTGTTGCCCGGTCTGTGGCAAGGATTCGCCGGGCTATGATTCACGCCGACGTCGCTGGCGACATTTGGATACCTGTCAGTACAGACCTTCTGGTTGCAGACGTTCCCAGGGTGAAGTGTGAAGAGCACGGCGTTGTCACGGTATCTGTGCCTTGGGCGGAGCCGGGTTCCGGGTTTACGTCGCTGTTCGAGGCGTTGGTGATCGACTGGTTGAAAGAGGCCTCCACGCTGGCGGTTTCCCGGTTAATGAAGCTGAGCTGGAACGCGATTGATGGCATCATGCAGCTTGCTGTTAAACGGGATTTATCGCGCAGAGAAGCGGTCTGTGTCGCGCGCCTGGGTATTAATGAGACGGCATTCAGGAAGCGTCATGACTACGTGACGATCGTATCAGACCATGAGGCAGGTACGGTGTTGCATGTGGGAGATGATCGCAAGAAAGTGGGGCTCAAAGGCTGGTATGACGGTCTGACTGAAGAGCGACGAGAGGCCATTGAGAGTGTGTCGATGGATATGTGGCCGGCTTTCATCAATGCCACGCTAGAAAGCGTTCCTGGGGCAGAAGAGAAGATTGCCTTCGATAAATTTCACGTGGCCAAGTACCTTGGCGAGGCCGTTGATAAGGTACGGCGCCATGAGCACAAAGCGCTGATGAAAGAAGGTTGCGAGGATCTGAAGGGCAGCAAGTATGACTGGCTTTACAATCCTGAGAACATGACACGCGAGCAAAAGAGGCGCTTCAAGGCACTACGGGATAGCACGTTGAAAACGGCGCGGGCCTGGGCGACTAAAGTGTTGGCGATGTCGCTATGGCAATATGTCAGCAAGACCTGGGCTCTAAAAGGCTGGGAACAGTGGCTGTCATGGGCTATGCGCAGCCGTCTTAATCCCATCAAGGAAGTTGCCAAGACTATCAAAGGACACCTTTCGGGGATATTGAATGCGATTGTCATGAAGGTAAACAATGGTCCGGCCGAAGGCATCAATAGCCGGATAAAAACGATCAAGGTTCGAAGCAGAGGGTTCCGCAACAAGAAGCGGTTTGCCAATGCTATCTACTTCCACCTTGGATGATTGGATCTTTATCCTGAGCGAGTGGTCAGGTGACCCACCCTATCAGGGGAAGAACCATTTTTTTCTGGCCAGGGTACGACAGGGACTGCCCGTTCGAAGTCTGTCACCCGTTCCGCCACCTCACGCTCTAATCGTGGCGCATCTCGTCACTGACCTCATCCTGGCCGGCCCCTATTCGTCCGTCCGCCCAGACGGTACCGAGTGGAGTGCAGATGCCGGTACCCAACCGACCGACAATGTCAATCTCGACGAGCGGTAACCGCGACAATTGTCACCAGGAAGACTTTTCCCGCGCTCAACCTGAAATACCCAGACACCCGCAACGACTAAGTCCACGGTGTCTGAATATTCCAGGACCTGCGAGGCTGCGACAGCGGATCGCACGCTTCCGCACTGCTTCCTGCCTCCGTGCTGCCCTGTCCGATCTGATGCTAAATTCCTGTCGTTCGCCGCTCCGGCATCACTACGGATAGGGGAGCGACGGGGTCGCGGTCGTGTCCGGATCCGGGCTCGTCACGTAATTGATGTGGGTGCGCATGTCCGGTCCCGGGACGAGCAGCAGGTTTTTGCCCCCGTGACGGAACGCCCATTCCGGCCCTGCCGAGGTCGGTGGTTCCGAGCTTACCGCGCGCGTATCCAGCTCGAGGAAGTAGCCGGGGCAGATCACACCCGGGGTCAAGGCCTCCGCCGTCGAGACGTTGCAGCGCGGATCGACGTAGATATTCACCCCGAACAGGTTTTCCACGTCGGCGATGGTGCTCGGCAGCGTGGTGCCCTCGTGCGTCGATCCCCGGGTCAGCCAGTGGAAGTGGGTCGGCCGCCCCGGCTGCGGGACCTGGTTGCGGTCGCCGTCCAGGAAGGTCTCGCCATCCGCGGTCCGGATGTTCGGGCCGATCAGCCAGATCGGGTGATCGTGCTTGTGGTACAGGAACATGGCCGTGCACCCGTTGACCTCGTAGATACAGGGGTAGGCCACCAGATTCCAGCCGGCCTGGCAGGTCGGGTAATCCTCCGGCTTCGTGCAGTGCCCGTACAGCGGGATGTTTTCCCCGATCGTATCCGGAACCTCGTCACCGTCCAGATCGAGGCGATGTACGTAGAAGAACCCGCTCAGCGTCCCGTCGTTGTTGAGTTTGAGTTGCTGGTGGGTATCGATGTGATTGCCGAACAGCCAGGTGAACGGATTCTTGTGATCGTGCCAGTTGTATCCTGCCGCCATCGCCGCGCCTGCAACCGTCAGTGATACCAGACCCGCCAAGGCGGGGAGGAGTAACTTTCTCATGACTATGCCTCCGTTGATTATTGTCATCCGGCCAGTGCCGAGTGTCGCCAGCCCGGAAGCTGACAGGTACGATCCACTGCGCTGCTGAAGTGCCTCCGCGTGCGCGGCCTGGAAGCGGCGGCACGCACGCCGGTGCGCAGTCATATCGCATTGGCGACCGGCACTCGGTACCGGTCACGCATGTAGCGAAGTAACTTACAACTTGCTGATATTCAAATATAATAATAGTGTCAATATCCCGACACCCTAGCAAGCTTAGACTACCCTGCGACGGTGTTCAAGGCGGGGTGCACGGTGCGGGTGAGGTGGGCCGGGCACCATGCCCCGGTGGTATCAGACGGTATGGCGTCCGGCACCGCCCGCTTCCCCGTGCGTCCCGGCCTCCTGTTCCAGTATCTCGAGCACGTCCTTGAATTGAAGGCGGTTGTGTTCGCTGAGCCCCATGAGGGTGCGGTGAGCCCCGATCATGGTGACGAGCATGTCCTCGATATTGCCGCCGGTCGCCGCCGCGAGTTCGTGTTCATCCAGCGGGCCCAGTGGCGCCTGCCCCACGATATCGAACAGCCGGTCGAGGCTCATGCTCCTCAAAACCTCGGTTATATCCGGTCGCGGGGAGATGACCCTGGCCCTGGCCAGTCCCTGCCCGCGCAACCGCAGGGCCAGGCGCGCCAGCAGACCCAGGCAGGTACTGTCGATGATCCGCGCCTCACCCAGATCGATGATCAGGCGGTCGGGGCCTGTCTTGAGCAGGTGGTCGAGAAAACGCTCCAGCGCCGGTCCGAGCGGATGGCGTACCTCGCCGACGAAGCGCAGCACCTGCACGCCTTCGTGCACCGCGTGCAATACCCTGCCTGTCTGCGCCGGGGTATTCATTGTGTATTGCTCACCAGCAGGAAGGTCACGTCGTCGGGCAGCTCGCAATTGGCATCGAGACCCAGCGCCTCCGTAACCGCCTCGATACCGAGACCCGACTGCTGAAGCCGCTGCAACAGCACCTCCTGTACGTCGTCCGTCTGCGTTCCGGACAGCAGTTCGAGTACACCGTCCGAGAGCAGCATCAGCGAAAATCGTTCCGGTAATGAAATCGTATGACGGGCGAAATCCGCCTCTTCGAGCAGCCCGACCGGGAAGCCCGGTGCGTCGAGAAACCATGGCTGCTTCCCGTCGCTCAGGACGGGGTAGGGGAACTGCCCCCCGGCGCTCCAGGTCAGCGTATGCGCACGAAGGTCGATGATGCCATAGAAGATGGTGAGATACTTGTCCAGATGCTGGCTGCACAGGTCGTGGTTGAGGCGCTCCAGTACCCGCTCCGGCTGGCAGGCGGTAGGTTCTCCTTCCTGCCGGTAGGCATCACGGTACTGGTTGACCAGGGTTCGCAGCATCACGGTCAGGAATGCCGAGGCGGCGCCATGTCCCGATACATCGGCCATGTAAAAGCCCACGCGCGCGTCGTCCAGGGCAAAGTAATCGACGAAATCGCCGCTCAGGTAGGTGGACGGGTACAGACGGCGGATGAATTCACAGCCCAGCACCGTGTGGCGGTCCGGCGGCAGCAACCGGAACTGGAGATTGCGCCCGGCCTGCTCGTCCTCTTCCAGGCGGTTCAGGGTCTGCTTCAGTTCCGTGATCGCCAGTTCCAGGGATTCCCGGTATTCACGGTTTTCACGGGCCAGACGGGCCCGTTCCAGGGCGCGGCCCACCGCACTGGCCAGGAACGCCATGTCCTGGATGGGCTTGGTCAGGAAATCCCAGGCACCGCGGCGCAGCGCCTCCACAACATCCCCCAGGGTTCCGGCGCCGGAGACCACGATGACGGGTGTGTCGGGGGATTCCGCGTGGATCTTTTCCAGTACCTCCAGCCCGTCCATGCCCGGCATGCGCAGGTCGCACAGGACCACGTCCGGACGCTCGCGAAGGAAGATCGCCAGGCCCTCGCTCCCGTCAGCCGCAGCCAGGGTCAGGTAACCGCAGTCTTCCAGATAGGCCACGAGGTTCTGCCGGATGCCGTCCTCGTCATCGATCGTCAGTATGCTTGCCATGATTTCCAGCCTATCCCGGCCTCAGCGCTGCGCACCCAGGTCGCGGATGATGTCGACCAGAGGCGACATGTCCGGCAGCGGTTTCCTGAACAGTTGTGCGGTTCCGATGCCCATGGCACGCAGATCGTCCGGTAGAGCGTATCCGGCCGTGCCGGTATGGATGATGTACTGCATGTGCGGCCTGACGTCATGCAGGCAGCGGATGGCTGCCTCGCCGTGCATCCCCGGCAGGCGCATGTCCATGATGCACACGTCGAAGGCGAGCCCCGCGCGCACCAGACCCACGGCCTCCTCGGCAGAGCCCGCGCTGCGCACCTCCATACCTTCATCTTCCAGGAACGCCTGCAGCGAGCGCGCCACCTCCCGTTCGTCATCCACCACCAGCACCCGCAGGCTCATGCCTTCTCCGTCTCCGAGTCCGTGAGCGGGAGGCGGATCGTGAAGCGGCAACCCCCGTCCTCGATCGATCTGACATTGATGGTACCCTTGTGCTGTTCCGTAACGATGAAGTAGGACACCGACAGACCCAGCCCGGTACCCACCCCCGCCTCCTTGGTGGTGAAGAAGGGCTCGAAGGCGCGCTTGCGCGTGGTTTCATCCATGCCGGGACCATTGTCCTCCACCTCGATGCAGGCGAAACCGTCCTCGCGACGCGTGCTCAGCCTGATCCGGCGCGGCGGCGGCGTGCCGGCGTCCGCCATGGCATGGGCCGCATTCTTGACGAGATTGAGTAACACCTGCTCGATCTGGGTACGGTCGCACGGTACCTCGCCGAGGCCGGTATCGTAGTGGCGTTCGATCTCTATCTGGCGGAAATCGTATTTCTTCTTGAGATCGTAATCACTGGCCGCCAGCCGTATCACCGTCTCCAGCATGTCGTCCAGCCGGTTCGGTGCGAGCCGGGCGGGGCTGTGCCGGCTGAAGGCGAGCATGTCCGCCACGATCCGGCTCGCCCGTGTACCTGCCTCCTGGATCCCCGTAATGAAGTCCGTCACACCCCGCATCTCCAGGTAACGGCCCAGGGTGTGCAGGTCCAGCCCCAATGCGTCTGCGGCGAGCCGGTTCGCCGGAAGGTCCGCCGATACGCGGCGCTGAAGGTTCTGGGCGCCCTGCAGGATGATGCTCAGCGGATTGCTGATTTCGTGGGCCATGCCCGCCGCAAGGCCGCCCACGGTGAGCATTTTCTCGGTCTGCACCATCATCTGCTCGATGCGGATGCGTTCCGTGATGTCGTCCATGCGGATCACCGCACCCGCGGCACCGTTGGCCAGCAGCGGATAGACCATCACCTGGGCATAGCGGGTCTCGCCGTTCTGCTTCATCAGATGGCGCTCGGTGCGTATGGGTTCGTGGCGGCGGATGGCCTCGCTCACATTGTGCATCTGTGCGGACAACTGGGGAAACAATTCCCCGAATGCCCGTCCGATCGCGTCGCCGGAGGTGATGCCCGTGCTGCGCTCGGCGCTGCGGTTCCACTCGGTGACCTGGCCCTCGGTATCCACACCCACCAGCACCGACGGCATCGAATCGATGATGTTCTTGAGATAGGAACGCATGCGCTGGATTTCCTGTGCCGAGCGCAGGCGCTCGGTCTCGTCCTCCACCTCGCACACCACCCGGATCGGCTTTCCGGCGGCGTCGCGCACCAGGCCGGCGCGCGCACGCACATGGATCACGTCGCCATCCTTGCGCAGGTAGCGCTTCTGCAGCTCGTAGCGAAAGACTTCACCGCGCACCAATGCCAGGAGCTGGCACTGGGTGTCCCCGCGGTCCTCCGGATGGGTGATGTCGGTGACGTGCTTACCGACGAGTTCATTCCGATCGTAGCCCAGCAGGGTGGCAAACGCGGGGTTCACGTCCAGCAGCCGACCCTCGAGATCCGTCGAGGAGATGCCGATGGGCGCGTTCTCCAACGTCAGGCGCATGTAGGCCTCACTGTCACGCAAGGCGTTTTCCGCCACCTTCTGTGCACTGAGGTCGTGGATGATTCCGGCAAAGTAGTTCCGGTCGGCCTTGTGCACCTCGGCCACCGAGAGATAGATGGGAAATACCGTCCCGTCCCGGCGCCGCGCCGACACCTCGCGTCCGATGCCGATGATCTTGCGCTCGCCGGACTGGAGATAATTGCTCAGGTAGCCGTCGTGGCCGCTGTGGTACGGTTCGGGCATGAGGATCTTGACGTTCTGGCCGACCAGCTCATCGAGCCGGTAGCCGAACAGGTGCTCGGTCGCAGGGTTGGCCATGCAGATGCGCCCCGCCTTGTCGATGACCACGATGGCGTCCACCACCGCTTCAAAGATGGCCTTGCACAACACGCCCTCGACATCGGTCCGGCTGCGCCGTCTCCGTGGATTTGAGTCAGATTGCATCAGCATGGCGTCTCCGGGGTGATGGCCGCTGTCACTGAGCCGGACGTGCAGCCGGACAGGCATGACGTGCCTAAAGGATCACGCCTGACAATATAGAAAGCAACCCTGCCTCTTGCCGTAATTCCGCTGAATCCGCAGGTGCTGCGATTGCTTCCGGTGTACGCAGCGCGCGCTCCGGACGCGACGCGCCTGCCTATGGCACGGCGCACCGGACACCGCTGCCGTCCCGTTTCCTGCCGCCCGGGCAACCGGAGGCGGGAGAAAACAGAAGCTGGCGCGCGTCGGCGGTGTAGCAGGCACGGCGGACATTTGAGCGGAACGCTCAGTCCACCGGAATCCGTTCTACGTTCCGCGCCAGCCACTGATCGAAGGTCTGCAACGACGGGTTCAGACGGCGGGCGACGTCCGGATTGCGTGCACCGCAGTAGTCATCCTCGAAGTCGTGCTTGAACTGGAACATGTTGCCCAGGTCTTCCGCGCCCGGAAACCCGGCGCCGCGGTACTGCGCCGGCGTGATGGCATTGTAGACGACTTCCTGGCCGAGCGCGGTACCCAGACTGGCGGCCATCTGCCTGCCGGTGAGATGCTCGCCGGCGATACCGACGGTCCTGCCGATGGACGCCTCGCCGTCCTTGAAGATACCGCAGGCACAGCGACCGATGTCCTCCGAGGCGATACCGGGCAGCTTTTTGTCGCCCATGGGCAGGGTGAAGGCGAGTTTGCCGTCCGGACCCGGTCTCGGTCCCATGCCGAAGTGGATCAGATTGTCCCAGTAGAACGAGGTCAGCAGAAAGGTCGTCGGCACGCCGAGATCGGTGAACAGGTGGTTTGCCTCGCCCTTGGCATCGAAGTGGGGCACCTTGTAGCTGCCCATCAGGGTCGGCATGCGGTCGTCGGACAGCGGCACCCAGCGCCGCGTATCCTCCAGCGTCGACCAGATGACGTGTTCGAGACCCGCCGCCTTCGCGGCGCGGGCCATGTTGCCCGCTTCTTCGAGTTCCTTCTCCGGCGAGAAGTGGGTCCAGAAGAAGGTGACGAAGTAGGCGCCCCAGGCGCCCTGCAGGGCATTGCGCAGGCTGGCCTCGTCGTCGACGTCGGCCGCCACCACCTCGGCGCCGCGGCCGGCCAGTTCCCGGGCCCTGTCGGAGCCGGTGTCGCGCGTGATCGCCCGCGCGGTAAAATCACCGCGCGGGTCATCCAGTATGGCCCGGACCAGGCCCCCGCCCTGGGCACCGGTCGCACCGATGATCGCGATGATCTTTCGTTCAGTCATGATCTCTCCCCGATCGAGCCGACCAGGGCCGGCCGGTACCCCACATATAGCTCATGTGGTGGAAAAAGACAGCGCGGTGGTCGGTGACAGTCCGTTACCTTTCGATGCGCGGGACGGGGCGAGGCGGGCGTCGATCCCCCTCAGGGTGTCGTGAAACTCCAGAGTGCCGCGGTGGCAGTGAACACCGCGTGACGCCGCTTGTTGGGGCGATTGGTCGGGTAGTCCCCCCAGCTGCCGTCATCCTGCTGGCCCGACAACAGCTGCTGAAGGATCTCCGGCTGGATCGCTCCGGTCGGTGCATCGATGAAACGGGCAGTCAGCAGCAGTTCCGAGAGGAGGTCGACATTGCCGGCCGTATCGGCCCAGGCGAGTGCCTGCACCAGGAAGCGTTGCAGCGGCTCCAGGCGCTCCGCCAGCCAGGGCGAAGGCGGCTCACGACCGAAATCGGTCAGGGCAACGATCTCATGGACCAGGGCGTAGAGGTAGAGCGAGATCGCGAGCTGCTGCTGCGCGTCCGCCCCGGTGGCCGGTAGTACGGGGGCGTTGTTGCGGGCAATGCCCGCGATGCGGCTGGCGGCCAGCGCGGCGGGGATGGGGATGATGGGTTCCTCATCCAGGCGCTCCAGGAACAGGGCGATCGCCAGGCGCTTGGTGGGGTCGCAGCGGGGCGTGAGTGCCAGCACCTGCTGGACCCGTGCCACGATGACCGCCTGCCGGTCTGTCGGTGTGCCCGCCTGTCGCATGAGATAGGCGGCGAGTACCAGGTGGTAGTAGTCGGTCAGCCGCGTCTGCCCCGTGCTGGCCCATCGCGCGAATTCCGGCAGGGCGCCAAGCGTGGCCATGCGCTCGTGGAAGCGGGTGGTGAAGCGTTCGCGCGCCGCGGGATCCCTTGACAGGGTCGACAGCACACGGAAACCGACACCCTCGTCCAGCACATCGGCGAGCCCGCCGTCCTGGACGGTGGCCGGGTGCCGCTCGATCCAGTCCAGGCCGCGCGCGACGGCCGTCCCGATCCGTGCCTGCGTCGGGGCGTCGCTCTCGGCGGCACCGCCGGCGGCCGGTACCACGACCGGTACAAGTAACGCGAGCATGATGGACAGCCGCCGGAAACGCCAGAACAGCGAACGATCCACGGGTGTGCGCCGGTCCTGCGCGGGCGAGAATCCCGGGGCGTGATGTCTTGATGGTGGGCCGTTCACAACCGTTCTTGCAGGCAGGACCCGATCTCGGCATCGGTCAGCACAACGGGATTGGTTTTCATGCTGCTGCCGCGGGCGTGTGCCACGACGTGGTCGAGCCCACCTTCATCGAGGCCGTACGTGCCCAGTCGCGGCAGCGCCAGGCGTTCGGTCCATGCCGCGAGCAGATTGACCAGCGCCCGCCAGGCGGCCGTGCGGCTGCTGTAGGACTGGCCACAGAGGATGCCGGCCGCCTCGGCATACTTGTCGAGTGCGGCACTGTCCGGTGCGCGCGAGCGTAGCGCCTCGATATTGACCGCGGTACAGGTCGCGACCAGCGTGCCGCAGACCACACCGTGCGGGATGGGGTAAAATGCCCCCAGCGGCGACGCCAGGCCGTGAACGGACCCCAGCCCGCACTGTGCCAGCGTGATCCCGGACAGCAGCGCGGCATAGGCCATGCGCGAACGCGCCACGGGCATGTCCTGTTCACCGCTTTCATACCAGGGCAGCAGGCTGTCACGCACCGCGTGCAGGCCGCTGACGGCCAGGGCGTCGGTAAAGCTGTTGGCCCGCAGCGACACGAAGGATTCCAGCAACTGCGTCAGCGCGTCCATGCCGTTGGCGGCGATGACGTGCGGCGGGCAGGTCGCCAGCAGGTCGGGGTCGACCACCGCGTAGCCGGCCACCAGGCGCTCATCGCGAAACGATTTCTTGAAACCGTCCCGGCCCGCGAAGCTCAGCACGGCGTTCTTGGTGGCCTCGCTGCCGGTCCCCGCAGTGGTGGGAGCGGCGATGAGCGGCACGGCCGGTCCCGTGTAGGGCCGTTCCGGCCCGACTCCCTCGAGGTAGTCCATGACGCTGCACTGCACGCGCAGCAGCCCGGCGATCGCCTTGGCGGCATCCAGCGCGCTGCCGCCACCCACGCCCAGCACTACGTCGATATCGGTTCCGGCGTATTCGGCTACCACGCCATCGATCCGCTGCGGCGAGGGCTCACCGTCGATGCTGACGTGGCACCAGGTGACACCCCCTGCCTCGAAGGCCGTGACGAGATCGGCCCACTGCGCCGTGGCCGGGAAGGAGTGCGAACCGGTTACCAGCAGCACGCGCGTGCCGTAGCGCGCGACGAACTCCGGCACCCGGGCGAAGACGCCCGCGCCGAACTCGATACGCGGCAGGCGTGCGATGGAGAACGCAGCCGGGTTCACGGCCCGGCCCTTGGGTAGAGACCGCTATAGGCTACGCCCCGGCGCGGTTCCGCCATCCAGTCCGCGACCGTATCCCGCCAGACCAGGTAGTGCGCCGTCTGCTTGTGCGCTTGCGCATCCGCCGCGCTGGCATAGGCTTCGTAGAGCACGAACCGCGCCGGGTCGTCGGATGCCTGCAGCACGTCGAAGCGGCGGTTGCCCGGTTCCTGCACAGAGGCCGCGTGGTTGCGGCGTGTCGCCTCGATGAAATCGTCGATGTATTCCTGTTTTACGGTGACGTATACGAGGGTGACGTGCATGGCCGGGTCCTCCGTCAGCGGGGCGGTTGCGGGTTGATCAGGACGTCCGGTAGTTATGGTAGCCCCTTTGCGGGTACCGGATAAACCGGGTGCAGCCCGGCGTGGTTGAAGACAGGTGTCGCCAGTGCCGTGCGGGTGTAGCACAATCCACCCATGCCGCAACTCCGCTCCCGCCAGCATGACCCCGGGCCTGCCGCCACCCCGCGCTGGCTCATGATTCTGGTGTTGCTGCTCACCTGTCTCTGCGTGCCGGCCCGGTTCTGGGACCCCGGTCGGATGGTGGTCTGGCACGACGAGGTGTTCTCGGTCATCCGCGTACTCGGCTTCAGCCACCTCGAGGTGCATGACACCCTTTATTCAGCCGGGCGGCTCCTGAAGCCCGCGGATCTGCAGCACTACCAGAAATCCGACCCGTCCCGCACCTGGCAGGATACCTGGCAGGCCCTGCGCGGCCATCCGGAGCACAGCCCGCTGTATTACCTGCTGGCGCGTCCCGGCAGCGGCCTCACCGAGCCCGCGGTGGTGGGGCTGCGACTCACCTCGATCATCCTCAGCCTGCTGCTGCTGCCCGCGGTGGCCTGGCTGGCGCGGGAGGTGTTCGGTGCCGGACCGGCACCCTGGATCGCGATCGCGCTGGTCGAGGTGGCCCCGATCCACCTGCTGTATGCGCAGGAGGCCCGGCAGTATGCCCTGTGGAGCGCGTTGATCGCCGCCGGCAGCGCCGCCTTCCTGCGCGCCCTGCGCCGCCAGACATTCCGCGACTGGTCGCTCTATGCCGTGTTGCTTGCCATCGGCCTGTACACCCATCTGCTGACGGTGGTGGTGGCCGGTATCCACGCCCTGTACGGCCTGTGGCACGAATACGGTGACCGGCCCGCGCTCGGGCGCTTCGTGGTCCGCTACGCCGCGGCGGCGGGCGCCGCGCTGCTGTTGTTCCTGCCGTGGCTGCTGGTGCTGTTGAACCGGATGGAGGACTTCCAGAACTATACCGGGTGGATGGACAGACCCGCGTCCCTGGGCCAGCTGGTCACCGCCTGGGCCACCCACGTGGCCCGCCCGTTCGTCGACCTGCCGGGACTGCCCCGCGCCTGGCTCGTGGTGATCCCCCTGCTGGCCATAGCCGTCAGGTATACCGGCCGTCATCCCGACCGGCGCCTGCTGTGGCTGCTGGCGCTGCTACCGCTGGCCATGGTGGCACTGCCCGACCTGATACTCGGTGGCCGGCGATCGCTCGAGAGCCGCTATCTCATGCCGACGTTTCTGGCCCTGGAACTGCTGTACGCCGGTGCGCTGGCGCAGGCCTGGTCGTCCGGCGGCAGGCGACGAGGCCTGGCGGTCGCCGGACTCGTGCTCGCGATCACCGGCGGCCTGGCCTCACAGGCGCGCATCCTGGCGGCGGACACCTGGTGGAACAAGTCCTACAGCGGACAGAACGCCGCCTTCGCGCGGCTCGTCAACGGCACCCCGCATCCCCTCATCCTCGGCGGCGACGGTGACGTCAATCTGGGTGAACTGCTGTCACTGAGCTATTGGCTGCGGCCTGAGGTGCGGCTGCTTCTGCAGGGCACCGACGGCCCGGTGCGGATCCCACCGGGCCACACCGCCCTGTTTGCCCTGCTTCCCGGCCAACGCTTGCGGCGGCAGCTCGAGCTGGACTACGACGTGCGTCCCTTTCCGGATACCTGGCAATGGTTCACCCTGGTGCCGCGATCCGCGCCCGACGCTGCGCGAGAGGAGGGTGAGGGGGCCTCTGGTCGGGGCGGCGTCTCCCGTGGGCCACGCCGGCCTGCCGGGTCGTGAACCGGTCCGCCGGCATTGCGATCCTGCATCAACGGGAAGCGGGCAAAGGTCCGTTGCGTGTGCTGCGGGTATTCGATGTGCAGGGTTTTTTGACGACATAGCCTTCACGTACCGTTGCCTTGCTGATGGGTGCCACGGCGACACCTGCGTCGCCGCGGCACAGACAGACGGCCATGCAGACGGCGCGTCCGTCTTACGCCTGATCGGCGATCTGGTGCAGCCGGCCCAGGTCGGCCGCGTACAGTTCGTTCGGCGTGTCGCCGGTGACGAGGATATGCCGGCGTTTGAACTCGGCGAGGATGCGGCTCGCGCTCTCGCCGGTTACGCCCAGGGCCGAACCCATTTCCTCGCAGGTCAGCAGTCTGACACGGCCGGTTGCGGGGTCGTGGCTGAACTCCGCGAGGTAGGTCAGCAAGCGGGCGACACGCGCGCGAATCGGGCCGGTGGAAAACTCGGTGATCCACATGTCCGCTTCCTGCAGATAGCCATGCCAGCGTTCGACCAGGCCGATATACGTTTCCGGATCTTCCATACGCAGGCGCGCTACGGCACCGAGGGGCAGGCGCAGCGCGATAACCGGGGTCAGGGATACGGCCGTGTGTTCGTGATCCCGCGCGAGCAGGCCGCCGAGGCCGAGTATCGAGCCTGGCCGGTGAAGCCGCACGATGCGCGCACGACCATTTGGGAGATGGGCAATGAGCTTGATCAGTCCCGAGGTGATGAAGATGACGCTGCCGGCCGCGCAGCCCTGATGATAGATGACCTCGTGCGGGGCATACGCGACACGGCGGGCGTGGCCGAGGAGGATCTGTAGCGGCGTTGGTGCATCATCGTCCGGTGTGGCCCCGACCCCGGGCGGAGCGGATTTCCGGTTCGCCGGCGTGGTACCGGCCGTCGCATGTGCCGATGCGCTGACAGGGAACTGCGTCGCCATGTATCACCTCCTGGTAGATATTGACCTGTCCGAGCGGGTCCCGACCGGCCTTGAGACAGCGGGAGCCGCTGGGGATGCAGGGCCCCGGCGTGTCTGAAACACGGATCCCGCAGGCGCGCTTGCGCGTTCTACACGAGAAGCCGGTACGGGGGATGTGACAAAGGTTGATCAGCATCGTTCATGGAATCCGGACACGACCGGGTCACGTCCGGCGCGGGACGTACCGGCCTGCACGTCGGACGCACGGCCGGTCGGCCACAAGCCCTGAATCCATGGTGAAAAATCGGTTGCTCCGGCATGCACTGGCGATGCGGATGCGCGTTGTCCGGCGTTCAGGCTGAAAGAAGCGCCGTATCGGCAGTGATCGCTCGCCGAAATATCGACCGGGAGAGACCGCGATCGCACCCGCCGGACACGCCGGCACTACGCTGGTGTGCTGAGGTGAGCGGCGCGTCATCCGGCGGCCGGGGTGACTGTCGGGGTATGAACGCGGGACAGGCGGCCTTCTACGCCGGATCGCTGCCCGGCGCGGCCGGCGGGCGCCATCGGGTATAGGGATTCGCGACCAGGTTGGCGTTGTAGAAGCGCGGATCGCCGGTTACCTCCGCACCGACCCACGGCGGCCTGTCGAACGGCTGCCGGGGATCCTCGAGTTCTATCTCGGCCACCACCAGACCGGCATTGTCACCGAGGAACACGTCGACCTCCCAGGTCATGCCGTGATACTCGATGCGGTAGCGGTGTTTTTCGATCAACGGGCGCAGGCACAGCGTATCCAGCATGTCCCGGGCGTCTGCCAACGGCAGCGGGTACTCGTACTCGGCCCGCACGGCGCCCTTGTTGATACCCTTGACGGTGAGGAAGGCGTTGTGCCCCGCGACCCGTACCCGCACCGTGCGTTCCCTGTCCACGCTCAGGTAGCCCTGGCGGTAGAGGATACCTTCACCCCGCCGCCAGGCGTCATCCGTTGTTACCAGGAACTTGCGTTCTATCTCCAGGCCCATGGTCTTCCTCGCACGATTGCGGATCCAGGCCCATGATACGGGACCACGCCGGAGGGCCGGCGATATTCTAGCATCTATCGCATCACCCCCCGCGGCCGTGATCGCCAGCACGGGATCATCGGGCCGGCGCGGGCCCGACGGCCGGAGTCGCGGTAAATGTCCTCAGCGTTCGAAGACGAGACGCTGCGGTTCGGCGCCGAGGTCCTCCAGCGCCGCGTTGACCGCTGCCATGAAGCCTGGTGGTCCGCAGACATAGAATTGCCGGTCGAAGTCGTCGATGCGCGCGGCGAGGAAGGCCTTGTCGATGCGGCGGTGCTCGAGCCCCGGAACCTGCTCCTCCGTGCACAGGCGGATACAGCGTTCGCCGAGATAGTGACGCAGTTCCTTTTCGCAGATGATGTCGCCCCGCGTCTTGTTGGAGAAGATCAGGACATTGCCATCGAGATCAGCCGCGCGGGCCCGCTGTCGCAGGATGGCGAGGAACGGGGTGATGCCCGCCCCGCCGGCGATGAACACCCCGGGTCCCCGGTCGGTAATGGTGCCGAACGGTTCTGACAGCAGCAGCTCGGCGCCCGCTTCGAGCGTGTGCAGCTCGCGGGTCATACCCGCGTGTTCGGGATAGCACTTGATGGTGAATTCGAGGACCTTGTCGTCACTCAGGCCGGTGGGCGTAAACGGGCGGGCCGCGTCCGTCCAGTCCGGCCGATTGATGGCCAGTTCCACGCCCTGGCCGGGACGGAAGGCGAACCCGGGCGGGCGGCTGACCACGAAACGCTTGACGTCATGGGTTACGAATTCGCTCATGAGCAGGGTCACGGTGTATGGCTCGGTCATGGTCTCACCCTCGTCATGGCATCGCTCAACCGGGGAAGACCGGGACGCCGATCAGCCGTGCGTGCAGCTGGAACGCGAACGCGGCATAGAGCGCCAGGCCAAGGACGATGGCGATTACGTCGTTGAAACCGGTCGGAGGCACGCCCGGCACCGGGCGGGGGACACGGTATTTCAGCGAGATCCGGTCCGCGATGGCCCATGCCAGGAAGCCGCCGAACAGCAGCAGGTCGGCGAGGGCGCCGTTCGCGAGCAGGTGGGCCGTCGCCCAGAGCTTGGTTGCCGCCAGCATCGGATGGCGGGTGGCGGTCCGGATGCGTCCCGGCAGATAGGCGGCAAACAGCAGCGGGAAGACCGGGAGCATGAGCACCGCCGCCAACTGACGCAGCCAGGTTGGCGGCGCGTACAGTACGACCGGATCCAGGCGGGCGATGCCATAGCCGTGCACGATCAGGATCAGGCCGAGAAAGGCGACGAGGCTGTACAGCCCCATCCAGGCCAGCTCGCCCAGCCGCTGTGCCATGCGGTTGCGCCAGCGATCGCTGACGATGGACACCGAATGTACGGCAAGGAAAATGATCAGGCCGGTAACGAGCATCGTCATCGAGAGTCCCTCGTATCATCTGTTTCAGTGGTAGCGCGCGAGCCGCTGCGGGACCGACACGGTCTCATTGTACACCCGGCGGCCGTGACGTCCCGCCTGCCAGTGGACCGGCACACGGAAGGCGTCCCCGTTGATGCAGGCTCCTGGCGAACCGATGGCTGCCGGCGACGCAGCCGGGGGGCGTCTGCGGCAGCGTCTCGTAGCCGCCGTCTAACGGTGAACTTGCGAAAACGGGCGCGGAAAAATCTTTGTATCGACCGGCCGTGGTCGGTAACTTGCCGTTATGACGGCCTCTGCCCGAGGGACACGGCCGGTGTCCTGTGACGGGTAGCGGTGGTGTGGCCTGATCTGACCGGCAGTCAACCGGCATCTGGCTAAATGAATCGATGCCTGGGGATGTACGTCAACCGCGGTGGATTCACCCGCAAGGTATGGGTATGCTCCCGCCCACCATGACGCTCGATCAGGACATTCTGGTCTGGATCAACCAGGGCTGGGCGCATCCCTGGACGGACCGCCTGTTCGTCTGGGTATCCGGGCGGGAAAGTTTCGCGCTGCCCCTGCTGGTCGCCATGCTGGTCCTGCTGGCCTGGCGTTATCGCAGTGACGGCGTCAGACTCTGGATCACGATGCTGCTGGTGATGCTGCTCGGCGACGCTCTCGGCAATGTGTTGAAACATCTGCTGGGCCAGTACCGTCCCTGCTATGACTTCTACCAGGCCCTGCGCCCGGTGCCCGGGGCCAGCTGGCCATGCAGTTCGAAGGCCAGCGGGATGCCCTCCAACCATGCATTGAACTATTTTGCCGTGCTCGGCTTCCTTGCCATGACGACCCGCCGCCGGTTGCTGGCGTGTAACCTGGCCGGCGTGGCGATCCTGGTCGGGCTTTCGCGGATCTACCTTGGCAAGCACTATCCGCTACAGGTATTGGCCGGTGCGGCACTGGGGATTGCCTGGGGCACGACGGCAAGCTGGCTGGGACTGCGCTACCTGCACTTTGTGCAGCGTGTACACAACGGGCGGATCGCACATGACTGACGGTGCTTCGGGGCAACCCGGCGCGCCGACAGCGCGCCGGCGCGGATTTGGCTACTACGTGGCCGGCTTTGCGGTGTTTGCCGGCTTCATCGTCTTCATCGAGTATTACATCGGGTGGACGCGGCTGCTTGCGCCGTGGTCCGGGTTGTCGCCGCTGCAGACGGTTTCCGCACTGGCGCTGATCTTTCTGAGTTATGTCGTGCGTTCGCTCAGGCTGTTCAGTTATCTCCGGCTGCACCGGCTGCGTGACGCCGCGCTGTGCCTCAAGGTAATGCTGCAGCACAACCTGCTCAACAACCTGCTCCCGATGCGTACCGGTGAAGCCAGTTTTCCCCTGTTGCTGAAGCGCTACTTCGGGATACCGCTGGCAGGTTCGCTCCCCGTGCTGTTCTGGTTCCGCCTGCTCGACATGCACACCCTCGTTACCCTCGCCCTTGCGGCCGTCGGCAGCGATTTCCTGCCCACCGGTACGGTCTGGGTCTTGCTGCTGCTCTGGAACGTTGCGCCCTACGCCGTATTCCGGGGGGCGGACACCCTGGGCCGGAAACTGAATGCCGGTGCGCGAACCGGGGGTGGCACGCGCTTGCTCGCACGCCTGCTGTCGGCGCTGCCCGGCACGCCGCGCGGGTTCTGGCTGTCCTGGTACTGGACGGTGCTGAACTGGGTGATCAAGCTGGGTGCCTTCGCCTGGGCGCTGCAGTTCTTCATTGAAATTCCCCTGCGGGTCGCGCTGCTGGGCGCGGTGGGTGGCGACATGACCTCGGTTCTGCCGGTACACAGCGTTGCCGGCATGGGTACCTACGAGGGCGGCATCGTCGCCGCCCTGTTGCCGTTCGGCGTGGACGCGAACCATGCGCTCGCCGCTGCGGTCAATCTGCATCTGCTGTTGCTTGCGGCGACGCTGATCAGCGGACTGTTCAGCCTGCTCATCCCCGGACGGAAGACCTGACGCCTGACATGCGCGGCCTGCGGCAGGATTCCCGGGCCGGGTGGCGTGGCGGCTTGCAATGACCCGGGAATCAGCTCACCATTTCCGCCTCTGGACAACGGCCACCGACAGACCGCCATGGCAGTGAATGCACCCCCGGCACACCACATTTCACTCGTGATACCGATTTACAACGAGCGCGACAACGTGGCGCCGCTCGCGAAGCTGGTACACGACGCCCTCGCCGGATGTGAATACCCCTGGGAGCTGGTGCTGGTGAACGACGGCAGCAGCGATGACACCTGGGAGCAGGCATGCGACGTCAAGCGGGAGTACGGTGGTCACGTCCGCCTGCTCAACCTGCAACGCAATTTCGGCCAGACCGCGGCCATGCAGGCCGGAATCGACGTGGCGCGCGGGGATGTCATCGCAACGCTGGACGGTGACCTGCAGAACGATCCGGCCGATATCCTGCGCATGGTCCGTCGCCTGCTCGACGAGGGCCTGGACCTGGTGTCCGGCTGGCGCAAGGACCGCAAGGACAGCCTGTGGCTGCGCAAGATACCCTCCCGCCTGGCGAACCGTCTGATCGGGCGGATCACCGGTGTGCAGTTGCATGACTACGGCTGCAGTCTGAAGGTATACCGGGCCGCCGTGCTCCGGGGCGTGCGCCTGTACGGCGAAATGCACCGCTTCATACCGGCCTGGATAGCCTCGCAGACATCTCCGAAGCGCATCAAGGAGGAAGTGGTCACGCATCACCACCGGCGCCACGGGACGTCCAAGTACGGTATCGGGCGCACCTTCCAGGTCCTGATCGACCTGCTGTCGGTCTATTTCTTCATGCGTTTCAGGAGCCGGCCGGGCCATTTCTTCGGCAGGATCGGGCTGGCATTCGGCGGTCTGGGCGGGGTTATGCTGCTTTATCTGCTGTACGTCAAGTTCGGCCTCGGCCAGGATATCGGCTCCCGGCCGATGTTGCTGACGGCCATTCTGCTGATCGTGGTGGCCGTGCAGTTTCTCACGACCGGTGTGCTGAGCGAGCTGGTATCTCGCACCTATTACGAATCCAGTCAGACGCGTTCCTATATCCTGCGTGCCGACAGCGATGCGCAGCCGGAAGCGGACGCCGACTGGAAAACCGCTGGATGAGGGCAACGGCACTCGACCGGGCGGGCCTGTCTGCACTGTGTATCGGTCTGGTTCTGTTCCAGGCGTGGCTGGTCCAGACGGCAGGCTTCGACCTGCACTACGACGAGGCGCAGTACTGGGAGTGGTCGCAGCGGCTCGACTGGAGCTATTACTCGAAAGGTCCCCTTGTCGCCTGGCTGATTGCACTGTCGGAAGCCTGCTTCGGGCACGGCGACTGGCAGATCAGGCTGCCCGCCTGGCTTGCCCATGCCGCGCAGCTGGTGCTGGTCTTCCATTTTGCACGGGATGTCTGGAACGACCGTGCCGCCGCCTGGTGGGCGGTCGCGATCACGCTGCTGACACCGCTGTATTTCACGCTCGGCCTGGTGATGACCACGGACGTGTGGCTGTTCCTGTTCTGGACCTGGGGGCTGTGGGCCTGTTACCGGGCGCTGTGTCTTGCGCAACCCCATGCCTGGATAGAGGCCGGCATCGCCACGGGCCTGGGTGCCCTGACCAAGCTGAGCATCGGTTTGCTGCCCGCCTTCGTGGCCCTGGCGGTGCTGCTGCACCCGCCGTGGCGACGCCACCTCGCCAGTCCACAGCTATGGCTGGGCGTGAGTCTGTTACTGGTGCTGATGAGCCCGGTCGTTATCTGGAACGCTGGCCACGACTGGGTCATGCTGCGTCACGAGCAGGGGCACCTGCAGCACAGCGACTGGTCACTGGCCAGTGCGGCCGAATTCGCCACCGGTCAGCTGTTGGCCCTTTCGCCGCTCGTCGTGGTCGTGATGTTCAAGGAACTGCGCCGGCCGCCCGCGGACAGCGGCCAGCGCCTGCTCTGGCTGCTGACGCTGGCGTGGTTCGGATTCTTCCTGCTGAAGTCGCTCGGTGCCAAGGTCCAGCTGAACTGGGCGGCCCCCAGCTACATCGGCCTGCCGGTCCTGCTCGGCGGACACGTACCGGGTATGGGCCCCGGGCGCCGCGGACTGCTCTACGCCGGCTTCGTCAGCGGCATGCTGATGATGGCCGTGGCATTCTTCCCCGGACAGTTCGGTTTGAGCGGCAAGCGGATACCCTTCCGCGACGTGCGCGGCTGGGATGCACCGGTACGGGCGCTCGCGGCACAGGCCGGGTCGGTGGATTTCATCGTCACCGGCACGTATGCCCTCGCGGCGGAGCTGGCCAATTACTGGCCGGTACGTCTGCCGGTCTATATCTACGGCAGCGAGCGGCGCTTCAACCAGCATGACCTCTGGCCGGGCCCGGCACGCGAACAGGGCCGGAACGGCCTGTGGGTCGGCAGTTCGCCGGACATGCCGGTGCGGCTGGTGGAGGCCTTCGCCAGCTGCCGGGAGCGGCCGGCGGTCACGGCCCGGGCGCAGGATGGCAGCCGCCTGCGTACCCTGTACAGCCGGCGCTGCGACGACTTCCGTGCCATTGACTGGCCACGGCCATCGCGCTACTGAGTCCGGATGGCACTCTGGGCTGTTAACCGGGAGCCGCCCTGCACGTTAGTCTTGCCCAGGAGGTAATGAAACAATGAGAGTCTGTCTGATTGCACTGCTGTTCGCCCTGACGGCGGTGAATGCACCAGCGGCCGGTCTGCCGCCGCCGTTCAAGGCCGTGTATGTGGTCAAGAAAGGCCCCTTCGAACTCGGCCATTCGACCCGGCAACTGCAATACGGTACGGACGGAGCAGTGGAATTCCGTTCCGACTCCGACACCAGCGGGTTGGCCGACATGCTGTTTTCCGAACATATCCGGGAAACCACCCGCTTGCAGCAGCATGACGACCGTGTATTACCCGATGAATACCACTACCGGCGCGACGGCAAGCACAAGCGCGAGATTTCCCAGCGATTCGACCGGAATCTGGGCAAGGTGACCAGCCAGGTCGACGAACAGGTCTATGCCTTCCCGATACCGCCCGACACCCTCGACCAGAACGGCTACCAGGTCAATCTGATGATGGACCTCACCAATGGGACACGCGAATTCAACTACAGCATCGCGGGCAGCAAGCGGTTGCGGAGCTACGAAATCGAGAATCTCGGTGACCAGCGGCTGAAAACCGTGCTGGGGCCACTGAACACGGTCGTGTTGCAGCGCAGGGATGAGCAGACCACGACCATGTGGTGCGCCTACGATCTGCACTTCCTGCCGGTGAAGATCCAGCACGAAGAGGACGGCAACACCTTCACGGCCTACCTGGAGTCGGTCGAGGGCCTTTAGGTCCGGCGCCGGTACCCCGGCCGCCACCCGAACATACGGGGATGGCGGCGCCTTGCCATTTTTCGCATCAGGTTCCATCATGCCGTCTGGGCCGGGCCGGCGTGAACGTTCGATCCGGCCAGTGAGTCCGTGACGGAGCGCAGATTGCACGCCGCATTCACTGGCAACCGTTTTTCTTACCGGCTCCGCCGCGTGACGGCCACCGAATCTGTTCACTGGCGTGTTTCACCCGGCCGTCAGCGTCGCGGCATGAGGCTCCCTGGCATGAAACAAACCCTCGAGCAATTCCTCGCGAGTCGCGGCGCCATTGCGCTGGCGATGGTGATTGCCCTGGTCTGGGGAATCTGGTACATGCCCCTGTATGACCTCGATGAGGGTGCCTTTACGGAGGCCACCCGCGAGATGATGGAGACGGGCAACTACATCTCGATTTACCTGAACGGTGAACCGAGAAACGACAAGCCCATTCTGATCTACTGGCTGCAGGCGGCCTCGGCGCAGGTATTCGGCCTGAACGAATTTGCCCTGCGGCTGCCTTCCGTCCTCTGCGCCCTGGCATGGGTGTTCGTGGTATACCGTTTCACCGCGCGCCACCTGGACGTGGCCACCGCCGGCGTCGCCGCCCTGCTGTTGCCCCTGTCGCTCTTCGTCAGCCTCATCGGCAGGGCGGCGGTCGCCGATGCCCTGCTCAATCTGCTGATCGCGCTGGCAATGCTGGAGATCTTCGGCTATTACCGGCGACCGTCGAGGGGCGCACTGCGGCGGGTCTTCGTCTGGCTCGGTCTGGGCTTTCTCGCGAAGGGGCCGGTGGCGGTGGTGTTTCCGTTTCTGGTCAGCGGGCTGTTCTACCTGAGCTACGGCCGCTGGCGCGAATGGCTGCGGCTCGTGTTCGACCCGGCCGGACTGCTGATCTTCGCCGCCATCGTGCTGCCCTGGCACATCGCGGTCTACCTGGACAGCGGCTGGACATTCTTCGAGGGGTTCTATCTTCACCACAATGTCGATAGGTACCGGGCTCCCATGGAGGGCCATGGCGGAGGGCTGCTCTATTACGTGCTCATGACCCCGTTGATCGTCATGCCGTTTGGCGGATGGCTGATCGCCCAGCTCGCGCAGCTGAAGCGGGTGGCGACCGATCCGCTGGATCGCTTCATGTGGCTGTGGTTCTTCTGCGTCATGCTGGTGTTCTCGTTTTCGGGAACGAAATTGCCCCACTACATGCTCTACGGCGTCACGGGCGTGCTGGTTCTCATGGCCCGTGATCGTGACCGGCTGCGCAGCCCGTGGCTCGTGCTCATCCCACCGCTGATACTGTTTGGACTCCTGGGAGTATTGCCGCAGCTGTTCTCGCTGGCGGCCGGGCAGACGGAGCGGGTGTACGAGAAGTCCCTGTTCAACGCGGCCGTGGCGGCCTTCGCCGGATGGGGGCAGGCCTTCGCGCTGGGCATGCTGGCGCTGGCGGTGGTGGTCGCGTTTCTGAAGCTCGCCGTATGGCGGCGGGTGGCCCTGTTGGGTTTCCTGCAGGCGCTGCTGGTCAGCACCAGCGTCGCACCGACGGTCATCGACATACTGCAGCGCGGCCCCAAGGAGGCCGGGCTGTTTGCACGTGCGAACAACAAGGACCTTGTCTTCTACCGGTCCTATCAACCGAGCGTGAGCGTCTACAGCCGGCAGGTGATCCGCCACCGGCCGGCCAGGCCGGGCCAGTGGGCCTACGTGCGCGTGGATCACGTCGGCGAGTATCTGAACACGCCGTCCCCCTACCGGAAGAAAGTCGTGTTCAGCCACCCTCCCGCCACCCTGATCGCCGTCGATGAACGCTGAAGGGCGCCAGTTGGCCTGCTCCCGGATGCTGCGGGACCTGTCGTCATGGCTGGAGCGCGCCAGGGACCGTCTCGGACAAGGGGACGGGAAGGCCGTCCCTGTGTTGCTGCTGGCGGCCCTGGGATTCGGCGCCGCGGGTGTTGTGCTGGCCGTCGTCGCAGGCGGCTACCATGGCGGATTCCATGCGCTGCACACGCTGTTGCAGGCAAGCCTGTCCGATGGGGCCTGGATAGGCATCACGCGTTTCGGCGACGCCAGCCTGCTGGCGGTAATCAGTCTGCTGGTGGCGGTGCGCAGACCCGATGTGTTCTGGGCGCTGATCATCGCAACCCTCGCGTGTACCCTTTACGCGCGCGGGCTGAAGCTCACGGTGGAAGTGCTGCGTCCGTCCGATATCCTGCCCGCCGACGTGATCAGGGTCATCGGACCGAGGTTGCATGGTCACAGTTTTCCCTCCGGCCATTCCGCTTCGGCCTTTGTCTTTGCCGGTGTGCTGTTCGCGTTTTCCGTCTCGTGGACACAGCGCCTGCTGCTGCTCCTGCTCGCCGCCCTGGTCGGCTTGAGCAGGGTGGCGCTCGGGGTCCACTGGCCGGTGGATGTGCTGGCCGGCGCCGCCGGCGGTCTGCTCAGCGCGGCTGCCGGCGTCTGGCTAGCCGGGCGCGGACACGCGGGTCTCAGCGCCCCCGTCTTTCTCTTCCTGCAGGTTGTACCCCTGTCGGGCCTGATCACACTGATCCTCGGCAGCAAGGGCAATCCGCCGGCGCCGGTGCTGGTGGGGGCGACGGTATCGATCGTGCTCCTCCTCGTGCTGGTTCGCGTTCGCAACGCACTGCAAGACGGTCGCGATACCTGAAGCTGCGACGGTCATGACAGATGTTGGCGGCACCACCGACCGTGCGGGTCGCACGCGAATCACCGTTCCCGATCATGCGCGCAGGCCTGCAAGCTACCGGGCGCAGACCCTCGTACAGCCTTTATTGCGGGCGCGTCGGGCCGCGCAAACCTTGGCAACACCAGGGCCGACGTGTACTGTATTCGAAAGGTCAGGACATTAGCGGGTGCAGAACGCGCGGCCAGCGTGCACATCACCATGGGGGACTGACAGCCAGTGAAGCTTTTTCCCGGTACGCTTGCGACACGGTGTCCGGCCACGCCTGTAACGACGCCAGCCCGGAACGCCGGATGGCCGTTGGCGGTGCGGTAAGGCGTAGGGTTTGAACATGCCGGAACCGCACAGCACCGCGCCGCCGCCCGCCGCCGGGAGCGGCCGCCTGCGTTTCGTGCTCGGTCGTCCCTGGACGTTCACCTGCCGTGTGTTCACCGGGTTCCGTGCCAATCAGGGCTTTCTCCTTTCCGGCGCCGTGGCGTATTACACGCTGCTATCCATCGTGCCCATGCTGGCGCTCATCCTGATCATGCTGTCGCAGCTGACCGACCTGCAACTGCTGCTCGCGACTACCCGCGAATACCTGGTGCTGGTTGCGCCCGGTCAGGCCGACAAGCTGACCGCGCAGGTTGCCGCTTTCCTGCATGACTGGAAGCTCGTGGGTACGCTCGGGCTGGTCATGCTGGTGCTGTTCAGCTCGTTCGCCTTCACCACGCTCGAGAACGCGATGTCGGTCATCTTCTTTCACCGGGTGGAGATACACCGTCGGCATTTCATGGTGTCGGCGATCATTCCCTACTGCTACATTCTTTGCCTGGCACTGGGGATGTTGCTGGTCAGCGCCGTCAGCGGCATGCTGCACGGGCTGGACGGCGAGTCATTCACGGTGCTAGGCCAGAGCTGGTCACTGCAGGGATACGATGCCGGCATCATCTATCTGCTGGGCATCATCGGTGAAATCCTGCTGCTGTCATCCCTCTACCTGGTTATGCCGAGCGGGCGTCTTGCCGTGCACCATGCCCTGCTAGGCGGCGTCACAGCCACCGTGCTCTGGGAACTGACACGGCATTTCATGGTGTGGTATTTCTCCACCCTGTCGATCGTAAACATCGTGTACGGCACCTTTGCCACGGCGGTCATCCTGCTGCTCAGTCTCGAGGCGGCGGCAGTCATCCTGCTGTTCGGTGCGCAAGTGATCTCGGAATACGAACGCCTCGAAATACCGGGTGCCGGTGTGACGGCGCTGCGTACCTGAGGTTGCGTCCGGCATCCGCGCCGGTCAAACGATTTGTCATCGACCCTCCCGATAACGTAACCTGACAGGCAGCGCCGGGACGGATCACACGTGATCAGGAATAGAGGGAAAAGGTATGCTGAACTTTGAACGTCACCTGATGGTTGTGAGCATCATCGCGTTGGTTATCATCGGGATTGCGGTAGTGGCGATCCTGCTGGAGGTACCCTTGCCGTTTATCGGCGGAAAGTAACGATTGCCGCCGGCTCCGCGGCCGGTTGCAGGGCGGGGGCGCCGTGGTCAGGGCCGGTCGGTATAATGATAGAAGCGCCGGTCCAGGTAATCGACCACGTCCGCGATGTCCTCGTCGGACCAGCCGAGCGCCGCGTGATAACTCCAGCTCGCGACCCTGTGGCGCAATTCCCCGATCGAGGTCACTCGTCGATTATCGCGTACGTGGATCCCTTCCTCGTGACAGGTGCGGCAATGGTTTTCGTACAGTGCCTGTCCCCGGTCGAAGGTTTCAGCGTATGACGCACTGCCGGGGAGCAGCAGTCCCGCGCAGACCATCCCTGCCATGCATCGAATAAGCGGCTTCATCTGACTCCCGTCAACCGGCAAGCGGCGGCCTGCGCTGGGTTTTTGGTGGTGATCGTTCCTGCAACCGCCCGTACCCGCCGGTCGGCGACCCCGGGACACCATGCTTCACGCGTTACTAGCGGCCGGCCGGGCATTGGGACGCCGACTCCCGTCCCCGCTCCCAGAGATAGCTCAGCGTCTGGGAAAATATCTCGGTCCCGTCCATGGGCAACAGAATCTTGTCCAGCATGCTGCATCTCCTCCGCGCGCCTTATGCCTGCACCGTCCGCTGTTTTACGGAACCCGCCCCGCGTCTGGAAACGGCTCGTCACCGACCGCATTCTGTAGCCGGTCTAATTATTAGCACAAGGCAGCCCGGCTTGGAACAGATACCGGCCGGCATGCCATCCGCCGGACGGTGGCCGGGAGGGAGCGCCGGGCGGGCGAAGTCAGGTGAAAAAGACGGTTGCCTGTGCACCAGGCACGTCCGTGCCGCACCGCCCGCGCCACGGACGTGCCGGCAGCGGCCCTTCACGACCCGGTTTCTTCCAGGGTCACGTGATGCCATGGTTCTCGGGTAGCGCCTCCGGAAGACGTATCCGCGGCGTTACCCGCGCGCGCTGCGTACCATGCGCTGCGGTATTCCTCGCCTGCGCGTTTCCGGCCGGCAACAGGGTTTGCGCGGGAAGTATGAGATCGGTTCTAATCCCGTCATGCCTGCCGAACCCAAGCTCCAGCGCTGCCAGTGGCCCGGCAAGACCGGGGCGGACCCGCTCATGCTCACATACCATGACACGGAGTGGGGGGTGCCGGTGCACGACGATCGCCGGCATTTCGAATTTCTGCTGCTGGACGCCTTTCAGGCTGGACTGAGCTGGTCGACGGTCCTGAACAAGCGCGAGAATTTCCGCAAGGCGTTCGACGACTTCGATCCGGAACGGATCGCGCGCTATAACCGGCGCAAGGTACAGGCGCTGCTCGGTGATCCCGGCATCATCCGCAACCGCCAGAAGGTGGAGTCTGCGATAGGTAACGCACAGGCGTTTCTGGAGGTGCAGGCACGCGAGGGTTCCTTCGATGCCTTCATCTGGCAGTTCGTCGACGGACGGACCCTGCACAACCGCTGGCGCACCCTGCAGCAATTGCCTGCCAGCACCGCCCGGTCAGATGCCATGAGCAGGGCGCTGCGGGAACGCGGCTTCCGCTTCACGGGATCGACCATCTGTTATGCCTATATGCAGGCGGCGGGTCTGGTGAACGATCACGTGACCCGCTGTTTCCGCTACCGGCAGATCCGCGCCATGAGTCCATGACCGCCGGCCGCGCGCGCCGGCGCAGTTACTGCGCAATCTTTATCACCTCCGGCGAGTAGGCGCTCTCCCGTCCGCTGTTGTCATAGCTCGTCATCACCACGTGATATGTGCCCGGTACGAGGTTGTTCACCGTCGCCGATTGCGCGCTGCCGTCGCTCACATCGACCGTGTTTGGATAGCTGCCCGCCGTAGTGCCGTAACGGATGTGGTAGCCACCGATTTCCGACAGGGATAGCGGCGCGCCATCAGCACGTGCGACGGGAGCGGTCCATGTCAGTGTGAAGCTGCCTGCCGCCGGGGCCTGCGCCTGCGCCGGATCGACGCGGATACTGAATGCCTGCAGCATCGCGGTGTCCGTACCATCGCTCACGGCGATGACGATGTTGCCGTAGCTTCCCGTGTCACTGTCGCCGGGCGTGCCACCCAGGTGTCCGGTCAATGTATCGAAGCTGGCCCACGCCGGCTTGCCGCTGATGCTGTAGTGCAGCGGGTCGCCATCGGCGTCACTGGCAACCGGCTGGAAGTTGTACGCCGTGCCGGCCGTTACCGATGTCGCGGGTGTACCGCCGATGACCGGCGCAGTGTTGATGGGTGCCGGCGTCGACACCGGGTCCGTCGTGACGGGGTCGGTAGGCGCCGGGTCGGTGGTGACGGGGTCGATGGGCGCCGGGTCGGTGGTGACGGGGTCCGTCGTGACGGGGTCGGTAGGCGCCGGGTCGGTGATGACGGGGTCGATGGGCGCCGGGTCGGTGGTGACGGGGTCGGTGGGCGCCGGGTCGGTGATGACGGGGTCCGTCGTTTTCTGACCGGCGCCGGTTTCGGCGGTGGCCGTCTGTTCCATCGCATTGACCGCGTCAATCTGCGCCGGATCGGCCGTCGAGGAGAGCAGTACCGCGTTATCCAGCGAGCGCGAGGCATCGGCGGGCAGGCTGTTCGCCACTTCATCAGGCAGGACGCCGGCGCTGAGCCGGCTGACGACGGTCTCGAGTGCGGCGACCTCGGCACTGGGGTCCACGACCGCGGCTGCTGCCAGTGCCGTCCGGGTCTGCTGCAGCATCTGATCGGTAATCCGTACATGCTGCGTCAGGCCGTCACTGGTGATGCCGGGACGGGTGGTGGCGATGGCCTGGTCGATGACACCCGTGGCGATCAGGCCGCCGACTCTCAGGGTGTTGGAGAGTGCTTCCACCAGCACCTGGGCGGAAACCACCTTCACCACGGCGGTCGTGCCCGGATCCGTCCCTTCACCTCCCTGTCCATCCACGCGGCCATCGCGCATGTCTGCGGCTATCGCCGCCATCACCGCATCACCGTTGACCTCCCGGCCGGTCGCGGCGATCTGGTCGCGGGTGCGGCGTATCATCTCGCCCATGACCTCGCTTGACTTGACCAGGCCGGCTATATTCGCATCAGTGATCCGCGTACTGACCGGATCGGCAATCACCGCCGGATCGATACCGAAACCCAGTGTATCCATTACCATCTTGCCTGCGGTACGGATATTGTCCGGAGTGACGCTGCCGGGAAGGAACTGCGCGATCCTGACGATCAGCGTCGTGAGCGGGTTGATCATGACTGTCCGCGTGTGCCGGTCAGGCATCACCGAGAGCAGCTGAAAATCGGGCGCTGCCCCCGTCACCAGGTCAGTACCGCCCGTGACCTTCAGCAGTAACGGATAATGCGAGCGTCTGATCCGGAATCTGAAACGGAAGGAAGCCGTGTTATCGGTCCTCGTGGTGTCGATCAGGTTCCCGCGCGCACTCCAGATCTCCACGGTGGCGCCGGTGACGGGTCCGTCACCGACGCTGCCGGTCAGCACGATATCATCGACGATATCCGTGGTACCGGCACCGGTTGTGGCTGCGGGCAGGGCAGTCACACCCGCGCTGCTGTCACCGCCACTGCCGCAGGCGACCAGTTGCACCGCGATGACTGCTGATAAAAGAATCCTGACGAGCGGGGTAGTCAAATACTGTTTCAACATAAGAACGGCTGTCCTGTCTGTGTAAAGCCCGCGGCAACGCCAGTCGGGCAGGTTAGCGGCTTATGTTTTTTATTGAGCGGAGTGGTTAGCAATGTCCATGCCAGCCAAAATTCCCTGGCACGGACGGGTTTTTTTATTCATGTAAATGGATCCGGAAGACCGTGATGAATGCGTTTTGAAAGGGCTATTACTGCACTTCGGACGCGAACTGGCGTTCACGTCGCCATTCGACAGACCGGTGCTGCCGGTGCGTGCCGCCTGCCTGCAACGGCGGTAGACAGCGTTCGCGGTGCTGTAGCCGCCGGTGTAAGTCGTCGGTAACAAATCGTTAACTACCTGTTGTATATTGTCTTTACGGATGACGACCGGCGGGAAATTGTCGCGTTTACCGCGTCCCTACGCTTGTGTCGTTAAACAGGTACACTGGGGATGGCAATGTATTCACCGGCTTAGGGCCAGCTCAGCGAGCTCCGTAGGCAATCGGCGACATTCCGCGCACGGGATGGCCAGGATACCGGTTCCCCGTGTGCGACAGGCTGCGCCTCGCAGCGCGGTGCGGGGAATCGCCGCAACTCAGCGAATCCGGTGAAATGCAACAGGACAGGAAACTTCGAACGCGGATTACGGCGACCGGTTGCGGCGGGAAGACCGGTAAGGACACCACGCAAACGGCGGCCGCCGTGCAGAGCGGGTCTGGCGCATGATCAGGATCAACAGCTTTCTGCATCGCGAACGGCTCCATCACGTGATCCGGCGCTGGATGATTGATGATCTGCGGCCGGGCGATGCGGTGGAAATCCTGCAACTGGTGCACTACAACAACGTGTTTGTTTCCCGGTACCTGCAGCACTTCACCGATGAGCTGTTTGCCAGCCTGCACGGTGTGGATCTGCGTGTGGAGAAGGTCACGACCAAGGGGGCGCTGCGGGATGTGGTGAGCAGACACCTGCCGCCGGATTGTTCCCGCTGTGCGGAGCTGGCCGCTGCCTACGCGCACCGGCCCGGTCATTATTTCCGTGAAACACCGTTTCACGGCAGCCTGTATTTTCGCGACGATGGCCGTGTTCCCAGTTACGTGGGATCCAGCCGCATCAAGCGTATTCGTCGGCTGGCGGAGAAAACCGCGCGCCGCCTGGTGGACTGGCTGCACGACGGGATCCGCCTGCAGGCGGCGGGCACGCAGCTGCGGCCGAACCAGGCACCCGATGCCCTGTTGCGCGCAGAGCGTCGCCTGCTCGAACAGCTGCGTGAAAACCGTGCATTGCGACTGCCGGACAATCTGGCAATCAACGACGTGGCGGGCGTCAAGGTGGTACTGGAGATGCCCGGACTGGAGCGCCTGCTGGCCCTGCTGCGGAATGTCGGCTGCCGCGTGGTCGAGCGCGAGCGCCATGACGGCATCTACCGCGCCACCAACCTGGTGGTTGAACACCGGCCCGACACGGAACGCATCCTTGGCGAGCCCCTGCACGACAGGATGCTCGGCGTTTTTACCGCGCACGGCTACAGTTCCCGGCAGGCCAATGCGGCCTTTCGGGAATTTGTGCTGTCCGGCGAGGAAAGCATTAACCTGGAACTCATCGTGACCAGCTACCAGGAAATGCTGGAGAGTGAGATCGGCAGGTGCATGCACGAGATGCGCATCATTAGACAGCGGCACGACCCGCGCTACAACGGACAGCTGGCCCAGAACGTCGGCTTCCTGATGGAGTTCCTGTTCACCTATGCGGCGGTTCCGTACGACCGGCTCGAACGCCTGCCGGTCAGGATATGGGACCGCTATCTGCCGGACTATTTCGAAGAGGTCAGGCGCAGGCTGTTCGACAATCCGTCCGTGGAGCTGAACGCGCTGTGATCCGCGGTCGCGGGTCGTGCCATCCCTTCCCGTGTTCGTGTGCAGCGGAGGTGCGATGGCGGACGTAACCCTGCGCTTTTACGCGGAACTGAATGATTTTCTCGCACCCGCATTGCGCAGGAGGGCCTTTGCACACGCCTGCAACCGGCGCACCTCGGTCAAGGATATGATCGAATCGTTCGGCGTGCCGCATACCGAGGTGGACCTGATCCTGGTCAACGGGAAATCCGTCGATTTCTCGTACATCGTCGGGGCCGGCGACCGTATCAGCGTGTATCCGGTCTTCGAGGGCATGGACATAGGCCCGGTCACGCGACTGCGTCCCGAACCGTTGCGCACGCCGCGCTTTATCGTCGATGTCAACCTGGGAAGACTTGCGCGCTATCTGCGTCTGCTCGGCTTCGATTGCAGCTACGATAACCACCTCGACGACGCCGAGGTCGCGAGGATCTCGGCGGGGGAGTCGCGCACGGTACTGACCCGTGACCGCGCCCTGCTGCAGCAGAAAGTCATCACGCACGGCTGTTTCGTACGCGCGGATCAGCCGCGCGAGCAGGTCAGGGAAGTCCTTGCCAGACTTGATCTTTACCGCCTGGTCCGGCCGTTTACACGGTGTACGCGCTGCAACGGTCTGCTGCAAAGGGTGGACAAGCAGGTTATCGAAACCGAGTTGCAGCCAAAGACACGCAGGTACTATAGTGAATTCCAGCGCTGTTCCCGCTGCGGGCAGATCTACTGGAAAGGCAGTCACATCACGCGTGCGGAGCGCCTGGTCGCGGTCCTCGGCAGGCCGCCGGAGGTCGCGGCGCGCTGGGAACATTTCCCGCACGGGGCGGATATCGGCGTGCGTGGATTCGGTGCGACCCGCGAGCAGGCGTTCGAGCAGGCGGCTGTCGCCATGACGGCCGTGATCACCGATCCGGAGCGGATCGCCGGCAGCGGCAGGGTCGAGATCGGCTGTCAGGCACCCGACGACGATCTGTTGCTGGCGGACTGGCTGAATGCACTCGTCTACGAGATGGCCACGCGCAAATGGCTGTTCGGTCGTTTCGAGGTCTGCATCCACGGACAGCTGCTGACGGCGCAGGCCTGGGGGGAGCCTGTGGACGGCGCGCGACATTGCCCGGCGGTCGAGGTCAAGGGCGCGACCTACACCGCGTTGCGCGTCGCGCAGGAGACCGGCGGAACGTGGGTGGCGCAGTGCGTGGTCGATGTCTGAAGTTACGCACACCGTCTCGCCGTCGTCATTAGAGTCCCCGTATATGGGGATCTGTAAACCCCCCGCATGCAGGCGGGGGATCACCCTGCAGGCAAATGCCGTTCAGCAGAATGCGGGCCACTGGCAGAAAAAAGGGTTCCTTCTCCCTCCGGGAGAAGGTCAGGATGAGGGGATACGTAACCGTGTTTTACCGTTTTACGCCCCGCTCCCCAACCCGCCCCTGGGGGGGCGGGGGTTGATCGGCCCGATGGCCGGTCGATCGGGCTTTCAGCCGTAACCCGAAGCCACCGGCTTCAGCCGGTGGCGTATTCATGCCGCCCGGCCAGGAGGTGAACGGATGGATCTGGCGTTGTTCAGCCGGCATTCCGGGAATGTATGGGAGATTGCACCACGCGCTGCGATGCGGGTACCGGCCGTGATCTACGCGGATGAATCCCTGGTACTTGACATGGATCACAAGGTCTACGAGCAGATCTGCAACGTGGCCATGTTGCCCGGAATCGTGCAGGCCGCCTATGCCATGCCCGATGCCCACTGGGGTTACGGGTTCCCCATCGGCGGCGTGGCCGCCTTCGACGCCCTGGAGGGCGGCGTGGTGTCGGCCGGGGGCGTCGGCTTCGACATCTCCTGCGGCGTACGCTGTCTGCTGACCGGGGTGCAGGTCGATGACGTGATGGCGGTCCAGAAAACACTGGCGGACAGTCTGTACCGTGACATTCCGGCCGGCCTCGGCAGCAGCGGTACGATACGTCTCGATCCGGCTGAAATGGATGCCATGCTGCTGGGGGGCGCAGCGTGGGCGGTCCGGCAGGGCTTCGGCAGCGTCGCCGACCTGGAACGGACGGAGGAACGCGGTTGCGTGCGCGGTGCACGCCCGGATTGTGTATCCGGTCACGCCAAGCGGCGCCAGCACGACGAGATGGGAACCCTGGGCAGCGGCAATCATTATCTGGAGGTGCAGAAGGTTGCGCGGATATTCGATGCGGAGGCCGCCGGGGCCATGGGCCTGCAAGCACGCGACGTGGTGGTCAGCATACATTGCGGTTCGCGCGGCCTCGGTCACCAGATCGGTACCGAGTTTCTCAAGCGCATGGTCATCGCCGCCGCGCAGAACGGCATGGAACTTCCGGACCGCGAGCTCGCCTGCGCGCCGATCGAGTCACCTATCGGCAGGGATTATCTCGGCGCGATGCGCGCCGGGATCAATTGCGCACTGGCCAACCGCCAGATCCTCACGCATCTGCTGCGCGGCGTGTTCGCCCGCGTGCTCCCGGCGGCACGGTTGTCGCTGTTGTATGATGTCTCGCACAATACCTGCAAGCTCGAGGAGCACGTCGTGGACGGCGAGACGCGCAGGCTGTACGTTCACCGCAAGGGCGCCACCCGCGCCTTCGGTCCCGGTCATCCCGATCTGCCCGCGGCACTGCGCAGCGTCGGTCAGCCGGTGCTGATCGGTGGTTCGATGGGAACCGCCTCCTATGTGCTGGTTGGCACAAGGGCCGGTGAGGCCCTGTCCTACAGCTCCGCCTGCCACGGTGCCGGCCGTGTCATGAGCCGTCACCAGGCATACAAGACCTGGCGCGGACGGCAGGTCATCGACGAGCTGGCTGCCCGCGGTATCCTGATCCGCAGCCCGTCGGGGCGCGGTGTGGCCGAAGAGGCGCCGGGTGCGTACAAGGACGTCGGCGCTGTGGTGGATGCGGCCGATGCCGCAGGACTGGCGCACAAGGTGGCGCGGCTGGAACCGCTGGTCTGCATCAAGGGCTAGCGAATGAGCATCCACAACGCCGACATCGCCGCGATCTTCGATGAGATCGCCGACCTGCTCGACATCGGGAACGAAAATCCCTTCCGTGTGCGTGCCTATCGCAATGCCGCGCGTCATCTGCAGGGTACGGGCCAGTCTGTGGCTGACATGGTCAGGCGCGGGGACGACCTGACCCGGTTGCCCGGAATCGGGACCGATCTGGCCGGGCGCATCGGGGAGATCGTGGAGACCGGCAGGTGCCGGTTGCTGGACAAGCTTCACCGCCGGATACCGCACTCCATCACCGGCTTGCTGAGGATTCGCGGTCTCGGTCCGAAGCGCGTGCGCGTACTCTACCAGGAACTCGACGTGCAAACACCCGAGCAACTGGCGCGTGCGGCGCGCGACGGGCGTATACGCGCGCTTCCCGGCTTCGGAACGAAAACCGAACAGGCCATCCTGGACGCCGTCTCCAGGCAGGCGCGTGAACGACCGCGAACCAAGCTGGCCGTTGCCGCCCAGTATGCCGAATCGCTGAGGCAATACCTCGATAAAATTCCCGGCGTCAAGCAGGTCGTGTTCGCCGGCAGCTACCGCCGCCGCAGGGAAACGGTCGGTGATATCGATGTCCTGGTCACGGCGGACGCCCCCGCGGTCATGCAGCGGGTCGTCTCCTATGACGAGGTGAAGGATATCCTGGCCCGCGGACCCACGCGCGCCACGATGATCCTCCACTCCGGCCTGCAGGTGGATGTGCGCGTCGTGGAAGAGGGCTGTTTTGGAGCGGCCTTGCTGTATTTCACCGGTTCGTGCGAGCACAACATCGCCCTGCGCCGGCTCGCGCAGGAACGCAGGCTCAGGATCAGCGAGTACGGCGTGTTCAGGGGCAAGCGCCGCATCGCGGGCGCGACGGAGGAATCCGTCTATCGCTGCATGGGGTTGCCATGGATCCCGCCGGAACTGAGGGAAAATCGCGGCGAACTCGAGGCGGCCAGTAACGGCAGGCTGCCAAAGCTGGTGAAGCGCGCCGATCTCAGGGGCGATCTGCATGCCCATACGACGGCCACTGACGGGCACAACAGCCTGCGCGAGATGGCACTGGCTGCGCGTCGTCACGGCCTTGAATACCTCGCCATCACGGAGCACACACGCCGGCTGACGGTTGCGCACGGGCTCGATCCGCAACGGCTGCGAAGACAGATGCATGAGATCGATCGTCTGAACGCGAAACTTGATGGAATCTTGCTGCTCAAGGGCGTGGAGGTCGACATCCTGGAAGACGGGCGCCTCGACCTGCCCGATGACGTGCTGTCCGAGCTTGATCTCGTGGTCGCGGCTGTGCATAGCGGTTTCGGCCTGTCACGTGCGAAACAGACGCAACGCATCCTGCGCGCCATGGACCGCCCGCATTTTACCATTCTGGCGCATCCGACCGGCCGTCTGCTGGACGGCCGTGATCCGTATGATGTGGATATGCTCAGGATCATCCGCAAGGCCCGGGAACGCGGCTGTTTCCTGGAACTCAATGCGCATCCCGAGCGGCTCGACCTGCTGGACGTGTATTGCCAGCTGGCGCGGGATGAAGGCGTGCTGGTGGCGATCAGTTCCGACGCCCACGGCACGCAGGATTTCGCGTTTCTCGACTACGGTGTGGGACAGGCGCGGCGCGGCTGGCTGGAGAAAAAGGATGTGCTCAATACCCGGGGCTTCAGGCAGCTGAAGCCGCTGCTCAAACAGTCTGGCGGATAACAACAGGCATTGTATCTAACCCGCAGCTCATACCCGGGGCAGCAACCGGGCGGTATTGCAGCGGTGCCTGAATCAGCCGCCCAGCGCGCAGTGCACGCTCGCGCCAGCCGGGGTACGTGCCTGTTTCCGATCCGGGAGGTCTTACGCTGCGTGCGGATTGAGCGCCGGGAGCAGGTTCGTACGGCGACGTGCACGCGCACGGCTGCGAAGCAGCAGGCGCGGGCGTAACTGCTGTAAAAGTTCGCGTTTCCATGCCGGAAAGTCGAGCGGCCGGCCGCCGTAGACTGCGCCGTCCAGCGAATGCGCCAGTTCGCGCAGCCTGGCCGGTTCTACGCGCGGACTGATCGTAATGAGCTTTTCGGCAATGGTGTTGATCGAGGCATGCGAGGACATGCCAAGATGTTCGCAAACGTGTTGCTTGAATTCCGTGCACCAGGCGTGAGGATCGTCCTCGGTTTCCAGACAACGCGTACACATCCAGATTCTCACCGATTTCGGCATCAGCAGGGCGAACCCGATGCGCAGGTACCGCAGGTGCCGCAGCGGGGACAGCCTGTTGCCGAGCTGCTGACCGCGCTGTACGACGCGCTGACTGCTGGCCGTCAACCACGAGCCGGCCCGATTGAGCAGCGGACGTGTTCGGTTCCAGGCGCCCAGCCAGAATCCGGCAATCAGCGCCATGGCGATGGCCATGGGTAACCAGAAATAGATCGAGAACGGCGACGGCTGGCCACGCCCGGCTGCACCCAGTGCCGATGTGGCACCGGCGCTGGCTACGGTCGGCGGCAGGCCGGCGAGTCTGGCGGTCTGCATGTCGACGTCCCACCACGCGACGTTGATGTCCGGCAAGCGGATCAAACCGTCCTCGAGTGGAATCAGGGTATAGGTCTCTTTGCGGCTGCCGGTCAGGTAGCGCCCGTTTGTCGAGATGCCGTTCTGCGTGGTGGTCGAATCACGGTAGACGCGGTATTGGGGGCTCTCGAGCTGTTGGCTCAGCGACGGAAGCTGGGTGCCCAGTGCGCCGCGTGCGGTCAGTTCCAGGGTCAGGGTGATCGGATGACCGGCCTTGGCGGGACCCTCCTGCTGCAGGTTGGTCTGCAGCCGCAGGTCATGCAGCGGCAGCCACGGGCGGACGGCGGGATCGGCCGGCCGCACCTGCAGCGTCAGCGGCTTGTCGGCGGCGATGCTGAATTTATTGTCCTGGCGGTAACCTGTCTGCGCGCCTGCCGCGTAGGTGCCGGTGAAGCGGATGGGCGGAATGACGACGTTGCCGGCGCGCAGCAGCATCACCTTGTAGTGGTAGGTGTTGACGATCTGCTGTGTATGGCTGTTGCGGTCCGCGCGCGTGGTGGCAACGGGTCCGTCGAGCAGTTCCATTGCCGCTCCCTCACTGCGCGGCAGTTCTGCATCCAGGGAGGCGAGATTACCGTCACTGACGACGTGAACCGTGTAGATGATGTTTTGCTGCTCGTAGACGACAGGTTCATCGACCTCGACCTCGACTACGGGTGAGGCGTTGCCCGTACTGTTGTTCGCCGGCATCTGCGCACTGTACCAGCCGGTACCGGGTGCCGCCCCGAGATAGTAGCTACCCGGTAACGGTTGCGGGGGCTGGTATAACGGCGCGGGCTTGCTGGGTTCGACATTGCCCCACGGACGATTGGTGGTGTATCCGTCCGTTCCGTATGACTTGTGGATATCCTTGTTGCCGTAAGACTTGTGGATACTTATGGAAAAACCGCCGGCTTGGGCCGTCGTGGAGAGCAGACTTGCCAGCAGGCCGACCATGCAGAGACGTGTGATGTTAATTGTATTCAAGTGCTTGCCCCTCTAACCCTAGTTCTCAAGCCGCTGCCTGCGGATGGTCCGGTCCATCGGGTGTTGTCTTACCATGGCCGCGTCTCCATCAGTCGACGGCCATTGCGCTGCAGCTCCCTTTGTTCCTCGAGACGGAACTGGTTGCGTAACAGATAGACCGGGTCGCCTTCGATCTGTTCCAGCCACTGATCCATTACGGTCATGGAGATGCTGGAACCGGGGATCCCGTCCTTGTCCGGTATGCCGTCCTCCGGAGTTCCTTCGTCTGAATCGCCGCTGCCCTTGCCCAGCTGGTCGAAGCGGTCCACGGCCTGACTGGCCGTTGTCTGGTCCTCGGAAATCTTGTCAGGCAGCCCGCCCGCCCCGGAGCGAGTGTTGGACGTGGTTCCGGCCTGCTTCTGATCGTTATCATCCGGCCCGGCGCCGGTATCGCCTGCTTCCCGTCCTTCCGATCCCTGATCGGAACTCTCAAGTTGAAGATTAACACCTTTATCCGCATTTTGCTTGCCGGTATTTCCCATTTCCTCCTGATTCTTCAGGGAATCCGTGTCTTTTCCGGTCGATTCGTCTTCCTGTGACCCGCTTTGTTCATCCTGTTCCCGGTCGCCGGCTGCCTGTTCCGCTTCCTGTTCCTGGTCGCCGGCCGATTTGTTGGTATCATCTTTTTGATTTCCTTTGGATTCCTCAGAATCCTGCTGCTGGTCACCGGCGGCCTCGCGGTTGTCTTGCTGGTCGTTGCTGCTGCCTTTTGATTCCTGGTCCTGTTTGCCGGAAGAGTTTTCGGCGTCCTGCCCCTGGTCGCCGGAGGCCTGCTCGGACTCCTGCCCCTGGTCGCCGGAGGCCTGCTCGGACTCCTGCTCCTGGTCGCCGGAGGCTTGCTCGGACTCCTGCTCCTGGTCGCCGGAGGCTTGCTCGGACTCCTGCTCCTGGTCACCGGAGGCTTGCTCGGACTCCTGCTGCTGGTCGCCGGAGGCCTGCTCGGACTCCTGCTCCTGGTCGCCGGAGGCCTGCTCGGACTCCTGCTCCTGGTCGCCGGAGGCCTGCTCGGACTCCTGCTCCTGGTCGCCGGAGGCCTGCTCGGACTCCTGCTCCTGGTCACCGGAGGCCTGCTCGGACTCCTGCTCCTGGTCACCGGAGGATTGCTCGGACTCCTGCTCCTGGTCGCCGGAGGATTGCTCGGACTCCTGCTGCTGCTCGGACTCCTGCTGCTGCTCGGACTCCTGCTGCTGCTCGGAATCCTGCTGCTGCTGTTGCTGTTCCTTTTTCTCCTGCTGCTTTTCCTCTTCCTTTTTCTTCTCCTCTTCGGGCGTCTTTTCCTCTTCCTCCTGCTGCAATTCCTCGTTCGACATCTGTTCCAGCATCTGTTTGGCCAGCGCGAGATTGTGCAGGGTATCCTCGTCCTTCGGACGTAATTTCAGTGCCGTCTGGTAGGCATCGACCGCGCCCTCGAAATCGCTGCGCTTGTAGCGGGTGTTACCCAGGTTGTACAGCGCATCCGGTTTGATGTCTTCACGTTCCACGCTGGCGAAAGCATTGCCGGCTTCCGTGTAATGCCCCGCCCTGTAGAGGGCGACGCCGCGCCGGTAGGAATCGCTGAAGGTCTTGGCGGCCTCGCTGTATTCACCTTCACGATACTTGTGAGCCGCTTCCTGCTCCGAGTTTCTGAACCATGATGCCTCGACCGAGGACGACCCCGCAAGCAGACTGACCAGCAGACCGGTCGTTAGCATCGCCCGCCGTTTCATGATCTGCGTACCACGTAGCCGGGCAGGGTGCGACGGAACAGCGGCAGCAGTAACAGCAATGCCAGCGCCGCCAGCCACTGAAAGCGTTCATTCCAGACCCGGGTGCGTTCGTTGAGCGCACTGCCGGGCAGGGCCTGCGCCTTCACTTCGTCAAGTATCCGGTCGGTATCTCGCTGACGGTAATCGGCGCGCTGGTAGATGCCGCCTCCGGCCTTGGCCAGCGATTCCAGCAACGGCTCGTTGAGTGCGGAGACCACCGGCTGGCCCTGCCGATTCGTGAGCCAGAGTCCCTGCTGGGCGGGAACGGCGTCGCCCTCGGGAGTGCCGATACCCAGGATATGCACGCGCACACCTTCTCTGGCGAATTCGCTCAGGCGCTGCTCCAGGCCCGGTTCGTCGAAGTCGCCGTCGGTGATGATCAGCAGTGAATTGACGCTCTGTTTCGGCTGGCCTGCAATCAGTTCACCGGCGCGGTCGAGTGCGAACACGAGCCGGCTACCCGGCAGCTGTACCAGGCTGGTGTCGAGCGCCGGGAGTACGCGACGGAGGCTGTTCATGTCCTCGGTCACCGGAGCGACGACCTGGGCGATCGAGGCAAAGCCGATCACGCCGATGCGTATGCCGCGGTTGCGTTCCAGCAGGTCCGCGAGCTCCTGCTGGGCACGTGCCAGTCGCGTAGGCTGAACATCGGAAACGTCCATGGATCGCGAGAGATCGAACAGCACCACCAGGTTGGTACCGGGACGGAACAACTGCACATCGGTAAAGTCCCAGCGCGGGCCGGCCATGGCCAGTACGAGCAGCGTCCAGATGAGAGCCCAGTGCGCATAGCGCCGCCACTGCGTTCTGGCGGTAACCTCCGATCGGCCCAGCAGGTGCGGCAGGAGGTGGCTGTCCGCGTACAGTTGCAGGCGTTCATTGCGTTTGGTGAAACGCCGCGTCAGCAGCAGCCACAGGGCGACCGGTATCAGCAACAATAACGCCCACAACCAGGCCGGTTCGCTGAAGTGGAAGGCGGACCAAAGCTCAGCCATGAACACGTCTCGCGAACCAGGCACGCGGGATGCCGTTGGGAAACAGGCCAAGCAGGAACAGCAGCAGCATCGCCAATCCCAGCGGCCAGCGGAACAGCGGGTGCGGGATCATCACAGTGCGCGATTCAGCCTGGGTTTTTTCCAGCGCGTCGATCTGCTGGTAAATCTGCTCGAGCGCGCCGCTGTCGGTGGCGCGAAAATAGGCGCCACCGGTAATCTTTGCCACCTCGGTGAGCAGATCCTCATCGATCTCCATCTTGACCTGGGTCATGCGACCGTCTTCCATGAACGGTACCAGCCCTTTGCTGCCGACACCGATGGTATAGATGCGGATACCCTCATGGGCGGCGAGCTGTGCGGCAAGATTCGGCGGCATGCTGCCTTCGGTATTTTCGCCGTCGGTGACCAGAATAAGTACACGCGAGCCTTCGGGGCGTTCGCGCAGCTTTTTCACGCTCAGGCCGATCGCATCACCGATTGCCGTTCCGTCGCCGGCCATGCGTGCGACAATGCTGTCCAGCAGGCTATGCAGCGCCTGCAGGTCCTGCGTCATGGGCGACAGCACGAAGGCCTGGCTGCCGAACACGACAATGCCGATCCGGTCGCCGTCGCGCGCCTTGACGAATCGCTCCAGTACGCCCTTGATGACCGCCATGCGTGTGACCTGGCGGTTGCTGACCGTGAAGTCGAGCGCCTCCATAGAGCGCGATGTATCCACGGCCAGCATCAGGTCATGGCCCTCGGTGCGGATTTCCGTATACGGCTCCAGCCATTGCGGCCGCATCATGGCAGCGACCAGTGCCGCCCATACCAGCGCCAGCATGACGATCTGCAGTCGGCTGCCGGCATGGGTAAGCGAGCGTGCGGCGACGAACGTGGATGCCAGCCTGCCAAGCGCCGGGTGGAGGAGGGTGGAACTGTCGCCATGGGTATAGGCGTCGGTCGCGCCGTGCGGACGCGGCCAGAGCCAGCGCACCAACAGCGGCAGTGGAAGCAGCAAAGCAACCCAGGGCCAGTGGAAGCTAAACATGGCCGCGCCTGCCTGGCCACTTCGTTGCCATTGCGACGAATTCGCCGGCCCAACGGAACATGGGTTTGCGGTCCACCGGCGTTACCGTGTCGACCCAGCGTCTTGCGGCCATGACCAACCGCGCCACCTCCTTGCGTTCCACCGTCCGCGCCGGAGGCATGTAGGGGGCCTGCAGCAGAATCTGGCCGCGCTTCGTCCAGCTGAAACCGCTGCTGTCATTCGTCTCCAGCCAGCCCAACCAGCGATCCCCGGACAGGCCGGCTGCCTGGCGACGGCCGCCACGCGCCATGGCGATGCGGCGCAGCAGAGTGGACAGGCGTCCGACGACCGCCCGGGGTTCTTCCTGTCGCAGGGCTTTTTGCAGGGCGCGCAGCTGGCGGCGCGCATCGCCGCGCCAGCCCGGCATGAGGCCGCTGTAGCGCAGCCAGTAACGCAGTACCGCAACGAGCAGCAGTAGCGCCAGTAGACTGAGACCGATCCACCAGCCGGGGGCCAGCGGCCACCAGGGGATCGCATCGAGATCGTGAATATCGCGCAGGATTGCGGTACCGGTTTCCATTTCGACTAGCGCCTTCCCGCGTAGTGACGCAGGCCGGTGATCAGCGTGCGGTGCACGTCATCCGTCGTGCTGATCGGGATCAGCCCGAGTCCGAGACGATAGGCCAGCTGCGTCAGGTCTTCGCGACGCTGTTCCCAGTCCTCGCGAAAAGCCGCCCGGCCGGCTGGATTATCCGTATCGACCTCCAGCAGTTCGCCGGCGGCGTTGGAAAAGATGACCGGTCCCATGGCCGGCAGGTCACGGTCGGCCGGATCGTCCACCGGCAGCAGCATGACATCATGGCGTTGTTTCAGACTGCCCAGTATGCGCTCGAGTCCGGCGGTGACCAGATTGAGTGGCGCGATGACGAAGATCAGCGCGCCGGTCCCGGCGCCGCTGTCCATATGCTGCAGTGCCGCCATCAGCTGCGCCTCGTTGGTGTCGCCGCTTTCGATAGGTTCGGTGAGCGCGCGTAGCAGACGCCACAGGCCACGCCGGCCCGGCGTCGCGCGGAAGTAGCGCAGTCCGGTTGCGGGGTTTCCGAACAGCACGCCGCCGACACGGTCGTGCTGCTTACTGGCGGCCCAGCCAATCAGCGCTGCCGTGCGGGCGGCCTGGACCGACTTGAAGGTGCCACGTGTGCCAAAACTCATGTGTGGCCCCGTGTCGATACAGAGGATGACGCTGCGCTGCCGTTCCTCGCGGAATACCTTCAGGTGGGGGACATTGGTACGCGCCGTGACCAGCCAGTCCATGTTACGGATGTCATCACCTTCCCGATACTCGCGTACTTCGTCGAAGTCGAGACCGGTGCCCCGAAACACCGAGGCGTAGAGGCCGGTGAAGGTGGAATTGACCAGATGGTTGGCCGCCACGCCCAGGGCGCGCGCCTGGTGGCGAAGTTCCAGCAGATCATCAAGCTGTGGGTGAAGGCTCATTGCGGTGCTGCTGTGGTCTGAATCGGGTGCCCTGGCCCGGTGATCGTGCCGGCAATCACGGTATTGCAACGACCTCCAGCAGACGTTTGATGAAGTGGTCGCTGGTGATGCCTTCGGCTTCGCCCTCGAAGGTCAGCAGGATGCGGTGCCGCAGCACGTCCGGTGCAACGGCCTGGATATGGTGCGGTGCGACGAAATCATCCCCGTCCAGCCAGGCGCGGGCGCGTGCACAGCGTGCCAGGGCGATGGTGGCGCGGGGCGAGGCACCGAAGCGACACCAGCGTTTGAGACTTTCATCATAGGCTTCGGGCCGGCGGCTGGCCTGCACCAGGTCGACGATATAGTCGTTCAGCTTGGGATCGAGATACAGTTTTGCGGCATCCTCGCGAACCTTGAAGAGTTCAGTCTGCGTGAGCACCGCGGCAGGACGGGGCGGAGCGGTCAGCTGCTGGTTGATATCGAGTTGCAGAATGGCCAGTTCTTCCTCCCGGTTCGGATAATCAACCCAGACATGCATCAGGAACCGGTCCAGCTGCGCCTCCGGCAGATTATAGGTCCCTTCCTGCTCTATCGGATTCTGGGTGGCCAGCACCATGAACAGGTCCGGCAGAGTGTAGGTCTTCATGCCGACCGTTACCTGGTGTTCGCCCATGGCCTCCAGCAACGCCGACTGAACCTTTGCCGGTGCCCTGTTGACTTCGTCCGCCAGCAGGATGTTGTGAAACAGTGGGCCGGCGCGGAACACGAATTCACCCTGCTCATGGCGATAGATGTCCGTACCGATGAGATCGGAGGGCAACAGGTCGGGTGTAAACTGGATACGGTGGTAATCCCCCTCGATTGCCTCCGCCAGTGCCTTTACTGCGGTGGTTTTTGCCAGACCCGGCATTCCTTCCACCAGCAGGTGACCCTCGCTCACGAGGCAGATCAGCATGCTGTCAACCAGGCTGCGTTGTCCGACGACCCTGGAAGCCAGGTGGTTGCGGACGCAATCCAGTGAAGTTGAATCCATGTGACGATACTTGTTTGGGCTACCAGATATTAACAATGTGTATGCTCCTGAGTGTTCCGGGACTCATCGTTGCCTGCATCCGGCAATCCCGGGAATTTGCTGTTTCACCCTGCTGATTGCCCGAAGCGGTATCGACACGGGTGGGGGTGGGAATGCGCCGCCAAATGCCGCCAGATTTATTATGTAGTACTAATTACTGATAGTGACTTGAAACTATGCCTGATTGCAAGCTTCCCAGTATTGACATAAATCAATCGCCCGGGTTCCCTGCGTTGAGATGCCGGACCGGGTTTTACCTGCAGCGGACGGCTCCCCGATCTCGATGCACGCAGACTACCATAGCCGGGTAATGCCGTGCGTGCCGAAACCTGCATGCGGTTTTCGGCGTCGGTCGGACGGCTCCGGGCAAGGTGACCCGACCAACCGTCCCGACCGTTTGATACGGTACGGGGGACGGTCCGTATCCGGGATTCCGTCAGCAAAAAAGGATCGAGACCTGCCACGGTAAACGCTGTCGCAGCGCCTGCGCCGGGTGGTGGAGCGGGCGACACCGGATGCTGCGCGGATGCTTCGACCGTTCTGGCCAGCGGTCCTGCTCCGGTTCTGGCCCTGATCCGTGTCTGTCAGTCGAGTGTGTGCAAGGTTTTCCCGGTAGATTTTTCCGGTGGTGCGGTTGCTGTCGGGCGTTCAGCCTCGAGGATGGCACCTTGCGCGATAGGGTCGTATCGACCGTGCCCGGCAGGTGCCGGGCAGGGATGGGGTACGGCAGGGCTTACAGCGCCTTCTTGAGAATCGCTGCGGAGTAGGCGCTTTCCAGGCCGCTCATGTCCACGGTAGTCATGGCGACGTAGTAGCTGCCAATCGGTACACCTGTCAATGTGGCGGACTGCAACGACCCATCGGTGATATCGACCGAATTGGGGTAGTAGCCGGGTGTATTACCGTAATACACCTTGTAGCCGGAAATCTCGGAAAGCGAAAGGGGGGTTCCATCGGCGCGTGTAGCGGGGGCTGACCATTGCAGGCTGATGGTGCCGGTAACGGTATTGCCTGTGCTGCCTGTGCTGCCCGTGTTGCCCGTATTCGTCGTACTGCTCGTGGTCGTACTGGTTGCGGTGGTGGTGGCGGTGCTGGAATTTCCGGTGCTGCTGGCGTTGCAGGCCACAAGCATGGCAATCAGGCTGACTGACAGCAGTGTTCGAAACAATCCCGTCCTGTATTTTGCTGATTTCATGTGCGTAACCCTGTTGTTACCTGCTATCGGCGCAGGATAAGGGTCTCCTCATGTCGGTTTTGTGATCGTGTATGCAAATATGAAAGAGCAAGGTCTGTGCCAGCCTTTTTTTGCAAAAACTGACCGACATCGCGACGGAATCCAGACGCCGGTGCATGGCACGGTTTCCGGGCGGATAGTATTTATTCAAGTGAATACAGGGGGCTGGGGTCTAGATAGCGACCGGGGTCGGATTGACCCGGTTAAGGTTGTAATCCATCGCCAGCAAGTGGCGCATGCCTGATGTGTTACCCGATGCCCTCGCGAGGCGAAGCGGGGATTCATCCCCGGGGTCGCAGCCTGACATATGTGCAGAGCCATGAAACAAAACAGGAAATACGTTTGATGCGGCTGAGGTGGGTGTCGTGCCGGTGACAGGGTGCGCCGGAACCCTGCTGTCCCCTGTCGCCAATAAGAATCAGCATGTAATTCAATTAATACATTAACTTATTAGAATTAGCTTATTTGTAGTCGCTACACGACGACATCAGCCGGCTGGCCGTGGGAAATGGTAGGTTTTCCCATGCATTTTCAGTGGTTATGTAGGCCCATCCCCCGGTGCGCGTGATGTCCGGCGGGCTGATGCGGCGTGTTCGGATCAGTGGATTCCAGGCGTACAATGCGCCGCGGCGGTGAGGGAGGAGATCCTGTTGTGCCGCCAGGCTGCTAGGGCCTGTTCACACTACACAGATCGCCGCGTTGCTGCCGCCAAAACGGGCCAGACAAGGCGCGAGGAGTGAGGTTTAGTTGTGCTAAATGAACGACGAGCAACACAGACTGACCCGTTTTGGGGCGCAACCCGAAGGGACGGGGCCCCTATCGCACCTGCCGGCGTTGGTGCTCGCTGGTGTACGTCGAGTACACGTCGCTCGCACCGCCTTGTCAGGTGCGAAATGGACCTCCGTCGCGACGATTTGCGTAGTGTGAACAGGGCCTAGAAAGAGGGACGGTCGCTCAGCCAGTAGAAGCGGTAGGGGGGTATGACTAGCGTGTCCTTGTAGAGTGTGGGGGATTCACCCGAACAGAGATCCTGGACATGGCCATAGGCAAAGCGTCCGCGATTGTGCAGATCGATTAAATCAAGCGACTGCGACGTGCGATCGAAATTCGTCACCACGAGCACATTGTCGCCTGACTGGAACGGGTCATTGCGCATGAAGACGAACAAATGGGGATTGCCGGTATCGAGCAGTTCGCGGTTGTTGAAGTCGGCGAAGGCGGGGACGGATTTGCGCACGGCGATCATCCTTTGCAGGCCCTCGAAGATACGCTGTTCCACGCTGCCGTGCTGGTGGCGCAGCTCGGTCTTTTCCCAATCGATGCGCGGACGGTGCAGCCAGCGGTTGTCGTTGGCCTTGGCCGGATCGTCCAGATAGGTGCAGTCGTTCAGCGTGCCGATCTCGTCACCGTAATAGAGCAGCGGGATGCCGCCGTAGGACATGATGACGCTGTGCAGAAGCAGGATACGACGCACGGCCATATCGATCTCCTTCGGGTCATCGTGTTCCAGCGCGGTTCCGAGGCCGATCAGGGAGCCGAGTGATCCGGAAATGCGGGCATCGCCCGTTTTCGTGTTGCGGCCGAACGGCTGTCCGCGTGCCGGGGATTCGTTGTACTGACCGGTGAAATATTCCACCAGGAAGCGGCGATGGGGGATGGGATCGTAACCGGCGAGTCGGATATCGTTGTCGTCGAAGCCCAGGCCGATGTCATCGTGGCAGCGGATATAGTTCAACCAGGTGGCACGATCGAGCTTGTTCGGAAGGTTGCGGGCACCGATGTTGAGCAAGTTGGCGTTGTGGGTGGCGACCGCGTCCCAGAGCAGGGCCATGAGCGTGGCGTTGTAGGCGATTTCGCATTCCTTCGCGATCACGGCATCCTCGCCGAAATATTTTGCGATCTCGACCGGCGCGACGATGGCCTCGGCGATGAACAGCACGCCGCGCGCCGTGACCTGGCAGCAGTCCTTCAGCAGCTGCAGGATGAGGTGCGACTCGCGTTCGTTCTGGCAGGTCGTGCCGATCTTCTTCCACAGGAAGGCGACGGCATCGAGGCGCACGATATCCGCACCCTGATTGGCCCAGAACAGGATGATATCCACCATCTCGATGAACACGGCGGGATTGCTGTAATTCAGGTCCCACTGGTATTCGTTGAAGACCGTCATGACCCATTTGCCCATGGCCTCGTCCCAGGTGAAATTGCCGGGGGCGGTTTCCGGGAAGATCTCGGGCATGGTCTCCTCGAACATGTCGGGGATGTCACGATTGCCGAAGCAGTAATAATAGTCCTGGTATTTCCTTTCTCCGGCACGGGCACGCGAGGCCCATTCGTGCTCATTCGAGGTGTGGTTCACCACCACGTCCAGGGTCAGCAGCATGTTGCGTTTGCGCAGGGCGCCGGCAACGGAGCGCAGGTCCTCGAGGGTGCCGGCACGTTCGTCCAGGGCGCGAAAGTCGCTGACAGCGTAGCCGCCGTCGCTGTCACCCTCCGGGCACTTGAGAATGGGCATCACGTGAAGCATGTTGATGCCGAGTTCCTGCAGGTAGGCGAGCCGGGATTCCAGTCCCTGCAGGTTGACGGCAAAACCGTCGCAGTACAGCGCCATGCCAACCCATTCCTGGCTCAGAAACCAGTTGTGTTTTTCCTCGCGCTGGCGGTCCAGCTCCCTCAGCTCGGGATCGCGCGCCAGGTCATGTCTGGCCAGCACCTCGACGAGTTGAAGCATCTGTGCCTCGAAATCCTCCCGTGCACCGTAGAGGTGGTGAAACAGCGAATAGATCGCGTAGAAATTCGCACCCAGGCGGATATAGAAATGTCCAAGGTCTTGCTTGCGGATCTCCTCGTCGAGGTTGTCAAGGATCCGGTTCAGCAGCGAGTGTGAAACCTGTTCGTACATCGATTATGCACCTGTCGTTCGGGACAGACCCCATGCCTTGACCAACGGTTCGTAGAAGTCGCGCTCGTCAACGGTCGCGCCGCGCCGGGCAACGATCTGCGAGGCGAAAACCTGCGCCCGCTCCAGCGTCTGGGCCAGCGGCCAGCCGAGGATGATACCCAGTATCGTTACCGCGGAGAAGGCGTCGCCGGCACCCACGGTATCAACGACACTGATCGAAGTGCCCGGCTTGACCACGTAACTCGCACCCTCATCCGTATAGGCCCTGGCCCCAACCGAACCCAGGGTCAGGATCAGGCCCTTCAGCTTGTTCCCGGCAAGAAACTCGCCTGCCTGAGCGGCGCCTTCACCGGTATCCGAAGCGAGCAAGGACAGCTCGTCGGTGTTCAGCTTGACCCAGTCCGCCGCCCTCGTTCTGGCCCTGACGTCGATCCTGTCCCACCAGGGTGACCTGAGATTGACGTCCAGGAATATGGTGCTGGACGCGGCTTCCCGGGTCAGTGCATCGAGGGTCTGCCGGGACGCCTGTGCCCGGGTTGCGAGAGTGCCGTGATAGAGCAGGGCATCGGCGGGCACCAGGCCTGTCCGCATTTCGATCGCATCATAGGCGCAGTTCGGAACGATGTCATATGCCGGTTCGCCGTCGACGATCCTCACACTGACCCGTCCCGTGGGTCGTTGTTCATCGATCTGGACAGCCTGCGTGTCCATGCCCCAGTCAAGCATGGCGGTCAGTACGGATTCGCCTTCGGGGTCTGCCCCGACACGGCTGATAAAGCGGGGGGCCAGCCCGAATGCCTGCAGGTGCCAGGCCACGTTGAAAGGTGCGCCGCCCAGGACCCGCTTGCCGTCGGGGAAATGATCGAACAGCACCTCGCCAAAAATACAGACACGGGGTTGTTTCATAGCGGCGATCAGTTAGTGGTCTCGGTAATCCAGCCGGTTGTTTCCGGATAGTAATGGGCGATGCCCTCCAGTATGCCCGCACTGTAGTTTCCGTTCATCCCGAGAAAGCCGCCCTGCGCGATGTACAGCTGGGAACCGAAACCCTTTTCATCGGCCAGCCGTCTGGCCAATTCCTTGACATCCGTGTAGCCGTTCGCGACCAGCACGGCGGGTATCCGGCTGGCCAGTACCTCGATGTCGTTGCCGCTGTCGCCGCAAAACACGGTATTGCTGTCATCGAAGTCGTTAAGTTTCATGAGCGCTTCCACCGCATGCAGTTTGCTCGCGCGTTCCGGGAGGATATCGAGCAGACCGATGCCCATGGGCTCGTCGGTGCTCCAGATCAGGGTGGCGCGAATACCGGCTTCCTCGAATCGGTGGCGGATCACGGCTGAGAGGGCGTCGCGGTCACTTTGCAAGGGCACGTAGTAGCTGAGTTTGTAGTCATTCTGTTTGCTGACCTCCTGCAGGCGCAGGGCAGGAAGGTCATGCAGCAGCGCCTTCAGATCGTCATGGGATCTGCCGGCCCAGTCGCTGGCAAAATCCTCCTCCCACGTGGTCAGCTGCGTCCAGGCCTGCTCTTCGCCAACCCGGTAGATCGTCGTGCCCACGTCGCCGACAACGAAGTCGGGGACTGGCAGCAGGTAGTTGAAGATGGCCTGCTCCACCAGTGCCCGGTGGCGTCCGCTTACATAGGCGAGTGTCACCTGCGGTTTCGCGACCAGCCCGGTGAACTGCTCCCTTGCCGTGGGCGACTCCGATTCCGGTCCGTTCGGCAACAGCGTTCGGTCAAGATCGGTGCAAATCAGCAGACGCTCGGACATCAGGCCGCCGGTACCTCGCAGGTGTTGAAGAAATCATAGTGATCGATGGCCTCGAGAATACCTGTCGCATAGGGCTGATTGGCAAAGTATATGCTTTCCTGGTCAGTGAGTTTGGAGAGTTCCTCGTGGTGACGATTGCCTACCACGACCGCGAGAGTATTGCCGCGCATCATGTCCTCATCCGCCCCCGAACCACCCGCGACGAGGATGTGTCCGAGCGGGATGTCCAGGCGCTGCGCCACGTAGCGCAGCGCCTGTCCCTTGGAAGCGCGCGACGGGATGATGTCGAGAAACTGGCCGAACGATATGATGACGTTGGCCGTCAGGTCGTTCTGGTGTATCAGGGTAACGATATCGTCGAAGGCTGGCGCCACCTGCGCATCATAGTAGAAGGACAGCTTGAAACGGCTCTGGTCGTGTTTTGGCTGCTGCTTGATGCCCGGCAATTCCTCGATGACGCGGCGCACACGCAACGGGTTCCAGTGGTGATCGATGTGGTCTGCCCAGTAGTTGTCCTCGGTCAGGGAACGGCCGTAATGGATACGAGTGCCGAGGCTGCTGATCAGCACGTCCGGTGCGGGGATGCGGTATTTCTTTATGATGGCGAGCGCCGAGTCGATACGCCTGCCGGTGGCGATGCCGAACGTAACGCACTTGCGATTCTGGCGCATGACCTCGGAAAATTCCTGCAGTGCCGCCGGATTGCCGACCAGGTTCTGGTCCAGGTCCGTGAACAGTGCGCGGTCGCGGAAATGCAAGGCGCGCGGTGGCGGGCGTTCCCAGTCGACCGGACGGCTCTTGCCGTGCAGGGTGCCGACACTGGCCAGGTATGTGTCGGCGTGCGCCGCCCATGAATAGTGCATGCGCACGCCCTTGAGTCCGTTGCGCGAGGCCTGCATCCAGACGTCCCGGTCCCTGAGCAGCCTGAGCAGGGCATCGGTGATGGCGCCCTTGTCGAGCGGGTCGACCAGTATGCCGTTTTTGCAGTTCGCGACGATGTCCACCGGACCGCCGTTCTCGGTCGCCACGACCGGCAGGCCGGTGGCCGCCGCTTCAAGCAGCGTCAACCCGAATGGTTCGGTCAGTGCGGGGTTGATGAACACGCCGCCGGACGCGGCCGTAAGGCGGTAGATGTCTGGCACTTCGTCTGCGCGATGACTCTTGGGTAGCGCCACGCGACCGTACAGGTCATAGCTGTCCATCAGCAGCAGGATGTTGGTCAGTACGGAACGCGCACCGGTGTCCATGTCGCGGATGTCATCGCGGCTGCCGGCCACGATCAGCAGGTTCGCCGCCTCCTGCAGGGCATTGGACTCGCCATAGGCCTCGATCAGCATCAGGATGTTCTTGCGTTCGTCGGGCCGCGACAGCGACAGTATCAGCGGTTTTCCGGGCTTGTGCAGGAAGCGCTCCAGGCGGCTAGCAAAGGCGATTTTTTCCTGATCCTCCGCTGGGTGGAACTGCTTCAAATCGGTACCGGGCGGGATGACCAGCATGCGCTTCGGGTCGTAGTAGTTGTACAGCCCGTACTGCTCCTCGATTTCGTTATGGGTACTGGTGATGACCAGATCCGCGTTGGCGAGCACCTCTTCTTCCGCGTTGATGCGCCGGCTGATGTTGTAGGTGTGTTCGATGGTCTCGCTCGAAAGACCCCTGGCGAGCAGGCGCTTGCGCTTGTCGCGTCCCAGCGAATGGCCGGTATGGATGAGCGGCACGCCGAGCAGGTTGGCCAGCCGTGTACCCACGTAGCCGGCGTCGGCGTAATGGCTGTGGATCAGGTCCGGGGTCCGGTGCTGGCCGTTAAGCCAGTTGACCAGGTTGTCCATGAAACTGTCCAGGTGGTCCCACAGCTGTTCCTTGGGAATGTACTCGTCCGGCCCGGCGTCGATGCGAATGATGCGTGCCTTGTCCGACAAGACTTCCACCGCCTGCGCATAATCCTCGCTGACCGCCGGATCCCGGATCCGGCGAGTGACCAGATCGATCTGGCCGACATCTTCCCGGTCGGAGAGCGCGCGCGTGAGGTCCAGTACATACTTGGTCTGACCGCCGGTATCCGCATCGCGACCCAGTTCAAGGTCTTCACCGCGTATCAGTCCATGGACGCTGATCAACAGCAGGTAGGGGTTGGGTATGTGATTTTCCATTTAGTATGGTGATTTCTGCGCGGTTACCGGCATTGCGGCAGCCGCACGTCAGCACGTACCGGCAACAATACAGAGGATGTCAGCCGCAGTGCAAGAGTGAGTGTAATATGCGGGTGCGAAGGGACGCACGCGCTTGCAGCTGTCGGGACAAGCGCGGTCCCGCTCAGTAGCGCCGCGAGGGGAAGTAGCCCGGTATGGAATGCACCTCGTCGGCAGCCGACCGCTCGTGCCTGGCCCGGGCGAGCTGTCGCTGGTACTCATACAGGTCGTTCTGCCAGGACTGGCAGCCCCGTACCATGCCGGTCGCAACCAGGCCCGTGAAGATCAGGATGGCCAGGCTGCAATGGTAGGCAATACCGAGGTAGTGAAGTGTAGATAACAGTGCGATACTGAAAAGGATGGGCCACTGCATGCCGTCAAGCACGGTGGCCCTGACTATGTGTCTGAGCAGCGACGAGGCGTTCGGTCTTGTGACCTTGTAATTGTCTGAATCGCGCCCGTGCAAACGTGATCTCCGCTCCTGCACCGTGCTGCTCCTGCTCTTGTTGGTCTTGCTTGGAGTTTCAGCAACAGCTTAAGGCCGGCAAACGGTGCCTGTATATTGTCCCGAAGTACAATCCGGGTCCCTAGGGCCTTGTTCACACTACACAGATCGCCGCGTTGCTGCAGCCAAAACGGACCAGACAAGGCGCGGGGGGTGAAGATGAGTTGTGGTGAATAGCCACCGGCTAAAGCCGGCGGCTTCGGGTTACGGCTGACAGCCGATCGACCGGCCATCCGGCCGATCAACCCCCTCACCTCAGGGTGCGGGTTGGGGAGCGGGGCGTAAAACAGAAAAACGCTGTTATTTATCCCCTCATCCTGACCTTCTCCCGGAGGGAGAAGGAACCCTTTTTTCTGCCGGTGGCCCGCATCCTGCGCAACAGCATTTCCTGCAGGTTGATCCACCGCCTGAAGGCGGGGGTTTACGGATCCCCTATATACGGGGACTCTTTGCGTAGTGTGAACAGGTCCGAGCGGAACGGAGCGGCAAGCGGTTCACCGATGAACAGGCCCTGCCCCGGCCATTGCACACTCTTCCAGTACGACTCCAGCAGGGTCTCGCCGTTCAAGTAGCGATCGATCACGATATTCGGGCGTGGAAATTTTTCCACGAAATTGCAGGGTTCCGTGACGGTGCCGTAGCTGCCGGTGGCGCCGGCCTCCAGCCAGCGCAGGCTGCTCATCTGGGGGCTGTCGGTCAGTCTGCCACCGGCCGAGGTCAGATGGTCGGCAATCGCCCCCGGCAGGAAGGTGTTCGTCCCGATATCCGCCACCCTCGCCAGTCCGGTAAAGTAGAACATCACATCGTGCCGGTACTGCAGGCTGTCACGCCGCAGTATTTCAAGCCTGAAGCGGTCGGATTGCATGAGTTCTATGCCCTGGTAGAAACGGGCGCGCGTGTTACGGGCGCGATCCGAGGTGATCATCAGGTAGCCGGTCCCGGTGGGGTGTGTGCCGTCTGCCGCCACGCCACGGTCGATCAGGGCCTTCACGTCGGCAGGTGTTGTGCCGGCCAGCATCATGGTCGGTCGCCAGCCGAAATCGTCGAAGGGGGTCTGGCTGTCCGTGTTGAAGTAGGGGCTGGCCTGCGTGGGCTTGCAGGCGGCCGCGCAGAACTCCTTGCTAAAGCCGGCGGCCATGGCGGTCGTGATCGACATGCAGCCGACGCGATAGGGTGCGGTCCAGGTCAGGACATAGGCCTGTACCTCGCGCGGCGTCTGGCGCTGGATCTGTGCCCGCAGTGGCTTGAAGACCTGCGGTCGCATGGCGCTGGCACCGGGCGGAAATCGGACATGGATCATATTCCGGGCCGGTATCAGCCGCTTGACGGCGTAATATTCCGCGATTACCCGGCTCGATGGGTCGCTGTCATTGACGACGATGGCCAGCTCTCGCGGTCCTAACGGTGCAGCCGGGACGGCGTCGGTATCGGCGGCAGGATCACATCCGCCCAGCAGGCTGACCGGGAACAGCAGCAGCAGGGTCAGCCGCAGATACACGCGTGGACGGGTCAGGTCTTTCGGGCAACGAAATCGACCATGCGTTGCGTGGCCCGGAGCGCCATCCTGCCGACCTCGGCATCGACATGGATTTCGTTGTCTCCATTGCGTAATACCCCTGCGAGATTGCGCAGACTGTTCATCGCCATCCAGGGGCAATGTGCGCAGCTCTCGCACGTGGCGCCTTCGCCGGCTGAGGGTGCTTCCATGAAGATCCGGTCCGGTGCCGCCTGTTTCATCTTGTAGAAGATTCCGTTGTCGGTGGCCACGATGAAGCGCTTGTTGGGCAGTCGGCGGGTTGCGTTGATCAGTTGCGTGGTGGACCCGACCACGTCGGCCAGCGCGATGACCGATTCGGGGGATTCGGGATGAACGAGAATTGCCGCATCCGGATATTGCCGGGCGAGGTTTTGCAGGGCATCTGCCTTGAACCGTTCGTGCACGATACAGCTGGCCTGCCACAGCAGCATGTCGGCGCCGGTCACGCGCTGCACGTAATCGCCGAGATAGCGGTCCGGTGCCCAGAGGATCCTTTCGCCCTGATCCATGAGATGCCTTACCACGTCAACCGCGATGCTGGAGGTCACGACCCAATCGGCACGTGCCTTTACCTGTGCGCAGGTATTGGCATAGACCACCACCGTCCTGTCGGGATGGGCGTCGCAGAACGGGATGAACCTGTCCGGAGGGCAACCCAGATCGAGCGAGCATTCCGCCTGGAGCGTCGGCATCAACACCCGCTTTTCGGGGTTGAGTATCTTTGCGGTCTCGCCCATGAAGCGGACCCCGGCAACAACCAGCGTACCGGCCGGATGACGGTTGCCGAAACGTGCCATCTCCAGCGAGTCGGCCACCGTGCCACCGGTCAGGTCGGCGATCATCTGCAGGTCGTCGTCCGTGTAGTAGTGCGCAACCAATACGGCGTCCTTCTCGTGCAGCAGCTCCCTGATTTCATCGATCAGGGACTCTCGCTCGCCGGGCGCATAGACGGGTTTACCGACACTGCCCGGTAGCGGAAAAGGCTGTTCGGGTAGGATCGGTGGAATGGAAATGCTGGCAGTCTCGCTCACTCTTCAGTCGTCCGAAGTTAACATTACATCTAAATTATATCAGCTAACTGTTTGAAATATAATCTCCCTTGTGGGGCATGATGGGGCCGGCGGTGCTCCGCCTTCATGGACAGTGCTGATGCCCGTCCGGGGAAGCGGCTTCGATCAGTCGCAGGTAACGCCGGGATTCTTCGTCACCCTGGTCGGCCGCCAGCCGAAACCACTTCGCCGCCTCGTCGAGATCACGGGCTACGCCCTGACCATGGTAGTACATCATGCCCAGATTGGTTTGTGCATCCAGGAAGCCCTGGAGTGCCGCCTTGCGGTACCAGCCTGCGGCGATGGCGAGGTCCTGTGTCCGGCCTGCCCCCTCGTCATACATCACCGCAATGTTGTACTGGGCTTCGGCATCACCCAGTTCGGCCAGTGGCAGCCATTCCTCATAGGCAGCGGGGTAATCGCCTTTCAGGTATGACTGGTAGCCGCCACCCAGAATGGTCCAGGTCGGCATGCCACGCATCAGCTTTGAACCAAGCTGTTTGTAATCATCAACATGGATGACATTCTAATAACAATATCGAAGCTATGTATAGCCATGGTGGGGTAGGGTTCTTACAATGACGCTAGGCATGCCCGGCCGGGCAGGCGAACCCGGCTGTTAGCGGCTTTACCGCAAGCGTTTATTCAAGTCCATCAGTCAAGCACCTGAATCGGTAACAGTATATGTATCGAGTCTCGAAATCCGTGGCGTTTTGCTATGGCCACCGCTTGCTGAACTACAGCGGCAAGTGCCGGTACCTGCATGGCCATAATGCACGTGCTGTCATTACGCTGGAGCGTGACGCACTCGATGCCCGCGGCATGGTGGAGGACTTCAGCGAGGTTAAACGGATGGTGCGTGAATGGCTGGATGAGGAAATCGATCATACCCTGCTGTTGTGTCGCGATGACCCGCTGCTACCGCTGTTGCGGCAAGCCGGTGAGCGCGTGTACGTCACACAAGAGAATCCAACGGCCGAAGTCATCGCGCGCATGCTGTACGACTACGTGGCCGGCAAAGGTTTTCCGGTAGTGGAGGTGGCAGTGTGGGAAACCGACACCAGCCATGCGAGTTACCGTCCGGGCGGGTGAATTCGTGCGGGCATGGATGACCCTGTTGTGCGCCGGCCCGTGCGCGTGGCAGCGCCGGCCAGCCGGAAAGTCCGGCTGCTTGCTCGTGCTTTTGCTCTTGGCGATGGTGACTACCCCGGCGCCGGCCGTCGACGAGGCGGATGACCTGGTATTCGATGACCAGCCACTGGAGGAGCCACTGAGTTTCCCGGACTGGTTCAAGCTCAGCTTTCTCGATCTGCGCGATGACCTGCGCGAGGCGCGCGAGTCGGGCAAGGACGGCCTGGCGGTCTACTTCGGACAGAAATACTGCGCCTATTGCCGCCAGCTTCTGGAGAAGGACCTGGTGAAGGAGGACATCCGTAAGTACATGCAGGCGCATTTCGACGTCATCGGCATCGATATCCACGGGCAGAACAGCGTGACGGACCTGTCGGGGGTGACACGCGACGAGAACCGCTACGCGTCACGCGAGCGGACCAACTTCACGCCCTCGTTCATCTTCTATGACCGTGACGGCGAGGAGGCACTGCGCCTGCGCGGTTACTATCCACCGTACCGGTTCCGCGCGGCGCTGGAATATGTCGCTGACGGTCATTATCGTCGTGAGGGATTTCGCGAATATCTCGCGCGCGCGGATGTGCCGCTGGTTTTCGAACCCGGCGATCTGAGCCCGGAGACCTTCTTCATGCCGGGGCCCTATATGCTCGATCGCAGCCGCATCCCCGGTGAACGGCCGTTGCTGGTGGTGTTTGAGCAGGGTAACTGCCACGCCTGCGACGTGCTGCACACCGGGCCGCTGCAGGATACGGAGATCAGGCGGCGCATCGGGCAGCTGGAGGTCGTGCAGCTGTCCTACTGGGACGACACGCCGGTGGTGACTCCCGCCGGCGAGCGTACTACGGCCAGGAAATGGGCGGAGGAGATGCGGCTGTTCTATACGCCGACGCTGATCTTCTTCGATTCCGGCGGGTCCGAGATCATTCGCGTGGACTCGGTGGTGCAGTTCTACCGCCTGAAGAATGTGCTCGATTACATCCTCGAGGGGGGGTACCGGGAATATGCCACCTTCCAGCGCTGGCGTGAGTCACGCGCGCCGCTGCAGTTCAAATAGCAGTCCTTCAGTCTCCCTGCCAGCGCCTGAATACCAGCGTGGCATTGGTGCCGCCGAAGCCGAAGCTGTTCGACATGACGATGTTGGCATTGGCGTTGTCGATGCGCTCGCGGATGATCGGGAAATGCATGCCCAGCGGGTCGATTTCGGTGATATTTGCAGAGGCGCAGAGGAAATCCTCCTGCATCATCAGCAGCGAGTAGATCGCCTCGTGCACGCCGGCGGCGCCCAGCGAATGTCCCGAGAGGGCCTTGGTTGAATTGATTTTCGGGATATTTTCGCCGAACACGCTCCGCACGGCTTCCAGCTCGCGCATGTCGCCGACCGGTGTGCTGGTGCCGTGTGCGTTGATGTAGTCGACCGGCTCGGTTACCGTCGACATGGCCTGTTTCATGCACCGCACGGCACCTTCGCCGGATGGCTGTACCATATCATAGCCGTCGGATGTGGCACCGTAGCCGACGAGTTCCGCATAAATCTTCGCGCCACGCCTGCGGGCGTGTTCGAGTTCCTCGAGCACGACCATGCCACCGCCACCGGCGATTACGAAGCCGTCGCGGCTCGTATCATAGGGCCGCGAGGCGGTCTGCGGGGTGTCGTTGTATTTCGATGACAGTGCCCCCATGGCGTCGAACATGAGCGTCAGTGTCCAGTGGAGTTCCTCACCGCCTCCCGCGAACACGATATCCTGCTTGTCGAACTGGATCAGT
>Ga0210144_1000038_pt1 | contig 75057 bp, 66 predicted proteins | sample Muzzi_PWA_D2_FD_185532 | JGI IMG/M metagenome (GOLD analysis project Ga0210144, IMG submission 185532) | Wetland microbial communities from San Francisco Bay, California, USA, that impact long-term carbon sequestration - Muzzi_PWA_D2 (SPAdes) | ecosystem: Environmental > Aquatic > Marine >...
GGACATCGACGGTGTCCGTGCGGCGTCGATCTCTTCCAGCTTTTTCGGTAACAGCTCGTCCAGCTTCTTGTCGAGCCACGCATCCAGTTGCGCGTTACCCTGTACATTCTCGGCAGTCGTTGACATAAATAATTCTCCTTTGCGGGTGTAAGGTGTATCACCTTGTGCTCAGGCCTTCTCGATCAGGAAAGAGAAGCTGTCGTCGGCCTCCGAACTTGATAGGAGGCGATTGCCGGTCTGCGAGCAGAACGCCGTCATATCCTTAACGGCGCCTGGGTCGGTGGCGATGACTTCGAGCACGGCGCCGCTATCCAGCCTGTTGAGGGCCTTGCGCGTGCGCAGAATGGGTAATGGACAGTTTAGCCCACGGGCATCGAGTGTTTCTGTGACTACGGTCATGAAGGCCTCCTCGCTTAAACTATACTGAACAGTACAATATATGTATATGCGATAATTCTAATGCCGTCAAGTATTTTGTACTGTTTGGTATATTATATCGGAACATACTGATAATGGTGCGTGCATGGCGCGAACAAAACAATTCGACGAGCGGGAGGCATTGCAGGCGGCGATGCTGGTGTTCTGGGACAAGGGCTACGAGGGCACTTCCATCCAGGACCTGGAGACGGCGACGGGGCTCGGGCGTACCAGTATCTACAACGCCTTCGGCAACAAGCGTGCGCTGTTCGAGCGGGTACTGTCCTGTTACAAGGATACCGTCATGTCGTCGCTGTTCGCTGCCATGGATGGCGCGCCTGACATTCGAGAGGGTTTAACACGTCTGCTGAACGCGGTGCTCGACGTCAATTACGATGAGCAGTATCCGGGCGGCTGCCTTGTTGTCCTGTCGGTGCTGGAGAGTGGTCAGCATGACGCCGCGTCGTGTGCGGCTCTGGAACTCTCGATACAGGAGATCAGGCAGGGGCTGCAGCAGCGCATTGCACGGGCCAGAAAGCGGGGTGAACTGTCCACCGGCCTGGACGCGACGGTGACCGCCACTACCATCACCAGCGTCATGGCCGGCATGATGGTGCTGGGCAAGGCGCGCTTCCGGCGCGCGGCATTGAATAAGACCGTCGACCAGGTCCTGGCCTTACTTGACTAGCCCGTTCAGCACCAGGTCGTCGTAGCCGACGATGCCCAGCACCCTGTCGGCGTCGATGACCGGCGCGTAGGAGAAGCCGAGCATGTGAAACAGGCGTGCGCAGTAGCGGATAGCCATGGCCGGTTCGACGCTGACCACCGGTTTGGACATGACCTCGTAGACATTGACGCGTCCGGGCGCGCGATTTGCAGAAAGTACTTCGCGCGCGACGTCTGACAGCGTCACGATGCCGTATTCGTCACTGGCATGCCGCTTGTCGATGATCAGCACGCGTGAATCATTCTGCTTCAACAGCCTGAGCGCATCGTCAACCATCATCAGGCCGTCGACCAGCTCGAAATGACTGGTCATGACATCCTTGACCCGTACAGGATTCAGCTCGCTCATAATTTCTCCTCCAGGACTTTATGCAGCTCGAAGACCTGCCGGTTGACGCCCACGGCATCCTCGACGTCAAGCTGAAAGGCGATGCCGGTGCCGGGATGAGCCTCGAATTCGCCGATATCAGCGATTTTCTCCAGGATCCCGCGGCTCATGTGTTCTTCGACCAGGAACATGAGCATGTCGCGCTGCGTATCCAGGCTCAGACCCAGAAACGTCTTGGCCTGCTGGATGCCCTCGCCGCGTACCTGGCTGATCACGCTTGCGCCGGTAGCGCCGGCCTTGCGTGCAGCTTCCAGCACCACCTCGGTTTTGCCGTCTTCAACCAGGGCGATGATCAGTTTGAAATGCATGCTTGCCTACCTCTCTGACACGGTTTGACCGGTTATACAGGGTGTCCGTTCACGGATCTCCGGATTGCTCCTTGTTCGAGTTTCTCCTCGACCACCATGCGCTGAGCTGTGCATAGCATATGACCGACATGATAGGGAAGAGGCTGGCAAAGGCGATCAGGCCGAATCCGTCCAGCAGCGGGCTGCGGCCGGGTATGGTGCTGGCCAGGCCGAGTCCAAGGGCGGTAACCAGCGGAACCGTTACGGTCGATGTGGTGACGCCACCCGAGTCGTAGGCCAGTGCCACGATCATGCGCGGTGCATACAGGGTCTGGATGATGACGACCACGTAGCCGGCGATAATGTAGTAGTGCAGCGGCGTACCGGTGACGATGCGGAACACGCCGAGCGTTACGCCGGCGGACACGCCGATGGCGACGGCGATGCGCAGACCCCATATGCGAATGGCACCGGCAGATACCTGCTGTGCCTTGATGGCGACGGCGATCAGGGAAGGTTCGGCGATGGTGGTTGAGAATCCCATGGCGCCCGCGAACAGGTAGGTCCACAGGTAATCGTGCCAATGCCGCAGCGCCGGCGCTTCTACATGTATGCTGCTGAGGAAGGCGGGATCGGTCAGCTGCCTGGCCATGGTTCGGCCGATCGGAAACAGGGCCTCCTGCAGGCCCGCCAGGAACAGCGTCAGACCGACAAGCACGTAGACGAAACCGATCAGGATGCTCTTCAGGTTGGGCATTGGATGGTGCAATACCAGCCGCTGGAATCCGAATATGATCGCTGCGATCGGCAGCACGTCGGTAATCGTCGCCAGGACCGTCGTGATTAAATCCGTCACGATGCCCATTACACGATCATCCCGTAGCCCATGACGAATATCATAGGTGTCAGCGAGGCAAAAGCGATCAGGCCAAAGCCGTCTATGATGGGGTTGCGGCCGCGTATGCTCTCCGCCAGACCGACGCCCAGCGCCGTAACCAGCGGTACCGTGACCGTGGACGTGGTGACGCCGCCGGTGTCGTAGGCGATGCCGATGATTTCCGGCGGGGCGAACGCGGTCATGATGACCACACCGATATAGCCACCGATGATGAAATACTGTATCGGCCAGCCGCGCACGATGCGGTACACACCAATCATGATGGCCATGCCGACCGACAGCGCGACGGTGATTCGCAGACCCAGGGCGTAGTTTTCGAGCGCTCGCGGCTGGATGTCGATGACGCCTTCCTCAGCGGCAAGCTGTGCCGCCTCGTCGGCAACGGCGGTAAGCGCCGGTTCGGCAATGGTGGTGCCGAAGCCCAGTGCGAAGGCAAACACGAGCAACCAGCGGAGGTTGGCCTTCCTGGCAAAGGCATAGGCGATCGACTCGCCGATCGGGAACAGACCCTGCTCCAGCCCGCGGACGAAGATCGCGAGGCCAATGACGACCATCAGGCAACCCGTCAGGATGCGATCTAACTCCGGGAACGGTTGCTGTATGACGAATATCTGGAAAAAGGCGACCACCAGCACGACGGGAAGCAGGTCACGGACGCTGGAAAACACCGATCTCAGCAAACGGCGCAACTGATCCAAGGCAGAGAGTTCCTTACGTGTTTACAGGTTCGCCATTGGCATGCAGCGTAACATGTACCGGAGTGGAGGTTTTGATCCAGGTTAAGGATTGGTCAGGCCCGTGTCTGCCGATGTCGTGTCGCTGCGGCGGTGTATAAAGCGAGGTACGCGCAATCTTTCACGCACGTCCCTGCGGTCAGCGACTGCCGAATGCCCCGCGCACCGCCACCGTGGGGATACGGAGGCCGGCAGGTATCAGTCACCGTTGTGCATGGCCGGACCGCGCACGATACCCGAACGTGCCGGACTCGGTCGCGGGAGGCGAAGCTGTGCGTGCAGCGCCTGGCGAAGGTGAATGCCGCAACCAGGGCAGGTGTACGCGGGTTGAATCACCAGCACGACAGCGTCGTTGTCGTGTCGGGTTGCGCCGGTGCGGGAGAACGATACCTCGCGCGATGCCCTGCGGATCGGACCGGCTCGATGCGGCAATAGCAGCACCGGCACCGGTGGTGCGCCGGCCACATCGCTCTTAATGCGCAGCGGCGGGGACGTGACGTTCGGAGCGCAGGGCGGATCGTTCTGCGCACTGCACCCGTCCGGCGGTCTGTCGCGTTGCAACACGCAGGCGCGTGGTTCCGGAGAGCATCCGGAACGCTGTCGGAAGTGATGGCCATGCCTGAATAGCCGGATAAGCGGATATCCTGGCGGGTGTCGCTGCGGCAGATCGCCTAACTCCATATAAATCAAAAAGTAACAGGCTGGCCTGGCGTGAGGCGGGTGTATGGCGTTCCCGGGAAGCCGTGGACTGGCCAGGAATGCCCCGACGCCGGCGTGAATGCCCGGCGGCTGTCTTCCCTGAACGGTCTGTTCGGTTCGGCGCCAGTCCTGTGCAACCCGCCGGCCCTCGCCCCTGCGCGGCGACGTTCTGCGCCACCATCCGGTGGCTGGTCGAACCAGTTTCACAGGCGCGCTTCCTGTCGGACGAAGCGGAGGTGTCCCGCACCGTCCGGTACGGGACACTGCTGTTGATGGCGCGCCCGACAGGAATCGAACCTGTGACCTTCGGCTTCGGAAACCGACACTCTATCCAACTGAGCTACGGGCGCTTCTTGCATGATCTCCACGGTTCCCGTCGCATGGGGGAACGCGGATCGCCGTCACCGGGGAGAGGCAGGCAAGGATAACGCCTGCAATGACGCGGGTCTACGGCGGATGGGGCTGGTCCGGCGTGTCCCGGGCCGATAATTTCACGAGACCGGCCTTTTCAGTATAATCCGGGCCACCTGGCCGTCGGGGCACGATCTCTCCGTCGCCACCATACTATCGCAAAACAATCAGGAGATTACCTTGAGTCAGGATAAACAGTTTTACACCACGTTCTTCACCATCATGGGTGGTCTCGCGGTACTCGCCATCATTCTGATCATGATTGCCAGCAACCTGACCACCGAAGTGGCCGAATACAAGCCGGATGAGGTGGTGATCGAGAACATCACGCCGATCGGGCAGGTTAACGTGGCGAGTCAGTCGGCGCAGGCACCTGCAGCGGCGCCCGCACCGGAGTCCTCGGCAGGGTCCGCACCGGAGACCGCACCACCGGCACCGGACGATACCACGCAGGCCGCTGCGGAACCCAAATCCGGCGAGCAGGTATTCAACGGCACCTGTACGGCCTGTCATACCACAGGGGCGGCCGGTGCACCAAAAGTGGGTGATGCAGCCGCCTGGGCGCCGCGAATCGCAAAGGGTATCGACGCGCTGATGACGAGTGCGACCAACGGCCTGAATGCCATGCCGCCCAGGGGGTTGTGCACGAACTGTTCCGATGCCGAACTCAGGGCCGCCATCGAATACATGACCAGTCACAGTCAGTAAGGAATCGGGCCGGCGAAAAAAGGGCTGCCATTGGCAGCCCTTTTTTTTCCGTTCTTCCCGCAGTCAGGCACCGGCTCACCGTGTCGGCAACGGGGCGGGGCAGGCGGCGGTGTCCCCGGTGGCCCGGCCACCCGTCAGAGGTTGTAGGGAACTATCCGGACCACCCGATCCGTCTAAAGTAAAACATCGAGACAACGATATCGTCTATATATTAGTAGGCGGATTCCCGGATATTCGATGAAACGGCCTGTCCGGGCCAGACGGAGTCACTGAAGATGGGCGACAACCCAAGCATGCTTGCGCTGCAACAGTCCTCGTTGCTGGACGGGACCAACGCCGCCTGGCTCGAAGCGCAGTACGAGCGCTGGCTGCGGGACCCGGATTCGGTCGATGAGCGCTGGCATGCCTGGTTCCGCGCCTTGCCCCGGGTCAATGGACACCTGGTCGAGGATGTTTATCACTCCGAGCTGCGCGATGAATTCTCGCAGCTGACCGGCCACCTGCGCGGCCACCGCGTGGCGCGCGTAACGGAATCGCACCTGGAGCACGAACGCAAGCAGGTGCGTGTCCTGCAGCTGATCAACGCCTACCGCTTCCGCGGTCACCAGTACGCCATGACCGATCCGCTCGAGCAGCGGGAACGGGCGCACGTGAACGAGCTAGAACCCCGCTATCACGAACTTTCCGAATCCGACTACAACACCGTGTTCCGAACCGGTTCGCTGGTCGGGCCGGAGAAGGCGACACTGGAGAATATCCTCGTTGCACTCAATCGAACCTACTGCGGTACCATCGGTGCGGAATACATGCACATCTCGGAGACGGAGGAAAAACGCTGGATCCAGCGGCACCTCGAGAGTGTGCAGTCGCATCCCGGAATCGAACCCGACAAGCAGGAATGGCTGCTGCAGCGCCTGACCGCGGCGGAGGGCATCGAGCGTTATTTGCACTCGAAATATGTCGGACAGAAACGCTTTTCCCTGGAAGGCGGCGAGAGTCTGATACCCCTGATGGGCGAACTGATCGACCGTGCCGGAGAGCAGGGCGTCAAGGAAATCGTGATCGGCATGTCGCATCGCGGCCGGCTTAACGTGCTGGTCAATATCCTCGGCAAGCTGCCATCGATGCTGTTCTCGGAATTCGAGGGTCAGCACAGCAGGGAATTCACCTCGGGCGACGTCAAGTACCACCAGGGCTTCTCCTCCAATATCACCACCAGCGGCGGCCAGGTGCACCTGGCGCTGGCGTTCAATCCGTCGCATCTGGAGATCGTTGCACCGGTCGTGCAGGGTTCGGTGCGGGCGCGCCAGCAGCGTTACCGCGACTCCACGGGCGAGCGTATCCTGCCGGTGGTGATTCACGGCGATTCGGCCTTCGCCGGCCAGGGCGTGGTCATGGAGACGTTCAACATGTCCGGGCTGCGCGGTTTCACGACGCATGGCACCGTGCACATCGTGGTCAACAACCAGATCGGTTTCACTACCAGCCAGGTCAAGGACGCGCGTTCGACGCTCTACTGCACCGACGTCGCCAAGATGGTCAATGCACCGATTTTCCATGTCAACGGCGACGACCCGGAGGCGGTGCTGTTCATCACGCAGGTAGCGCTGGACTATCGCATGACATTCAGAAAGGATGTCGTTATCGACCTGGTCTGTTATCGGCGTCACGGACACAACGAGGCCGACGAACCGGCGGCCACCCAACCGACGATGTATCGTGAAATCCGTAACCTGTCGACCACGCGTACCCTCTACGCGGAGAAGCTGGCGGAACAGCGGGTCGTCGGCGCCGAGTCTTCAGAAGCGATGGTTTTAGAGTATCGCAACCTGCTCGACGAGGGACGGAGCGTCACACCGGACATCATTCTCGGCCGGCCGGTCGATGCGGCGGTCGCAGTGAAATGGAAATCCTATCTCGGTCACACCTGGGACCAGCCCTGCGATACCACCTTCAGCAAGCAGACCCTCGTGGAACTTGCCGAACGCCTGCAGCATCTTCCGGTCGGATTCGAACTGCATCCGCGCGTTGCCAGGATCATGGAAGACCGGCGCAAGATGGCGGCCGGCGTCCTGCCGGTCGACTGGGGTTTCGCCGAATCGCTGGCCTTCGCGAGCCTGTTGCATGACGGCTTCCCGATTCGCATTTCCGGCCAGGACAGCGAACGCGGGACATTTTTCCACCGCCATGCGGTCCTTCATAACCAGAGGAGCAACGACATCTGGGTGCCGTTGAAAAACCTCGCCGAGAGGCAGCCCCACTTCCTGGTGTTCGATTCGATGCTATCGGAGGAGGCGGTGCTCGCCTTCGAGTATGGCTATGCGACCACCGAGCCGGAAACGCTGACCATCTGGGAAGCGCAGTACGGTGACTTCGCCAATGTGGCACAGGTCGTCGTAGACCAGTTCATCACCTCGGGCGAGGCAAAGTGGGGGCGATTGTGCGGCCTTACGCTGCTGTTGCCGCATGGCTACGAGGGCCAGGGGCCGGAGCACTCCTCGGCGCGACTCGAACGCTTCCTGCAGCTGTGCGTCGATCACAACATTCAGGTGTGCAATCCGACCACCCCGGCACAGATGTTCCATATGCTGCGCCGGCAGATGATCCGGCCGTTGCGCCGGCCGCTGGTGGTCATGGCGCCGAAGAGCCTGCTGCGTCACAAGCTGGCCACCTCGACCATGGACGAACTCGCCGAGGGCAGCTTCCAGCCCGTGATCGGCGACATGGACGCCGTGGACAGGTCGGTGATCACCCGCATCGTGATGTGCAGCGGCCGGGTCTACTACGATCTGCTGGAACGCCGGCGCGCGGAGCGGCTCGACCATGTGGGACTGCTGCGCATCGAGCAGCTGTATCCGTTTCCGTGGCGTCTGCTGCGCGAGGAGCTGGCGCGCTGCCCGAACGTGCGCGAATACGTCTGGTGCCAGGAAGAACCGCAGAACCAGGGTGCGTGGTATGCGGCCCGCCACAAATTCGAGGAACTCATTGGCGCGGAAAATAAACTTGTCTATACTGGCCGCGCTGCGCTGTCAGCGCCGGCCGTGGGTTATACCAGCATGCATGTACAGCAGCAGGCGCAGCTGGTGGCACGTGCGCTGGGCCTGGATGAGTGATGGAAGTGACGGCTTCGCCAGCGATGATGCAATACCACCGACAACAGGGGCTGATGATTCACCATGGCGACTGAAGTCAGGGTACCTGCCCTGCCGGAATCGGTCAGCGACGGCGTGGTCGCCTGCTGGCACAAACAGCCGGGAGACGTCATCAGGCGCGACGAGGCACTGGTCGATATCGAAACCGACAAGGTCGTACTCGAGGTGCCCGCCCCGGAGGACGGCGTGCTGGAACAGATCCTGAGCGAAGACGGCGCCACTGTCGTTGCCGACCAGGTGATCGGGGTGATCGGACAAAACGGTACCGGACGAAGCACCGCCGCCGTCGAGAACACGTCCGCACCCGGCCAGGAACCGGCGGCCGCCTCGCCGGCCAACATCATGCCGGTGCAGGACGCCGCCGTGCTTAGCCCGGCGGTGCGCAAGCTGGTCGCCGATCACGATCTGGATCCCCGGCATATCTACGGCAGCGGCAAGGGCGGGCGCATCACCAAGGGTGATGTGCTGACGCATATCGAGCAGCAGCCGGTTTCCGAGGCACCGGCTGTACGGGAACCGGAGCCGCCGCTGGTCGAGGAGGAGCGCCCCCAGAAACGCGTGCCGATGTCACGCCTGCGCGCACGGGTCGCCGAGCGCCTTCTGCAGGCGACGCAAACCACGGCCATGCTGACGACCTTCAACGAGGTCGACATGGAACCGGTGAAAACGCTGCGTGAACGGCACCGCGAGGCATTCGAGAAGGTTCACGGCGTACGACTGGGTTACATGTCGTTTTTCGTGCGTGCCGCGGCCGAGGCACTCAAGCGACACCCTGACATCAACGCGTCCATCGACGGCGAGGATGTCGTCTACCACGGTTTTTGTGATATCGGCGTGGCGATCAGCACCGACCGGGGCCTGGTGGTGCCGATCCTGCGTAATGCCGAGTATATGAGCCTCGCCGAGATCGAGTCCGAAATCCTGGCGTTTTCCACGCGTGCACGAGAGGGCAAGCTGGCGATAGAGGATATAACCGGCGGCACCTTCTCGGTCACCAACGGCGGTGTGTTCGGCTCCATGCTGTCAACACCGATTCTCAACCCGCCGCAGAGCGCGATCCTCGGCATGCACCGGATACAGGATCGGCCGGTGGCGTTGAACGGCGAGGTGGTCATTCGTCCGATGATGTATCTCGCCCTGACCTACGATCATCGCATCGTCGACGGCAAGAGTGCCGTCACCTTTCTCAGGACCATTGTCGAGTTGCTGGAAGATCCGGCCGCCATGCTGCTGGACATCTAGCGCCGTCTGATGCGGTTCTATCAGCGCCCCCGGATACTGTTCTATACTCTTTTCAACTATCCACGAAGGCGGGTGCGTAGTTGGTGTGACATGAAGGGCAGGCCGGTATGAGCGAAAACTATGACGTCATCGTGATCGGCGCCGGGCCCGCGGGCTACGTGGCTGCGCTGCGCTGCGCCCAGCTCGGCCTGCGCACCGCCGTCGTAGACGACTGGCTGGACGCCGACGGAAATCCCGCGCTGGGAGGAACCTGCCTGAATGCGGGCTGCATCCCGTCCAAGGCGCTGCTGGAGAGTTCCGAGCTGTACGACCGCATGCAGCACGATGTCAAGGCGCACGGAATCGGCCTGAAAGGGCTGTCGCTCGACGTGACGGCCATGATTGCGAACAAGAATGCGATCGTGCATAACCTCACCCGCGGTATCGCAGCGCTGTTCGAGACCAGCCATATAAGCTGGTATCCCGGTCGAGGCCGCCTGCTGCCCGAGCGGGAGGTGAGTATCACGCAGCACACCGGCGGGCAGCAGCAGATCAGCGGCCGGCATGTCATCCTGGCCACGGGCTCGCTGCCGATTGCGCTGGATGCCGCGCCCTTGCAGGGCGAAATCATCGTCGATTCGGCGGGTGCGCTGGACTGGACCACGGTGCCGCGACGACTCGGCATCATCGGTGCCGGGGTCATCGGCCTGGAACTCGGCAGTGTCTGGCGCCGGCTGGGCGCCGAGGTGACGCTGCTGGAGGCACAGGACCTTTTCCTGGCCATGGCCGACCGGCAGATTGCCTCGACGGCTCGCAGGCTCTTTGCACGGCAGGGCCTGAATATCCATCTGGGTGCGCTGGTCAAGGCCACGCGCGTGACGGACGGTGCGGTCGAACTCGAATACCAGGACGGGACGGGTGCGCATACGCTTGACGTGGATCGCCTGATCGTGGCGGTTGGGCGGCGTCCGTGTACCGAGGATCTGGCGGCGCCCGCTGCGGACCTGCTGCTCGACGAGCGCGGTTTTATCCATGTGGATGACAACTGCGCCACCAACCTGCCCTGCGTGTATGCCATCGGTGATGCCGTGCGTGGCCCGATGCTGGCACACAAGGGATCGGAAGAGGGTAGCGCCGTGGCCGAGCAGATCGCCGGCCAGCACAGCGAGGTGAATTACGATACGATTCCCTCGGTGGTCTATACCCAGCCGGAAATCGCCTGGGTGGGCCAGACCGAGGAGGCACTCAAGCATGCCGGTATCGCGTTTCGCAGCGGCATCTTTCCGTTCGCCGCCAGCGGGCGCGCGCGTGCCATGCAGGCGACCGATGGCATGGTGAAGGTGCTCAGCGATGCGGAAAGCGATCGGGTGCTGGGCGTGCACATCGTGGGGGCGCAGGCCTCTGAACTGATCGGGCAGGCCGTGCTCGCCATGGAATTCGGGGCCAGCAGCGAGGACATCGCGCGCACGGTGTTTGCCCATCCGACCCTGTCCGAGGCACTGCACGAGGCATCGCTAGCCGTCGACAACCGCGCCATACACATCGGCAGGAACAGGAGTCCCGCGAATCCCTGAGGCTGCGGCCCGCACCCGCGGCGAATTACGCCATCCGTTCCACGACCGACTGGCCGATATCCGCCCCGTTTCCCGGCGCGCCCCGCCACCAGACGCACCCGCACGGGACGCGGTTGGCGCCGTTTGCACCGCGCGAGTGCATGCGGCCGGGTCCTGCGTTAAAAAATTACAATTAAATCAGGTCGGTTGGTATTGGCGTATTTCTTGCCTCGAATTCAGCGGTGTGGATTGTGCAAGGAGAGGCGCATGTCGAAACGCAAGTTGCAGATACGCGGTGATCCGTCGATTCGCCGGCTCCTGTTCAACCAGTCCCGCATCAACAACGAGTTCGACGATCACCTCGACACCGTCATCGCTACCGTGGACACGCTGCTGCGCGAGCGGGGCATTTTCCACGCCAAGGTCCATTTTTCAAGCGGTCAGGTGATGCTGTGGTCGATGTCCGACCCCTACAACTACCAGGTCTATCTCAAGGAGGAATTTCTGGCGCCCGGTTTCCGCAAGGGTTTTCTGCACGCCTTGTACCCGCGCAATGCCAGCGTACCCCCGGAGAAGATCCGCGTGGTTCTGGACAACATCCGTATGCTGCGTCACAAGGACGATGCCGTCTACCTGCGTTCAGGTTCACTCAACATCATCAACGGCATGGTCGGACTGGCATTTTCGTACGATGGCAGCCACTACCTCGATTACCAGGATTTCATCAACCGTAACGACGACAGGTACGGTTGACGCCGCCGTCGCCCCTCCGGTGACGCCGGGTCCGGTAAGGAAGACGATCCTGACGGCCGCCGGCAGCGGGTTTGTGCGCACTGTAGAGCCGTGCCGCAGCGTGGCCTGCCGGATGGCCGTATGCAGTCGACTACGAAAGCCCGGCCCTGCGCAGGCTCTCGATCACATGCTGCAGGTCGCCCGGATCGCTGAATGGCAGTGACTGCGCCATGCGATGCAGTGAAAATTCCGGGTTCAGTACACGTACCTGGCTTGCCTCCCAGCGCGCCTCGTCCATGTCGCCGGCACGCGCCAGCGCGGCGGCCAGCCACACATGGATGCGCTCGGACGCCGGGTTGCTGTCCAGCGCCTGGTGCAGGGTGTCGATGGCTTCCCGGTAGCGATGCAGAATGAAATAGGCCTGTCCCAGGTGAAAGGTGTAGTTGTAGGGGTGGTGCGGATTGATCTCCATCGCTTTCAGAATCTTTTCCAGGCCTTCTTGGGGGCGCCCGGCGAAATACAGCAGGGATGCCAGCAGCACGTGGGCATTGGCGTAACTGGGATCGTACTCGATGGCCTTTTCGGCCTCGACCAGCGCCTTGACGTAATCACCTGTCTCGCGGTAGGAGAGGCCCCTTACGAAGTAGGCCAGAGGCAGGCGCTGATTCAGCGACAGGGCCTGTGTGGCAAGCGCGATGGCCTTGTCCAGGGAAGCCGGCCGATCATCGCTCCAGCCGTTCATGACGTCGAACACATGGGTCCACGCGAGCATCGCAAAGGCCATCGCAAATGCCGGATCGAAGCGAATCGCTGACTCGAACAGCGCGCGCGCCTTGTGATTTTCCTCGCGGTTGTGATAGAGGTAGAAATGTTCCTTGCCCATCAGGTAACTGTCATAGGCCTCGGTACTCGTCGTCTGCCGTATGCTCGCACCATCGCCTCCTGTCACGAGCTTGGCCGTCAGTTCGGTAACGATTCGCCCGGTGATCCGGTCCTGGAGTTCAAAGATGTTTTTCAGGGAGCCGTCGTAGGATTCCGCCCACAGCAATGAGCCGGTGCGGCTGTCAACGAGTTGAGCGTTGATGCGGACCTGTTGGCCGTCACGGTACACGCTGCCCGTCAGCAGGTAGCGCACGTTCAGCTTGCGTGCGATCGCCGCCGTGTCCATCGACCTGTCCCGGTACAGGAAGGCGGAATCGCGTGCGATCACCAGCAGTCCATGGTGCTTGGAAAGACCCGTGATCAGTTCATCCGTCATACCGTCGGCGAAATAGTCCTGGCCGGGTTCCCGGCTCAGATTGCCGAACGGTAAAACCGCGATGGTATTGCCCGACGCCTCGCTCGCAATCTCGGGCATGAGCGGAACGTGCGGGCTGTACCAGTAAAACAAGCCACCGGCCGCGAGCAGGATCCCCACCAGCACCAGCACGGCCATCGCCCGCCTGCCGGCCGGTCTCGCCCGGCCTGTGGTGGCCACCATCGCGGGGTCGGTCGTTGCCGCATCGGCCTGTGCGGGTGCGGCCGCCGCCGTCTCCGCCGGGGCGGGCAGTACCTCGACCGCGGCGATCAGCCGGTAGCCTTTCTTTGACAGCGTCTCGATGATACGGGGCTGGCGCGGATCGTCGTTGAAGGCCTTGCGCAGTTTCTGTATCGCGCCGGTTAGGGCGTCGTAGCCGACCACGGTGCCGGCCCAGACCGCCTGTTCGAGTTCCTCGCGACCGACCGCCTGCCCCGGTCGCCGCGCCAGGTATTCGAGGACGGCCATCACCTTGGGCTCCACCCGCGTGCTGCTGCCGTTGCGGCTGATGCGTGTCAGCGACGGTTCGATCGTCCAGCCCCCGATAAGGAAGCCGGTACCGCCCCCGTCCACGCTGCTGCCGGGCCGCTTCTGCCCGCTGCCGGTTGCCGTCAGCCCCGTCATATCGGCGTCCAGGTCATTGAAATACATGTGTAAATAAAACCATCGGAAAATCGTCAGGGAACCGAGATAAATCCGCTCCCGTGCACTGCTAAGTAAAGCACAGTGACGCGGGACAGAGGAGAACACGATGCCTGGACCGGCGTTTCATTGACACAGCAGGGGTAAACCGGAGGGTAGCGACATGAAACGCACGAGAGAGAGAAATATCCATCGAGTGGGGCTGGCACTGGCGGGCACGATCCTGCTGGCGGATGCGGCTGGCGCCGGTGCAGCCGACACCTGGCAGGTCCGGTTGCTGTTCGATCCACCGCCAAGCCAGCTCGATGCCGAGGCGCGCGGCCGGGTCATGATTTACGAGGGCCTGACGGAGGCGCAGGTCGCGCAGGCCATGGATGAGCAGTTCGAGCGCATCGGGTCCATGATGTTCGTCGGGACGGTTCGCTCCGATGAACAGGGTGAGGTGTTACATGACACGCAGACCGGCGAGGTCCTGGTCGAGGACGACGGGTGCTAGCGGGTGTTATCGCCTGGCGGCGGAATCGTATCCCGCCTGCCCAGGCATTGAAAGAGATGAAAATCCGGTCAGGGCGACATGCCAACGGGTGTTGTCAGCCGCGTTGAGCCATGCAAGCCGGGTGGTGGAGGCCGTTATACCGACAGCCTTCAGCCGCCGGCCATGTCTTCAGGTGCGGCCGCCGGCCGTGTCGGGCTGACCCACTCGGTCAGCAGCGAATAGGTCACGGCAAGTATCACCGGTCCGAGAAAGACGCCGATGAAGCCGAACGCGAGCAGTCCGCCCAGCACGCCCATGAAGACCAGCAGCAGCGGCAGCGTGCCGCCGCGGCTGATCAGGATGGGTTTGACGAAATTGTCGATACTGCTGATCAGCAACAGGCCCCAGATAACGAGGAAGATGGCCATACCGGCCTCGCCCTCAAAATACAGCCACAGCGCGGCCGGAAACCATACCAGCGGCGGGCCCATGGGCAGTATGGACACAAAAAAGGTCAACAGTCCCAGCAGCATGGCGCCTGGCACGCCGGCGATCCAGAAACCAATCAGCGCCAGCACGGACTGAGCCAGCGCCGTGCCCAGTATGCCGTTCACCACGCGGGAGACGGTTCCCGCGGTCACCTCGATCAGGTTGCGTGCGCGGTGTCCGGTCAGGCGCTCCATCACCGTCTGCACGCGCATCGTGATGGCAGGGCCATCCCGGTAGAAGAAGAAGCAGATCAGCACGCTGAAGCTGATCAGGACAACGCCCCGCCCGAGCGCGGCGCCGGCGTTGATGGCCCAGCCGCGCAATGGCAGCTGTTGCAGCTGTTCACGTAGCTGCAGCAACAGGGTGCCTTCCTGCTGCTGCATCATCGCCAGCCACTTGCCCTGCAGGTAGCCCCCGGCCAGCGGCAGGCCAGCCAGCCAGTCGGGCGGCGGCGGCAGCGGCCGGTTCAGCGCCTCGCGCAGCAGGCGCAGCAGTTCCACGGCGTTATCCGCCAGACTCACGCCCATGACTGCGAACGGGGTGACCAGGGTCAGCAACAGCAGCAGGGTCATGGCTGTCGCCGCGGCACCGGGACGGTTGCGCAGCCGTGCCAGCAGCCATTCGTAGACCGGCCACGAGGCATAGGCCAGCACCGCTGCCAGAATCAGCGAGATGATAAAGGGTCTGAGCACCAGCACGGTGCCGATGAGTAGCAGGGACAGCAGGGCGATGGCTGCCATCGTTTCCACGCGTCGGGTCGAGTACACGGCATCGTCTCCACTGTTGCCGGGCCAGGACCTAATCTACACCAGATGCGCGCTTGCAGGGTGGCCGGTGAACAGTGCTGCCCCGGCAGTGCTTGTGCGCCGCGGGGTCGACCGCCCCCCTTTTGTAAACGCCCGTATCATCACGTTTTGCCCGTCCGTAATTGATGTATATTAATTCCACGCGGGGTGAGTTTGTGTTATATGACAGTGATCGAACGGCTAAGCTGCTTGTCGCAGGTAATGCAAGTGTCGATATTCATTGGAACTCCGGCCGGACTGGTGGGGCACGGGTCGGTTTCCCAATATGAGACAGAACCTGCGATACCGGCCGGCCGGTGCACGCCAGGATAATCTATTCAGGAGGAGTCAATGGCACATGTAGTAGTGTTGGGTGCAGGTACCGGCGGTATGCCGGCGGCCTACGAATTACGCGCGGTACTGGGCAAGGACCACAAGGTTACCGTCATCAACGAGTCCGACCAATTCCAGTTCGTCCCGTCCAATCCCTGGGTCGGCGTCGGCTGGCGCAAGCGCAAGGACATCACATTCCCGATTGGTCCGGCACTGAACAGGAAAAATATCGATTTCATTGCCGGACGGGTCACCCGTATCGATGCCGAGGCCAACCACCTGGAACTGGCCGACGGCCAGGGAGTCGACTATGACTATCTGGTGATCGCCACCGGCCCGCGCCTCGCCTTCGAGGAGGTGCCCGGTTCCGGGCCGGAGGGACACACCCTCTCCGTCTGCACCGTCGAACACGCCGAAAGGGCCAATGTGGCTTACGAACAGCTGCTGGAGAATCCGGGACCGGTCATCGTCGGTGCCATGCCGTTCGCGAGCTGTTTCGGACCGGCCTACGAGTACGCCTTCATCATGGACGCCGACCTGCGCAAGCGCCGCATGCGCAAGAAGATCCCGATGACCCTGGTGACCAGCGAACCCTATATCGGCCACCTCGGCCTGGGCGGCGTGGGTGATTCCAAGGGCCTGCTGGAAAGCGAGCTGCGCCACCACGACATCAAGTGGGTGACCAATGCAAAGGTTGTGAAGGTCGAGGCCGGCAAGATGTTTGTCGAGCAGTACAACGACGAGGGTACGAAGGTACAGGACCTCGAGCTTCCGTTCAGCTACTCGATGATGCTGCCGGCCTTCAAGGGCGTCGATTGTGTCTCGGCCGTCGAGGGCCTGTGTAACCCGCGCGGTTTTGTCATCGTGGACGAGTTCCAGCGCAGTCCGAAATACAACAACATCTACTCGGCCGGCGTGTGCATCGCGATACCCCCGGTCGAGGCGACGCCGGTGCCGACAGGCGCCCCCAAGACCGGTTACATGATCGAGTCCATGGTGACCGCGATCGTGCACAACATCGGCAATGACATCAAGGGCAACAAGCTCACCCACCGCGGGACCTGGAATGCCATCTGCCTGGCCGACATGGGCGATACCGGCGCCGCCTTCGTTGCGCTGCCGCAGATACCGCCGCGCAATGTCGCCTGGATGAAAAAGGGCAAGTGGGTGCACCTGGCGAAGATCGCCTTCGAGAAATACTTCATCCGCAAGATGAAGAAGGGCACATCGGAACCGATCTACGAGAAATACATCCTCAAGGCACTGGGCATCAACCGCCTGGAAGAGCAGTAACCGAGACGCACCGTCCCGCCGTGAAAGGCGGGACGGTGCACACACCCGGTCGCCATCCGGACGGGATCCGATCCCGTCACCGCAGCCAGCGCCTGCCTTGCGGCGTGTCTTCACGCTTCCAGAACGGGGCATCGGTCTTGAGGGCGTCGACCATGTGTTCGCAGGCACGAAAGGCGTCCCTGCGGTGTGCGCTGGCGGCGGCGACGAAGACGATGCGGTCGTTCGGGTCCAGCGGACCGACGCGGTGAATGATGACGGCGTCGACGAGCTGCCATTTGCCGATGGCGTCTGCGGCGATTTTCTGCAGCACCTTCTCGGTCATGCCGGGATAGTGTTCCAGCGCGAGCCGCGCGACGGTTGCACCGTCGTTGAAATCACGCACCAGGCCGGTGAAGCTGACTACGGCACCGGCGCGGCCGGCGCAACGCAGGCGCTGCGTTTCCAGCTCCGCCCCGGGATCGAAGTCCGCCTGCTGTACACGGATCATTCAGCCCCCGGTCACCGGCGGAAACCAGGCGATTTCGTCGCCGTCGCAAACAGGCGCGTCGGCCTTCACAACGGACTGGTTGCGCGCGGTATGCAGTCGCGGGTCGGCCAGTGCCTGTTGCCACTCGGCGCCGCGTGTCTGCAGCCAGGCAGTCAACTGTGCCACGGTGGTGATGCCCTCCGGCAGTTCCAGGCGTTCGTCGCCGGTACCGAGCGCCTCGCGCAGGCTGGCGAAGTAGCGCAGTCTGACCACGTCAGATCTCTCCGTCGGCATCCCAGTCGCCGCTTTGCCCGCCGGATTTGTGCAGCAGCCGCACATCCCCTATGATCATGCCGCGGTCCACGGCCTTGCACATGTCGTAAACGGTCAGGGCCGCCACCGCGGCGGCGGTCAGCGCCTCCATCTCCACGCCGGTCGCAGCGGTCACGCGACACTCGGTCTCTATGACAACACGGCTGCGCGTGGCATCCAGCTCCAGCTCGACCTCGATACCGGTCAGCTGCAGCGGATGACAAAGCGGCACGAGTTCGGCACAGCGCTTGGCCGCCTGGATGCCGGCGATGCGTGCCACGGCCAGCACGTCACCCTTCCTGTGACCGCCGGCGGCGATCAGGTCCAGCGTCGCGCGCTGCATCGTGATATGGGCTGCCGCCCTTGCGATGCGCAGGCTGTCCGGCTTGCCGCTGACGTCGACCATGCGCGCGTTGCCGTTTGCATCGAGGTGGGTAAGCCGTTCGCTCATCGTGCCCACTCCGAAAACGGCAGGAATCGCAGTGGATCGCCGGGTTGTATCTGAGTGTCCTCGGGCAGTTCGGCCAGGCCGTCCGCCCAGACCACCGAACTCAGCACGTCCGAGCCCTGACGCGTAAACGCCTCGGCCGCCGGTATGCCGTCCTCTGTCCGCACCAGGCGTACGCGCAGGTACTCGCGGCGCGGGCCGGTGCGGGCGCTGAAGGCCGCGCGCACGGGATAGGTCAACGGCTCGCCGGTTGTGCGGCCCTGCAGTACCTGCAGGTAGGGACGGGCGAACAGCAGGAAGGTCACGAATACCGAGACCGGGTTGCCCGGGAGGCCGATGAAGGGGGTATTTCTCACGTGCCCGAACGCCAGCGGCTTGCCCGGTTTCATGCGGATGCGCCACAGGGTGAGTTCGCCGGTCGCCTCCACCGCCGCCCTGACGTGATCTTCCTCGCCGACCGATACGCCGCCGGTGGTGACGATCAGGTCGGCCACTTCGGCGGCCTTCAGCAGGGTGGTACGGGTGGTGTCCGCCTGGTCGATGATGGTGCCGAGATCGATCACCTTGCAACCCTGTGCGGCAAGCAGGGCGCGCAGTTGATAGCGGTTGCTGTTGTAGATCTGCCCGGAACCGAGCGGGTGACCCGGTTCGACCAGTTCGTCGCCGGTGGAGAAGATCGCGACGCGGAGCTTGCGGTAGATGTTGACGCCGGTGATACCGACGGAGGCGGCAAGCCCCAACTGTGCGGGCCGCAGTAGTGTGCCGCGTTCCAGGATGATGTCGCCGGCGGCGATATCGTTGCCGCGCGGGCGGATGTTGTCCCGCACCTGCAGGTCCTGATCGAGGAACAGGCGGTCGCGTTCGACGCGGCAGACCTCCTGGATGGCGACGCAGTCGGCGCCCTCGGGAACCGGTGCGCCGGTGAAGATGCGCGCACAGCAGCCGGGTTCGAGGTTGTCCGCGGCCATGCCGGCCGCGATGCGCCGGGTGATCGGCAGGCCGCCGGTCCGGGCCTGTGGAAGGTCGCGCGTATTCAGCGCATAGCCGTCCATGGCGCTGTTGTCGTAACCGGGTACATCGATGGGCGAGACCAGCGGCTCGGCCAGAATGCGGTTGGCGGATTCCGCCAGCGGTGCGCGCTTGACGGGGACGGTACAGGCGGCGTTCCCGAGCAGCGTCACGATGGCCTCCTCGACGCCGAGAACGGGCGTGGCACCTTCGGTGCAGTCACCGGATTCCGCTACGCGCATCTCAGCGCTCCGTCAGGCGCGGCAACAGCTCACTGAGGTTGCACGGCCGGTTGCGGGAGTCGAGTTGCGGTTCGATGATGCTTTCCCAACCCGTCCTGCAGGCGTTGGTCGAGCCCGGCAGGCAGAAGATGAAGGTGGCGTTCGCGACGCCGGCGACGGCGCGCGAGGCAATGGTCGAGGTGCCGACCGCTTCGTAGGAGAGCCAGCGGAACAGCTCGCCGAAACCCTCGATCGTCCTGTCGAACAGCGGTGTCACCGCCTCCGGCGTGCCGTCACGCCCGGTCAGCCCGGTACCGCCGTTGCTGATGACCACCTGCACCGCGTCGTCCGCGATCCAGCGCGAGATCTCGCGGCGGATGATATAGATGTCGTCCGGCATGATTTGCTTCTCCGCGAGCGCATGACCGGCGGCGCGCAGGCCCTCCACCAGCACCCGGCCGGAGGAGTCGGAGGATTCGTCACGCGAATCCGATATCGTGAGGATCGCGATACTGAGCGGCTGGAACCCGCTGCCTGCGTCGTGTCTGCTCATGCCTTTCCCGATCCGGGGCCAGATCCCGGTTATCCCCCGGTCGTCGCCATGAACCGCACCACCTGATGCGGTTTTTCGTTGAATTCGTGACGTTCCGGTTTCAGCGCGATCGCCTCGATGACCGCGTCCTGCAGTTCGCGGTCCGATGCGCCGGCACGCAGCAGTGGACGGAAATCGTAACTGTGTTCCTGTCCCAGGCACAGGTGCAGGCGACCGTCGGCGGCCAGACGGACACGGTTGCAGGTGGCGCAGAAATGCTGCGACAGGGGGGTAATGAAACCGATCCGCAGGTCCGTGCCGGCGACCTGCACGTAGCGCGCCGGGCCACCGCCCGGCATGACGCCCGGCACCAGTGTGTAGCGCCGTTCGATGCGTTTGCGTATCTCCTGCAGATCGATATAGTGCCCGGTGGCCGCCTGACCGGTGGCGCCGACGGGCATGGTTTCGATAAATCGCAGCGTGAACCCGTGCTCGATGCAGAATTCGACCATGTCAACGGTTTCGTCGTCATTGATGCCGCGCAACACCACCATGTTGATCTTGATCGGCGAGAAGCCGGCCGCCCGGGCCGCCATCAGGCCGGCCAGCACCTTGTCCAGCCTGCCACGGGTGATAGCCTTGAAGCGCGCCGGCTGCAGTGTGTCCAGGCTGACGTTGATACGCCCGATACCGGCCGCGCGCAGGGCCGCCGCGTGGCGCGCCAGGCCCACGGCATTGGTGCTCAGCGACAGGTCGGAGATTCCCGGCAGCCGGGCGAGGCGCGTCGCCAGCAGCGGCAGGCCCCGGCGTACCAGCGGCTCGCCGCCGGTGATCCTCACACGCTGTACCCCGAGCGCGGCGAAGGCACCGATGACCCGTTCTATCTCGTCGAAGTCCAGCCATGCATCGGATTTTGCGAAATCGCGGTGGTCTTCCGGCAGGCAATACAGGCAGCGCAGGTCGCACCGGTCGGTGACCGACAGCCGTACGTAGTCGATACGGCGGCCATAGGGATCGGTCAGGATCGCCGGCATGGCTACAGGTCGAGCAACAGTTTGAGCGGCTTGCGCATGCCGGCGATCTTGCAGGCCTGCTGCCCGAAACCGTAGGGAAACAGGTTTTGCACGTAGCGGCGCGTTGCGGTCTCGCTGCCGTGACGCTCGCGCAGCATCTTCAGCAGGGTGCGGTTTTCCGGCACGCTCTGGTACTGTTCGTAGTAGTCGCGCACGAAATGCACGATCTCCCAGTGCGCCTCGGTCATCGGAATGTTTTCCCGCGCGGCGATGGAGAGCGCAACCGCTGCGTTCCAGTCGGTCGGGTCGAGCAGATAGCCTTCGTTGTCGGTTGCCGGTATGGCCTGGTTCATGTGGCACGCCTCGTCACGGTTCCCGGTTAAACTAGCACAGAGCACGCCTGTCCTCTCTCTCCCAATCGGGTCAGGCCCCTTAGCCGCAGCAAATGTGTGGGAATTGTCAGGCACGGTCGGGGTGGCCCCCCGGGCCGGCCTGCACCGCGAGTCCGGACCATTCCATGATGAACTCCGCGATGCGCGCGCCCTGGTTGATGTCAAGCCGCGGCAGCCCGACGCCATCCAGCGGCGCATCGCTGGCGACGGCGATGATGCTGCGGTCGTACCGGCACAGCAGCGGGTGGCCGAGCGAGGGGCGGTGCAGCTCGATCTTCGGGTACGGGACGTGCCGGAAGCCCTCGACCAGTACCAGGTCGATTGCATCGAGGTCGAGTGCACCGACCAGTGCCTCCAGTTCCGGTTCGCTGGGCGTCCCGTGTTCCGTTATCAGCGCGCGGCGCCGGTCGGAGGCGACGAGCACCTGGTGCGCGCCGGCCCTGCGCAGCTCGTAACTGTCCTTGCCGGGTATGTCGATGTCGAATTCATGATGCGCGTGCTTGATCAGCGCAACGCGCACACCGCGCTGCCGCAGTCGTGGTATCAGTTCTACCAGCAGGGTGGTCTTGCCGGTGCCGCTGAAGGCAGCGAAACCGAGTACCGGTCTGTCAAACTTCATCGGCCGGTACCGCCGGGAAACAGCAGACGGCCGGAGTAACCGCTGCGCAGCAGGCAGCCGTCCACCAGCCGTGCGTAGTCCTCGTGCACGCCGCGCCGCAGGATGACCCAGGAGACATATACGCCCGGCAGCGACAGCAAAAGGAGCAGCGGCAGGTAGCGTGCCTGCAGCAGCCAGGCCGCAAGCGGCAGCAGGTAGAGCGGCCAGCTGAACAGGATGCCGCGCAGTCCATGCTTGATGCCGAGCAGCAGCCGTGCGACGGCCCGGTGCAGCCGTTGCCGGCGCGAGTGGTAAAGCGCGAGAAAAACGCCGCGTTCGAAGTCGTTGCGGATATCGGACAGGCGCTTGGGTGTGCTTGCGTTCATGTGAACAATGGTGCTGCAGGCGCGGAACGTGTCCGCGGGGCGCGCCTACGAGAGCGGATGCGCGGGTGTCAAAGCGTGTTGTCTGCCCATGCGCGCCTTCAGTGGCAGTCCGGGAGCACGCCCACCTGCGGCATGTCGGCCAGTCCCGTTTCCCTGGCGTGTCGTTCGAAGCCCTGGTTGCGCCAGAAGAACGCGCCGGGCAGGGTGGTGGGAATGACCAGCGCGTAGAACAGTGCGCGGCCGGTGACGGCGGTCGCGACGATCACAGCGGCGGTGGCCAGCCAGCCCAGCAGTCCGGCGAGGCCGGACGGTGCCGCTACCGCCAGCCCCAGCAGCACGGCCATCGACAGCCCGATGCCGGCGTTGCGCGCGAGGTAGGTGTAACCGAAGGCCGTACTCTGCTCGTGGTGCGATGCACGGCCCTCGCCGTCGCCGGCGCGCAGGTCGCGCGCGTGGCGATACAGGCCGAACGCTTCCAGGGCCAGCCCCGCCAGCATGACGACAGCCAGCCGTGCGGCCGTCGCCTGCCAGGACAGGCCGTGGTAGTGTTGGACGCCGGCGTACACCAGTGTGACCGTCAGCGGGCCCAGCGCGAGCATGCTGCCGTAGAACGCGGTCAGCACCTGCCAGTGGTTCCAGAACGGGCGTGCCGCGATGCGGTAGATCCGGTGCATGAAGTACAGGGCCGCGAGACCGGACAGCACGGCGCCCCAGCCGCTGAGCCGGACCAGCGCGGCCAGCAGCGTCTCCGGCAGCCAGCCGAACAGCATCGGCAGGGTTGTCAGCAGGGTATAGGCACCGAGAAAGTTGTAGAACAGCGCGATGCCCGCGACCTCGCGGCTCACCGGCGAGTAGCGCAGGTTGTTGAAGGCACGGTAGAAGCGATGCGGCCGTCCGAGGTGCAGCGTGGACAGCACCAGCGCCAGCGTCTGGAACCCGATCAGGCCGAACAGCAGGAGCGGGGTCGCCACCGGGTTTGCGGACATGGACAGGGTCTCCAGTCCGAAGCGGGGGCCGGCAAACAGCGTGATGAAGGCGCCGATCACCGCCTGCGAGACCAGCGTGAACACCACCAGCGGGTTCTCGCGCGTGCTCATCCGCTTCAGGTTCCAGGCACGCGCCTGTCTGTCTGTGTCCACCGTGGGCCGGTAGGCATCCCCCTGTTTCCCGGCGCGCTCGTAGCGGATCGGCATGCTGTCCGGGCGGGTCAGCTCGCGCGGCAGGCTGCGCGTCTGCTGGAAGCGGATGTTGGGATGCGTGATCTCCGGGGACGGGAAGCCGGGCAGGCGCGCCTCCAGCTGTTCGCGGTGTTCCGGCCTCGTCTCGATGATGCCGAAGTCCAGCGCCCCGGCCAGGCAGGCCGCGGCGCAGGCCGGCTTCAGGCCGGCCTCGAGCCGGTCCACGCACATATTGCACTTGGATACATGACCGGCCTGCAGATCAAGCTGCGGCGCGTTGTAGGGGCACACCCAGGTGCAATAGCCGCAGCCGAAGCAGATGTCCGGATCCTGCAGCACCGCGCCGTACTCGGCGAACTTCGTGTAGGCCCGCGTCGGGCAACCCTTGAGGCAAACGGGGTCGTCGCAGTGGTTGCAGGCCATCGAGATGTTGAGTCGCTGGTAGGCGGGCCAGCTGCCGCCCTCCACATAGCCGACCGAGCGGAACGCGATGTGCGACGGCAGGTCGTTCTTCTCCGAGCAGGCCGCCTCGCAGGCGTGGCAGGCGATGCAGTTGTCGGCGTTGAAATAAAAGCCGTGCTGCTTGTAGCGGTCCGGGCGGTCCGGCACGCTGTCATCGCCGTTGATTTCGAGCGACTGTCCGCGCAGCGCGTGGCCCGCGGGGACCGTCTCGATCGGCGCGCCGTAGCGGTTTTCCCCCGGGTGCTCTGCCGGCGGGACGAAGGCGTATGGCTGTTCTTTCGGGCGCGGTTCAAACATGGCAAGTTACCGGGGTCGGATCCCTGCGTTGCGTGTATTCCACCGGCAAGCATGCCGGTTGGGTCCGGCCGATCCCGTGGAGAAGCAAACCATGGGATCAGACGTCATTAATAAGCCCTCGCCGTGCGGTTGCGCTCGGCGGCGGCCTGCTGATCGTCGGCCGGCTCAACGCGCACTGCGCACTGCTTGTAGGCGGGCTGGCGCGAGTGCGGGTCGAGCAGGCCCAGTGACAACCGGTTCACGCATTCATGATAATGAAACGGGATGAACACCATGTCGCGCGGTACGCGATGGGTGCATTGCACCATCACCACGGCGTCACCGCGGCGCGAGGTCAGGCGCGCATACGTACCGTGCGCGATGCCGAGTCCGGCGGCGGCATCAGGGTTCATCTCCATGTACGGCGTCGGGCTGAACTTGTTGGCGTTGCCGACCTTGCCGGTGCGGGTGCGGGTGTGGAAGTGTTCCACCACGCGCCCTGAATTGAGCCAGAACGGATACTCGTCGTCCGGGCGTTCGTTGTCGTCGATGAACGGCAGGGCGATCAGGTTCGCACGGCCGCTGGCGGTCTGGAACACACCGTCCGTATACAGGCGCGGCGAGCCCTCCGGCGCGGTATCCGCGTTGCACGGCCACTGGATACCGCGGCCGGTCTCGATCTTCGCGTAGCTCATGCCGGAATAGTCGAGCAGTCGACCCTTCGACAGCGCCTTCAGTTCATCGAACACGCCTTCCGCCGTTTCGGGAAAGCGGATCCTGCGGCCCTGCTCGAAGCGCCTCGCGGTCTCGTTGAAGATCCAGAGGTCGGGCTTCGAGTCGCCATTCGGCTTGCACACGTTGCGGATCAGGTTCACGCGCCGCTCGGTGTTGGTGAAGCAGCCCTCTTTTTCCGCCCACACCGCGGCCGGCAGATAGACGTGGCTGTACTCGTTGGTCTCGACATCGCGGTAGGCGTCCTGCACTACCAGGAAATCCAGCCGCTCCAGCGTCCTGCGGATGCGCGCGGCGTTCGCCATCGAGGTCATCGGGTTTGTGGCGATCAGCCACATACCCTTGATCTGGCCGGTTTCGATCGCCGGCAGGATGTCGGTCATGAACAGGCCGCGCTTTTTCGGGAAGAATTCCGGGTCGATACCCCAGAAACCGGCGATCTCCTCGCGGTCCCTTTCCTTCTCCAGGGTGCGGTAGCCGGGCAGTCCTGAGCAGGAAGACCACTCGCGCGTGCCCATGGCGTTGCATTGTCCGGTGATGGAAAGCGAACTGCCACCGGGTTTGCCGATGTTGCCGGTGATGAGGTTCAGATTGTTGATCGCCACCACGCCGTCCGAACCGTGCGTGCTCTGGTTGATGCCCATGGTCCAGATGGTCATGGCCGCATCGGCCCTGCCGTAGGCGCGCGCGACATTCCGGATGGTGTCCGCGTCGATGCCGCAGATGCCGGACGCCGTGACCGGGTCGTATTGCTGTACCAGCGCGGCGAATTCCTCGAAGCCCCGGGTATGGGCATCGATCCAGGCACGGTCTTCCAGTCCTTCCTCCAGGATCACGTGCGCAAGCGCGTTCAGCAGCACCAGGTCGGTGCCGGGCGCCACCGGCAGATGGATGTCGGCGAACTGGGCGAACATGGTGACCCGCGGGTCGACCACGATAAGCGGAAAGCGGCGCTTCTCGCGCGCCTGCTGCAGGCGCCAGTAGATGATCGGGTGCTGTTCCGGCAGGTTGGAACCGAATGCCAGCAGGCAGTCGGTATGCTCGAAATCCTCGTAGCAGCCGGGTGGACCGTCGGAGCCGAACGAGCGCTTGTAGCCGGATACCGCGGAGGACATGCACAGCGTGGTGTTGCCGTCGTAGTTGTTGGTGCCGATCACGCCACGCGCCAGCTTGCCCAGCGTGTAGAACTCCTCGGTCATGATCTGCCCGGTGGAGACGATGGCGAAGGCGTCGCGGCCGTACTCCTGCTGGATGCGCTTGATCTCGCCGGCGGTGCGGTCCAGCGCGGCGTCCCAACTGGTTTCGGTGAAGTCTTCCCAGCGATTGTTGCGGATCAGCGGCCTGTCGCCGCGTCCGGCGGTCCGTCGGAACAGCTCATGTTCGAAGATGCCCTTGATACACAGTTTGCCGCGGTTCACGTCGGCATCGGCGACGCCGCGGGAGGCGACCGGATCACCGTCGGCGTTCAGGCCGACCTCGATTGAACAGCCGGTGGAGCAATAGCCACAGGTGGCGTAGCGCCATTCCTTCACGCCCTTGTCGGCGATCCTGATCGGATTCTTTCTGTTGCGGCCGAACAGCATGGTTCTTCTCTTTAAATTCGGTCAGCGCAGGCTGCGTTTGATTCTGGGAATCAACCACGGAAGCGTGCGTAACGGGCGGCATACCGCTCCGTGCCGTTTGCCGTGGTCTTTGGGCATTCGCAATGCACCCGGAATCTGCCGGTCACGCCGCGACCTCGTCGGCGTTCAGCGCCAGGAAAACACGTCCGTTTTCGACCCGGGTGGCGAAGGTGTTGGTGCAGCCTTCGTCCGGGCCCATGGCCCTGCCGGTGGCCAGGTCGATCTTCCAGTTGTGCAGCGGGCAGGTCACCGAGGTGCCGTGCACGATGCCCTGCGAAAGCGGCCCCTTGCGATGCGGGCATTCGTCCTTGACGGCGAACACCTCGTCGCGGGCGGTGCGAAACAGCGCGATGTTCATCGAATCGGTTTTCAGCACACGTGCACCAAGGCGCGGAATGTCTTCGAGTCTTGCAATTTCGGTCCAGTTGGTCATGGGGCTGCCTTATTCAAGGTTTGCAATACAAAACACGGGGCAACTCAGTGTACCGTGCGTTCCGGCTTCCTGACGGCACCGGACTGCAAGGATTCACGTTCCCCGGGCCATGATAGACCGGTCAGTGCCGGGATGTTTTCGGGAGTGGTAATTTCGGGTTGCCGCTGATCATATTCCTGCAATCCGAGTTCCAGGTTGACGTCAATCTTGATTTTCATCTCTGTGCCCTCTGTGGCCGTTGATTGATTACGCGATCTTCAGGGGGGTGTACTCGTGCGCATCGAATCCCTCGGCGCGCTCCTTCCAGGGATCGGTTTGAGCGAATTGCTGGGAATACAGGAAGCGCTCGTACAGGGCCTTGCGGTCCTCCGCATTGTCGAGAATCCTGCCCTTGATGTAACTCAGGCTGACACGCTCCACCCACGGCGCGGTGCGCTCCAGGTAGTGCGCCTCCTCGCGGTAGAGCTGGATGAAGGCGCCGCAGTATTCCTTCACCTTCGCCTCGGTTTCGACCTTTGTAAGCAGGTCGGTGATGCGGACCTTGATACCGCCGTTGCCGCCGATGTGCAGTTCGTAGCCGGAGTCGACGCACACCACGCCGAAGTCCTTGATCGTGGCTTCAGCGCAGTTGCGCGGGCAGCCGGAAACCGCCATCTTGAACTTGTGCGGCATCCATGAGCCCCAGGTCATCTGTTCCAACTGCACGCCGAGCCCGGTCGAATCCTGCGTTCCGAAGCGGCACCAGTTCTTGCCGGCACAGGTCTTGACGGTGCGCAATGCCTTGCCGTAGGCGTGGCCCGACACCAGTCCGGCACTGGACAGGTCTCTCCACATAAGCGGCAGATCTTCCTTCTTCACGCCGAACATGTCGATGCGCTGGCCACCGGTGACCTTGACCTCCGGAACCTCGTACTTGTCGCAGACGTCGGCGATGGCGCGCAGTTCGTCCGGTTTGCACAGCCCGCCGAACAGGCGCGGTACCACCGAATAGGTACCGTCCTTCTGGATGTTGCCGTGCGCACGCTCGTTGATGAAGCGCGATTGCGCGTCGTCACTATACTCACCGGGCCAGTAGGCGAGCAGGTAGTAGTTGAGGGCCGGCCGGCAGACGGCGCAGCCGTCCGGGTTCTTCCACTCCAGGAAGTCGCGCACCGCCGGTATGTCCTTCAGCTCATTCTGCTTGATGGCGGCGATCACCTCGTCGTGGCTGTACTCTGTGCATTTGCACAGCGGTTTCCTGTTGAGCGAGGCATCGTAGCCTTCGCCCACCGTACTCATGAGCAGTGCCTCGACCAAGCCGGTACAGGAGCCGCAGGAGCTGGAGGCCTTGGTGTGTGCGCGCACGTCCTCCAGCGTGAACAGGCCCTTTTTACCGATGGCGCTGACGATCTCGCCCTTGCATACACCGTTGCAGCCGCAGATCTCGGCGCTGTCGGGCAGGGACATGACACGCGTCTCGTCACCATGGCCGGCATCGCCAAGGTCGTGCTGGCCGAACAGCAGGGTCTTGCGGAAATCCGCGATGCCGGTACCTTCGCGCATCAGCTGGAAGTACCAGCTGCCGTCGATGGTGTCGCCATAGAGCACAGCGCCCCGGATGCGGTTGTCGCGGATCACCAGCTTCTTGTAGGTTCCGGCGGCGGCATCCTGCATTACCAGCACCTCGTCGCCCTCGCTTTCGTTGAATTCGCCGGCCGAGAACAGATCGATACCGGTGACCTTGAGCTTGGTCGAGGTGACCGATCCACGGTAGTGCGAATAGCCAAGCCCGGCGAGCTGGTTGGCCGCGACCTTGCCTTGTTCAAACAGCGGTGCAACCAGACCGTAGGCGATGCCGCGGTGCTGTGCACATTCGCCGACCGCATAGATGCGCGGGTCGTAGGTCTGCATTACATCGTTCACGACGATGCCGCGTTCACAGTACAGACCGGCGCCCTTGGCCAGGGCGATGTTCGGCACGATGCCGACACCCATCACCACCAGGTCGGCGTCGATGGCGGTGCCGTCCTTGAAGCGCACGCCGCTGACACGTCCATTGCCGATGATTTCACTGGTCTGCGCCTCCATCAGGAAGGTCATGCCGCGCTGCTCCAGGGAGCGCTTGAGCAGGCCTGCCGCCGGCTTGTCGAGCTGTCGTTCCATCAGCGCATCGAGCAGATGCACGACCGTTACGTCCATACCCTGTTTCATCAGGCCGTTGGCCGCTTCCAGGCCCAGCAGGCCGCCGCCGATTACCACGGCCTTGCCCGCGCCGCGTGCCGCCGCCAGCATGGTGTCGACATCGTGTATATCGCGGAATGCAATCACTCCGTCCTTGTCATGGCCCGGCACCGGGATGATGAACGGGTTGGAACCGGTGGCCAGCAGCAGGCGATCATAGTGTGCCGTGGTGCCGTCGTCGGCCACGACCCGGCGCTGACGCCGGTCGATGGTGGTGATGGTCTTGCCCTTGTACAGCTCGATGTCGTTGTCGATGTACCACTGCTCGTCGTTGAGCATGATGTCATCGATGGTCTTCTCGCCGGCCAGCACCGGCGAGAGCATGATGCGGTTGTAGTTGCCGTAGGGCTCCGCACCGAAAACCGTGATGTCGTAGTGTTCCGGGGCGAGTTTCAGCAGTTCCTCCAGCGTGCGGACGCCGGCCATGCCGTTGCCGACCAGGACGAGTCTTTCCTTCATTGCGGGTACCTGTATTCGATGCAGTTCATCACAACACCGAAGAAGCAAGGTCCGTACCAGACCGCCCGATTGCCCGGCATGATGACTAAGCGCTTGAAACGGAACTGTTATCCTGGCCCTGCCCGGGCAGGGCCGCGGGTTGGGACCGCACCGACATTGCACCATGATGGGGCGTGATCCCGCGCCTCGCACCTTCAGATACCATCGGCGTCACCGACCGTGCCGGCACCGGCTTGATGCGCGGTGCCCATTCCTTGCGCCATACTGGCGCGCCGGCCCGCCTCCCGGCGCGGGGTGCGTTGCCGTTACACCTGCAAGTCGTTGTTTAAAAAGTGCTAATCCGGCATGTATCGTCTGGCATGAAACTTGACTGTCCGTAGGAAGGTTTGGCTTTGCGGGGCGGTACATGCGATTGGCACTGGTATCGGATCAACCCGGTCAGAACGGCGAGATCATCAAGGCGGCTGCCCTGGCCGGCTGGGAACTGGCGTGTGAGTCGGATTACGTACAGCTGCCCGGTCGGCTCGCGAGACTGCGTGCCGATGCGGCGGTGCTGCTGGCGCCACGCATCGACGAGCACGTCCTGCAGGTCCTGCATACCTTCAACGGCACGCACCCCCTCCCGGTGGTGCTGTCTACCGGGGATTCGATGCAGCAGTCGATCCGTGCCGCGGTCGCGGCGGGTGTCTCCGTCTATGTGGTCGACTGTGGCAACGTCGACCGCATCGGCACACTGCTCGAGATCGCCGTCGTGCGCTTTGCCGAGTACCGGCAGCTGAAGAGGGAACTGCAGCGTGCGAAGACCGCGCTGGCCGAGCGCAACACGGTGGAAAAGGCCAAGGGCATCATCATGCGCCAGCGCCACATCAGTGAAGACGCGGCGTACCGGCTGCTGCGCAAGCTCGCGATGGACCGCAACCGCCGTATCGGGGAAGTGGCCGGCGAGATCATTGCCGTGGCGGACGTGCTGATTTGAAGTATGCGCACCGTACCGGTGCGCACGGCTGCCTGCCTGCACGATCCTGCGCCGTCCCGTGCGTAGTCCTCGTGCCGGAGTACGCAGATTCAGGCAATTAAATACCGGTACACGAGCTGGCACAGTTTCTGCTTAGGGTAATCTGACAGTACGTGCCGGTGGCCAGTGCAGGTCACCGGTGAAGATCCGGCAAGGTTGCCGGGAACCGGACAAAGGCGTTCACCGTGCGGATGGTACATCCGTGGTGAGCGCTTTTTTTTTGAAATTATGAACCAGGCGGAAGACATCACAGCGGCGGTCAGTCCGTACGCAGCGCACCGGCAACATGCGCCGGTCGTGATCGTGGGGGCAGGCCCGGTCGGTCAGCGTCTCGCGGCGGAACTGCGCGCTCATGACGGCAGCCGCGAGATCGTGCTGTTCGGCGATGAGCCGTGGGCGCCCTATGACCGGGTGCAGCTCTCGACCTGGCTGGCCGGCGCCCTCGCCACGCCCGCCGTGACCGGTACCGGTGTCGACGGCCACCTGCACCAGTATCTCGGCACCCGCATCACGTCCATCGATCGGGACAGCCGGTTGCTGACGGATTCGTACGGCGCCGTCTGCCCCTACGACAGGCTGGTGCTGGCGACCGGATCGCGCGCCTTCATCCCCCCGATACCGGGCGTCGACCTCACCGGGGTTTTCACCTTTCGCAACCTCTCGGATGCCGAACGCCTGATGGCGCGTACGGTACGCAGCCGCCACCTGGTGGTTATCGGCGGCGGGCTGCTCGGGCTGGAAACCGCGCGGGCGCTGCGCCGGTTCAATACACGCGTGACCATCATCGAACAATCGGCGCGCCTGATGTTCAACCAGCTCGACGGCGATTGTGCGGCGCAGTTGCAGCGACATGTCGAGGAGGCAGGCATCACGGTTCAGACCGGGGTACGCGTCGAGCGCATGCTCGGCGCAACCCGCCTGCAGTGTGTCCAGTTGTCGGACGGCCGCGCGATGGAGTGCGACACGGTGGTGATTGCCGCCGGGATCACGCCGAATGTGGAGCTTGCGCGTGAATGCGGCCTGAATACGCACCGCGGGGTGCTGGTGGACGACCGCATGCAGACGAACGACGAGCATATCTACGCCGTGGGAGAATGTGCCGAACACCGCCAGATCGTGTACGGCCTGGTGGCGCCCGGCTTCGAACAGGCCGCGGTCGCCGCACATGTCATGAGCGGGCGCGATGCAAGATACCGCGGCTCGATTTCAGTCACCCACCTCAAGGTGCTGGGGCTGCCGGTCATGAGCGCGGGCGCGGTCGAAACCGAGTGGTCCCGGCGTGAGCTGGTTTACCGGAACCGGCGTACGGGCGTGCAGCGCAAGGTGTTTCTGAACGGCAACCGGCTGGATGCCGCGATATCCGTCGGCGAGTGGGACGAGTTCAGCCGCGTTCAGGAGGGCGTTCGTACCCGGCGCCGCGTACTGCCATGGCGCGCCTTGCGCTTCCGGCTCACCGGTACCCTCTGGTCGGACGAGCACGGAGGTGGCGTGGGCGGCTGGCCGGCCACCGCGACGGTTTGCAACTGCAAGGGCATAACACGGGGCGCGCTGTCCGGCGCGATCGACAAGGGCTGTGCAAGCGTGACGTGCCTTGCAGAGCAAACCGGCGCCTCCACGGTATGCGGTTCATGCGGGCCGTTGCTGGTCCAGCTGCTCGGTTCCGCTGTCATAGAACCGGCGCGCGCCGCGCGGGTGCTTTTCATCACGGCCGCGATCGCGGTGCCGGGCACCCTGCTGTTTTTTCTGCCGGCCAACATACCCTACAGCGACAGCGTCCAGCATGGCTCTCAATACGACTGCTTGTGGCGCGACGGGCTGTTCAAGCAGATCAGCGGGTTTTCACTGCTGGCGCTGGCGCTGCTGCTTGCCGCACTGTCGCTACGCAAGCGTGTGGCGCGCATCCGCTGGGGCGGTTTCGACGGCTGGCGCACGCTGCACGTCGTGTCGGGTGTGCTGACCATCGCGGTCTTGACCGTGCATACCGGTCTGCGCATGGGGTCGCAGCTGAACTTCTGGCTGATGCTGGTATTCGCAGGACTGCTGCTGGCAGGCGCCGGCGCCAGCGCCAGCATGGGCCTGCAGCACGCGCTCCCGCTGTCGCTCGCACGCCGCAGCCGCACGATCTCGGTGTGGACGCATGTGCTGCTGCTGTGGCCGCTGCCGGCCCTGCTCGGTTTCCACATCCTGAAAACCTACTGGTACTAGGGCCTGTTCACACTACACGGATCGCCACGTTGCTGCAGCCAAAACGGGCCAGACAAGGCGTGAGGAGTGAAGTTGAGTTGTGTTAATGAACGACAAGCAACGCAGACCGACCCGTTTCGGGGCGCAACCCGAAGGGACGGGGCCCCTATCGCACCGGCCGGCGTTGGTGCGCGCTGGTGTACGTCGAGTACACACCGCACGCAACGCCTTGTCAGGTGCGGAATGGACCTCCGTCGCGACGCTTTGCGTAGTGTGAACAGGCCCTAGGGATGGCGGGTGCGATATGGCGGAGAGGATTATGGCTGATCTGGTTGCTGGCAACGGCGGGACTGGTTTTATGGCTGGCGCATACCATGCTGACTGAATCCGCCGACAAGACCGTGTTCATGCCCGGGCCGCTGACTTCCGGCCATCATCAGCTGCAGCTCGACTGTACGGCTTGTCATACCGAACCCCTCGGTGGCGGCGAGGTATTGCAGCAGGCCTGTGTCGATTGCCACGGCGACGAACGCAGGAAGCCGTTCGATTCGCACCCCGTTACCAAGTTCCAGGATCCGCGCAATGCAGACCGCCTCGGGGAAATCGATGCGCTGCACTGCGTGACCTGCCACACCGAGCACCGTCCCGAGATCACCGCCAGGGACGGTGTAACGCAGCCGCCCGATCTGTGCTTCCACTGTCACGTCGACATCGCCGAGGACAGGCCCAGCCACCGCGATTTCCCGTTCGACGGCTGCAAGGCCAGCGGCTGTCACAACTTCCATGACAACCGCGCCCTGTATACGAATTTCCTGATCAAGCACCTCGACGAGCCGGAGACAGTGGCCACGGCAGTCATGCCGAAGGTCGAGTACGTCGAGCTGCTCGATCAGTTGCCCGGGTATCCGCTGATGCGCTATCCCGTCAAACCGCTGGGCCGTGACGAAGCCGATGTGCCGCCGGACATCGCGCAAGATGTCACGGGCAAGGCGCTCGACGACTGGGCGGCGACCGCGCACGCCCGTTCCGGTGTGAACTGTACGGCCTGCCACGAAACGGCGCCGGATGCGCAAGGTGTGACACGCTGGACGGATACGCCGGGCATGGCAGCATGCGAGGGATGTCATGCCCTGGAGGTGAAGCGCTTCGGCAAGGGGAAGCACGGTATGCGTCTGGCGGCGGGCCTGCCGCCGATGCAGGTCGTCGAGGCGCTGCTACCCATGCGCGAGGACGCCGCGCACGCCACGTTGACCTGTAACAGCTGTCATCCCGCGCATCGTTACGAGGCCCGGCAGGCGGCGGCCGATGCCTGCCTGAAGTGTCACAACGACGCGCACACGCTTGCCTACCGCGACTCGCCGCATCATCGGTTGTGGCAGAAAGAGCGGCGCGGCGATCTGCCGGAGGGCGGCGGGGTGTCTTGCGCCACCTGCCACATGCCGCGCGTCGAGGAGGACGTCAATGACTGGCTGACTCGCGTGATGGTGGATCACAACCAGAGCGCCAACCTGTCGCCGAATTCGAAGATGATTCGCACGTCCTGCCTGCGCTGTCACGGGCTGGGTTTTTCCATCGATGCGCTGGCGGACAGGCAATTGATCGACAGCAACTTCAGTGGCAGGCCTTCCGTCCATGTCAAGACCATGGAACTGGCCGCCGCGGAGGCGGAGCACCGCGCCAGCGAGGCGGGTGACGACGATGACACCAGTATGTTCGGGTTCTGATTTCTGACGACCGTTCAGTAAACGAGGAGGTAATGATGAGTATCAAGATGAAATACGGCGCGGCGCTCGCCGTCGGCCTGGCCATGGGTGTGGCAAACGCCGCCGAACCCGGTTCGGAAACGGTATCCGTGAAGGCGATGGCCGACGCCCTGCACATGGTGATGGATTCCGATCGTACGATCTATACCAAAACCATCGTCAACCGGCTGGTCAAGAAAGAGAAGGTGATCAAGGCATCCGAGCATTACGAGGACGACAAGGCGTTGGCCCTGCCTGCCCAGATGTTCCGCTTCGGTTCAGAGCTGGTCGCGGAGCGTGCATCGAAGAACCCGGAGGTGAACTTCAGCTATTCGCTGCAGTCGCTGTGGCCGGTCAACAAGCAGAATGCGCCGAAGACGGATGCTGAAAAGACCGGACTGAAGTACGTCGTCGACAACGTCGGAAAGAACTACTACACCACCGAGACGCTCGGCGGAAAGAAGTATTTCACCGCCATCTACCCGGACATCGGCGTCGCGCCGGTTTGCGTGGCCTGCCACAACGCCCATCCCGATTCCCCCAGGAAGGATTTCAAGCTCGGCGACGTGATGGGTGGCGTGGTGGTACGGATACCGGTCGAGGGCTAGGTCCGGCAGGGGATCAAGACGCCGGTCCGCTGGTTCATTCCCGTTACGAATTACACAGGAGAATATCATGCTGACATCGGAACAAATCACACTGGTAAAAGACAGCTGGAAGCAGGTCGTGCCGATCGCGGCCACCGCGGCCGAGCTATTCTACGGCAAGCTCTTCGAGCTGGACCCGACGCTGCGACCGCTGTTCAAGGGCGATATGGTGGAGCAGGGCAAAAAGCTCACGCAAATGATCGGAATCGCGGTTGACAACCTCGACCGGCTGGAAGACATCGTGCCCGCTGTCCAGGACCTGGGCGTGCAGCATCTCGACTACGGCGTGAAGAACGCGCATTACGATACCGTGGGTGCCGCCCTGCTGTGGACGCTGGGGCAGGGACTGGGCGAGGGATTCACGGACGATGTCGAGGCAGCCTGGACGGACGTGTACACCCTGCTCGCCACCACCATGAAGGATGCGGCGACGGCCGCGGCCTAGTCGTAACGGCATTCGCCAGAATGCGCGCACCAGGGCGGTGCGTGCATTCTGGCGGGCGCACCATCGGAAATCAGTCGTGCCGGCCAATGCGACTGCGCAGCCGTCACGCGGCGGGGCCCACGGCCGGCCGGCACGGATTCTCATCCACTCACTTACCTGTATAACAAGGGCTTGCATCTGGTGTTGCGGTTGCCGGCGGGCCCGGGCCATACGCTGAGATGGCAATGGCACGCTCCTTGCTCCAGCGCTAGTGACCGACAACCGGCGTTCATATCTGGACACGCCACTGCACCAGGAGCTCACATGTCCGACACAAAACTAAATCTCTTTTCGTTCGCCGGGAAATACCGGGTCCTGCACATGACCTGGTTCGCCTTTTTCCTGACCTTCTACGTGTGGTTCAACCACGCACCACTGATGGCCACGATACGCGAAACGTTCAGCCTGAGTGACCAGCAGGTCAAGATGCTGCTGATCCTGAACGTGGCGTTGACCATCCCCGCACGCATCATCATCGGCATGCTGGTCGATGCGTTCGGTCCACGCCGCATCTATTCGATGCTGCTGTTCATATCGAGCTTCCTGTGTTTTGGGTTTGCCTTCGCGGACAGCTTCGAGCAACTGGCGATCATGCGTTTCCTGCTCGGCTTCGTCGGGGCCGGCTTCGTGATCGGCATCCGCATGATCAGCGAATGGTTCCCCGCCCGGCAGGTAGGAGTCGCCGAGGGCATCTACGGCGGCTGGGGCAATTTCGGCTCGGCTGCGGCCGCGCTGTCGTTGCCGACGATCGCACTGTGGCTGGGCGGCGATGATGGCTGGCGTTATGCCATCGGCCTTACCGGCGTGCTCACGTTGGTCTATTCCGTCATCTATTTCTTCTCGGTGAGCGATACCCCCAAGGGTTCGACCTATTTCAAGCCGAAGAAGAACGGCGCCATGGAGGTGACCAGCAAGGGCGATTTCTTCCTCTATCTGGTCATGAACATCCCGCTGTACGCCGCGCTGGCCGTGCTGGCATGGAAACTCGGGCCGGCCAACCTCAAGCTGCTCAGTGCGGCCACGACCGACCTGATCTACACGGTGCTGACCGGAATTTACCTGTTCCAGAGCGTGCGCGTCTTCCAGATCAACCGGCACGTCTTCAGCGGTGAGGTGCCCGAATTCGAGCGCTATAAATTCAAGCAGGTCGCCCTGCTGGACCTCGCCTATCTGGTGACGTTCGGTTCGGAACTGGCCGTCGTATCCATGCTGCCGCTGTTTTTCAAGGATACCTTCGAGCTGTCACTGGTACAGGCCGGCCTGCTAGCATCCGGTTACGCCTTCATGAACCTGGTGGCACGACCCGGCGGCGGGTTGATCAGCGACCGCTTCGGACGCAAGAAGACCCTGCTCGTGCTGCTGGCCGGTCTTGCCGGGGGCTACGCACTGATGGGCATGATCGACTCCAGCTGGCCGCTCATGATCGCCGTTGCCGTCACCATGGCCTGCTCCTTCTTCGTGCAGTCCGGCGAGGGCGCCGTATTCGCCATGGTACCGCTGGTCAAGCGCCGGCTCACCGGGCAGGTGGCGGGCATGGCCGGCGCCTACGGCAACGTCGGCGCCGTGAGCTTCCTGACCGTGCTGTCGTTCGTGTCTCCGCAGGTATTCTTCATGGTGATCGGCGTCGCCGCCGCGGTGACCCTCATTGCCGTGGCAATCTTCCTGGAGGAACCTGCGGGGCACATGGCGGAGGTGCTCCCGGACGGCACGGTGCAGATGATCGAGGTCGCCTAGGCCGATCGGAACCGGAGGCAGGAACGGAGGCTGTGCACGGGTCGACGACGGGGTGCCCGTAATATGTGAAGCGTGATTCGTACACAAGGTCCGGACGCTGTATCCTGCAGGGGATACAGCGTCGGCCACCGGTTCGAACGGGATCAGCAACCGGTCGCTTTTGTCAACGGTCACGTCTCACGGTTGAATGAATGTCTTCCGTCCTGAAAATCAGCTGCGGTCAGTACAGTAAGGCCGGCATCAAGGACAGCAACGATGACAGTTGCGGTATCAGAATACCCGACACCGCCCTGCTCAGGACACGGGGCGTCGCCGCAGTCATCGCCGATGGCGTGAGCAGCAGCGAGGCCGGCAAACTGGCCTCCGAAGCCTGCGTGACCGGCTTTCTCGCCGACTATTTCACCACACCGGAATCATGGAGCACCGAAAACGCCGGCGCCAGGGTGCTTGCTGCGCTCAACCGCTGGCTGCACGGGCAGGGCCACCGCGAATACGAATCCACGCAGGCCATGGTAACGACGCTGAGTGTGCTGGTCATCAAGTCGGCCACCGCGCACCTGTTCCATGTGGGGGACACCCGCATTTACCGCATGCGCCGGGGCAGGCTGGAGTGCCTGACGCGCGATCACCGCGTGGTGATCGGCACCGACAAGCACGTGCTGAGCCGTGCCATGGGCATCGAGCTGCACATGGAAATCGATTATCGTGCACTGCCGGTCGAACAGGGCGACATCTACCTGCTGACCACGGACGGCGTGCACGATTACCTGGACGACACGGCGCTGGCATCCTTTATCTACGGGTGCGACATCGACCCGGACACCACCGCCCGGCACATCGCGGAGCAGGCGCTGGCCCTCGGCAGTCATGACAATGTCACCTGCCAGTTGCTGCGTGTCGACTTCCTGCCGGATCTCGACGAGCACGAGTTCTACCAGAAATTCTCGGCGCTGCCGTTTCCGCCCGCGCTGGAACCGGGCATGGTGCTGGACGGCTACAAGGTCGTGCGCGAGCTGCATGCCAGCAAGCGCACTCAGGTCTATCTGGCCATCGACGTGCAGACCGATCACAAGGTCATCCTCAAGACACCATCGATAAACTACTGCGACGACGCCGAATACATCGACGGTTTCCTGCACGAGGAATGGGCCGGCCGCCGCCTGCGCAACCAGCACGTGCTCAGGGTATTCGAGCCGCACGGCCGGCGCCAGTGCCTGTACTACGTCACGGAATACGTCGACGGCTGGACGCTGCGTCAGTGGATGAGCGACAATCCGAAACCGGCCCTGGAGGACGTGCGCGAGATCCTGCGCCAGATCGCCTCCGGGCTGCGGGCTTTCCACCGCCTGGAGATGGTGCACCAGGACCTCAAGCCCGAGAACGTCATGATCGACCGCCATGGTACGGTCAAGATCATCGACTTCGGCTCCACGCGCATCGCCGGCATCGAGGAAATCACCACCCCGCTGGCGCGCAACAACCTGCTCGGCACGCGCAACTACACCGCGCCGGAGTACCTGCAGGGTCTGCAGGGCGACAACATATCCGATATCTATTCGATGGGCGTGATCGCCTACGAACTGCTGACCGGGGAACTTCCCTACGGCGGGCAGGAACTCACGCTGCGCAGGCTGGGTCGGGCGCGCTACCGGCCGGCGGTACTGAGCAACCCCGACATCCCGTACTGGATCGACCGGGTGCTGCAGAAGGCCGTCTCGATCGAGCGTGGACGGCGTTATGCGGTACTGTCGGAATTCATGCATGACCTGTCGCATCCGAACCCGGAATTCATCAGACGTGGAACGGAACCGCTGATCGAGCGCAACCCGCTGCTGGTATGGAAGGGCGTCGCGCTGTTGCTGTTCCTGCTGAACGTCTTGTGCCTGGTGCTGTTGTCACGTTCATGACCGGTCGGCGTGCGCCCGTCAGCGGTGTGATCCTCGCCGGCGGGCGCGGCCTGCGCATGGGCGGTCGGGACAAGGGGCTGATCAGGTACAACGGTGCGTATCTGGTTGAATCCGTCATCGCACGGCTTGCCCCGCAGGTCGATGAGCTCATCATCATCGCCAACCGCAACATCGTCGCGTACGGCCGCTTCGGCTATCCCGTGTATCCCGATGCCGTGGCCGGTTACCTGGGACCACTGGCCGGCATGTTGACGGGGCTGGAACAGGCGCGCCAAGAATGCGTGGTCTTCGCGCCCTGCGACACGACGGCCCTGCCGGATCGCTACGTCACCCGGCTGCTGGGTGCCGTGTCGTGCAGTGATTGTACGGCCGCCTACGCACACGACGGCAGCCGCGCGCACCCGGTCCATGCTTTGCTGCGACGGAAATGTCGCGACGGACTGTCCCGCTACCTGTCCGGTGGCGGACGCAAGGTGGAAGACTGGCTGCAACAGAACGCGGCACAGACGGTTGTCTTCCCCGAATTGCGCGACGGCATCGCCAACATCAACACCCCGGACGACCTCGACGGCCTGCCGCCATAATCCGTCGCCAGGCGGTGCACCATCACCGGTCGGCCATACGGATTGCCCGTACACCGTCCGGTATGCAGTCCGGGTGCCGGCTGTCCACCCTCTGCCGGATAAACGGGTTCTGAGAAGCGCTATGCGTGCAGGCCGGGGCAGCCAGGACGGCCCGCCGATTTGGATGCGCGGTGAACGATCATCCACGGTAGCACGCACACGAGCAGGCTGCATACGATCAGCGCGCCCGCCGGCAGGTCGAGCAGCAGCGACAGCAGCAGGCCAAGTCCGTAGCCGGCGGCGCCCAGCAGGTAGCCGAGCCACAGGCCGTCGTGGCCGCCACGCCGGCGCGCGGCGATCGCCGGCAGGATCAGACTGGCGAATACCAGGTAGACACCCACCAGCTGCACCGATATGGTGACGGTCACCGCGAACAGTGGATAGAACACCAGCGGATGATTGCGCATGGGCAGTGCGAACCAGGCGACGAGGATCGCCCCGTAGACGAGGGCGGGGACGAGCAACGCCGTGTAGTCCGCCCACAGGATCTGCCCGACCAGCAGGTCGCGCAGGTGTTCACCCCCCTCGGGGTTGTGCGCCAGCAGCAGGATACCGAGGCAGGCGGCGACCACGAACAGCACGCCGATGAGCGCCTCCTGGATGTCCGGCCAGAGCTTTTCCACGCCCCACAGCAGCAGCGCACCGCACAGTGCCGCGAGGAAGGCGGCCAGTTGCGCGGCCATGCCGTGCTCGTCCCAGCCCAGGTTGGCGGCGAGTATGACGCCGATGCCGGCCACCTGGGCGATGGCCAGGTCGATGAAGATGATGCCGCGGGCGAGCACCTGCCGGCCCAGCGGTACATGGGTGGACAGCACCAGCAAGCCCGCCACGAAGGCGGGGCCGATGATGCTGAAGTCGAGGTCAGCGGGATTCATGGAGGGCATCCAGCATGCGCTTGAGGGTGTCGTCGTACAGCCCGAACAGGTCTCCGGCGCCCCCGGTACCGCCCACCGTGAACGGCAATTTGACCGCCGGGATACCGGCCTCGCGCGCGAGCCATTCGGCGGCGCGGCTGTCCTGGTAGGCCGCATAGATCACCATTTTCGCCGGCCTGGCGGCCAGCTGTTGTTTGAGTTCCGACAGATGCCCGGCGGACGGCGGCACGCCCGGTTTCGGTTCCAGTTGCCCGGCCTCCTCGATGTCGAGCCAGTCGAACAGGTAGACCCAGCTCTTGTGGTGTACCACGATACGCACGCCATGCAGCGGTTTGGCCTCGTCTGTCCAGCGTGCCATCGCGTCCTGCCAGCGTCGGGCAAAGTCGGCGCCGCGTGTGTCGTAATCCGCCGCGTGCGCCGGATCGATCTGCTTGAGCCGTGCGGTCAGCGCGGCGGCGATGGTGGCGATGCGGCGCGGGTCCATCTGTACGTGGGGATTACCTTCCGGGTGCACGTCGCCCATGGCGCGATCCGACACCTCGGGCACTTCCAGCCGGTCGACCTGCATTGCCGCCTCGAACAGGCCGGGCCGGCCATTCTGTACGGCAGCATTCCCCGATTGGCGCTGCAGCATCGGCAGCCAGCCGATCTCCAGCTCGGCCCCGGTACACACGGCCAGGTCGGCACGGCGCAGCCTGGCGATGAGCGAGGGACGCGCCTGGATGTGGTGGGGATCCTGGTGCGCGGTGGTGGCGGTGGTGATGTCGGCGTGGTCGCCGGCCAGCTCCCGGGTCAGCGCCGCCCACTCCGGTTCACAGGCGAATACGTTCAGGCCGGCGGCCTGTACCGGGGCGATGACGGCGGTCAGCAGTAGTACAGCAAAGATTGCTTGAATCTGTTTCATGGCAAGGTCCTCCTAGAACTGGTGGGCGCCATGGGCACCCAGGCTCATCTGGTATTGCAGGAACCACTGGTTGTCGGTGGCATTGCCTGAGTGGTCATGGTTGTACTGCAGGCGCACGCGGCTGAACTCGCTGTTGGAATAGTCCACCATGAGGCTGCTGCGTGAAGGTGTGTGTCCCTGTGTGTCGAGCGCCGTGCCGGCGAAGGCCGCGCCCGGGTCGTCCGCCTGCAACCGGTCCTGGCGCAGGCCGACGCGCCAGCCGTGCACGAACTGGTAGACCCCCTGCACATACCAGCCATCGGCCTTGCGGCTCAACGGCAGGGCACTGCCGCCGGCGGGCGTGAAGTCACCGCTGTCGGACTGGTGCAGGTATTCCGCCTGCAGTTTGAAGTTGTGGTTGTAGCTGTTGCCCTCGGGCGCCCACTTCCAGACGAAGTCGGCGACGGTGAGCTTGTTCTTGCCGCTGAACAGGTCGTCGCCGGCGGCACTGGCAGTCGTGCGGGCATCGGAGCTGGCGTCCAGGTACGACAGGCCGGCGCGCCAGCTGCTGCCCTCGCCCACATCGTCGCCGACGTGCACGAAGGCCGACCAGGTGCCGCGGCCGTTGTTGGCACTGCCGCCGGCGGGGAAGGCATCGCCGCGCAGCCACTCGGCACCGAACTCGGAGTAGAGATCGGTCGGTGCCACCCAGCGCAGTTGTACGCCATCGTCGCCCAGCTGGTTGTTCAGGAAGGCCCGATAGGGCAGTGGACTGTCCACGAAATCCCAGGTGTGGGCGTGCTGCTCGTTGAGGTAGCCGATGCCGGAGAAGAAGCGACCGGCGCGCACCGAGAGCCCGTGGCCGAGGCTGGTCGTCTGTACGAAGGCGTTTTCCACGCTGGCGGTATCATCGCCGGCGATGGCGTAGGTGAGCATGCCGTACCAGTCGGGATCGATATTGGCGCTCACCGACAGTTCCGATTCCCCCAGCGAAAAGCCTCGATCACCGGGGCCGGCCTCGTCCGCGAGCGGAAAGCCGGGCAGGGCATAAGCGGCCGGGTCGTGCTGGAAATTGCCGTAGGTGCCGCTGAGGATCAGGGCGATGTCCGGGTTGAAGGCGTTGCTGCCGGCGGCAGTGGCCAGGGTCGGGACGGCGCAGGCCGCCGCCACCAGTAAAGGTCTGTATTTCATGTCATGTCTCCAGGATCTGTATACGGGCGCATGCCGGCGCACGCGGCGCAGGCGTCTCCCGAACGGGGTTCAGGAATACGAACTAGATCAGGCTGGAGTCGTGAGGGGGGCCGCGTTGACTGAGGGCGAGACGGAACGGTTGTTCCAGGGTCGGTGCAATGTGGCCGGGGGCAATAACCAGGCGGAACGGGAAATGGTACGCAGACAATGTGACGACGCTGGCCGTGGCGCCGTCGCCGAGGTGGCCGGTGAACACACAGATCACGCACCCCTCGTCCGGGTGCTCGAGATGCGCCGTCAGTTCGTGGTTCAGCTGGAACCAGCCGAGCAACAGCAGGGAGGCTGCCAGCAGCAGGTGGATGCGGCAGCGCGGTGTCCTCGAGCGGAACTTCATGCAGGATATGGTAGATCTACATCATGCAGGCAACAAGTCCGGTGGAGAACGCGGGTATGCCCGAGCCGTGCCATGGGTTTTCTCCCGATTCGCCGGTTCGCCCGCGCACCCTGCCGGGTGTGCCCCGGCGCCGGAGACTCGAGGATGCACGCCGCGCTGCATGCTCCCCGCTGCGCGTTCGCTAGGCGATCAGTTTCATGCTGGTGGCGAGCAGTTTTTCCAGCTCGATGGCAGGCATGGGCCGCGCGACGTAATAACCCTGTATGATATCGCACTGCATCTTGCGCAACAGCTCGATGTGGGAGACTTCTTCGATTCCTTCGGCGATCACCTCCAGATCCAGACTGTGTGCCATCGCGATAATGGCCGAGACGATGGCCTTGCCACGCGCATCCTTGTCGAGGTTCTCGATGAAGCTGCGGTCGATCTTGAGCTTGTCGATGGGCAGGCGCATGAGGTAGTTCAGCGATGAATATCCGGTGCCGAAATCGTCCAGCGAGGTCTGCAGTCCCATGTCCTGCAGCTGCCCGAGCGTATCGATGGCGAGTTCGGGATCGTTGAGAATGCTGGTTTCCGTGAGTTCCAGTTCGAGCAAACGGGGATCATAGCCGGTTTCTTTCAGAGTTCTGGATATCAGGGTGGTGAGTTCACGGCCGTTCAGGTGTATCGCTGAAATGTTGATCGCGATGGTGATCGGGTTGTTGTACATTTCCAGCCATGCCTGCGCCTGACGGCAGGCCTCGTGTATCAGCCACTCGCTGATCGGTATGATCAGTCCGTACTCTTCCGCAATCGGTATGAATACATCCGGCGGTATCATGCCGGACTCCCCGTCGCGCCAGCGAATCAGCGATTCGGCACCCGTGAACATGCCGGTCGTCAGACTGACCTGCGGCTGATAGTGAATTTCCAGTTCGTTGTTCTCCACTGCATGCCGTAGCCGGCTCTCGATCTTGAGCTTGAGCAACGCCCGTTCGTTCATCTTTTTAGAGTAGAACTGGTAATTGTTACGCCCGGATTTTTTCGCATGATACATGGCGATGTCGGCGTTCTTTATCAGGTCATCTGCACTCTGGCCGTCATCTGGGAACAGCGCGATGCCGATACTGGTGCTGATGTGAAGTTCCTGCTTGTTGATGTTGAAGGGTATCTTCAGGGAGTCGAGTATCCGCTTGGCGACCTTTTGTGCCTGTGATGATCCGGTGGTCCTGGGCAGCATGATGATGAATTCGTCTCCGGCGAGCCGCGCCATTACACTGGAGGATGCATCGTGTGACATGTGCGCAATGATATCGGTCTGGCGCAGGCAGCCCGACAGGCGGTCGGCAAAGGTTTCCAGCAGGCTGTCGCCGGCCTGGTGTCCCAGCGTGTCATTGACGCGTTTGAAATTGTCCAGATCCAGGAACAGGATGGTAAGTTCCTGGTTGTTGCGACGTGCCTCGGCTGTCGCACGTGTCAGGTAATCCTTGAACAGGAGCCGGTTCGGCAGACCGGTAAGGCTGTCGTGGTAAGCGACGTAACGCACCTGCTCATGATAGTGATTCAGGTTCTTCCCCATTTCCCTGAAGGTGTTAGCCAGGTCACCGATCTCGTCGTCGGAATCGACATTGATGGGTACCAGCACCTGGCCGTGTCCCATTTCGCGCGCGGCGATGCTGAGTTGCTGTATCGGCTTGATGAGCAGTGACCTCAGAATGCCGAGCAGGAAGGCTATGGTGACGAGTATTGCCAGGCAGGTAATGATGGTGACCGAACGTCCCAGGCTGACGCTCTTCGCGAAGAACTCGTTGTCATCGTAGACGGCGAACGCGTACAGCCAGTTGTGCAGCTTGATTCCCTGGTAATGGGTAATCTCGCCGTCATGCTCGTAGTCGTACGGGGCGGACTGTTCGGCGGCCTTGCTGATACCGTCGAACAGCTTCGCAGGCAGCTGCATGCCATTTTGCGAGCTTGAAGGATGGAACAGGATTTTCCCTCTGGAGTCGGTGAAGAACACCCGCCCGCTTTCGCCGACCCTCTCGTTCTGCACCAGCTTTCCCAAGATGCCGAGATCGATGGTCAGCATCAGATAACCGTACACCTCGCCGTGACTGTCCTGGTCAGAGGTGGTGTCGCTGATGACCGTCAGCGGTTTGCTGGTCAGCAGGGCCGGCCTGCCGTTGTCGGGATTGTTGAAGAATGCAGTATAGATAACACCAGGCTTGCCACTGGTGCCGCGGAAATACGGGGTTGCTGATTCATCGGTGGACAGGTTCTCGACATTGCCGATAACGGACCGCAATTCCTCCTGCCCGGTGGGCGAAAGAATCCGGATCTCGTAATATTCAGGGTAGGCCAGCTGATAGTTGAACAGCAGGTCCTGCACCTGTCTCCTGAGCGCGGATTTTCTGGCGTCGCCGGGTTTAGCCAGTATGTATTGTGTAACCGGATCGGAGCTGGCAAACAGGCTCGCATTCGCACGTGCCGTCTGCAGCAGCGATTCGGTGTGGAACCGGATCTGTTCCAGCAGCGTGGTCACCTGGTATTGTGTACGATCGCGCGCATCCTCCATGAGCAGGGAATAGGCGGACCAGCCGAGCACCAGGAGCGGCAGAACGATCAACGGGACGAGCAGCAGCAAGATCTTGTTTTGAAGGCGCAAGCTTGATTCCTGTTCGGGCCGTGAAAATTCTGCGTGGCATTACGCGGTAATGCGGCTGGCAGACGAAAAGCTTTAACCCTTATGCAACTGCGTTCAGGTGTTCACCGGGCGGCGAGCAGGTGCGCATACTTAACCAATTGATTTTTCGATCTTTCAGCACTGTCATCCGGTGTTGCGCCGCATGACCGGGTGGAAAGGGCGGATCAGGCGCAGTTTTCGTGCAACCCACACGCCGTATCGAAGCCCCGTGCCGGATTTCGCCAACCGTCGCTTACCCGCGCAACCACTGTCCCGGCGCGCCGCACTCCCGCGGGGCCAGGCGGTGGTCGGAAGACTCAGAACCTGCCCTGTTCGAAATCCCTGAAGGCCTGCTGGACTTCGTTCCGGGTGTTCATGACGAACGGTCCACCGCGCACCACCGGTTCATTGAGCGGCCTGCCGGCCACCAGCAGAAATCGCGTATCCACGTCCGCGGCCCGCAGCGCGACGCTATCGCCGTGCGCGAGGATGCCGAGGTCGTCGCGCTGCAGACGCACGTCATTGCCGTCCGGGTCGCCGGCCAGCACCGGGCCGTTGATCACGTAGACAAAGGCGTTATGGTGCGGTGGCGTGTTTTCCATAAACACGCCACCGGCCGGCAGTACGACATCGAGGTAGAGCGGATCGGTCAGCGGCTGCACGACCGGCCCGCGCGTGCCGCCGGAGGTGGTGCCGGTGATCACGCGTATCAGGGTCCCCCCGTCGCGCGATTCCTCCGGGATGCGGCTGGCCGGATATTCCTGGTAGGCCGGCGGGTCCAGCTTGTGCGCGGCCGGCAGGTTCACCCAGAGCTGGAAACCTTCGAGCAGGCCGTTCTCCTGTTCGGGCATCTCCGAGTGCACGATGCCGCGGCCGGCGGTCATCCACTGGATTCCGCCGGGCTCGATGACGCCCTCGTGGCCGGCGTTGTCGCGGTGGCGCATGCGCCCGTCGAGCAGGTAGGTCACCGTCTCGAAGCCGCGATGCGGATGCGGTGGGAAGCCGGCGAGATAGTCCTCGGGCCGGTCGGAACGAAAGGCATCCAGCAGCAGGAACGGATCGATCATGGGCAGCGCCGGCTGCCCGATCACCCGCGTGAGTTCCACGCCCGCACCGTCGGTGGCGGGCATGCCCTTGATGACACGCGTGACGTGCCGTGCCGTGATGCTTGCGTTTTCAGTGTTTGCTGCCATGTCAGAACTCCTGCGGATTCATCAGGGTTGCGGCGCGGGTCATGGACGGGTGCCGTATCCGGGACGGGCACACGGCCGACTGCGCAAAGTATAGACCGGTGCCGTTGCCGAATAGTCTGTCCCGCCCGGTTCCCGTGACGGCCGGTGCGTCCTGTTCACTGTTGCCATGCAAGCGCGCTCAGGCCTGCTCCGGTATGCCCGAATGGCTCCGGGACCTCGCATCGAGCGACCAGGCTCCGGCGCCGGCGGCGGCCAGCGTCAGCAGGCCGCCGGCCATGGCGAGATTCTTCATGAACAGGATCGACTGCATCGGGTCGGCAAAATCCGCATGAAAGATAAGGGCGCTGACCACACAGAATCCCGCCAGCAGGAAGGCGGCCATGCGGGCCTGCCAGCCGAGCAGCACGGCAAGCCCACCACCGATTTCCAGCAGGATGACCAGCGGCAGCAGTGCGCCCGGTACGCCCATACTGTCCATATAGGCCTGGGTCGCGTCCCAGGCGCCGAGTTTGTTGAAGCCGGCCAGGATGAAGATGGCGGACATCAGCAGGCGACCGGCAAGCCGGGTGGCCGCTGTCGTTGTGAATGTTTTCATACCGAACTCCTCTCGTGGTGTGGGTGGCGACCGTCTCCGCCAGCGTGAGTCCAGCATGATGGTTGCTGAATAATTTATAAATATAGGCAAGTGGAAATAACTGTTCTATATTTAGCAACAATATGGACCGTATGGCCAATATCGAGGCCCTGGTTGCCGTGGTCGAGGCCGGCACCTTCAGTGCCGCGGGCGACCGCCTCGGGGTGGCGAAATCGGTGATAAGCCGGCGCGTCAGCCAGTTGGAGCAGCACCTCGGCAGCCGTCTGCTGAACCGCACCACGCGACGGCTGGTGCTGACGGACGCCGGCCGGCATTTCTACCAGCGTGCGGCGCAGATCCTGGCCGATCTCGACGACGCGGAGCAGGATGTCGCCAGCGAGACGGCTGGCCTGCGCGGCGCACTCAGGCTGGCCGCGCCGCTGAGCTTCGGACTCGCGCACCTGTCCGAAGCGCTGACGGCGTTTCTGGAGCGGCACCCCGCCATCGAGCTCTACCTGGACCTGAACGACCGCAGCATCAACCTGGTCGAGGAAGGCTTCGACCTCGCGGTCCGGATCGGCGACCTGCGGGACTCCACGCTTATCGCGCGCCGGCTCGGGACCTCGCGCACGGTAACCTGTGCCAGCCGCGCCTACCTCGAGCGTCATGGTATTCCACGGCACCCGGACGAGCTGACGCGCCATATCGGTCTGCAATACAGCAACACCAGTTACCGGCGGCAATGGCAATATGAAACGCCGGACGGCCACACCCTGCATGCCCAGCCGCAGATCCGTATGCGCGCCAATAACGGCGAGGCGCTGGCCTGTGCCGCCGCGGCGGGCATCGGCATCACGGCCGGCCCCACCTTCATCCTGGCCCGCTATATGGAGGAAGGGAGGCTGCAGCGGATACTGACGGACTTCGGGCAACCCTCGACCGGTATCCATGTCGTGACACCGCCCGGGCGGCTGGTTCCGCGGCGTGTGCAGGCATTGATCGAGTATCTGGCCGGTCGCCTGGGTGACCGGCCTTGCTGGGAGGCGAATTTATAGGCGCTGTGTTCACCGCATCGAAAGCTCGGGCAGACCGGATCCGATACCGGACCGTGAGTTGACACCTGCTGGCCGGGAGACCGAAAATCAGTCGTACAGCACGGCGTTGCCGAATACAGCGTGGGCGGTGGAACGGTACGGCCGCGCGGGCGTGTATAATAATGTTAACAAGAACAGTATGATATATCCGATTTTGTACGGCGTTTGCGATGCGGTGTCGCGGGTTACGCCGCTCGCCGTCCTGCTGGCGTTGGCGGTACGAACCGCCACGGTCATGGCCTGCGATGTCTACGGTAACGGTTACGGGAGCAAGTGGGACGACCCGAACTGGCCCTCGGGCGCGACGATCACCTGGTCCTTCATGACGCCCGGCGCGGGATTGGGCCCGTCGGCACCGTCGGCATGGAGCGGCACCAACTCCCTCGGTAGCGGCGGTGCCAACGATATCCGCGTCATCATCGACGGGATGTACGGCAGCGGCGCGTTCGATGCCGCCGTGCAGCGTGCCTTCTCGACCTGGGCCGCCGCCGCCAACCTGCAGTTTGTCCAGGTGACGGACCCGGGTGGCGCTTTCGGTACGGTGACCGCTCCGGATATCCGTATCGGCGCATTCAGCTTCGGCGCCGGTGACACCGCAGGTGCGGCCGGGTTCGGGCCGCCCGGCGACGATCTCAACTTCCCGGATGCACTGGCGGGAGATGTCGCGTTCAACGATATGAACAACTTCAATATCGATCCCGGCAATGAGGGAGATCCCCTGCAGACCGCCGGCGGTTTGTATCTCAATGACATCGAAGGCCTGCTGCTGCATGAACTCGGCCATACCCTCGGCATCGGACATACGACCGTCGGTGATGCCGTGATGTGCGGCTATGTGTCCCCGACGTTTAATGGCGGCCACTGCGATTACACGCATGTCAACCGCGTGCTCGAACCGGATGACCTGAATGCGGTGCGTGACATCTACGGGCCGGCACCAACGCCGGACGGCGATATCAATTTCGACTGCCGGGTCGATGCCGTCGACGTGCTGCTGGCGACGCAGGCCGTCAACGGGACGCGCACGCTCAATACGGCAGAAGCGGCGCATGCCGATGTCGCGCCTCTCTCGGGCGGTGTACCACTGCCGAACAGCCAAGTCGATGCGGCCGATGTGCTGATCATTCTGGAGAAGGGCCTCGGCAACATCAGCTACTGAGTGGCTTCAACCGGTTTACCAGTAGCGTTGACGGTCAGCGGCGACACGGCCGGTGCCAGCTTCACTCCCGGCCATCATCTGCAGGTATGCCAGGCTGCGAGCAGCCTGGCTGCCCTGCGCTGGAAACTATCCCCGTGATTCTCCCATGCCCGGCAATCGGGATTGCCTACGGCCGGTGACCTGTTTCTCCGACTGATAAGGCGCGCCGCCCGGCGCAACATTGGCGGACGGCAACACCCCGTAGTGGCTCATTTGTGCGGACGCGCACTCGGCCCGCGATGGCAGCGGCTCGCGCCGCGCCGGGTGCGGCCTGAACCCGCCCCTGGACAATGACGGCGGACAACCTGGTTGACTGGCATGGATTGCTCTTCATATGAACAGGGAAATTTTTTCAACCGTAGCGCTGGCACTGCTGGTGATATATTCGGGGTGCGCGTTTTCCTATCCTACTACCGTATGGCTCGCGGAGCCTCCCGCGTGGCCATGTTCCTACGGAACGACGGTCCGGCAGTTCGGGGAGAGATTCATCGATGCATTCAATAACCTGTATGATTACGACGTCGAACACTGCTTCAATGACTGCGCCAACACGCCTTACCCGCCTCCCTCGACCAACTGCCATAACCGGTTCGCGTTCGATTCGCTCCTGCCGGCAAGCCAGTGTGCGGCGCCGGGGACCTGTTTCAAGGCGTGGAGCTTCGATACGCAAAACCCGCAGAACGGCTGGCAGGCGTTCACCTACTACTTCAGGATGACAGATAAATCCCAATCCTTATCTTGCCCCGACGGCGACACGGTCACGACCGACGATTACGGGGATCTCCTGTGCGACCCGCCAACCGTGCCATGGAACGAAGTCAAGAACCTCGGTATGGCCTGCAGTGCGCGCGCCATGGCCGGCGACCCGGTCAATGTCGCCACGGGCAACAATGTGCACCATGACGTCGACGTGACGTCCACTTGGTCGTGGTCGGGGTTCGAGCGTTTCTACAACAGCCAGGACGACGAAGACGTCGGTCTGGGGGGCGGCTGGAGTTCGACCTATCACAAGCGACTCGAGCGCAGTGCGACCTACTTGTTCGTCAGGGATGATGATGGCAGGGGTGAGCGCTGGGGATACAACACGAATACCCATACCTGGCACGCTGAAAGCGACTCCCGGCTCAGGCTGGCGGAGTCGAGCGGTACCTTCGAGCTCACACGGGAGGACGATACCGTCGAGATCTATAACCCTAACGGGCGGTTGTTGAGCATCGCATCGCCCGATGGTGTGGTGACGACCCTAGACTACGACGAAACCACCAACCCGGAACGGCTGCTGAGCGTGTCCAATTCGCTGGGTGAGTCACTCACATTCACCTATACGGCGGACGGTCACATCGAATCCATGACGGACCAGGCCGGCAATACCTGGACCTATACCTATGACGCGGATCAGAACCTGGGGTACGTCTATTATCCCGATGGCAGCACGGACGGCTATATGAACAATCCCTATCGCCGTTATCACTACAACGAACCGGCGCTGATCGAGAACGCCACGGACCTGCCGCATCACCTCACCGGGCTGTCGGACGGCTTTGCCGGTCAGGAGCGGCGTTATGCGAGCTACGCGTATTATGCCGATGGCAGGGTCCGCTCCAGCTACCATGCTGGCGACGCCGGCCGCATCGACCTCGCCTATGACGATGCGAATAACGCGCGATCCCTGACGAACGGCAGGGCCCTGCAGAGCACCTACGCAATCAATACACAGATCGGCGTCGCGCAGGTAACGGCCGTCAGCGGGCCGGGATGCACCGCCTGTGGTGCGGGCGACAGCGCCTATTACCGCGATCCGGCGAACAATCACCTGCTCTATCGACTTGAGGACGGCGTCTATACGAAATACGCCGACTACGACGCCAACGGCAATTATCGATGCAAAGCGGAGGGCATTACATCAACAGACCCGACCGACCTGACGGACACCAACGTATGCGCCTTCGACCCGGTGATGTCGCCGGAGGCGCGCATCAGCCATTACACGTACGATTCCCGGTTTTTCAGCAAGGTCTCTTCAAAAACGGAACCTTCCGTGCGGCCTGGCTATAACAGGACAACGCTCTACGGCTACGATAATTATGGCAACCGCACGCTGGAGGTTACCTCGGGGTTCGCGCCCGATGGCCAGGGTGGCTGGGTACCGGTTTCGCGCACGGCCACCTGGAAATACGGCGGCCCCGGCCCGACGGATTGCCCGGAAAGCGCGGCGCCGTTTCATCAGTTGTGCGAGATCGACGGCCCCCGGACCGATGTCGATGACATCACCACGCTACGCTACTGGCCGTTCGATCCCAATGCCCAGACCCACGGCCCTGACGATGGCCGGCTGAAGGAGGTCGAGGCCGCTACCGGCGTGCTGGTCCGTAGCAATATCCGCTACACGGCCACTGGCAAGGTGGCCTCCGAAACCCGTCCCAACGGGCTGAACCTGGCCTATACCTACTACCCCGGCAATGACCGTCTACAGACCCTGGCCGAATCCGGTGGCACGTACAGCCGGGTGACCCGGTGGACCTACCTGCCCACGGGCGAGGTGGAGACGATTACTACGGCGGATGGCAGTCCCGCGGCGAGCACCGTCACCTTCGGCTACGACGACGCGCGCCGACTCGTGCGTATGACGGACGGCCTGGGCAATTACATCCGGTACACGCTCGATACCGAGGGCAACAAAATAAAGGAAGAAATCTTCGATGCCAACGACACGCCTTCCAATGAGCTCGACGATGTCCTGACCAGGGCATTGACCCAGGCTTTCGATCCCTACAACCGCCTGGATCTCGTCAAGCGCGGGAGTGACCCCGCCAACCCGCTGGAGATGTACGATCCCGAGCATCAACCGGACGGCACGCTGGATACCGCCACGAATGGCAGGGGCATCACCACCGCTTTCGGCTATGACGCCCTCAAGCGACTGCTCACCGCGACGCAGGACATCGGCGGCACCGATCCCGCCACGGCCGACGCCCTGACGCAGTACGGCTATGACGTCGCAGACCGGCTGACGTCGGTAACCGATCCGGATGACGGTACCACGACTTATGGGTATGATGATCTGGGCAATCTGATGGCTGCCACCAGCCCGGACACCGGCATGACCACCTTTGGTTACGACGATGCCGGCAACATGACATCGAAGACCACAGCCGCGGGCTCACCCGAGGCGGTGACCCTGAATTATGCCTACGATGCCCTGAACCGCCTGATCAATGTCACCACCCCGGACCCGCAGGAGGACATCACCTTTTCGTATGACAGCTGTCCGAACGGCGAGGGCCGGCTTTGCAGTGTCGCCAACGGCCACAGTACCGTCAGCTATACCTACGACAGTTTCGGCAATATCACCGCCCACCAGGGCGTAAGCTATACCTACGACCTCGCCAACCGATTAAAAACAATGACCTATCCGTCGGGTGCGGTCGTGACCTACCACCATGACGCGGCCGGCCGGGTGAGCCAGGTGGATCTTACCGTCAACGGACAGACCCAGTCCCTGGCATCCAGTATCAGCTATTCGCCCTTCGGCGGGATTGAAACACTGAGCTATGGCAATGGCCTCAGTCTGAACCAGCAGTGGGATACGGCCTACCGTATGACAGGCCAGTCCGTTCCCGGCGTCCTGTCGCTGGACTACCCGGTCTACGACGGCAACGGCAACCTGATCGAGCGCGATGACACGACGACAATCCCGGGTGTCGCCAGTACCTTTGGTTATGATGCCCTGGACCGTTTGGACACTGCCGATGGCCCGTTCGGCAGCGGCTGGGGCTATGACTACGATCTGAACGGCAACCGGACGCTGACCGATGAAGGCGCATCCGTCATACTGGCCTACGTGCCTGACAGTAACCGCCTGGACACCGTTGGCAGTGACGATGTGGTCCTGGACGTGGCGGGCAATACCCTCGCCAGGGGCAACTGGACCTACACCTACACACCAAGCTACCGGTTGAAGACGGCCGATGACGGGGCCGGGGTCGTTGCCTCCTTTGCCTATAACGGCCTGGGCCAGCGGGTGGAGAAGAATCCCGCCGGCAGCTACGCCAGACGCTTCTTCCATGGCCAAAACGGCGCATTGCTGGTGGAGACCGATGTCAACGGTTACCCGCTGGTGGAGTACATCTATCTCAACGGCGAACTGCTGGCCGTGTATCATCCGGATGCCGACAACAACGGTGAGACCAACCTGGAGGCAGCCGAGGCCGGCCATCCCGCGGTCCCGCTGGACACCGACGGTGACGGGCTCGTCGATATCGACGAACTGCTGGTTTATGGCACCTCGCCCGCCATTCCGGACACGGATGGCGACGGGGTGGATGATGGAACCGAGGTGGCCTACAACACCGATCCGCTCGATCCGAATGATTTCATACTGCCGGGCGACATCGATGTCGATGGCCAGGTCAACCTGGCGGATTACCTGCTGTTAATGCAATTCCTGACTGGACAGAAGACCCCGTCGGCCGGTGAGCAGAACGCGGCAGACATGAACCGCAACGGGCAGCTCGATGCGGGAGATGCCGTAGTCCTGTTGCGCAAGATGCTGGGCCTGGCCTGGAATAGCCTTTCGGACAGCCCCTTCATGCAGACCGTCCTGGCTGTTTGGGATAACCTTATCCAGGATGCCGAGGCGACCGTCACACAAGGCAAGTTGTATTACGTCCATACTGATCACCTGGGCACGCCGCGGGCGATGACGGACGAGGCGGGTGCATTGGTCTGGCGGGCGACTTACGATCCCTTCGGCAAGGCGACCATGAGCGTGAATACGGTGGAGCTGAATGCGCGGTTTCCGGGTCAGTATTATGACCAGGAGACCGGGCTGCATTACAACTACTTCCGGTATTACGATCCATCTACAGGCAGGTACATCACCAGCGATCCGATTGGGTTGGATGGTGGGTTGAATACGTATGCCTATGTGGCAAACAACCCCATTTACTGGGTTGACCCTTTTGGTCTTGATATTAATGTTTGTCTATATCCAGAAGGGGCTCATGGCCTTGGGCACATAGGGATAGGAATAATAGGCGAATTTGGTACGATGGGTTTCTATCCTAAAAATGGTGGTTTAGTAGGTCCGGGGAAGGTAAGAACTGATTATGGATCTCATCAATGTGCAACCATCGATGCAGAGCCAGAAGAGGATGATTGCGTCAAACGTTGCCGAACTCGGCGTGCTGAAAATCCTGGTCGATATAGAGTGTGGAATCGTCAATGTACTTCATTCGTTAGAGATTGTTTGAAGGAGTGTGGTTTGCCTTCAGGCTCAAACTTTGAGCCCCATCCAGCCACGTGGTTTGGAGATCTTAAGAGACAGCTACAATGAAATGTTTATTTCATTCATCTATTGACTGATTTGCTGGGGCAGCAATGAGACGATGGGAATCAAGATGGACCGGATTGGTTATTTTATCCTTAATTCTGCTGTACTGCGTATATGTGGTGTCTACAGTTAATATTAAAAATCTCTCGGACGAGGGAATTGTTAATATCGTGGCGTATTATGTGGGTTTTGTGATTACTCTTCCTGCATCAATAGTTGCGTCGTTTCTTCCAGAAGACTCGGGTGAACTTGATAGAATTGTTTATGTGATTCTATCTATTGTTAGTGTAATCGTATTTGTAATTTATTTAGGTAAACTGCTAACAGATAGCAAATGCAGGCAGAAACGACAATAGGCCAATTCAATTCCGGGGACAGTATACCTATTTACCTGCGGCTTTCGGTTTTCTGCCTGGCCGCTTCCTGGCCAGAACAGCCCCTGTCAGTGATTCCAGTCTGCTCACAAAATGTTCATCCCCCAGCGGTCTCCCGGTGCGTGAATACCGATCCAGCAGCTCGTCGCAGGTATTACAATCACGCTCCAGATACATGGCCCAGTCAGCAACCCGATCGAGCATCGGTCCGACCTTGACGAGCAGGTCATCAGTAATGTTGAGATAATGATAGGGAGAGGTTATGCGGTTGTGGTGGATCATAAAATTGAGATCTAGTGATCGCCAAATACGATACGAGGCAGCTAGAAAACTTGCAATCCTCGGCGACCGTCGTGCAGTAGCACCTCTGATCGAGGCTCTGGAAAATGGGGACACCTCTATCCGTATGGGCGTTACATGGGTATTAGGCAATACAGGAGACACTAGTGCTGTTGGGCCACTGATTGATGCGCTGAAAGATGAAAATTGGGATGTCAGAGCACGTGCGAGAGAAGCTCTTGAAAAGATCGACCCCAATTGGGCGAAATCAGAATCAGCGAAGAAAGCTGTTCCAGATTTTATCGCTGCCCTAAAAAGTGCAGATTCTTCTGTCCGGCGGGATATGACGACAATACTGCGGACTTTAAAGGATCCCCGATCCATAGAACCGCTAACAGATTCATTGAGAGATGTTGAAGCGTCTGTCCGTAATGGCGCGGAACAGGCCCTATGGACTATTGACCCCAGTTGGAAGAAAGCGGAGGCAGCGATACATGCTATCCCTCATTTTATCGCTGTACTGAAACATCCGGATACAATGGTCCACAAAGGTGCGGTGGATGGCCTGAATAAGATTGATCGTTATTGGGCCAACTCGGAAGCAGCGAGAGAATCTGTCCCAGAATTTATTATCAGCATCCTTAATGCTGAGGATTTAAATAGTCGAATTCATGCGGAAGAAGCATTGGGGATGATTGATCCAAATTGGTCAAAATCTGAAACTGCAAGAAACTCGTTGCAAGATTTTATCGACGCCCTTAAAGATGAAGATTGGATTACTCGAAAGCGATCTGTGAAAGTACTTCTGGCAATTGGAGACGCCAGCGCCATTGGGCCACTGATTGGCGCTCTGAAAGATGAAAATTCGGAAGTCAGGAAGCGTGCGAAAGAAGCGCTCGAAATGATTGATCCAGATTGGGTGAGTTCGGAATCGGCAAGAAATGCCGTTCCTGGGTTTATCACTGCCCTCAAAGATGCAGGTTCGTCTATGCGGCGGGATATGGCAATGGTATTGCGGGCGATAAAGGACCCCCGCGCTATGGATGCGCTGATAGATGCCTTGAGAGATGCGGATGTGTCAGTCCGTAATAGCGCGGAGCAGGCACTATGGGCTATTGATCCCAACTGGAATGAATCGGAATCTGCGCTACATACTTTCAGCATCATGATGAATGATCCGGAGTATGAAGTCAGGATGTTTGCAACAGAGGCTCTGGGAAGAATTAACAACAACCGAGCAATGATATTACTAATTTCTTCTCTTAAAGATGAGCATTCTGCCGTGCGTATAAGTGCAGAAGAGAGTTTGGCAAGGATAGGAAAGCCCGCTGTGGAATTATTGGTTGATGTTCTTAATAGTGAGAATTCGAATATGAAAGTATCTGCAATACGGGCGCTGAAAACAATTGGTGACAACCGCGCTGTACTGCCGTTAATCGAAGTCCTTGAAGATGTGGACTGGATCGTCCAATCCCGCGCAGCTGATGCGCTAGGAGTATTTGGGGATGTCTGTGCCGTGGCGCCACTTCTCAAAGAGTTACAGAAACCAGTATTATCATATGATGTCCGCAGTCCACTTAGAAGAATCTTAAAGGCATCGGTTAAAAACGTAGATTCAAAAATATTGGGTGAAATTACACAGTTAGCAGATGAAGTTACAATGCATGTTATTGAAGCGCCTAAATATGACTGGGACATTCATGATATCCATAAAGACGTTGTTGTGGCTATCGATGATATTAAAGGAATGGCACATAATGAATTAAGAAGGCGTGAGTTATAAAGGCAAGGGGACAGTATACCTATTTATCCGTGCCTTTCGATTTTCTGCCCGGCCGCTTCCGGGCCAGAACAGCCCCTGTCAGTGATTCCAGCTTGCTCACAAAATGTTCATCCCCCAGCGGTCTCCCGGTACGGGAATACCGATCCAGCAGCTCGTCGCAGGTATCACCATCACTCGCCAGATACATGGACCAGTCAGCAACCCGATCGAGCATCGGTCCGACCTTGACGAGCCGATCATCCCTGCCGGCCAGGTGTGCATAGGCACTGGACCAGCGCCAATCCTGCGGCATCCGGCAGAGCTTCGCCTTCACCGGATTCAATTCCACGTACCTAACCGCGGCAAGGAGATATGCTTCATCCATCGGAAAGGAATGGAATCGTTCCTGCCACAGATGTCCCCGCCAACTTTCCCTGAAATTGATATAGCGGGTATAGCGGCGATGCGCCTCGCCAAGCGAGGCGCGCAATCCATCCTCGGCAGCGGGCACCATGACCATGTGTACGTGGTTCGGCATCAGGCAATACGCCCATACTTCCGTGCCCGCGGTACGGGCAGCTTCCGCCATCAGCTCCAGATAATACTGGTAATCACCTGTGCAAAAGAATGTCTTTTGCCTTCTGTTGCCGCGTTGCGTGACGTGATGAGGATATCCCGGAACAACGACCCGCTTCATCCTGGCCAATGCGCCAACTCCTATCGATGCTCATCCTGGCGACAGGAATGTTCTCAGCAATCGCGCACCGGTTCATTGGTAGTTTCTGGAAGTGGATGTCAGATAAATCGGTATACTGTCCCCGTAATTCATTTATTGTCTGTCCATGCGCCGGTAGTTGATCGCCTCCGAAAGGTGTCTTGATTCGATTTCCGCCGATGCATTCATATCCGCGATAGTGCGCGCGAGTTTCAAGATGCGATGATGCGCACGTGCGGAGAGTTGCAGTTTCTCCATGGCCTGCCGCAACAGGCGTTGATCCGGTTTCGTTAACGCACACACGTCATCGATCTGCTGATGCGTGAGATGACTGTTCAAGGTTCCGTTACGTTGCCACTGAATTGCACGTGCCTTGCCGACGCGTTCGCGCACAACTGCACTGCATTCGCCACGCGGCCCGCTCATTGCCTCGAACGGCAGGCGCGGGACCTCGACATGCATGTCGATGCGGTCGAGCAACGGTCCCGAGATGCGGGCGCGGTATCTCTGCACCTGTTCGCTCGTGCAGCGACAGCGTCCGGATGCGTCTCCCAGCCAGCCGCAGGCACAGGGGTTCATGGCGGCGATGAGCTGGAACCGGGCCGGGAACCCCGCCTGCAGCGCCGCGCGCGAGATGACGATGTGCCCGGTCTCCAGGGGTTCGCGCAGCACCTCGAGCACGCGCCGGTCGAATTCCGGCAGTTCGTCCAGGAACAGCACGCCGTTGTGCGCCAGTGAAATTTCGCCGGGACGCGGGGTGGAACCGCCGCCGACCAGCGCCGCGGCCGATGCCGTATGGTGCGGCGCGCGAAACGGGCGTTGCCGCCAGCGTGCAGGATCGATGCGCATGCCGAGGATCGACCGCAGGGCCGCGGATTCCAGCGCCTCGGCCTCGGTCAGTTCCGGCAGGATGCCGGGCAGACGGCTGGCCAGCAGCGATTTGCCGGTGCCGGGCGGGCCCAGCATCAGGAGGCTGTGGCCGCCGCATGCCGCGATTTCCAGCGCGCGCCGCGCCAGCGGCTGACCGCGCACGTCGGCGAGGTCGTCCACGTGGTTTGTCGTGGCCGATTCGGGAGCGGCACTCACCGCGTCCAGGCGCCGGGCGCGGGTGAAGTGGGCCGTGACCTGGAGCAGGTGTCCGGCCGCCAGCACGTGCGCGTCCTTGACCAGCACGGCTTCGGCGGCGTTGTCCTGCGGGACCAGCAGCGTGCGCCGGGCACGGCATGCCTGCAGCGCCATCGGCAGGATACCCTGCACCGGGCGCAGCTCTCCGGACAGTGCCAGCTCGCCCGCGAACTCGCACGCCTTCAGTTCCTCACCCGGCAGTTGCCCGGATGCGGCCAGGATGCCGAGTGCGATCGGGAGGTCGAAGCGCCCGCCTTCCTTGGGCAGGTCGGCCGGCGCGAGGTTGATGGTGATGCGCCGCGCCGGAAATTCGAAACAGGACGTCAGCAGTGCGCCGCGGACCCGGTCCTTGCTTTCCTTGACGGCGGTTTCCGGCAGGCCGACGATGGACAGCGACGGGAGCCCGTTGGAAAGGTGCACCTCCACGGTGACCAGCGGTGCATCCATGCCGAGCCGGGCACGGCTGTAGACGATGGCAAGCGACATAGCCCGTTTCCTGGCCGCGGTAGCACAGGATAGGGTACGGCGTCTTGCAGGAATAGGCCGGGCGGTGGCCGGCGGCGTAAGGTATTACCGCTGCCTACTGTAGGGGACGGTGACGGCGGCTTCGGGGCTACGCGGAAGCGGTCCGCTTCCCGGGCTGCACCTATTGTTGCAGGAGCGCATCGCCTGGCCGCGCTCGCCAACCGTTACGGTTATCCTGTCCGTTCGCGGCGCACGTGCCTCCCTGCGCATCGTCCATACCGTCGGCGGCAATCGAACGTCCGCTCCAACGCGCTATCCCTGTCTAATAAAAGCCGTTGCGGCCGGTGCCTGCAATGCAGGCGTATCGCAGCGCCGGACTCGTCTGAAAGGATCGCCGACGTGGTCCTACGACTGCTGTTTCTGTTCCAGCTCGGCGACCAGCTTCTCCAGCGCCTCGAGTTTCTCGCGGGTGCGCAAGAGTACCTTTGTCTGCACGTCGAATTCCTCGCGGGTCACCAGGTCGAGGCGGGCGAATGCCCCAGCGAGGAGAGTGTGGATGTTCTTCTCCACATCCTGTTGCAGGTCCTTCACGCCGGCGGGGAGGCTGTTGCTGATCTGGCGTGCCAGGTCGTCGATGAATTTGGTGTTGAGCATGCGCCTACCTTAGTCGATCGTCCGCCATGGCGTCCATAAAGGGTGCATGTCCGAACAATATGCACCAAAAAGGTGCTGTTGCACTATATTAGCGCGCCAGCGGCGGGTGTTTTATTCGTGCCTGACCGCCAGAAACACACTAACTAACTGGAAATATAAGAATAATACCAGATGGCATGGTTCCTGCTCATTACAGGCTGAATTTCCCCTGTTACACAGTTGAAGTGGTTGGTCATTGCACAGTGCTTAACCACAACCCTCTAGGAGAGATGACATGATGAAGAAAACCTTGATTGCCACCGCCCTGCTGGCCGGCTCTTCAGCTGCTGTGGCAGACATCAGCGGCAACGTCGCACTGTCCAGCGATTACGCCTGGCGTGGTGTTTCACAGACCGACAACCAGATGGCCATTTCCGGTGGCTTCGACTATGCCCACGACAGCGGCCTCTATGTCGGCACCTGGGCGTCCAACGTGGATTCCCAGTTCTTCGGCGGCGGGACCGATCCCCAGATCGAGCTGGACGTCTACGGCGGCTATGGTGGCGAAATGGGCGCCATCAGCTATGACCTGGGCCTGATCGATTACATTTATCCGGGTCAAACCCACTGGGATACCATCGAGATCTATGCCGGCGGCGGGTATGCCTTTACCGACATGGTATCGGGCTCGGCCAAGCTCTACTACAGCGATGATTTCTTCGACAGCGGAGAAAGTGCCTGGCGCCTGGAAGTCGGTGCGGATATCAGCCTGCCGATGGATTTCGGGCTGTCCCTGCTGGTTGGAGAGAACGACGGCGATGCCTATGACGCTGCCGGTACCGGTTACATGGACTGGAGTGTCGGTCTGAGCAAGTCGATTGCCGGTGTGGACCTGGGCCTGACCTATGTCGACACGGACAGCGACGGTGAAACGCTGTTCGGCGACCTGGCCGATTCGCGCGTCATCTTCAGCGTATCCAAGTCACTTTAAACCGGCATTGTTGCGGCCTGCCTTCGGGCAGGCCGTCTCATAAGGAGCAAACACATGAAACTGGTAACTGCAATCATCAAGCCTTTCAAGCTGGATGATGTCCGTGAGGCCCTGTCGGAGATCGGCGTGCAGGGCATCACGGTGACCGAGGTCAAGGGTTTCGGGCGTCAGAAGGGCCATACGGAACTGTATCGCGGTGCCGAGTACGTCGTCGATTTTCTCCCCAAGGTGAAAATCGAGGCCGTGGTAAAGGCGGACATGGCAGACAAGGTCATCGAGGCCATTTCCAAGGCCGCCAATACCGGCAAGATCGGTGATGGCAAGATTTTCGTATCCAGTATCGATCAAACCATCCGTATTCGTACCGGTGAGACCGGTCCGGACGCGCTTTGATCCGGTTGACGGAGGGCTGAATCGTGGAACCAGCAGTTGGACCGGATCAGGTACTGGATACCATCCGCTCCCGGGTTTCCGGTGCGCCTGTCAGGCGTATGGCAGCGGGCGTAGTAATGCCCGGGGCCGGCCTGGTCGTGCGCGCAAATCACCACCGAAATCCTGACCAAGAACATCTCCCTGCCCGGAGTTCGCGAGTGCGCCATGCTCCGGCAGATAACGTGTTCCACCTGCCCTCCCATTTGGCGGGCGTTTCGACGCCCGCGCCTTTTCCGGGGCAGGCGCAATAGGGTCAGATCGATTGATCATCTCGCGCAGGCAGATGAATGGGATACAGCTGATCAATCGAGTCTGACCCCATTGATGCAGGAGGATTAAGAATGAAATTCATCACAGCCATTATCAAACCGTTCAAGCTCGATGACGTGCGCGAGGCGCTTTCCGGTGTCGGTGTGCAGGGCCTCACGGTGACCGAGGTCAAGGGCTTCGGGCGCCAGAAGGGGCACACCGAGCTGTACCGGGGGGCCGAGTACGTGGTCGATTTCCTGCCCAAGGTCAAGATCGAGATCGGCGTTCCCGCGGACCAGGTCGACACGGTCATCGACGCCATCACCGGTGCCGCGAATACCGGCAAGATCGGCGACGGCAAGATCTTCGTGACCAACCTGGAACAGACCATCCGTATCCGTACCGGGGAGACCGGTAAGGATGCCTTGTAGTTTCCAACCACGCTTCCGAGAGGAGAATATTATGTTCAAGCAGATCAAAGGGCGTTCGATTGCCCTGATGGCGGTATTAACCGGGTTGCTGCTGCCGTCCCTTGCGATGGCCGAGGATGCCCTGAACTCTGGTGATACGGCATGGATGCTTACATCCACTGCACTGGTGCTGTTCATGACCATACCGGGTCTGGCGCTGTTCTACGCCGGTATGGTGCGTTCCAAGAACGTATTGTCGGTGATGATGCAATGTTTCGCGATCACCGCACTGGTCACGGTGCTGTGGGCCATCGCCGGTTACAGCATCGCCTTCTCTGACGGCGGCGACATGAACAGCTATTGGGGCGGCCTGGGCAAGGCCTTCCTGTCGGGGGTCGGCATCGACACGCTGTCCGGGTCCATACCGGAGACGGTCTTCATGACCTTCCAGATGACCTTTGCGATCATCACGCCGGCGCTGATTGTGGGCGCCTTTGCCGAGCGCATGAAGTTCTCGGCCATGCTGTGGTTCATGGGTCTGTGGCTGCTCGTGGTCTATGCACCGATCTGTCACTGGGTCTGGGGCGGCGGCTGGCTGGGCGGCATGGGTGTGCTGGACTTCGCCGGCGGTACCGTCGTACACATCAATGCCGGTATCGCGGGCCTGATGGCGGCGCTGGTCATGGGCAAGCGCAAGGGCTATCCCACCACGGCAATGCCTCCCCACAATCTGGGCTACACCCTGATGGGCGCCTCCATGCTGTGGGTCGGCTGGTTCGGCTTCAATGCGGGTTCAGAGCTGGCTGCTGACGGCACCGCCGGCATGGCCATGGCCGTGACCCAGATTGCCACGGCAACGGCGGCACTGGCGTGGATGTTCGCGGAATGGCTCTCGCACGGCAAGCCGAGCGTGCTGGGTATCGCCTCCGGTGCGGTCGCCGGCCTGGTCGCGATAACCCCGGCTTCCGGTACCGCCGGTCCGATGGGTGCGATCGCAATCGGCGCGGCGGCGGGTGTCGGCTGTTTCCTCGGCGCGACCAAGCTGAAGCGTGCCATGGGCTACGATGATTCCCTCGACGCCTTCGGCGTGCATGCCATCGGCGGCATCATCGGCGCAATGCTGACCGGCGTGTTCGCCGACGCGAGCCTCGGCGGTGCGGGCCTCGCGGAAGGCGTGGGCATCGGCAGCCAGCTGGTCACCCAGAGTATCGGTGTGTGCGCCACGCTGGTCTACACCGGCATCGTCAGCCTGATCCTGCTGAAGATCGTCGATGTCGTGATCGGTTTGCGCGTCACCGAGGAACAGGAGACGGAAGGTCTGGATACCGCGCTGCACGACGAGCGCGGCTACATCATCTGATCAGCCACTCCTGCAGGCTGTGAAACGGGCGCTTCGGCGCCCGTTTTTTTTGGGCCAGACCGCGTTTTCCAGGCGGATGTCCGCTGGTCAGGCGCCGTGAGCGACTCGAAAAAAACGTGTCCCCCGGGTCCGTCCGCGGCCGATCCCCTGATACTGTCGGTTTTGCCGCAGGATGGCACCAAATCGGTGCAGCCTCTGGTATGATTCCGCCTGCAACGCGGGAGTCAGTCCATCGGAGGATAAAAAAATGAAACTCATCACAGCCATCATCAAACCGTTCAAGCTCGATGAAGTGCGCGAGGCGCTCTCGCATGTCGGTGTGCAGGGCCTCACGGTGACCGAGGTCAAGGGCTTCGGTCGCCAGAAGGGGCACACCGAGGTATACCGGGGCGCCGAGTACGTGATCGATTTCCTGCCCAAGGTCAAGCTCGAGATCGGCGTTCCCGCGAACCAGGTCGACACGGTCATCGACGCCATCACCGGTGCCGCGAACACCGGCAAGATCGGCGACGGCAAGATCTTCGTGACCGAGCTGGAACAGACCATTCGCATCCGCACCGGCGAGACCGGTGACGAGGCGCTCTGAACAATCCGCGATAACGGGAGAATCGAAATGAGCCTTGCTGCCTCGAAGCGGTACCGTGCCTTCCTGCCGCTTGTCCTTGTCGGTCTGTTCCCGACCACCGGCCTGGCGGATGAACTGAACCCGGCGGACACCGCCTGGCTGCTGACCTCGACCGTACTGGTGCTGTTCATGACCATACCGGGCCTGGCCCTGTTCTACGGCGGCCTGGTGCGCAGCAAGAACGTACTGTCGGTGCTGATGCAATGCTTCGCCATCACCTGCCTGGTGTCCATCCTGTGGCTGTTGTTCGTCTACGGACTGGCGTTCGGCGACGGCGGTTCGCTGAACCGCTGGGTCGGCGGGTTCGACAAGGTGATGCTGGCCGGCGTGACGCGCGACAGCCTGAACGGCACCATTCCCGAAACCGTGTTTTCCATGTTCCAGCTGACCTTCGCCATCATCACGCCGGCGCTGATCGTGGGCGCCTTTGCCGAGCGCATGAAGTTTTCCGCCATGCTGTGGTTCTCGGCGCTGTGGCTGATCCTGGTCTATGCCCCGATCACGCACTGGGTGTGGGGCGGCGGCTGGTTACAGGACATGGGCCTGCTGGATTTCGCCGGCGGCACCGTGGTGCACGTCAACGCCGGTGCCGCCGCGCTGGTGGCCGCGCTGGTGCTGGGCCCGCGCAAGGGCTTCGGCAAGGTGGCGATGGCGCCGCACAACATGACCATGACCCTGGCCGGTGCGGCCATGCTCTGGGTGGGCTGGTTCGGTTTCAACGCCGGCAGTGCGCTGGCGGCGAACGGCGATGCCGGCATGGCGATGCTGGTTACGCACATCAGCGCCGCCGCCGGCTCGCTCGCCTGGATGACGATGGAATGGGTCAGGCACGGCAAGCCGAGCGTGCTCGGCATCGTCACCGGCATGGTGGCGGGGCTGGGTACCATCACGCCGGCGTCAGGCTACGTCGGCCCGGCCAGTGCGCTGATCATCGGTCTGAGCGCCGGCGTGATCTGCTACACCTGCACCAGCTTCATCAAGAATACACTGGAGATCGACGATTCGCTCGACGTGTTCCCGGTGCACGGGATCGGCGGCATCTTCGGCACGCTGATGGCCGGGGTGTTCGTGGCCATGCTCGGGGGCGCCGGCCTAGCCGAGGGCATGACCATCGGCAGCCAGGTCCGGGTGCAGCTGGTGGGCGTCATCGCGACCTTCCTCTATTGCGGGATCCTCAGCTGGATCATCCTCAGGCTGATCGATGCCACGATCGGGCTGCGCGTGACCGGTGAGCAGGAAACGGAAGGCCTCGATATCGTGCTGCACGACGAGGTGGGATATAACCTGTAGCCAGTCGAGAAAGGGGGCGAACTCATTTTATATTTCGGATCGTGTATCCGACCGCTGCTGTCCGATTCAGTTTTCCTCGACGTTTATCTGTCCATGAATCATAAGTATCAGGGAGCTACTCTTGTTGAATCCCCTCTCCCCAACCCTCCCCCTGAGGGGGAGGGGGTCAATCGGCAGAGCCCTGACTCGTGTCATGCGGTTCGAACCAACGCTCCCCCCGAGGGGGAGGGAGTTAACCGGCCGTATGGGCGATCGATCCGGCTTTCAGCCGTAACCCGCGGCCACCGGCATTAGCCGGTGGCGTATTCACTTTTCCTCGAAGTTTATACGTCCATGAATGAGGATGTCCCCGTGAGGTGTTGCTAGCGGGTGGACATGAAAACAGACCTTTGCGGTAAAATCACTGCGTCCCTTCCCGCTGCGGGAGAAGGACAGCGCCTGTACCCGCGGGGCGAGGAATGAGGGGATAGAAAATCAGGCCGTCGGCCTGCCTTGATCCCCTCGGCAACGGCGTCCTGCGTTGCTCTGCCGCCGACATCCCTGTCGGCATCCCGGAGGGAGAGGGCGGGGACAGCAGTGGTATCCGACCCCGTTTCCATTACAGGGTGTTGTGTGTCCCGTCGCAGAACGGCTTCTCGCCGCTGTGCTTGCAGCCGCACAACCAGACCTTTGTCCTCTCGGTGACCTCGAACTTAACGGGCGAGAACTCGCCGCCCTTGTGCGAGCCGTCGCAGAACGGCTGGTTCCCCGACCGGCCGCAGGCGCACCACCAGTAGGTGCCGGGTTCGAGTTCCTGTGCAAAGGGCGCTTTTTGTGCGATGGTCGGTTCTGACATAATGACCTCTGGATCGATAACCGGGTAAGGGGGGACGGCCCCCGTTTTCCCCACGAAAAACGGGGGCCGTCCCCTGTGCGCGATGAGTAAAACACCCCCCCTGCTGCAAATCAAGGACCTGGCGCGGCCCATGCTGGGACCGGTCTCGCTGGTGCTGGCGCCCGGCGAGTGCCTGTGCATCACCGGTCCCTCCGGCAGCGGCAAGTCGCAGCTGTTGCGCGCCATCGCCGACATCGACCCGCACGGCGGCGAGTTGTGGCTGGATGGTGTGTCCGCACAGGATATACAGCCCGAGCAATGGCGCCGGCAGGCCGGCCTGCTGCCGCCGGAGAGCAGCTGGTGGCTGCCGCGTGCGCGCGACCATTTTACCGACGGCATGCCGGTGGAACCGGTGCGGCTCGGCCTGGACGACGCCGCGCTGGACCAGCCGGTGTCGCGCCTTTCCAGCGGCGAGCGGCAGCGCCTGGCGCTGTTGCGGCTGCTGGCGATCGGGCCGCGCGTACTGCTGCTGGATGAACCGACGGCGAACCTCGATGCCGGAAACACGAGCCGCGTCGAGGCGCTGATCGGCGAGTACCGCCTCGCGCACGGTGCCGCAGTGATCTGGGTCAGCCACGACCGTACCCAGGTCGAACGCGTGGCGGACCGCCACCTGATGCTCAATGACGGCGGACTCGAGGAGCAGGCCCGGGTGATGCGGCAATGATCACGCTGTCCGCCGCCGATCTCGCCATCGCGGCCGCGCTGGTGCTGCTGCTTGCGCTGCTCTCGATCCGCCTGCGTACCGGCATCGGCGGGCAGCTGCTCATCGCGGCGACACGCACGGCGCTGCAGTTGTCCCTGATCGGCCTGGTGCTGAAGGCGCTGTTTGCCAGTTCGCAGCCGGGCTGGGTGGCGCTGCTGTCGCTGGTCATGCTGCTGATCGCCGGGCGCGAGGTGATGATGCGCCAGGAACGCCCCTTCCGCGGCTGGTGGGGCTATGCCGTCGGCACCGTTTCGATGTTCCTGTCCTCGTTCGCCGTCACCCTGTTCGCGCTGATCGTGATCCTCGGCGAGCAGCCGTGGTATGCGCCGCAGTACGCCATCCCGCTGCTCGGCATGTTGCTCGGCAACACCATGAACGGCATCGCCATTGCCACGGACCGGCTGACCCAGGCGGCCTGGGAGCAGCGCAACACCATCGAGGCGCGGCTCATGCTGGGCGAGCGCTGGGACGCGGCGATCTCGGAATACCGCAGCAAGGCGATACGCGGCGGCATGATACCGATCATCAACGCCATGGCCGCCGCCGGCGTCGTCAGCCTGCCGGGCATGATGACCGGCCAGATACTGGCCGGCGCGCTGCCGGTGGAGGCCGTCAAATACCAGATACTGATCATGTTCCTGATCACCACCGGCACCGGGCTGGGTACGCTGGCCGCGGTCAGCATCGGTGCGCGACGCCTGTTCGATTCCCGCCAGCGCCTGTGCCTGGACCGGCTGCGGGAAAGCTAGCGTGGCCAACTGAAGTGGAGGCAAGCGTGAAGCGACTCATCCCGATAACGATGGCGGTGCTGATGCTGTTCACAGGTATGGCCTCGGCCCGGGTCTACAAGTGCACCGATGCCAGCGGCGGCGTGTTGTACCGTGACAGCCCGTGTGACGACAGGACACACAGCCTGCGCAAGCTTGAAACCCCTGCCGACGGTGGTGCGGACGATACCGATGCGCGTATGCAGAAAACGCGGCGCCTGCTGGGCGCCATGCGCGAAGAGCGGCTGCAGAAAGAGCAGGCGGCCGAGGAGGAGAAGGCGAAGCAGGAACAGCGGCGCAAGCGCTGCAACTACGCGCGTGACCACCTGCGCAACCTTGAGCGGGCCGGCCGGGTGTACCGGCTCGACGAGTCCGGTCAGCGCGTGTACCTGCCGGACGACGGGCGCGAACAGGCCGTCGAAAAGGCGCGCGCCAGCGTACAGCACTGGTGCGACTGAGAACCTATTCCAGCGCCTGCCTGAAAAATTCCGGCGCGGTCAGCGCGGCCTTGTGGATGGCGGCGTTGTAGTAGTGTGTCTCGAAGCTCTTGCCGGTGGCATCGGCCTCGCGGAAGCGGCCCGCCAACGGCTGCTTGCCACCCATGGTGGCGCTCCACCAGCCGGACGGGTAGCAGGGCTGCGGGAAGAACAGCGTCTGCACGTCCACGAACCCGGCGGCGCGCATCGCCTTGTGCATCGGGTTGATGATGTCCATGTTATACAGCGGCGACTCGCTCTGCTGGACCAGGAGTCCGTCGCCGCCCAGCGCGCGGTGGCAGTCGCGGTAGAAATCCTCGGTGAACAGGCCTAGCGCCGGCCCGACCGGGTCGGTGCTGTCGACGATCACGACGTCGATCGTGCCCGGCGTGGCTTCCTTCATCCATTTTATCCCGTCGCCGAACAGGAACGCGGCGCGCGGGTCGTTGTTCGCCACGCACAGTTCCGGGAAGAATTCCTCGGACAGGCGCGTGACGCGTTCGTCGATCTCGACCTGCAGCGCATGGGTGACGCGGCCGTGCTTGAGCACCTCGCGCAGCGTGCCGCAGTCGCCGCCGCCGATGATGACCACGTGCTCCGGTGACGGGTGCGTGAACAGCGCCGGGTGCGACATCATCTCGTGGTAGATGAAATTCTCGCGCGCGGTGAGCATGTAGCAGCCGTCGATGACCATCAGGTTGCCGAACTTCTCCGTCGCGTAGATCTCGATGTGCTGGTACGCGGTCTGCTCGTTGTGCAGGCGTTCGCGGACCTTCACACCGAACGCGGAGCCCCCGATCTCGTAGATCTCGGTGAACCACTGGTCTTGTACTGTCACGGCGGCGTCCTCGTCTGGCGGCCCGGGTGGCAGACGATACAAGATCGAAGCGGTCGGGATCAATGGGGTCAGCCCCGATTGCTTCCTGATTTCGTCACTGCATGCTGCGGATCGGCATATCGATCGAGCCCGCCCCATCGCTGTCGTGCATATCATCGATTGAAAGTTGCATAATTTTGTCGGCATTCACCTGTCGTCACCCCGGCCGCGCGTCTGGCGGGCGCGAGCCGGAATCCAGTTACGGCCTGAATCCTAACATCCGGATTCCGGGTCTACGCTGCGCTTCGCCCGGAATGACGACTAAATCGAAGCTTCCTTCCGTAAGTCTCGATATCGGTGCGCCCTTCCGCTCGGCAACGGCGTCCTGCGTCGCTCTACCGCCGTCATGGCCCGGACCGGCTTCTCCCTGTCGGCGGCCCAATGAGAGAGGGCATAGGTGGGAGGACGGTGAGTCTGGCCCTTTGGGCCCGTTGCTATTGACGGCCACTGACATTATCGTGCCTGCCATGACCTGGACACCCGATGACGCCCGCAGGCAGTACAACCTGCCCGGCTGGGGCGCCGGCTATTTCGACGTCGGCGACGACGGCCACCTGCTGGTGCGCCCGGGCGGGCAGGCCGGCGCGCCGGCCATCGATCTGCGCGGCCTGGTCGACCGCCTGCACGAGGAGGGACTGACCCTGCCGGTGCTGGTGCGCTTCACCGACATCCTGCGCAACCGGGTCGACCGCCTGCACGGCGCGTTCACCGCCGCCATGCAGATGAGCGGCTACCCGGCAACGTACACCGCCATCTACCCGATCAAGGTCAACCAGCAGCAGCACGTCGTCGACGCCCTGGTCACGCACGGCGGCGCGCGCATCGGCCTGGAGTGCGGCAGCAAGGCCGAGCTGATGGCGGTGATCGGCAGCCTGCCGGCCGGCGGCACCCTCATCTGCAACGGCTACAAGGACGCCGAGTACATCCGCCTCGCGCTGATCGCGCAGCGCCTGGGCCATCGCACGGTGCTGGTGATCGAGAAGCTGTCCGAGCTGGAACTGATCATCGCCACGGCGGACACCATGCACACGCGGCCGGAGCTCGGCCTGCGCGTGCGCCTGTCCACGGTGACCTCCGGCAACTGGCAGAACACCGGCGGCGACCGTTCCAAGTTCGGCTTCACCGCGGCCGGCGCGCTGGCGCTGCTGGCGCGCCTGGCGGAAGCGGAACTGCTCGACCGCCTGACGCTGCTGCACTGCCATCCCGGTTCGCAGATCGCCAGCATCGAAGTGTTCCACGACGCGCTGCTGGAAGTGGCGCGCACCTGGGTCGAGCTGCGCAGCGCCGGCGCGCCGGTCACCACGGTCGACGTCGGTGGCGGGCTCGGTATCGACTACGAGGGCACGCGCTCGATGAGCGAATGTTCCATGAACTACGACGTGGACCGCTACGCGCAGACCGTGGTCGAGGTGTTCGCGCAGGTCACCGCCACGCACGCGCTGCCGGCGCCCGACCTGATGTCCGAGTCCGGCCGCGCGCTCACCGCGCACCACGCCGTGCTGATCACCAACGTGCTGGACACCGAGCAGGTGCTGGGCGGGACCGGGGACGGCGCGGGCGAGGACATCGCGCCGGTCGCGGCGTTGCGCGCGGCGCTGGCGCAGTGCACGGCGGAGAGCGCCTTGGACGGCTACCTGCTGGCGGGCGGGCACCTCGCGGAACTGCGCGGCCTGTACCTGATCGGCCAGGCCGGTCTCGCACAGCGCGCGCACGGCGAGTCGCTCTACTACGCACTGTGCCGCAAGGTGCAGGGATTCCTCGCGGCGCAGGAGCCTCCGCCGCCGGAGCTCGACGACATCAACCGGCGGCTCGCCGACAAGTATTTCTGCAACCTGTCGGTATTCCAGTCCATGCCGGACGTGTGGGGCATCAACCAGGTGTTTCCGATCGTGCCGCTGCAGCGTCTCGATGAGGCGCCGCGGCGGCGCGCCATCCTGCATGACCTGACCTGCGATTCCGACGGGCACATCGAGCGCTACGTCGACGGCAACGGCGTCGAGTCGACCCTGCCGGTGCACGCGGTACGGAAGGACGAGACCTACCTGCTCGGCTTCTTCCTGCTCGGCGCCTACCAGGAGATCCTCGGCGATATGCACAACCTGTTCGGCGACACCGACGCCGTGAACGTCGAGTTCAACGACGGCGGCGGTTATCGCCTGGTCGATCCGCGCCATGCCGATTCCGTCGACGAACTGCTGCGCTACGTGGAGTTCGAGCCCAAGCGCCTGATGGCACGCTACCGCGAGAAGCTCAACGCGGCCGGCCTCAGGGGCGCGGAACGCGCCATGTGCCTGCAGGCACTGGAGGGCGCGCTCGCCGGCACGACCTACATGGAGGACGAGTAGGGAGAAAGGCAGAAAAGGGGGCCGGAGTCAATTACGGACCAGGCTGCGTGAACAGATCCAAGTCGGTTAACGTAATTGACTCCGGCCCCTTTTCTTGTGCGCCTTTAGAGTCACCGCTAGGGGATCTGTAGACGCCCGCCTTCAGGCGGCGGATCGATCTGCACGCCAATGCGCTTAGCAGGCTATGGGCGGGCGGCATGAAAGCAGGGTTCCTTCTCCCTTCGGGAGACCGTGTTTTTCTGTTTGACGCCCCGCTCCCCAACCCGCCCCCTGAGCGGGAGGGGGTTGATCGGCCGGATGGCCGATCGATCCGGCTTGCAGCTGTAACCCGAAGCCACCGGCTAAAGCCGGTGGCGTATTCACCTTGTGATGGAGGACCAATCATGAAAACCGGCATCATCGGCCTGGGTGCCATGGGCGCGCCGATGGCGCGCAACCTGCACGCGGCCGGCTACCTCGCCACGATCTGGAACCGCAGCCCGGACAAGGCCGCGCGCCTGCACGCCGAGACCGGCGTCGTCGTGGCCGACTCGCCGGCCGCGCTCGCGCAGGCCTGCGAGCTGGTCATCCTGTCGGTGTCCGCCGACGACGACGTGCTCGAGGTGATCAATGCCCTGAAACCCGGGCTGCGCGAGGGCGCCGTGGTGCTCGATACCTCCACGGTCAGCCGCGCGAGTGCGCAGCGGGCCGCCGGATTGCTCCCGCCCGGCGCGCACTTCCTCGACGCACCGGTCTCCGGCGGCATCGAGGGCGCGCGCACCGGCCGGCTGGCCATGATGGTCGGCGGCGAGGCGGAGGTGCTGGATCGCATACGCCCGGTGCTGGACTGCATCGCCGGGCGCGTCGAGCACATGGGTCCGGTCGGAGCCGGGCAGGCCACCAAGGCGATCAACCAGGTGATGGCCGCCGGGATCAACCAGGCGGTGACCGAGGCGCTGGCCTTCGCCGAGGCGCTCGGCCTGCCGCTGGAAAAGGTCATCGAGGTCATCGGCAGCGGCGCGGCCGGCAACTGGTTCCTGAGCCACCGCGGCCCGACCATGGCCCGCGGGAAATACGACCCCGGGTTCCGCGTGGCGCTGCACCACAAGGATCTGGCCATCTGCAAGGCGATGGCGGCCGAGCTCGGTGTGGCCATGCCGGTGGTCGAGATGACGCTGATCCACTACCGCCGGCTCATGGAGACCGGCTACGGTGACGAGGATATCTCCGCGCTGTTGCGCGATAAGCGCAAGCTTTTCGCGAAATCATGAGCCGAGTCGTTCAGGATACGTTTTGATTCTTCGCACAGGGTGCGCTGTATCGAACTGACGGGACCAACTGGTATTGAGTGTTACCGACTGTCCAGCGGACTGCGTACCCCGCGTCCGCCACGATTCAGTACGTGGGTGTAGATCATCGTGGTGGACACGTCCTTGTGGCCAAGCAGTTCCTGCAGTGTGCGGATGTCGTAGCCGTCTTCCAGAAGATGGGTGGCAAAACAGTGTCTCAGGGTGTGCGAGCTTGCGGGTTTTTCAATGCCAGCCTGCCGGACCGCATTTTTAATGGCATTCTGTACACTGCTTCTGTGAATGTGATGTCGCTTGATACGTCCCGAGCGCGGATCCCGGGCACGATTATCGGATGGAAACACGTATTGCCACCCGGTCATGAAAGCCGCATTGGGATACTTGCGCGCGAGTGCATAGGGCATTGAGGTCTCGCCAAAGCCTGCCTCCAGGTCGGTCTTGTGCAGCAGGCGGACATGTTCCAGCTGATTGCGCAGGTACGGTTCCAGTGAGTCGGGCAGGACGGTGATGCGATCCTTGTCGCCCTTGCCGGCTCTGACGATAATGGCGTGCCGGGAAAAATCGACATCCTTGACACGCAGCCGCAGGACCTCCATAAGGCGCAGTCCCGAGCCGTACATCAGCTTGGCCATCAGCAGATATTCCCCCGAAAGCCGGTCCAGCAGCAGAGTGACCTCCTTGCGGGACAGCACCACCGGCAGACGTTTGGGACGTTTTGCGCGCACCACGCCCTGCAGCTCGCCAAGCGGCTGATCAAGCACCTTCGTGTAGAGAAAATTCAGTGCGTTCAGTGCCTGATTCTGCGTTGATGCGGATACGTGCCGCTCGTTGGCCAGGTAGCTCAGAAACTCCCCTACCTCGACAACGCTCATCTCGGAAGGATGGCGTTTTTTGTGAAACAGGATGTACTGCCTGATCCACGACAGATAGGACTGCTCAGTACGTATGCTGTAGTGGAGTGTGCGTATGACGCGACTTACCGAATTCAGGAAGGGCGATTCCACATAGACCTCAAGCTAGGGCCTGTTCACACTACGCAAATCGTCGCGACGGAGGTCCATTTCGCACCTGACAAGGCGGTGCGAGCGACGTGTATTCGACGTACACCAGCGCGCACCAACGCCGGCAGGTGCGATAGGGGCCCCGTCCCTTCGGGTTGCGCCCCAAAACGGGTCAGTCTGCGTTGCTCGTCGTTCATTTAGCACAACTAAACCTCACTCCTCGCGCCTTGTCTGGCCCGTTTTGGCGGCAGCAACGCGGCGATCTGTGTAGTGTGAACAGGCCCTAGT
>Ga0210144_1000039_pt1 | contig 72677 bp, 66 predicted proteins | sample Muzzi_PWA_D2_FD_185532 | JGI IMG/M metagenome (GOLD analysis project Ga0210144, IMG submission 185532) | Wetland microbial communities from San Francisco Bay, California, USA, that impact long-term carbon sequestration - Muzzi_PWA_D2 (SPAdes) | ecosystem: Environmental > Aquatic > Marine >...
CCGTAACCCTACAGTCGGACAACTAACGCATCTGCGGGTCCATTCTGCGCGTGAGAATTATCCCGCAGATGCGTAAGGGGGAGCCCGCCTACCGGGCGCCCGGTAGGCGGGGAAGAAGCCGACCGCCTCTCGGCCGGCCGAGAGGCGGTCGTAGGCGGCGCGATCGCAGACGGTCTCCGAGACGCGCCAGGGCTGCTCGCGGTTGGCGAAGCCGCGCTTGAACTCCTCCAGCGCGTCGCCGTGGCGCAGGCCGCCGCCGAGGTTGAGCGGCAGGCCCAGCTCGGCGGCGAAGTCGACCAGCGCCGCGACGAGGTTCTTCATCGGCGAGTCGCGCAGCGTCGCGTCGGCGCTGCCGCTCAGGTAGTAGTGGAGGAAGCCGTCGCTGCGGGCGGCGATCGAGGCGGCGGCGATCTCGCCGCCCGGGGCGCGGGCGAGGGCGAGCCAGGCGAGCGGCGATTCGAGGATCCGCTCGAAGTACGGCGCGTCGAAGAAGTAGCGCTCGGCGGCGCCGGCGCGGCGCATCGTCTGCTCGTAGGCGGCGAGAAAGCCGGCTCGCTCCTCTGCGCCCGCCTCCGGCCCGGGCACGATGCCCACCTCGTAGCCGGCGCGCCGGTTCTTGTTGATCCGGTTGCGGTCACTGGAACGCCGCTTCGGCGGCAGTTCCGGATCGGCGATCTGGACGACGTTGCGCTCGGCGGCGCCGGCCAGCGGCGGCTCGCCGAGCGCGTGGCGGATGAATATCGAGACCAGGCCGGTGGCGGAGAAGTCGGTCGCCGCCGGGTCGACGCCGAACCCGGACAGCGTGGTCGAGCTCTGGTTCGCTATGGGGTCCAAACCTCGACTGCGAGCGGCAGACTGGGTCAGGCCCGGATAGCCGTAGGGGGAGATCGCGTCACGCTCCGGCGTGCCCGGGATCTCGCGGACGATCAGCGGCGCCAGCAGCTCGCCCCCGGGAGCATCGATGCGCAGCGTGTGGGTCGCCTGCTCGGCGTCGAGGAAGGGGCGCGAGCGGAAGAACTCCCCGGCCTCCGCCGCGACGCCGCGGTCGGCGATCAGCTCAGCCCGGGCGGTGGAGCCGGGTGGGCCCGCCCGCTGTGTCGAGTTTATGTCGCTATGCGACAGGAAGTCGCCAGAGCCACTCATCCGGGACCGAGCAGGTCGGCGGCAGCCGCGTGGAACTCGTCGGGCAGGACGCCCCAGACCTCGCAGTCGTCAACGCCGTCGGGGCGGCGCAGGTGGGCGCGCATCGTCCCCTCGTGCTTCCAGCCGAGCCCCGCCACGGTCTTCTTCGCCACCTCGTTGCGTGCCGGGATGCGGCCGTAGACGCGGTGGGCGCCGAACTCGTCGAAGGCCTTGGCGATCGTCAGCGCCTCGGCGCGGCGTCCCACCCCCTTGCCGCGCACCTCGTCGCCGATCAGCGCCCCCAGCTCGGGGGCGGTCTGGCGGAAGAGCCCGTAGAGGGCAGTGAAGCCGACCGGCTCCCCGTGTCCCTCGACGAGGATCGCGTACTTGCGGTCCTCGCCTGAGTCGTCCATCGCCCGCCGCACCCAGGCCTCGGCGTCGGCGAGCGAGAACCCCTCGCGCTGCTCCATCAGCGTCTTGGTCGCCTCCGGGTTGTTGAACCAGCGGTGCGCCGCCGCGGCATCGCCGGGCTCGAACGCACGCAGGGAAACGCCCGGTTGGTCGGCCACAGCCGGGAACCCTGCCACACGGGCGCCCGGCCAGGTGGCCGGCTCGCAATTGACGTGCCCGCGGGGGCGCGAGTGGCCAAGCTGGGCGCCGCTCGCCGACGAGCGAATAGCAGCGCTATTCGCGAGGAGGTGGGTGGCGATCCAGCGCCGCGCCAGGCGCGTCATCCGCGGGTGCGGAAATCAGAGTCGTCCGCCTGACCGGGCGAGAGGCCGCGGCCGGTGAGGAGGAGGCGCGCGGTCCTGGCGAGGATCCGCAGGTCGAGCAGCGCGCTGCGCTGCTCGACGTACTCGACGTCGAGCTCGATCCGCTCCGCCCAGGGGATGCCGGCGCGGCCCTGGACCTGGGCGAGACCGGTGAGGCCGGGCCGCACCTCGTGGCGGCGGTGCTGGCGCGGCGTGTAGTCCTTCACCTGGGCGGGGATGGTCGGGCGAGGGCCGACGATCGCCATCTCGCCGCGCAGCACGTTGACCAGGTTGGGCAGCTCGTCGAGCGAGCTGCGGCGCAGGAAACGGCCGGCGCGGGTGACGCGCGGGTCGTCGCGGGTGACCACGGTGCCGACGCCGACCGGGTCGGAGCCCTCGACCATCGTCCGCAGCTTCAACAGCTCGAACTCGCGGCCGTGCAGACCGATGCGGCGCTGCCGATAGATCACCGGCCCGCGACTGCCGAGCTCGATCGCGATCGCAGCGATCAGCAGAAGGGGGGATAGGACCACCAACGCAATCGCAGCCACGACGATGTCGAAAATTCTCGGCATTTCTCTACCAGGTGAGGATGTGACCAAGCAGATCGAGGATCTCGCGCTTCGCGCTCGCACGCGCCTTCGGCGCTGGAGCGTGGCGTGCTCTGCACGCGAACGACCGAGGACTCGGAGATGCGCCGGTCACATGCGCCATCGGCGTGCTCTGCACGCGAGCGACCGAAAGACGCCGATCTGCGCCGGTCACATCCTCACCTGGTCCCTGCCGCCTTCTCCCAGGCGCCCGGCGCGTCGTGGCGAAAACGGTCCCAAAGGCCGGCGGCGATCGAGGCGGTGGTCATCGCGTAGTAGCGGGCGAAGCGCAACGGAGCGAGCGGCAACCAGCGGCCAAGTAGCGCGGCGGCGAGGAAGGCGAGCTGGAAGGCGAGCGTCGCGGCGTAGACCCAGCCCTGGCCGAGCAGGGCGAGGTTGGCCGCGAGGGCGACCGCGTGAAGGAACGGCGTCGCGTAGCGCAGCAGCCGGTGGGAGGCGATCTCGAACGCGTAGAGCGGCGGGTAGCGGCGGGGCGCGTACATGCCTTCGCCGGCGACGATGTCCCAGAGGCCGACCATCATCCGCCGCTTGCGAGCGAACTCGCCCTCCAGGGTCGGCGCCATCTTCTCCTCGGCCCGCGCCCAGGGTACGTAGAGCGAGCGCCGGCCGCGCTTCGCCAGCAGGAAGGGAAAGGAGAGGTCGTGGCTGCCCGAGGGCGGCAGCGGCACGTAGGCGTCGCGGCGCACCGCGTAGATCGCCCCGTTGCCGGCGGTCACCCCGGCAAGGCCCGACTCCATCTCCCGCACCGCCATCTCGTAGCGCCAGTAGGACCCCTCGAGGTTGTCGCCGCCGGGGTCGAGGAAGCGGACCTGCCCGCAGGCGTAGCCGATCACCGGGTCAGCGAAGGGCTCGACCAGATGGCCCAGGGCGTCGGGCGCCCAGAGGCTGTTGGCGTCGGAGAAAGCGAGGATCTCGCCCGAGGCGCGCTCGACAGCGGCGTTCTGCGCGGCGACCTTGCCGCGGCGCGGCAGCTCGAGGACGAGGTCGGCGCCAGCGGCGCGGGCCCGCTCGGCGGTGACGTCGGCGGAGCCGTCGGAGGCGACGATCAGCTCTAGTCGCTCCTGCGGGTAGTCGAGGGCGCGCACGTTGGCGACCTTGGCCGCGATCACCTCCTCCTCATCGTAAGCGGCGACGATCAGCGAGACCCGTGGCGGCTTCTCCCAGGTGCGCGGCCGCAGGGTCGGGCGGCGGCGCAGGGCGAGCAGGACACGGAGCACAACGGGGTAGCCAAGGTGCGTATAGACGATCAGGCCGACAGAGAGCCAGAAGACGAGCGCGACGGCGAGCATCCGGGGATTATCTGCGGTCGCCTGGGTGGAGGGGGTAGGGGGTGTCCCTCCCGGCGCTGGGTTTTTCGCCTGGCGCGCGGTGTCTCTCGCCGAGTGGTCTGTGCGAAAAACAGGACGCCGCGCTCGGGAGGAACACCCCCTACCCCCTCCTCTCGATGAGTTCGCGGTAGAGCGCAAGGGTTTGACGCGCGGCCTCGTCCCAAGAATAGGAGCCGGCGGCGGCTCGGGCTGCACCCTCACCTAGCTGCTTCCGTGCAGCCTCGTCCTCGAGCAGTTCGGCTAGAGCACCCGCCAGCGCCTGCGGGTCCTCGGGCGGGACGAGACGGGCGGCGCCCCGCTCGGCCAGCTCGGGGAAGCCGCCGACGGCACTCAGCACCAGCGGCTTGCCGAAGGCGAGGGCGGCGTAGAGGACGCCGGAGTGCTCGGCGTCGCGGTAGGGCAGGACGACCAGGTCGGCGCGGCGGAGGATCGCCGGGACCTCGGCGTCCGCGACGAAGCGGGTGAGAAGGCGGACGCGGCCGGGCGCCTTCGCCGCGAGGCGGCGCAGCGGCTCGACGTCCATGCGCGGGTTGCCGACGATCCACAGCTCGGCGCCCTCGACCCGGCGGAACGCTTCGAGCAGGGTGTCGACGCCCTTGTAGGGGCGGAGCAGGCCGAAGAAGAGGATCACCGGGCCTTCGGCGCCTTGCAGCTCGGCCGGCAGCGGCTTCTCCTCCGGCAGGCGGGTCAGGTAGTCGAAGGCCCCGTGCTGGATCACCCGGACCCGCTCGGGGTCGAGGCCGACCTCCTCGCGCAGCCGCCGCGCGCCGTGCTCCGAGTGGGCGATCACCGCGTCCATGCGGCCGAAGGCGCGGCGGGCGCTCGCCACCCGGCGGCGGCTCGGCCGCGGCGGCAGCACGTAGTGGGCGGTCATCACGCGGGGGCGCAACGGCGGCAGCAGCATCGCGTCAAGACCGGGCGCGGTGAGCCATTGGTAATGGACGACGTCGGCCTCGGCGTCGCGGCGGAAGCGCAGCATGTCGGGCAGGTGCTCGGCCGCCTTGAAGGCCCGGCGGAACGGCGCCTCGAGGCCGCGCGCGGCGCTGCGGCGGTAGAAGCGCTCCGCGACCCCGTAGCCCTGCGGCTCGGGCACCGGCCCGTAGAGGAAGCGGCTGGTCAGCAGCTCGACCTCGGCGCCCGCGCGAGCCAGCGCCGCGGCGAGGGCGCGGTCGTAGGGCGGAGTGAAGGCCGAGGGATCGACCAGCTGCACCTTCATCGCCGCGATTATCGTGGCGGGCGTGGCGCCCGCGCTCTCCTACTGCATCGTGAACACGAACGGCCGCGAGCAGCTGCTCGCCTGCCTCGATGCGGTCGAGCGCACCCACCCTGCCGGAGTCGAGGGTGAGGTCCTCGTGCTCGACAACGCCTCCCGCGACGGCTCCGCCGCGGCGGTGCGGGCGCGCGGTGGCGACCTCCGGCTGATCGCCCTCGAGCGGAGGGCCGGCAAGGCCGAGAACGACTCGACCCTGCTGCGCGAGGCCCAAGGGCGCTACTGCCTGCTGCTCAACGAGGACTCTGAGCTGCGCCCCGGCGCCGCCGCGGCGCTGGTCGCGGCGCTCGACGCCGATCCCGGCGCCGCCGCGGCCGGCGCTCGGCTGCTCGACTCGACCGGCAAGTCGGTCCCCTGCGCCTGGCGCTTCCCGGGAGTCCGCGCGGCGCTGGCCGGCGCGCTCTTCCTGCACCGCCTGCTGACCGTGCAGAGCCGGGGCGACCGCAGCCGGCCGGTCGACTGGGTGCAGTCGAGCGCCCTGCTGGTCCGCCGCGCGGCGGCGGCCGAGGTCGGCTACCTCGACCCCGACTTCTTCGTCTACTACGACGAGTGCGACTTCTGCAAGCGGCTCGCCGACGCCGGCTGGCGCACCCTCTTCGTCCCCGCCGCCGAGGCGGTCCACCACGACCAGCTCTCCACCGACCTCGCCGCTGGCCTGCCCCGGATCGTCGAATTCCACCGCAACCGCGACCTCTACATGCGCAAGCACCACTCCCGCCTGGCGGCCCTCGCGGTCCGCCTCCTCACCGCCTGGTCCTACGCCGTGCGTGCCCTCGCCGCCACCGTTCTGCCCGAGCAACCGGCGAGGATCTACCGGGCCCACGCCCGCCAGGCTCTCTGCCCAGGCGGAGGCGAAAGCCTGCGGGATCGCGCGGCACCGGCCAGTGCCGAGAGCCCATCCCGGTAGGGGTCGGAACGTCTTGTACTTTTTCTGGGCGGCGAATCTCGGACGGCCCAACCCCGATGTTCAGAAAAAGTTAAGTGGAGGCCCCTGCCGGGATGGGCTTCCTACAGGCGGGCGTCCTCGTCCAACATCTCCGCCTCGAACGCCTCGGGGACTGCGGCGTCGACCCCGGCCGGTTCGCGGCTGATCGCGCGGAGGCGGAGGACCAGCTCGCCGGGGTGGCGCAGGCGGGCCAGCCAGCCGCGCTCCTCGTCGCTGAAGAAGCCGCCGGCGAAGAGGGCGAGCGGGTAGACGAGCCAGAGCGCGACCCTGGCGGCGAGGCCGCCGAAGCCGCTCGTGGGCAGCAGCAGTTCGCCCAGGCCGGCGATCGCCGCCGTGACGAGCACGACCCGAGCCAGGCGCCCCCATTCGTAGGGAACGGGGAAGAGGCGCTGGGTGAAGAGGTACATCAGCGCCGTCACGACCAGGTAGGAGGCGACCAGGGCGAGGCCGGCGCCGACGATGCCGAGCGGCGGCACGAGGGCGATGTTGAGGGCGAGGTTGACGACCAGCGCCGCCGCCGTCGCCGGAAAGTTCAGCTCGGTGCGGCCCGTCCTGCCGAGGATCACCAGCAGCACCATGTAGAGGGCGTAGAGCGTGACCCCGGTGGCGATCAGGCCGATCGCTTCGTAGGAGCCGAAGAACTCGGGCGCCGCCAGCGCCCGGACGATCCAGCGCGAGAACAGCCACATCCCGGCGACGACGAAGCCGCAGCCGGCGACGAACCAGGTGACGATCGCGGCGTAGGCTCGCCGCGCCTCGCCGTCGTCACGGATCGAGTAGGCGAGCGGCGGCCAGGCGAGCTGGAAGCCGCGGACCAGCACGTTGACGGCCTGCGCGAACTTGACCGCCAGCGAGTAGAGCCCGGCCTCGGCCAAGCCGGCGGCGCGGACGATGACGATCCGGTCGACGAAGTTGAGCAGGTAGAGCGAAAGCTCAGCCGGCATCGTCGGCAGCCCGAAGCGCATCATCCGCCGCAGCAGGGGCAGGTCGACGCGCAGCGAGAGGCGCCGCCAGTGGACGACCACCAGGGCCAGCACCACGGCGGCGCCGCTCGCGTAGCTGCCGAGCAGCAGGCCGCGCGCGCCCTCCCCCTCGCCGACCACCAGCACGACGGTCAGCCCGATCGCCGCCAGCACGTTGAGCAGCGTCGTGACGAAGAAGGCGCGGGCGCGCTCCTCGAGCCGGAACAGGGTGAGCAGGTACTCGACCATGGTCAGCACCCAGAGGCCGCCGATCGAGATCCGCGCCAGGTCCGGCGCGGGGCGGTCGAGCAGCGCTTCGGAGATCGGCCCGGCGAAGGGGAGCGCGATCAGCGCCGCCGCGGTGGAGACCCAGAAGAGCGCGGCGAAGGAGGCGGCGACAACCCGGGCCGGGTCCTCGCCCTCCTTGTAGTAGAAGCGCAGCAGCGCCTCGATCGTGCCGAGGCGGACGACGATGCTGGCCGAGACGACTGCGGCGAACATCACCTCGGCGGCGCCGTAGTCGGCAGGGGTCAGGTAGCGCGTGTAGAGCGGCAGCAGCGCCACCGCGATCAGCTTCGAGAGGATGCTCGCCGCGGTGTAGGCGGCGCCGGTCGTCGCGAGGCGGCGGAGGTAGCCCGACACGCGCTGAGACTACGGAGAGGTGCGGACCGGGGCCGCCGCGAGGGAGGCTGCGGCCGCCAGCAGGACCCAGGTGATCGGGTCCTCGTAGAAGCCGGCGTAGGCCATCGTGTGGACGAGGAGGGCGACGAAGGTGGCGAGGACGGCGACGCGGCCGACCAGCCGGCGCGCGGGTCCTGTCGGCGGTGGGGGGGTCTCCGCCGGTCGCTGGGTTTTTCGCCTCGCGCGCGCTCCCTCTCGCCGAGTGATCTGTGCGAAAAACTGGACGCCGCTCCCTCTGGAGACCCCCCCACCGCCGCCACCCGCGCGAGGAGCGAATAGGCCGGACGACATCGTCCACAGGGCAACTACGAGGAGAGCGAGATAGGCGGCGAGGCCGATCAGGCCTTGCTCGGCTGCCACGGTGACCGGCTCGGTGTGCGAGACGGAGACGGGGGTCTTCTTGGTGGCGATGTGCTCGCGGTAGGCCGCTGGGAAGCCGCCCGCGCCGTAGCCCCAGAGGGGGCGCTGTGCGAACAGTTCCCCGCCGCCGGAGACGAGGTTGGCGCGGCCGCCGGTGTCGACGTTGAGCCGATCGGGGCTGAGCTTCGAGACGCCGCCGGCGAAGAGGACCACGAGAACGCCGAACACGACCACAACCCCCACCGCCCCGGCCGTCCAGCGCCAGCTCCAGCGCAGCGCGGCCAGCACGGCCAACCCCGCCAGCAGGGCGATGAAGCTGGATTGCGAGAAGGTCGGTACGAGGCCCAGCCAGAGGATCGCCACCAGGGCCGTGAGCAGCGCAAGGGTGCGTCGTTCCTTCGCCCAAAGCAGAGCCGCCATCGCAATCACGACCACGAGAGCCAGATAGCGACCGTAGATGTTCGGGTCCCAGAAGATCGAGTTGACCCGGAAGTAGGTGTGGAAGGCGTTGGAGCGGATCACCTGGTCGTTCCAGAACAGCTCGCGGCTCAGGTACTCGACCGAGCCCACCACGACGAACGCCACGGCCTCGATCCCGACCACCCACAACACGAGCACCAGCAGCTTTCGAGTCCAGGCGACGTCCCGCAGCAACCCGTAAGCGAGCGAGAACGGCGCGAAGAAGAAGCAGACGTTCTGCAGGCTCTTCGAGAAGTCCGGGGAGTAGAGCGTCTGAAGCGCGTAGAGAACAACTACGGCGGCGAGGGCGAGAGGCAGCAGGCCCGCCGCGGGAGAGGCGTCTTTCCAGTCAGCTTCTCGCGCGGAAGGTGGGTGTGGGGGGGTCTCCAGAGGGAGCGGCGTCCTGTTTTTCGCACAGACCACTTGGCGAGAGGAGCGGCGCGCGAGGCGAAAAACCCAGCGACCGGCGGAGGCCCCCCCACCCCCGCCCGGACCCGCGCGCCGGGCGCCGAAGTCCCTAAGCGCAATCGAGAGCACGCCGCCCGCGATCACCAGGTAGAGCGGGACGAGGAGGTTGGCGGTGTCACCGCCGGCATGGAGGGGGATGCGGAACGGAAGGGCGGCGACGATCGCCAGCGGCAGGACGATCGGCCAGCGTCGGAAGGTCGCCGCCAGCCCGATGGCCAGCGCAAGCCCCGCGGCGCCGAGGCCGATCAGGCGGGCGGGCGAGTCGCGCAGGTCGACGATCTGCGGCGAGTTCCACTGGTCGCCGAGGATCAGGACCGGGAAGAGGGCCAGCGCGACGAGCATCGCCACCGCGCGGGCGCGGCCGGGCGGCAAGAGGATCGCCGCGGCGGCGCTCCCAGCTGCGGCCAGGACTCCCGCCCCGGCCAGGACGCCGCTCACGGAGTACCGCCCCCTCCCTGTGGCGACTTGTTGTCGCATAGCGACAAGAAAACGCCACAGCGGCTCATCTCGAGCTCCTCAACCGGCCGCACTCCCGGGTCGCCCTGCGCGGTGCCCGGTGCAGGCGCATGACGCCGCCGGGGACCAGGGTGCGGTCCTGCCCGAGCAGCTTGACGCGCAGCTTGTAGCGGCCCGGGGGCGCCCTGCCCGGTCCCCGGGAGCGGCCGTCCCAGTAGAACGTGAAGAATCTGTAGCGCTTCAGGTAGACGTCGCGGGCGAGGGTGACGACCAGCTTGCCGCCGGGCTTCACCACCTGCACGTCGGCGCGATCGGAGCGGGTGACACGGAAGCGGATGCGAATGCGGTCGAAGCGGCAGTCGCGGTTCGGCGTGAAGGCACGGCTCGCCGGGGTGCCGAAGGTGACGCGGTCGAGGACGAGCGGATCCCGCTTCAGCCGCTGCGACCAGGCGAAGGCCGCGACCGTGGCGAGGACGAGCAGCGCGAAGACGACTGCGGCGATCTCAGCCGGTCGACGAGGCATTGTCCTCGCCGATCACGACCGCGACCGGGGCGCCGGCCGACACCGAGGAGATCTCCGAGGTCATCGGCCGCACCCGCGGGATCTCCAGCGCCGCGGCCACCCGGTGCGCCTCGCGGCCGTCGCCCCGTCGGAACATGACGACGCTTTCGGCAAAGCTCGAGCTGCTGTTGGTGACCGCGCCGAGCTGGAAGCCGTGGCGCTCGACCCTGTCCCCGAAGGTGGCCGCTAGGCCGGGTACGGCCGTCCCGTTGAGGACCGAGACCTCGATTTCGCCCGGCTTGACCGCGCGGGCGGCCTGCTTGCCGCCCCCGCCCCCACTTTGGCCGTCGCCACCGGACCCGTGCAGCGTCGCGTAAGCGACCCCGCCGACGGCCAGCACCAGGACGACGAAGACCGCCGCCAGGAAGCGCGGCTGACCGAGCCGTCTGCCGATCCCGCCCCCTGCGCCCCCGCCGCGGGCGCCGGCGAAGCGCTCGCGCAGGCGCTCGCCGCGAGTCAGTTCGGGCAGCCCGGATTCGCGCCGCTCGCGGCGACTCTCGCGCAGATCCGCGGCGCGGCGCTCAGCTTCGCGCGCCTCCTCGAGCTTGCGCATCTCCTCGGCCCTCTCCTGAGCGGTGGCCGAGGTCGACTCCTTGCGCTCGGCGTCGCGCTCCGGCGCCGAGCCCGCCCACTCGCGCAGGCGGCGGATGTCGCGCCCCTGCGCGAACGACAGCAGCGCAAGCAGGGCGAGGCCGAGGAACGCGACCAAGCCCGCGAAGGCCCCGATTTCCTTGATCAGCTCCACGGGCGGAGCAGGATATTGGGCGGAGCGGGTCCGACGAGCGTTTCGGTGTCTGAGGCCAACAGTTCACACGTAAACCCGCGTCTGCGGCTGGCGCCCGCCGGACCAAGCGGAGCAAGGACGCAGGGAGGTCGAATAGCAGCGCTATTCGACCGACTGAGGACGCCGCGCCGCGCAGCGTCCGTCGCCGCCAGACGTGCGCGGGGGCTTACGGATGGACTCTGAGCCAGGGAGTGACGGGCGAACGTCCAGGTAGTAGCGCTACCTGGACGGAGGACGGTGCTCCATGACGCCGGCATCAGGCGCAGAAACGCCGTCGGTGATCAATTCGACGACCCGCGCCGCGAGATTGGCCTCGTCGCCGGCCATCACCAGGTGCTCGAGCGAGTTCAGCGTCGCCTCTACCCACTCCGGGTCGAGCGGCGTCGCCCGCAGCGCCCGCTCGATCCGCTTGGCGGCGGTCGGCTGGGACTCCTCGCCGACCCCGAACAGCTCCTCGTGCAGCTTCTCGCCCGGTCGCGGTTGCGTGAGCTCGATCGCGATCTCGGCCCCCGGCTCGTAGCCCGCGAGGCGAATCATGTTGCGGGCCAGGTCGACGATCTTCACCGGCTCGCCCATGTCGAGGACGAAGACCTCGCCCCGGCCCGCGCCGATGTCGCCGGCCCGGATCACCAGCTGGACCGCCTCGGGGATCGTCATGAAGTAGCGGGTCATCTCCGGGTGGGTGACCGTGACCGGCCCGCCGCGCTCGATCTGGCCGCGGAAGATCGGCACGACGCTGCCCGAGGACGCGAGCACGTTGCCGAAGCGCACGCTGACGAAGCGGGTGCCAGGGTGCTTGTGCCCGGCCGCCTCGACGATCCACTCGGCCATCGCCTTGGAGGCGCCCATCACCGTCTTCGGGTTGACCGCCTTGTCGGTCGAGACCAGCACGAAGCGCTCGACCTGCGAGGCGGCCGCCGTCTCGGCCGTGATCCGGGTGCCGATCGCGTTGTTGCGCACCGCCTCCAGCGGGTTGGCCTCCATCAGCGGCACGTGCTTGTAGGCGGCGGCGTGGAAGACCACGCCCGGCTTGAAGCGCTGCATCGTCTCCAGCATCCGGTGCGGCTCCTTGCAGTCGGCGAGCACCGCCTCGACGTTGCTGAAGTGGCGCTCCTCGACCATCTCGCGATCGATCTCGAACAGGTTGTCCTCGGCGTGGTCGAGCATGACCAGCAGACGCGGACCGACCCGGGCGATCTGGCGGCACAGCTCGGAGCCGATCGAGCCGCCGGCGCCGGTGACCAGGACGATCCGGTCGCGCAGGTAGGCGCCGACCCGGTCGAGCTCGACGACGATCGGGTCGCGTCCGAGCACGTCCTCGACCTGCACGTCGCGCAACTGCCTGCTGAGCTGGACTCCGCCGCGCAGCAGCTCGAACACGGTCGGCAGGGTGCGGACGCGGATCTCGCGCTCGCGGCAGGCGACGACGACCTTGGCGCGCAGCGTCCCCGGCGCCGAGGGGATCGCGATCACCACCTCGTCGGGCTCGGTCTCGTCGAGGATCGTCTCGATCTGCTCGGTTGTCCCCAGCACCTTGAGCCCGAGCATCCGCATGCCCCGTTTGCGCGCGTCGTCGTCGACGAAGCCGATCGCGGTGGCGCCGAGCTTGGGGTTGAGCTGCATCTCGCGGACCACCATCTGGCCGCCCGAGCCGGCGCCGATCACCAGCACCTCGTGCTTCGGCAGGCGGTGGCCGTGGCTGGGGCGCTCGATGATCAGCCGCACCGCCAGCCGGGCGCCGGCGACGAACAGCAGGGTGAGGATGAAGTCCATCACCTCGACCGAGCGCGGGACCGTGTGGTGGAACGGCTGGAAGACGGCGAGGACGACGATCAGGATCCCGCTGGCGACTGCGACGGCGCGGACGATCGCGAAGAAGTCGCGGCCGCTGACGTAGCGCCACCACTTCTGGTAGAGACCGAAGGCGGCGAAGACGGCGACCTTGCTGACGGCCACGAAGGCGACCGCCTGGGCGAAGAGGACCTCGTAGCGATGGGGCAGGCCTTCGTCGAGGAAGCGCAGCCGGAACGCCAGGTAGAAGGCCAGCGAGACGAGCAGCGCGTCGGCGACGACCTGGAGGACCCGGTTGCGGTAGACGGGGTGGTTCAACCGGTGCATGAGGCTGTCCGAGTTTAGATGCTGTTGGCCGCCCCGCCTACAATCCCCGCTTCGCGCATGCTGATCGTCTTCGCCAGCCTCAGCGACAAGATCGCCGACCCGATCGTCAACGTGGCCACCGACTTCATCGGCTCGGCCGGGGTGGCCGGCGTCTTCGTGCTGATGCTGCTGGAGTCGGCCTGCATCCCGGTGCCAAGCGAGGCGATCATGCTGTTCGCCGGCTTCAGCGTCTCCGAAGGCGACATGACGCTGCTCGGGGCGGTCACCGCCGGCGTGCTCGGCAACCTCGCCGGGTCGTGGATCGCCTACGGGGTCGGCTACTTCGCCCGCCTCGACCTGCTCGAACGCAACCGCCTGATCCACGTCAGCCCCAAACACCTGAAATGGGCCGACGACTGGTTCAAGCGCTACGGCGACGCGACCGTCTTCTTCACCCGGATGCTGCCGATCATCCGCACCTTCATCTCGCTGCCGGCGGGGGTGGCGAAGATGCCGTTCTGGCGCTTCACCGCCTTCACCCTGGCCGGCTGCGTCCCCTGGGTGCTGATGCTGGCGCTGATCGGGCGCGGGGTCGGCGACAACTGGGAGCAGTGGCGGCACAACCTCGGCTACCTCGACTACGCGGTCCTGGCGGCGATCGTCGCCGGCGTCGTCTACCTGCTGATCCGCAGGCGGCGCGGCGGCGAGGCCGGGCCGGGCCCGGCGGGCGAGGAGCCGGGCGCCAAGGCCGAGGCAACCCGCTGAGCGGCGCGCCCGACGGCGGGATCCCGGACCGGCGGGCGCTGGCGCTGGGGATCGTCCAGGGGCCGGCGGAGCTGCTGCCGGTCTCCAGCTCGGCCCACATCGTGCTGCTGCCCTGGCTCGCCGGTTGGGATTGGGAGCGGCTCGACCCGGAGATGCGCAAGAGCTTCGAGGTGGCGCTGCACAGCGGCGCCGCGGCGGCGCTGCTGATCGGCCAGCGGGGGGCGATCGCCGCGGAGCTGCGTTCCTTCGACGGACGACGGGCGCTCGTCCTCGGCCTCTCCTTCCTGCCCGCCGCGGCGGTCGGCTACACGCTCGAGCGGCCGATCGAGCAGCGACTTGGCGGCCCGCGGGCGACCGCGATCGGACTGCTGGCAGGCGCCGCAGCGATGCTCGTCGCCGACACCAGGCCGCAGCGGCGGGGGCGCGGCGACGCTACCGCGGCCGACGGCCTGGCGCTGGGGATCGCCCAGGCGGCGGCGCTGGCCCCCGGCGTCTCGCGCAACGGCGTCACCCTGGCGGCGGCCCGCTGGCGGCGCTTCTCCCGCGACCAGGCGAACCTGCTCTCGCGCACGATGGCCCTGCCGATCATCGCCGGCGCGACGGTGCTCAAGTGCGTCCGCCTGCGGCGCCGAGGCGCCCCTCCCTCGCTGCGCCGCTCGATGGCGATCGGCGTGGCAGCGTCCTTCGCCTCCACCCTGGCCTCCCAGCGGCTGATCGACCTGGTCGAGCGGGACCGCGCGCTGTGGCCCTACGCGGTCTACCGGGCCGGGTTGGCAGCCGCAGTGCTCGTCAAGCTGCGGCGCTAGAACACCCAACTCCAAATTTTGGAGAAACTTGGAGTTGATTTGGAGTTCCTGCAAATGATCGAGAAAGAACGGTGAGCAAAGACGCCTACGCGAGAGCCGGGGTCGACCAGGGCGTGGCGGACTCCGCGGTCGCCGGGCTGGTGGGGGCGCTGGCGGCGATCGACCTGGGGCGGCCCTCGCGGCAGGTTCCGCTGCCCGGGCACTACGCGAGCGTGATCAAGCTCGACCAGCGGACCGGGATCGCGCTGTCCACCGACGGGGTCGGCACCAAGCTGCTGGTCGCCGAGCAGCTCGGCCGCTTCGACACCGTGGGGATCGACTGCGTGGCAATGAACGTCAACGACGTGATCTGCGTCGGCGCCGAGCCGCTGGCGATGCTCGACTACATCGCGATCGAGCGCGCCGACCCGCGGGTCTGCCGGGAAGTGGGGGCCGGCCTGGCGCGCGGCGCCGAGCTGGCCGGGGTCGAGATCCCCGGCGGCGAGCTCGCCCAGCTCGGCGAGATGGTCCGCGGCGTCGACGTCTCCGGCGCCTGCTTCGGCGCCGTCGCGCTGGAGGAGATCGTCGACGGCTCCGCCGTGCAGCCCGGCGACGTGGTGATCGGCCTACCCTCCTCCGGCCTCCACTCCAACGGCTACACGCTCGCTCGCTCGGCGCTCGAGGGGCTGCCGCTCGGCGAGGATCCCGAAGGTCGGCTTGGCCGCCCGCTCGGCGACGTCCTGCTGGAGCCGACCGAGATCTACGCCAAGCCGGTGCTGGAGCTGCTGCGCTCGGAGGTCGAGGTGCGCGGCCTCGCCCACATCACCTCCGGCGGGCTCGGCAACCTGCTTCGCCTCGCCGCCGAGACCGGCTACGAGATCGACGACCCGCTCCCGGTGCCGCCGATCTTCGAGTTGATCGCCGAGCGCGCCCGGGTCCCCGACGCCGAGATGCACGACGTCTTCAACATGGGCTGCGGCTTCTGCGCGATCGTCGCCGCCGGCGCCGAGGACACGGCGCTGAGCCTGCTCCGCGGCCACTACCCCGAGGCGAAGCGAATCGGCCGGGCGACCGAGGCCGGCGGAGTCGTCCGGGCGCGCTCCTAGCCCTGGTCGGAGCAGAGCTTGCGGCCGTCGTTGCCCGCCTGGTAGAGCGGGCTTTCCGGGCCCGCTACCCGCAGCTCCCTCACCGGGTCCTGCGGCACCTCGCCGAAGTGCCCGGGCCAGCACGCCCAGGGAACGCTGCGCAGGTCGACCAGCGGGGTATTAGCCGGTAGCGTGAACACCCTGTCCGCGCCGCAGAGTGCCCAGTCGAGCAGCCAGACGAAGCGCTTCGGATGCCGCAGCTTGCGCCCGCAGCCTTCGTAGCTGGCGTGGCCGCCGAGGCCGGCGTAGACGACCGGGTGGCTGCCGTGCAGCTTCAGTTCGGGCGAGCTCCAACGCAGCGTCCGGTTCTCGTGCGCGTGCCGCGCCATCTCCACCGCCACGGGGCGCAGCTCGCCGTCTGGGTCGGCGCGCCGCAGGCGCACGGTGACGTGCTCGAAGTCGCCCTCGTGGAAGTCGGCCGCAGCCAGCGTCGCACCGATCGGGTCGCGCATGACCAGCGGGTTGAAGGTGACGAGCGGGAGGTAGTTGTAGGGGTAGAAGAACCAGTACTGGAGATCCTCCCCACCGCCCGCGCGGCGCCGGGCCAGGAGGTAGAACTGGGCGCTGCGGGCGGGGTGGAGCAGGTCGGGGAACGAGGCCCAGCGGGCGAGGTCGGGACCGGCGATGCCGAGCGCCCGGCCGACCGAGCAGAACTCGTCCTGGACGTGTTCGACCGCCGCCGGGTGGTCCACGAAGTCGGCCTTGCCGCCGTCGAGCCGCAGATCGGAGAGAAGCGCGTCGTGCGGCGCATCGCCGCCGCCGACGAACTGGGTGCGGCGGTCCTCCCCCATGCTCAGTCCCAGCACGACCGGGACGGGGACCGGCCAGAACCGGTCGGCCTTGGCCACCTTGAGCACCGGCTCGTAAGCGAGCGCGTTCCGCACCAGATCCGCTTCGCCGGCGCCGGCGGTGCCCTGCAGCGGCGGCTCGAACGGGATGCCGGGCGGCGGGGGCGGCGGGGCGGGCGTCGCTTCGCCCGGCTCGGTCGGCGGCAGGTCGACCAGGGCGGGGCTGGGGGGGCTTTCGACGCAGGCGCCGTGCAGCTTTGCCGCCTCGTCGCCGAGGAAGTCGAAGACGAGGACGCAGAGGACGATCACCAGGACGATCGAAAACGGCACTTGTCAATAAACAATAACTTCGCGCAGCGGCGATGGCAACGGCCCCCCCCCGCGGGCGGTCGGGCCTTCCCAGGAGAAGGCGGCGGGAGAGCCGGCACGAAGCGTAAGCCGACGCGTGCTCGACAATATGCGCTGCAGATGACCGCCCGCCCAACCAGCTCGATGATCGGCACCGTTCTCTCCGGCCGCTACCGATTGGAGGCGAAGCTGGGCAGCGGCGGGATGTCGACCGTCTACCTGGCCCGCGACGAGACGCTCGACCGGCCGGTCGCGGTCAAGATCCTGCACCGCGAGATGTCCGAGCAGGAAGACCAGCTGCAGCGCTTCCGTCACGAGGCGCGGGCGGTCGCCAAGCTCTCCCACCCCAACGTCGTCTCCGTGATCGACGCCGGCGAGGACGGCGGCCATCCCTACATCGTCTTCGAGTACGTCAAGGGCGAGACGCTGAAGCAGCGGATCGCGCGGGTCGGCGCGCTCGACACCCAGGACGCGATCGCCTACGCGATCGAGGTGGCGCGCGGGCTCAGCGTCGCCCACTCGCGCAACATGGTGCACCGCGACATCAAGCCGCAGAACGTCCTGATCGACGAGGAGGGCCGCGCCAAGCTGACCGACTTCGGCATCTCCCGCCAGCTCGAACAGGACGGGGTGACCGCCACCGGCCGCGTGCTCGGCACCACCGATTACGTCGCCCCCGAGCAGGCGATGGGCCGCGACGTCGACCCGCGCTCCGACGTCTACTCGCTGGGCGTCGTCCTCTACGAGATGCTGGTCGGCCAGGTCCCCTTCCACGCCGACAGTCAGGTCGGAGTGGCGATGAAACACGTCAACGAGGAGCTGCCGGACGTGCAGCGACGCCGGTCCGAGGTCTCCGCCGCGGTGGCGCTGGTGGTCGAGCGGGCGACGGCCAAGAACCCCGCCGAGCGCTACCAGACGGTCGGCGAGATGATCGGTGACCTGGAGACGGCGCTCGAGGTGGAGGCGGCGCGGGCCGGCTCGACCACCGGCGAGGCGACCAGCGTGCTGGAGACGGTGCCGCCGCCGCGGCGCAAGCTCTCCGGCCGGGCGCGCTGGTCCTGGGCGGCGATCATCGCGTTGCTGCTGGTCGCCGGCGGGGCGCTGCTCGCCGTGCAGCTGATCTCCAGCGGGATCGGCGGCGGCGGCGCGAACAAGGGCAAGGGAGCGGCGGTGACGATCTCCTCGGCGACCGACTACGACCCGCAGGGCGACGGCGAAGAGGTCGGCAGCAAGGTCGGCCTCGCGGCCGACGGCGATCCGACCGGGACCGCCTGGGAAACCGAGCACTACGACTCCGACAGCTTCGAAGGGACGAAGACCGGCCCCGACCCCGGGGTCGGCATCTACGTCACCACCACCTCGCCGACGACCCCGTCGAAGATGATCGTCCGCACCCCGACGCCGGGCTGGGACGCCCAGGTCTTCGCCGCGCCGGCCGGTCCGCCCTCCGACCTCTCCGGCTGGGACGAACCGGTCGGCGACGTGACCGACGCCTCCGCCGTGCAGGAGATCGACCTCCGCGTCCCCCAGCCCTCGACCTACTTCCTCCTCTGGTTCACCAGGGCCTCGGAAGCCCGGGACCAGGCCGGCCGCTACCAGATCGAGGTCAGCGACATCAAGCTGCTGGGCTGACGGGTCTCAAAACTCGTGGGAGCGGGACTTCTCGTGACGCTCGGCCGCCAGCTTGACAAGGCGGTCGCATAGCTCGGGGTAGGGAATGCCGCTCGCCTCCCAGAGCTTCGCGTAGACGCTGGTCTCGGTGAAGCCGGGCATCGTGTTGACCTCGTTGACGAGGACCTCGCCGCCCGGCTCGACGAAGAAGTCGCAGCGGGCCAGGCCGGAGCAACCGCCGACCCGAAAGGCCTCGACCGCCAGCTCCCGGACGCGGGCGGTCTGCTGGTCGGGAATCGGGGCCGGGACGCGCAGCTCCATGCCGCCGTCCGTGTACTTGGTCTCGTAGTCGTACCAGTCGCCGTGGGCGATCACCTCGCCGGGCAGCGACGGCTCAACCCGCTCGTTGCCGAGCAGCGAGCACTCGACCTCGCGGCCGCGGGCGGAGGCCTCGACGATCACCCGCGGGTCGTGGCGGAGCGCCAGCTCGACCGCCGCGTCCAATTCGCCCAGCGCCTCGACCTTGCTGATCCCGACGCTGGAGCCGAGCCGCGAGGGCTTCACCCAGAGCGGCAGGCCCATCGCCCCGCAGCGCTCCCGCCAACTCCGCTCGCCGACTGCGGCGAAGTCGACCTGCGGCAGGCCGCGCTGGGCGAAGAGCCGCTTCAGGGTGAGCTTGTCCATGCAGACGGCCGAGGCGAGCACGTCGGAGCCGACGTACGGGAGGTCGAGCCACTCGAGCACCCCCTGCACGCTGCCGTCCTCGCCGAACGGGCCGTGCAGGGCCGGGAAGGCCACCTCGGCGCCGGCCAAGCCGGCGGCCGGGACCAGCTCGACCGGGGCGCCATGGAAGCTCCAGGCCCCGTCGCGGGCGATCGTGATCCGCAGCGCCTCGTGACCGGCCTGCTCGAGGCCGCCGGCGACCGCCTCCCCGGAGCGCAGCGAGACCTCGTGCTCGGAGGAGCGCCCGCCGCTCAGCACCGCGACCCTCATTCCACCCCCGCTTCCGTGCCGGGCGCCGCCTTGCCGACCACCACGGTCACCGCGGTGCCCTGTTCGACTTCGGAGCCCGGCGGCGGGAACTGGTCGGTGACCCGACCGACCTGCGACGGCACTTCGGTCGCTTCTTCCCGCACGCTCGGGTCGAGCCCCGCTTCGCGCAGCGCTTCCACCGCTTCGCGGCGTTCGGAGCCGATCACGTTCGGCACCTTCGCCTTCGCCTCGCCTCCGGAGACGACGATCGAGACGGTCGAGCCGCGTGACAGTTCCGTGCCGGCGCTGGGCGACTGGCGGATCACCTCGCCCGCCGGCTTGCCGCTTTCTTCTTCTTCGACGCTCGGCGAGAGGCCGCGGCCGCGGATCTGCTGCACGGCCACCCCCCGTTGCGTCCCGACCAGAACCGGCACCTTGGCCAGCTTCTGGCCCTTCGAGACGACCAGAACGACGGCCGAGCCGCGCGTCGCGGTCGCCCCCCCCGGCGGTTCGGAGTGGACCACCAGACCCGCTTCGACCTTTCCCGAGTTGACCTCTTCGACCCGCGTTTCGAAGCCCGCTTCTTCGAGCTTCGCGACCGCTTCCTCCTCCGTCAGCCCGGCGGTGCCGGGAACCTTGGCGCTGCCGGGGCCGGCGCTGACCGTCAGCATCACCTTCGGCTTCGAGCAGAAGAAGCTGAGGAAGGCGCAGTCGAGGCTCGCTTCGCCGGCCGGCGGCGAGGCGGCCGGGTCCTGCTCGAGCACGGTGTTGGCGGCGACTTCCCGCCGCACCCGGGTGACGTCGCCGACCTTGAAGCCGTTCTGTTCGAGCAGCGAGATCGCCACGCCAAGCTGGTTGCTCGTCACCCTCGGCACTTCGGTCGTCGTCTCGCGGGTCAGCGCGAAGCCGATCAGCAGGCCGACCAGCGCCGCGGCGCCGACCAGCGCCCAGATGCGGTGGCGGCGCTTGCGGCGGGCCTCCTCCTCGGCGCCCGGCTCGGCCGCGGCGGCCTCCTCGGGGCCGACCACCGGCGGCGGCAGCGGCGCGAAGGCGGCGGTGCCACCGCCGCCGCCGGGCTCGCGCAGCGCCGCGTCGAGCGCCGCGATGAACGCGTCGGCGCTCTGGAAGCGCTGCCCCGGGTCCTTCTCCAGCGCCCGCATCACGACTGCGTCGAGCGCCGGCGAGACGGCCGGGTTGATCGAGCTGGGCCGCTGCGGAGTGTGGGAGACCTGCTTCATCGCGATCGCCACCGCCGAGTCGGCCTCGAACGGCACCCGTCCGGCGAGCGCCTCGTAGAGCATCACCCCGACCGAGTAGAGGTCGGAGACCGCGGTCACGTCATGGCCCTGCGCCTGCTCCGGCGAGAGATAGTGCGGCGTCCCCATCACCGAGCCGGCCTGGGTGATCTCCGAGGCGCCGGCCCGGGCGATGCCGAAATCGGTCACGGTGACCTTGCCCTCCTCGTCGACGATCACGTTCTGCGGCTTCAGATCGCGGTGGACGACGCCGTGCCGATGGGCGAAGCCGGCTCCCTCGAGCACCTGGCGGATCAGCGCCACCGCCTGCTCGGGGGTGAGGCGCTGGTCGATCAGCTGCTTCAGCGAGCGGCCTTCGAGCAGCTGCATCGCGATGTAGTAGGTGCCGTCGGCGTCGCCGCGGTCGAAGACGGCGACGACGTGCGGGTGCTGCAAGCCCGCCGCCGCCTCGGCCTCGCGACGGAAGCGTTCGACGAACTCGTGGTCCTGGGCGAAGCGCCGGTGGAGGATCTTCAGCGCGACGCGGCGCTGCAGGTGCTCGTCCTCGGCCAGCCAGACGTCCGCCATCCCGCCCGAGCCGATCCGCCGCAGCAGCCGGTAGCGCCCGTCGACCGTGCTTCCCTCGCCGACTTCAGCCACGCGCCCTCCCGCTTCCGCCGCCGATGGGCCGAAAAGTGGAGTCGGAGTGGACATTTCGGCCCATCGGCGGGCTCTTGTATCTCATCCGCCCGCCAGGATCGCTTCCGCGACGTCGCGGAAGATCGGCGCGGCGACGTCGTTGCCGAACGCGGTCGTGCACTCGACCGTCGCCGCGATTGCGATCTTCGGTTCGTTGGCCGGCGCAAAGCCGATGAACCATGCCTGGTTCTCCGCGCTGCCGCCGCCGCAGCTCTCGTTGAAGGGCGTTTCCGCGGTGCCGGTCTTGCCGGCGACCGGAACGCCGGGAATCGCCGCGTTGGTGCCGGTGCCGGCGCTGACCACGCCCTCCATCGCCGTGGTCAGCTCGGCCGCCGTCCGCTCGTCGATCGGGCGACTGTACTGGCTGGGGTCGAGGCGCCTCACGACCCGCCCGTCGGGGTCGACCACCCGGCTCCAGATCTGCGGCTTCATCTGGCGCCCATCGTTGGCCACCGCGGCCGCCACCTCGGCCATCTGCAGCGGCGTCACCGCGAGGCGCTCCTGGCCGATCGCGATGCGCGCCACGTCGACCGGGTCACCGGAGCCGAGCAGCTCGCCTTCGCTGAAGACGCCGCTCTTGTAGACCTGATCGGCGGGCAGGTCGATCGCCGGGGTCGAGTTGAAGCCGAAGGCGTCCATATATTCGAACATGGTGTCCTCGCCCAGTCTCTGGCCGAGCTGCGCAAACCAGGTGTTGACCGAAGAAGTCAGCGCCTCGTCGAGGGCGATCGGCCCGAAGCTCTGGGTGAAGTCGTTCTGCAGCGTCTGGCCCTGGACTTCCAGTTCGCCCGGCGCGTCGATCGTGGTCTCGGGGGTGATCGTGCCGCTGTCGAGACCGGCGGCGGCGGTCACCACCTTGAACGTCGAGCCGGGTGGGTACTGGCCCTGGGTGGCGCGGTCGAGCAGCGGCGCGCTCGCGTCGCGGTTGAGCGCCGCGAGGTGTTCGGGGACGCGGTTCGGGTCGTACGGCGGGTTGGAGGCGAGCACCCGCACCCGGCCGCTGCTCGGCTCGATCGCCACCACCGCGCCGAAGCCAGTCCCTTCGAGGTCGGCGAGCGCGGTCCGCTGCGCCGCCGGGTCGATGTTGGTGACGACATCGTTGCCTTCCTGGCCGCGACCGGTCAGCTGGTCGACGATCGAGCCGAATTCGGATTCGTCGCCGACCAGCTCGTCGTTGTGGGACTTCTCGAACTCGCTGTCGCCCTGGCGGACGAAGCTGTAGCCGATCGGGTGCCCGTACAGCGCTCCCTCCGGGTAGCGGCGCACGTAGCGGCGGCTGGCGCCGCGTCCCTTGGCTATCGAGCGGGCGAGCACCGTGCCGTCGTCGGCGAGGATCCTCCCCCGCCGGATCTGCTGCTGCTCGAGCAGGGGGCGCTTGTTCGCGGCTTTTTCCTTCAGCGCCTCTGCGTCGAACACCGACCAGTACGAGGTGAAGCCGACCAGGACCGCGAAGAGGACGACGAACAGCCCGAACAGCTTGACGATCTGCCGGTTCACGCCCTCGCCTCCCGGCGGGCCCGGTCGGAGACCAGCAGCAGCAGGGCGAGCAGGACGAAGTTGGCGACGATCGAGCTGCCCCCGTAGCTGATGAACGGCAGGGTGACGCCGGTCAGCGGGATCACCCGGGTGACCCCGCCGATGATCACGAAGGCCTGGATCGCGAAGACCGCGGTCAGCCCGGTCGCCAGCAGCTTCGAGAAGCCGTCGTCGGCGAGCAGCGCGACCTTGAAGCCGCGCGCCGCGATCAGCAGGTAGATGAGGATCACCGCGCAGGCGCCGAACAGGCCCAGCTCGCTGACGATCAGCGAGTAGATCGTGTCGGTCTGCGCCGCCGGCAGCAACGGCGCGTCGGTGCCGGGGATCGTGATCAGCGCCTGCCCGAAGCCCTTCCCGAACAGGCCGCCGTCGGCCTGGGCGAAGATCGACTGGAGGACCTGGTAGCCGGTCCCGCTGGGGTCGTGGTAGGGGTTGAGCCAGATCTCGACCCGGTCGTGGACATGGGGAACGGTCGAGGCGAAGAACCAGGCGCCGAGCAGGAACAGCGCCATCCCGATCACGACGAAGGAGAAGCGGCCGGTCGCCACGTAGAGCAGGGCCAGGAAGGCCGCGAAGAACATCAGCGAGCTGCCCAGGTCGCGGATGAAGACGAGCATGAACATCGACGCTCCCCAGACGACCAGCAGCGGGCCGAGGTGCTTGAGCGGCGGCAGGGTGACGCCGAGCACCCGCCGCGCGCCGACGATCAGCACCTCGCGGTGCTCACGCAGGTAGCTGGCGAGGAAGACGACGATGCAGATCTTCGAGAACTCGGCCGGCTGGAAGGCGAGCGGGCCGAGCTTCACGCCGAGGTAGGCGCCGTTGACCTGCTGGCCGATCCCCGGCAGGCGCGGCGCCAGCAGCAGCAGCAGGCCGACCGCCGCGATCGTGTAGCGGTAACGCTCGAGCACGTCGTAATCGCGCAGGAAGTGGACCGTCACGGCGAAGAGGACGAGGCCGAGCACGAACCAGTTGGCCTGGTCGCGGGCCAGGCCGGGGTCGATCCGGTAGACCATCACCAGCCCGAAGGCGGTCAGCAGGGCGACCAGCGGGAAGAGGTACGGGTCGGCATCGGGCAGCCGCAGCCGCAGGTAGACGTGGGTGGCGAGGCAGACGCCGAGGAAGTAGGCGCCGTAGACGAGGCTGAGGTTGTCGAGCCGCGCGCTCTCCTGGGCGAACACCGCGGCGAAGCCGGCGCTGAGCAACAGCGCGACCGGGACCAGGGCGACCAGCTCCCGATTCCTGGCGCTTCTCAAGGAACCCCCCGGCTGCGTTCGATGTCTTCGATCAGCGAGACCGCATCGGAGTGCGAGCGGACGTCATGGCCGGTAACCGATTCGCGGCGGCGGGGGGGCAGCGAGTCGGTCTGGATCGGGGTCGCGTAGCGCTCGGAGTAGAGCTCGACGCCGAAGGGCAGCTCGTAGGGCAGGCCTCGGTAGAGGGCGACCCGGCCGGCGTCGTCGGTTCCGAGGAACCACGCCTGGCGGTTGCCGTACCAGGCGCCGAAGGCGACCGCGGCGAGGATCACGACGACGGCGAGGAGCTTGGCGGCGGTGCGCAGGCGGTGGCGCTGCCGCCTCGCGGTGAGCTGCTCGCGGCGCTCGCGGGCGGCGGCCGCGGCGGCGCGGCGGCGGACCTCGGTCGCGCTGAGCCCCTCCTCCCTGGCCGTCGCGCCGACCAGCGTGGCGTCCCCGGCGGCGTCGCGCAGCGGCGCCGCCGCGTCCTCGAGCCCGAAGGCGAGCGCCGTGATGTTGTCGCGCCCCCCCGCCCGGTTGGCCTCCTCGACCAGCTGCCGCACCGCCTCGCGCAGCGAGGCGGTGCCGGAGAGGACGGCGGCTATCCGCTCCTCGCCGATCATCGTGGTGAGGCCGTCGGAGCAGAGCAGGAAGACGTCGCCGGGGGCGGCGGGCACCGTCTGCACGTCGACCTCGACATCGGCCTCGGGGCCGAGGGCGCGGGTGATGATCGAGCGTTGCGGGTGGTCCTCGGCCTGCGCGTCGGTGATCTGGCCCTTGCGCCGCATCTCCTCGACCAGCGAGTGGTCGCGGGTCAGCTGTTCCAGCCGGCCGCCGCGCAGCCGATAGGCGCGGCTGTCGCCGACGTGACCGATCCCGACCTCTTCGCTCCGGGCATCGACGATCGCCGCGGTGATCGTCGTGCCCATCCCCGCCCGCGAGGGGTCGGCGTGGGCGAGCTGGTGGATCCTGCGGTTCGCCGCCTCGATCGTCTCGCGCAGCACCGGCCCCGGCGGCCCGTCGGGCAGGTCGCGGTCGAAGGCCTCGGCGGCGGCCTTCGAGGCGACCTCTCCCGCCTGGGCGCCGCCCATTCCGTCGGCGACGACGAAGATCGGCGCGCGCACGAACAGCGAGTCCTCGTTCTCGCTCCGCTGCCGGCCGGTGTCGGTGCGGAACGCCTGGTCGGAGATCCGCAGCATCAGGTGTCACCTGCCTCGAACCTGAATTCGGTGTCGCCGATCCGCACCACGTCGCCGTCGATCAACTCGGCCTCGCCCCGCAGGTCGGCGTCGTTCAGCAGGGTGCCGTTGGTCGAGTTCATGTCTTCGACGTAGCTGCGCCCTTCACGGGAGAAGATCCTGGCGTGCAGCCCGGAGGCATAGCGGTCCTCGATCCGCAGGTCGGCCTCCTGGGAGCGGCCGATCGAGAGCCCGCCGATCAGGTCGAAGCGCTCTCCTTCGCGCAGGCCGCCGCCGCGCAGCGCGACCAGCCAGGCGTCGCCGCCAACCGCCGGCTCGCCGAGAGCGGGCGCCGGGTGGAAGCCGGTCGCATCCGGGGCCGGCGCCACGGCCCCGCGCAGGTCCTTCAGCGCGCTGCGCGCGATCCAGAGCAGGAACAGATAGAGGACGGCGAGAAAGCCGAACTTGAGGGCAACGGAAATCGGGTCGTAGGCCACGTCGTCAGCACACTACGGCTACTGCTCGATGTCGAACTTGAAGGTCGTCGTTCCCAGCGTCACCTGGTCGCCCGCGCCGAGCCGCGTCGAGCCGACCCGGCGCCCGTTCACCTTGACCCCGTTGGTCGAGCCGAGGTCGGCGATCGTCCAGTCGCCCTGCGGCGAGCGGCGCAGCTCGGCGTGGTGGCGGGAGACGTTCGGGTCGCGCAGCACGCACTCGGCGTCCTTGGAGCGACCGATCGTCGCCCGGGGCCCCTCCAGCACGTAGCGACGGTCATCGACCACGACCACCGCCCGGGTCGCCACCTCGGCGCGGTGGGCGGGCCTCTCCGGCGCCGCCTCGCGGACCGTCGAGTAGACCATCGTGTGGCCCCCCTCGCCCTGGCTCGGGGCGGCGCCTTCGTGCGCCGGCGGCTTCACCAGCCGCGCCTGGATGCCGAACTCGCCCAGTCGCAGTCGCTCATCGGTCTCGAAGGAGACCGTCGGCCGGGTCAACAGATCGTAGTCGCGGCGCCGCGCGTGCTCCAGCAGGTACCCCGCCAGCTCCTGCTCGAGCCCTCTCTCGTAGCCCTCCAGCCGGCTGCGGTCCTTGCCTGAGAGGTAGACCGTGTACTCGTTGGGGACGTAGACCCGCGCCACGCCGGCCGTCTTGTGCGAATCCATCTCCTTGGCCAGCTTCCGGGCCAGCTCGACCGGCTGCACCTCGGAGCTGAAGGCGCGGCTGAAGACGCCCTCGACAAGGCCTTCGATCCGACTCTCGAGGTTGCGTAGGACGCTGATCGGAAAATCCTACGGGAGGAGGACGCCGTGGCCCAACACCAGCCAGGCCCCCAGCAGGGCGGCCGCGACCAGCGCGCCGGCCCGCAGCCCGAGCGGGGCCGAGAAGCCGGGCGGCCGATCGGCGAGGAGCTCGAGCGAGTCCTCGAGCGCGGTGCCCAGCTCCTCAAGCGCGGGCCGGCGGTTCGGGCGTCGCGAGAGGGCGGCGTCGATCGCCTCGCTCAGCTCCCGTGGCAGGTCCCGGCGCAGGCGGCGCAGGCGGCGCGGCCGGTCGCCGATCGCCCGCGCGGTGGCCGCCGGGGTGGCACGCCGGTTCGGGTTATCGCCGCTCCAGCACTCATAGAGGGTGAGGGCCAGCGCGTAGACATCGGCCGCGGGCCCGGCAGCGCGCCCCTCGGCCTGCTCCGGGGACATGTAGGCGAGGGTGCCGACCACGTCGCCCGGCGCGGTCAGCGCCGTGGCGTCGGAGAGCCGAGCGACGCCGAAGTCCATCAGCTTGGCGCGTGGCTCGCCGTCGGCGCCGACCAGGACGTTCTGCGGCTTGACGTCGCGGTGGACGACGCCGCGGGCATGGGCGTGATCGAGCGCCTCGCAGAGGTCAGCCCCGATCTCGCCGATCTCGCGGTCGCTGAGCGTGCCCCGCGCGCTCAACTCGGCCAGGGTCGGGCCGTCAACCAGCTCGGTGACGAGCAGCGCGTTGCCGTCCTCCTCCCCCATCTCGTAGAGGGTGACGATGCCGGGATGGTTGAGCCGCGCCGCCGCCTGCGCCTCGCGCAGCACCCGGCGACCTGCCTCGCCATGGGACTCGATCGCCTTGACCGCGACGGTGCGCTCCAGGCGCCCGTCCCACGCCTCGTAGACGACGCCGAACCCGCCGCTGCCGATGCGGCGCTCGATCAGGAAGCGGTTGAGGACCAGGGAGCCGACCAAAGCCCCTTCGATTTCGCCGCGGGACGCCTTCCTCCTGCGCCCAGCGGGCTGCAAAAACCGCATCGTTGCTGCGGGTCTTGACGCAGCGACCCGGTCAGCGTGCATACTCTCCGGCCAGCCAACCAGCTTTGGAGAGCAGCTCCTTGGAGGATTCCGCCGCATCCCGACCGGGGCGCCGAGCGCGCCCGCCACGCCGCCCCCAACGCCAGCAGATCCTGCTGCGGCGTGCCCTCGCCCTCGGCGTCGGACTGCTGATCCTGATCCTGATCGTGCTCGGGGTGCGGGGCTGCCTCAACGCACGCAAGCACCGGGCGCTGAGCGACTACGCCCGCAACGTCAGCCAGATCGTCGACGAGACGCAGCAGACCGGCAAGAGCTTCTTCGGCAAGCTCTCGAATCCCGGCAAGCTCTCGGTCACCGAGTTCGTCGCCGAGGTCAACGCGGAGCGCAGCGCGATGGACAACTACGTCGCCCGGGTCGACGCGCTCGACACCCCGGGCGACATGGGGGGCGCCCAGGACACGCTGAAGCTGGTCTACGAGCTGCGCGGCGCGGCGATGACGACGATCGCCAACAGGATGAGCACCGCGCTGGGCGACGTCGGCTCGAAGAAGGCCACCGAAGCGATCGCCGGGCAGATGCAGGTGCTGCTGGCGAGCGACGTCCTCTACAGCACCCTGACGCGGCCCGAGATCAACGGCGTGCTGGCCGACAACGGGATCGAGGGCGACGACGTGCCGAAGAGCGAATTCCTCCCCGAAGGGACCAAGTGGCTGGACGAAAGCGCGGTCAGCGCGGCGTTGGGCTCGGTCAGCGGGGCCACCGGCGCCGCGACGCCGGGCGTGCATGGGCTCGGCCTGATCTCGACCAGCATCAACGGCACCGAACTGAGCCCCGAAGGCACGGCCACGGTCGCTGCCGAAGAAACGCCGGAAGTCGAAGTGCAGGTCCAGAACCAGGGCGAATCGACCGAGAACGGAGTCACCGTCTCGGTAACCGTCGACGGCGGCAACACCTTGCAGCAGGACATCAGCAGCATCGAAGCCGGCGAAACGGCGAGCGCGACGATCCCGCTGACCCCGGCGCCGCAGGGCGAAGCGACTCTGGAAGTCGAAGCGGAACCGGTGCCGGGGGAGCAGGTCTCCGAAAACAACGAAGCCACTTACACGGTCCAGTTCGAATAGCGCGATGCGGATCGCCTACCTCGGGCCGGCCGGGACCTTCACCGAAGACGCGCTGCGCGAGGCGGCGTCGCAGGCCGACTTCGAGCCGCTGCGGACACCGACCGTCCACGACGCGATCCTCGCCGTCGAGCAAGGTGCCGCCGACCGGGCGCTGGTCCCGTTCGAGAACTCGATCGAGGGCTCGGTGCGCAGCACGCTCGACACGCTCGCCTTCGAGACCGAGGCGGCGACGATCGTCGGCGAGCACGACTTCCGTGTACACGCCCACCTGATCGCCCGCGAGCCGGTCGAGCTGGAGGAGATCGCGGCGGTGCTCTCCCACCCCCAGCCGCTCGCCCAGTGCGCGGGCTTCCTGCGCGAGCGGCTGCCCGGGGTCGAACGGCGCAGCGTCAGCAGCACCGCCGAGGCGGTCCGCATGGTCGGCGAGTCGGTGCGGCCCTGGGCAGCGATCGGGACCCGCTCGGCGGCCGACCTCTACGACTGCACGGTGCTGCACGAGGGAATCGAGGACCAGGCCGACAACGTCACCCGCTTCGTCTGGATCGCGCGCGACGGCGAGCCGCCGGCCGCCGGGACGTCGGCCCGCACCTCGCTGGTCTTCTCCGAGCTGGGCGAGGACCACCCCGGCGCTTTGGTCGACGCGCTGCGCGAGTTCTCCGACCGCGCCGTCAACCTCTCGCGGATCGAGTCGCGGCCTCTGCGCCAGGGCCTCGGCCGCTACATGTTCTTTGTCGACGCCGAAGGGTCGCTGAACGACGCGGCCGTCGCCGAGGCGATCGTGGCGCTGCGGGACAAGGCCGAATCGGTGCGGATCCTCGGCTCTTACCCGATCGGGTAGGGGGAGGGGAGGGGGTGTCCCTCGCCCGGACAAGTGCCGCGCTAATGAGCGCGGCACATTGAGTATCCGCCCGTTCGAGGGACACCCCCTCCCCTCCTCGCCAGCCGTGCGGCGGGAACCGTCTGCGGTGCCGGCCCGGCCCTCCCTCGCAGGACACCGGGCCGCGAGCCGGCCAGCAGCGGCCGGCTCGCGAGCTATATGGGCCGGCCTGCGTAGAATTCGCCAGCAACATGGCACGGGTCTTGGTGCTGAACGCCACTTACGAGCCGATCAACGTCTGCACGTTGAGGCGAGCTGCTGTCCTCCTGCTCAAGGAGAAAGCCGAACTGCTGGAGCGGCGCGAGGGGGCGATCCACTCCGAGCACATGGCGTTGCAGCGGCCCGACGTGATCCGCCTGGTCAGCTACGTGCGGGTGCCGCGCGAGGCGCACCGCCGCAAGATCACCAGGCGGGCGGTGCTCGCCCGCGACGCCTGGACCTGCCAGTACTGCGGCTCGACCAAGTCGGGCCTCACGGTCGACCACGTGATCCCGCGCAGCCGCGGCGGCAAGTCGGTCTGGGAGAACATCGTCGCCGCCTGCGCGAGCTGCAACCGCCGCAAGGGCAACCGCCTCCCCCGCGAAATCCAGATGCACCCGCAGAAACGCCCGAAGGCGCCGGGCCCCAGCATCTTCATCCAGGTGGCCAGCCCCAGCATCCCTGCTGCTTGGCAGCAGTACCTGCCAGCGGCTGCCTGACCGCCCAGCTGGGAACGGATCGTCAGGAGGCTGCGTCGGCGGAGAGCCCGCAGCTCTCCAGCGACCCGCAACAGCCAGGATGACCTCGGGAATCCCGATCGCCGACGAGCTGGCGGCGGCGTTCGCAAGAGTCTCGAGCTGAGCGCCTTGCACCGGCCTTGCCGGTGCAAGGCGAACCGGCGGCTACTCCCCCGCCCCGTCCGAGGCGGCGGCGAGCTTGGATTGCTCCTCGACCGGCGCCTTCTCCGCGTCCTCGGACTCGACCACCAGCGCGACCGCGCTGACCCGGTCGTCGTCCTTGAGGTTCATCACCCGCACGCCCTGGGTCGGGCGCCCCATCCGCGAGATGCCGCTGGCTGAGGTGCGCTGCACCATCCCCTGCTGGGAGATGAACAGCAGCTCCTGGTGCTCGCGGACGATCAGGGCGCCCGCCAGGCCACCCTTCTTCTCGGTCAGCTTCGCGGTCAGGACGCCTTTGGTGCCGCGCCCCTTGACCGGATACTCGGCGATCGAGGTGCGCTTGCCGTAGCCGTTCTCGGTGACCACGAACAGCTCGGCGTCGTCGCGGGCGACGTCCATCGCCAGCACGCGGTTCTCCTCGCCGTTCACCTTCGCGCCGACGTTCATCCCTTTGACGCCGGAGGTGTCGCGGCCCATCGGCCGCGCCGCGTCCTCGGTGAAGCGCACCGCGTGGCCCGACTTGGAGACCATCAGCAGGTCGTCTTCGCCTGAGGTGAGGCGGACCTGGACCAGCTCATCGCCCTCGCGCACCTTGATCGCGATGATCCCGTCGGCGCGGATCGGCGTGTTGTAGGAGAGGAACTCGGTCTTCTTGATCTGCCCCTTGGCGGTGGCGAAGGCGAGGTACTCGTTCTCCTTGAAGTCGCGGGTCGGGATCACCGCCATCACCCGCTCGGCCTCGCGCAGCGGCAGCAGGTTGACCAGGGCGCTGCCTTTCGAGGTGCGCGAGCCCTCCGGCAGCTCGTAGACCTTGAGCCGGTAGACCTTGCCCTTGTTGGTGAAGAAGAGCAGGTAGTCGTGGGTCGAGCAGATGTGGAGGTGGGCGATGTAGTCGTCCTCCTTCAGGTTCATCCCCATCACCCCGACCCCGCCGCGGTGCTGCTGGCGGTAGGTGGCGAGCGGCAGCCGCTTGACGTAGCCGGAGGCGGTCAGCGAGACCACCATCTGCTGATCGGCGATCATGTCCTCGATCCCGACGTCGCCCTCGAAGTGGGCGAGCTCGGTGCGACGCTCGTCGCCGTAGGAGCCGACGATCTCCGCCAGCTCCTCCTTGACCAGTCCGAGCACCCTCGCCTCGTCGCCGAGGATGGCGCGCAGCTCGCCGATCCGCTCGAGCAGGTCGGCGTGCTCGGCCCGCACCTTGTCGGCTTCCAGCGCGGTGAGGCGCTGCAGACGCATGTCGAGGATCGCCTGCGCCTGCTCGCGCGACAGCTCGAACTTCGAGATCAGGCCCTCGCGCGCCTGGTCGGGGTCGGCCGAGCCGCGGATCAGCTTGATCACCGCATCGAGGTTGTCGAGCGCGATCAGCAGCCCCTCGAGGATGTGGGCGCGGGCCTCGGCGCGGCGCAGTTCGTACTGGGTGCGGCGGGTGACGACCTCGCGCTGGTGGTCGACGTAGTAATGGACCATCTCGAGCAGGCTGAGGGTGCGCGGCACCCCGTCGACCAGCGCCACCATGTTGATGCCGAAGCTGGTCTGCATCGCGGTTTTCTTGTAGAGGTTGTTGAGCACGACCTTGGCCGGCTGGCCGCCGCGCTTCAGCTCGATCACCAGGCGCATCCCGGAGCGGTCGGACTCGTCGCGCAGGTCGGAGATCCCCTCCAGCTTCTTGTCGCGGACGAGGTCGGCGATCTTCGCGATCAGGCCGCTGTCGCCGCCCTTCTTGACCATGAACGGCAGCTCGGTGACGACGATCGCGTCCTTGCCGCCCTTCAGCGGCTCGACGTGCGCCCGGGCGCGCACCTTGACCGTGCCGCGGCCGGAGGCGTAGGCGTCGCGGATCCCCTCCATGCTCATGATCCCGCCGCCTGGGAAGTCGGGGCCCTTGACGTGCGCCATCAACCCCGCCAGGTCGATGCCGGGGTCGTCGACGTAGGCATTGACCGCGCCCGCCACCTCGCGCAGGTTGTGGGGCGGGATGTTGGTCGCCATCCCGACCGCGATCCCGGCGGCGCCGTTGACCAGCAGGTTGGGGAAGCGGGCCGGCAGGATCAGCGGCTCCTGGGTCGATTCGTCGTAGTTCGGCCCGAAGTCGACGGTGTCGGCGTCGATGTCGCGCAGCAGCTCGGTGGCGAGCCGGCCGAGGCGAGCCTCGGTGTTGTGACTGACGAAGCCGTTCGTCAGGAACGAGTGATCGTCGGTGTCGACGCGCAGCGAGTAGACCGCCCGGGTGCCGGCCGGATCCACCGAATCGACCTCGGCGTAGAGGTAGTCGCCGCTGACCAGCGGCTCGACGACGGTGCGAACCTCCTCCGATCCGATCCGCTCCATGATCGCCGCCCCGCCTTGCTCCCAGCGCTCGATCCGATCGACGTTATGGCGGCGCAGCCAGTCGCGGTCGGCCCGGTGAGACGCGCAATCGGCGCGGATGTAGTCGGCGACGAAGGGGACGTGGTCGTGGCTGAGCGCTCTGCTGGTCTCGGGGAGCGTCGCGAGGTCCGCTGCGAGCTTCTCCTGCTTGGCGCCGTGGAAGCCGACGTTACGGGCGAACAGTCGTGCGTCGCGGCGATTTCCGATCACCACCTTGTACTCGCCCTTGTCGTTACGGCAGATGCGCGACACGACACCGGCCTCGAGCAGCAGCAGCTGCACGTCGCGGGCGAGCTGCTCGCTGTAGGTCGAGTAGGAGATCTGGATCGTGTTCCTCGGAAGGCGCGACGACGAGCCGTCGCCAGTGAACAGCGCCCGCAGGAAGGCCGCCTTGAAGGCGCCGCCGGAGCGCCAGACGAACTCCGGGACTCGCTTCTCCCTCGCCTTCCCCTTCAGCTCTTCCAGCGGACTCTCGCGAAGTCGCTCGAGGTTCTGGATGTCCAGCTCATGTAGAAGGCTCCCGGAGGCGATCCGCCTCTCGTACACATAGCGAGGGCCGCCGACGACCGAGTCGTAAGCGGCGAGCACTCGGCTGAAGAAATCCTTGTCAACGTTGTTGAAGCCTGCCCTGGCCGGCCCGATCCACCCCTCGGAGACAAAGGCGCCGGCAAGCAGCGCCAGATGCCGATCGCGCTCCGTGAGTCGCTCGGCAGCATCTCGCGGGGTGCGCGAGACCAGCACTCGGTCCCCCGGCTCGATCTCCTCCAGCAGCTTCCACAGGAGCAACGGCACGCCCGCCATGTCGACGAGGCAGAGGACGGGATGGTTGTGAGTGCCGGTCAACTCATGGCCGTGCGCGGTGCGAAGGCGGAGCGTCGGATGCTCGCCCGAGTGGAAGAGCTTCGAGGCGTGAGCCGGTCGGCCGAGCCGGTCGAGTACCTCGACATCGATGTCGTTGTCGGAACCCGGTTCGGCGTCGGCGACGAGCGAGTCGATGCGCAAAGTGCCGCGCGGAGTCGAGACCCGCGTATCGCCCGTGACGCAGTACCGCATCGCCGCAGCCGGGTCGTCGTCGATCGAGCCGAAGTTGCCCTGGCCGTCGACCAGGGTGTAGCGCAGCGAGAACTCCTGCGCCATCCGCACCAGCGTGTCGTAGATCGCCGTGTCGCCGTGCGGGTGGTACTTGCCCATCACCTCGCCGACGATGAAGGCGCACTTGCGGTATGCGCGGGTCGGCTGCAGGCCGATGTCGTGCATCGCGTAGAGCACCCGGCGATGGACCGGCTTGAGGCCGTCGCGGACGTCCGGCAGCGCCCGCCCGACGATCACGCTCATCGCGTAGTCGAGGTAGGAGGAGCGCATCTCCTTCTCCAGCTCGCGCTCCTCGATCCGCCCCGTGAGGGCCTCCAGCGCCATCAGGCACTCACCGCGTCGATCGAACGGGCGCGAAAACCAAGCAGTCCGGTGGACGCAGGGAGCGAGGTGAGGGGAGCGCACTGTTCAGTGCGTGACCCGATCCGAGCGACTGAGGACGCCGAAATGCGCTGGTTTGCAGCCTCCGCGCCTATCGCGACTTCATACATCAAGGAACCGAACGTCCTTGGCGTTGCGCTCAATGAAGTCGCGCCTGGGACTCACCTGGTCTCCCATCAGCATGCTGAAGATCTGGTCGGCGGCGGTGGCGTCGTCGAGGGTGACCCGGGCGAGGGTGCGGGTCCCCGGGTCCATCGTCGTCTCGCGAAGCTGATCGGCGTTCATCTCGCCCAGCCCCTTGAAGCGAGTCAGCTGCACGCCGTGCCGCGCCAGCTCGAGGACGGCGCCGCGCAGCGCCTGGAAGGAGAGCGCCTCGGCGCTGCGGCCGCCGAGGCGCACCTCGAAGGGAGGCCGGCCGACCTGCTTCAACAGCGCCGCGTGCACCTCGGCGAACTTGCGGTAGTCGTGGTGCTCGAACAGCTCGCGCGGCAGCTGATGGGTGCGAGCCAGTCCGCTCTTGCGCTCGATCGCCTTGACGGCGATCGACTCCTTGGAGTCCTCGACGACCTCGGTCTCGAACGGCTCCTCCGGCGCCGCCCTGCGGCCGAGCAGCTTGCGCGCTCCGGCGAGCGTCGCGACCTCCTCGTCGAGCAGGCTCGACTCCTCGAGGAAGCGGACCGTGTCATGGCCGAACTCGGCCTGCAGCGAGGAGCCCCACCCCTCGTACTCTTTGGCGCGGCGGATGTAGCTCTGCCAGCGGCCCCTGGTCAGCTTGCGCGGCTTGCCGCTTGCGTCGACGAGCTCGAAGTCCTCGAGCTTGTCGCGCAGCAGCAGCTCTTCCAATTCGGCCTCGCGCTCCAGGTAGGTCTCCTGGTTGCCCTGCTTGACCCGGTAGAGCGGCGGTTTGGCGATGTAGACGTAGCCGGCGTCGATCAGCTCCGGCATCTGCCGGTAGAGGAAGGTCAGCACCAGCGTCCGTATGTGCGCCCCGTCGACGTCGGCATCGGTTGCTAAAACTATTTTGTGGTAACGGGCGTCAGCGATGTCGAACTCGTCGTAGACGCCGGTGCCGATCGCCGTGATCAGCGCCTGCACCTCGTTGTTGGCCAGCACTTTGTCGATCCGGCTCTTCTCGACGTTGATGATCTTGCCGCGCAGCGGCAGCACCGCCTGAGTCGAGCGGTCGCGCGCCTGCTTGGCGGAGCCGCCGGCGGAGTCGCCCTCGACCACGAACAGCTCCGCGTCGCGCGGGTCCTTGACCGAGCAGTCGGCCAGCTTGCCCGGCAGGGTCGAGTTCTCCAGCGCCGACTTGCGGCGGGTCAGGTCGCGCGCTTTGCGCGCCGCGTCGCGGGCGCGCGAGGCGTCGATCGCCTTGGTGATGATCCGCCGCGCGTCGCCCGGGTTCTCCTCGAGGAACTCGGCCAGCTTGCGATTGACCGTCTCCTCGACCAGGCCGCGGACCGGCGGGTTGCCGAGTTTGGTCTTGGTCTGGCCCTCGAACTGCGGGTCGTGCAACTTCACCGAGATCACCGCGGTCAGCCCCTCGCGCACGTCCTCGCCGCCAAGGTTGTCGTCCTTCTCCTTGAGCAGCCCTTTGCCGCGCGCGTAGGCGTTCAGGGTGCGGGTCAGCGCGGCACGGAAGCCGGAGAGATGGGAGCCGCCCTCATGGGTGTTGATGTTGTTGGCGAAGCTGAAGATCGACTCCTGGTAGGAGGCGTTCCACTGCATCGCCACCTCGACCTGGCCCTCCTCCTCCTCCTCGCCCTCGAAGAAGATCGTCTTGCGGTGCAGGGTGTCCTTGTTCTCGTTCAGGTGGCGGACGAAGTCCTCGATCCCCCCCTCGTAGCGAAAGGTGACGCCGTTGGTCTGGCCGCGCTCGTCGATCAACTCGATCTTCAGGCCGCGGGTCAGGAAGGCCGTCTCGCGCAGCCGCTCGGCCAGCGTCTGGAAGTCGAACCCGAGTTCCTCGAAGACCTCCGGGTCGGGCTGGAAGGTCAGCGTCGTGCCGCTCTGCTTCGTCGCCTTCCCCTTGGCCAGCGGGCCCTGCGGCTTGCCGCGCTCGTAGTCCTGCGTCCAGAGGTGGCCGTCGCGGCCGATCTCCAGGTGCAGCCGCTCGGAAAGCGCGTTGACCACCGAGACGCCGACCCCGTGCAGGCCGCCCGAGACTTTGTAGCCGCCGCCGTCCCCGAACTTGCCGCCGGCGTGCAGCGTGGTCAGCACGACCTCGGCCGCCGGTCGCTTCTCCTTCTTCAGCTCTTCGACCGGGATGCCGCGGCCGTCGTCGGTCACCGTGCAGCTGTCGTCGGGATGGAGGGCGATGCGGACCTCGCTGCAGTGCCCCGCGAGCGCCTCGTCGACCGAGTTGTCGACGACCTCGTAGACGAGGTGGTGGAGGCCGCGCGGCCCGGTCGACCCGATGTACATGCCGGGTCGCTTGCGGACGGCTTCGAGGCCCTCGAGGACCGTGATGTCCTTGGCGCCGTAGGACTCCGGGGATCCTTTCCCGGAGTCGGCGGTCTTCTTCGTCTTAGGCAATTGTCCGTTCCGGATCTCAGAAAAAACCCCGACCCCTTGACGGCTTCGCCGTGCTGGGTCGGGGTGCAAACAGAAGTTGACATAAGGATACCAGTTCGGACCCCTGGAAGACGCTGGCACAACGATAAAAATCCCTGCAAAATACGCACTAAATGCGGCGGAATCAGGCGTCTTTCACACGGAAGCGCAAACTCTGCGGCGCCTGCTCTCCGAGCCGCTCCCGAAGGCGCCCCAGGAGCTGTTCCTGCATCAGGTCCAGCTCCTCGGCCCAGACCGGGTCCGAGCACTCGACGATGACCGCTCCCTCCCGTTCGGAGACCGGTTGCGCGGCCGCCGCGAGGCGCTCGCCCACTGCCTCCGCCCAGGCCGCCTGCACCACCGCGAGGCGCGTCTTCGGCGCCGCCCGGTCCAGCGCGGCGCGCAGCGCACCCGAGGCGGGTCGAGGGGCGCGGCGGCGGCTCACGCCGCGGCGGCCTGGATCTCGGCGGGCGGCACCCGCAGTAGGCACTCGAGCGCTCGCGACGGCACCGACTCCTCGGCGGCGGCGGTGATCAGCGCCTGGCCGCCGAGGGCGAGCCGCTCGACCAGGCGTTCGCGCCGCTCGGCGTCAAGCTCGCTCATCACATCGTCGAGCAGCAGCAGCGGGGCGACGCCCCGGGCGGCGAGCAGCGTCTGGCGCTCGGCGAAGAGCAGGGCGAGCAGCGCCGCTCGCTGCTCGCCCTGCGAGCCGTAGCGCCGCAGGGCGCGGCCGGTAAGGGTGATCTTCAGCTCGTCGAGGTGCGGCCCCCACGAGCTGCGGCCGAGCCTCAGGTCAGCCTCGCGGCGCTCGGCGAGCCCGGCCCGGATCTCCTCGACCGGGCCGGCAGCGCGGGGCGCATACTCGATCTCCCCGCCGCCCTCCAGCCCCAACTCAGCCGCGGCGGCGGCGAACGGCGGTGCCAGTTCCTCGACGGCCTCGGCGCGCGCCGCGACCAGCGCGGCCGCGCTCTCCGCCAGGGCCGCGTCCCACGCATCGAGGTCACCGCCGCCCCGCCCCGCAGCGAGGCGGCCGACCAGCGCGTTGCGCTGCGCCAGCACCTGCCCATAGCGCTGCCGCAGGCCGGCGCGCGTCGGCCACCGAGCGGCGACGTAACGGTCGAGGTGGGCACGCCGCTCGGCGGGCGGACCCTTGACCAGGGCGAGGCGATCGGGTGAGAAGACGGCAACCGGGGGACGGCGGCGAGCCACGGTGGCGGGGTCGGCGGGGCTGCCGTCGAGCAGATGGCGGCGCCCCTCGCTGCGGCTGACCGAGGCGAGCAGCCGGTGCTCGACTCCGTCCTCGTCGCGGACGGTCGCCGCCGCCCGGGCAAACGGCGCGCCGAACGGGATCAGCTCGCGCCGGTCCGAGGTACGAAACGAGCGCCCGGTGAGCGCGAAGTAGAGCGCCTCCAGGAGATTGGTCTTGCCGGCCCCGTTGGGGCCGATCAGGCTGACGATGCCCGGCCCCAGCTCGACCCGCAGGTCGGCCAAGCTGCGCAGCGGCCTCGCTTCGACGGCGGTGACCAGCACCGGGTCGCCCCTCAGACGTTGAGGCGGATCGGCATCACGAGGTAGCGGAAGTCTTCATTGTCGACCGGCTGCAGCAGCCCCGGGCGCAGTGGCGAGATCAGCCGCAGCATCACCTCATCGCCCTCGACGCTTTCGATCCCGTCGCGGAGGAACTCCGGATTGAAGCCGATCTCCAGCGGCTCGCCCTCGAACGCCGCAGGCATCGCCTCCTCCGCGTCACCGATGTCCGGCGTCGAGGCAGAGACCTTCAACTCACCCGGCGCGAAGGAGAGCCGCAGCGGCGCGTTGCGCTGCGCCAGCTGGCTGACCCGCCGCACCACCTCGAGCAGCTCGGGGCGCGGCAGGCGGACGTCGTGCTCGAAGGACTCCGGCAGGAGCTGTCGAAAGTTCGGGAACTGCCCGTCGATCAGCCTCGTGTTGAGGAGGACCGTCCCTACGCGAAACACGGCCTGGTTCGGCAGCAGGGTGACAGCGACCTGCTCGACGCCGCCCGAGGCGACGATCCGCCCCAGCTCACGCAACGCTCGAGCCGGGATGTTCGCCTCCAACTCACCGCCGATCCCGCTCTCCAATCCGGTCCGCTTCACCGCCAGCCGGTAGGAATCGGTGGCGACCATCGTCATCTCCTCGCCGGCGGCGCTCACCAGCACTCCGGTGAGAACCGGCCGCATGTCGTCGCGCGAGGCGGCCGGGGCAACCAGGTCGACCGTCTCGGCCAGGGCGGCCGCGGGAATCTGCAACGGCCCCTCACCCTCCTCCGGCAACCGTGGGAAGTCCTCGCTGGGCAACACCCGAAGGTGGAACCTCGAGCCACCGCTGCGAATCTCGACGTCGCGCTCCGCCTCGCGCAACTCGATCTCCACCTCCATCTCAGCCAGGGACCGGACCAGCTCAGAGAGCAGTCGGCCGGGCAGAAGCATCGTCCCGCTGCTCTTCACCTCGGCATCAAGGGTCGTTTGCAGCCCCATCTCACCGTCCGTGGCTGCCAAGCCGACGCGACCGTCGTCTGCAGCCAGCAGGATCCCCGAGAGCGCCTGGGTTGCAGCGCGGGTTGAAACCGCACGGGAGACGATCGCGAGCTTGGAGACGAGCTCCTCGCGTTTCGTGGTCAGCTTCAAGTGACTGTCTCTCTGTTTAGTTGGATCAAGCTCTGTGGAAGCTGCCGAGATCATCGGGATTCGGCCTGAGGATGGGAATTGCGGCTTGTGGACGATGCTGTGGGAAGAGGTCGATTCTTACAGTCGCGTCGGCTGTCAGGCATGGTCGGGGGAAGGGTTGTGGATTGCAGAGCGCAATCTGGAGACACGGCCGGCGAGCTGTGCGTCGGTAGCGAGGTGGGCTTCGATGCGCTTCAGTGAGTTGAGCACGGTGGAATGGTCGCGGCCGCCGTAGAGGCGGCCAATCTGGGGGAGCGAGAGGTCGGTTGACTCGCGGGTGAGGAGGATTGCGACCTGCCTGGCGCGCAGGGGCGTGGCCGCCCGGCTGGCGCCGGTCAGCTCGCCGCGGGAGATGCCGAAAGCCGTCGCGACGCGTTCCTGGATGTCCTCGATCGCGGTCGGTCGGTCGCGGCTCGGTGGGCAGGGGATCAATTCGGCGATCAGCTCAGGGCTGAGCGGCTTTGCGGTGAGCGAGGCGTGGGCGATCACCTTGGTCAGCGCGCCGTGCAGGCGGCGCATGTTGGCGTCGGTTCGTGTCGCCAGCTCGGAGAGCGTGTCGCGGTCGGCTGTGTCGAGGCCGGCCTCGTGGGCGAGGCGCTGTAGGGCGGTGAGTCGGGTGGAGACGTCCGGGGGGTCGACGGGGGTCGTCAGGCCCCACTCGAAGCGGTCGCGCAGTCGTGAGGCGAGAGTCAAGAGCTCGCTGGGCAGGCGATCGGCGGAGAGGACGAGCTGGCTGCCGCCCTCGTAGAGGGCGTTGAAGGTGTGGAAGAACTCCTCCTCGGTGTGCTGTTTGCCCTGCAGGAAGTGGACGTCGTCGACCAGGAGCACGTCGAGGTCTCGGTAGCGGGCCTTGAAGTGCTCGGCCCCGCTCGAGCGTAACGAGGCGACGAACTCGTTGGTGAAGTGCTCGGCGGTCGTGTAGCGGACGCTGAGTCGGGGGGCGTTGCCGTGAAGGTAGTTGGCGATCGCTCCCAGCAGGTGCGTCTTGCCGAGTCCGGGTGGGCCGTGCAGGAAGAGGGGGTTGTAGGCCTCGGAGGGGGTCTCTGCAACGGCCAGGGCAGCGGCGTGGGCGACCCGGTTGCCTTCGCCGATCACGAAGCGCTCGAAGGTGTAGTTGGGATTCAGCTTGATCGCGCCGTCGTCCGGTTGACAGGTGGGTTGCTTGTCGGGTGCGGTGAAATCGATCTCGCATGAAGGGCCGGCCAGGTCGGCGAGCGTCTGGCGGAGCAGCGAGGAGTACCGCCGCTCGACCCAGGTGCGGATGCCGTCGGGCGCGGCCAGGTAGAGTGTCGTTCCCTGCGCTCCGACCGCCTGCAGCGGCTCCAGCCAGATCCTGAAGGTCGAGTCGGGGACAGCGGCGCGCAACCGCCCCTGCACGTCCTCCCAGAGAGCGTCGAGGTTCTGTTCGGAAAGGTCGTCGGCCACCGGCGAGCGACGATAGCGGCCGCCGTGAGGCCTGAGCTGGGCCCGGTCGCAAATCCCGAAGGAAAGATTCGAGCTGCGCGGTCCACCGTCGGAGCGGGCGTCCGTATACTGCGACGGCCAATGAAGCGGACTTACCAGCCGAAGAGGCGAAAGCGGGCCAAGACTCACGGCTTTCGGGCGAGAATGCGGACGCGCAGCGGCCGGGCGATCCTGAAGCGGCGGCGACGCAAAGGCCGCACGCGGCTGACCCCGTAGAGATGTCGAAGCGACGCCGCCTTTCGCGCAGCGGCGAGTTCGACCGCATCTATCGCGACGGCTCCTCCCACGCCACCCGTTACCTGGTGCTCTACAGCTTCCCCCGCGGGGACGAGGATCGGGGGGATGTGAGGATGGGCGTCTCAGTGAGCCGCAAGGTCGGCGGAGCTGCGGAGCGAAATCGGGTGAAGCGGGCGCTACGGGAGGCTTTCTGGGCGCTCGCGGACCGCCTTCCGGCGCGCTACGACTTCGTCCTCGTGGCGCGCCCGGAGATCGGCCCCCTGATCGAGCGGAAGGGCACGGACGGAGTGCGGTCGAGCATCGAAGAGGCGTTGAGCCAGACCACGGCTGGGGAGCGTTCCACGTGAAACGCGTGCTGCTCGCCCCGATCGCCGCCTATCAGCGCTGGGTGTCGCCCTCGCTGCCCCGCCGCTGTCGCTACGAGCCGACCTGCTCCGCCTACGCCGCCCAATCGATCCGCCGCTTCGGCGTCATGCGCGGCCTGTTGCTCGCCGCGTGGCGCCTGCTGCGCTGCAACCCGCTCAGCCACGGTGGCTTCGACCCGGTCCCCGATCGCTTCACCCTGCGGGTCGGCCCCGTCGACCCGGCCGAGTACCACCGCCGGCGGGAGGCACGCACGTGATCCCGGTGGCCAACATCCTGCAGCCGCTGATCGATATCGCCAACGAAGTCCTGCAGTTCTTCCACGACAACGCCGGGCTGAGCTGGGGGATGTCGATCATCGCGCTGACGATCGCCACCCGGGCGCTGCTGATCCCGCTCACCTACAAATCGCTGAAAGGGATGCGGGCGCTGCAGGCGCTGCAGCCGCGGATCAAAGAGATCCAGGCCAAGTACAAAAACGACAAACAGCGCATGCAGCAGGAGATGATGGCGTTCTACAAAGAGAACAAAGTCAACCCGTTCGCCTCCTGCATCCCGCTGCTGGCCCAGCTGCCGATCTTCATCACCCTGTTCTACGTCCTCCGCCACGAGCTGCCCGCCGACATCGGCTGCAAGGCGGGCGAATGCGGCAGCGAAGCGTCCTTCCTCTTCATCAACGACCTGACCGCGAAGGCGACCGGAGGCGAACTGATCGCGCTGCTCATCCTCTACGTCGGCACCCAGCTGGTCTCCGGCCTGGTGATGTCGGTGACCGCCGACAAAAACCAGCGCATGTTGATGTTCGCGCTGCCGTTCATCTTCGTTCCCTTCATCATCAGCTTCCCGGCCGGCCTCGTCCTCTACTGGATCACCACCAACATCTGGACGATCGGCCAGCAGTACACGATCCAGCGGCTGATCCCGGCGCCGCACGTTGCCACTCCCGAGGAGGTGGCCGCCGCCAAGCCTCCTCCCAAACCGCCGAAAAAAAAGAAGAAGCGGCGGCGGTAGGGCGGGGCGGGGATCGGTGCCCCTCGCCCGGGCAAGTGCCTCGCTAGTTAGCTCGGCACTTTGAGTATCCGCCCGGGCGAGGGGCACCGATCCCCGCTCAACCCGATCCCCACAGCTTTGTTTGGAGGTAGGGTGGCGCACATGAGTGGAAACGGGGATTGGCCGGAAGAGCCCGCGGAGCGGGTGAGGGAGGTCGTCGAGGCGGTCCTGGACGGGCTCGACCTCGACGGGGAGGTCGAGGTTCGCGAGGACGACGAGCGAATCGACGCCGCCGTGGTCGGGGGCGACGACTACGGGTTGCTGATCGGCAAGCGCGGGCAGACGATCGACGCCGTGCAGCTCCTCTGCTATCAGGCTGCATTTCGGGGGCTGCGCGAGCGCAAACGGGTCGTGCTCGACGCGTCCGGCTACCGGGAGCGCCGTCGCGAGGTGCTCACGGCGCGGGCCGATCGAGCCGCAGACCAGACGCTGGAGCACAACGCGAGTGTCGAGATGGACCCGATGAGCGCCCAGGAACGGCGCGTCGTCCACGAGCACCTCAAGGAGCGGCCCGGGATCGAGACGTTCAGCGAAGGGGACGAGCCGCGCCGGTGCGTGATCGTCGCTCCTTTGGTTGGTGAGTGAGGCCGGGCGGGGGCAGGGGTTTCACTTAACTTTTTTTGAAGACAGGGTGAGGCCGTCCGAGATGCGCCCCGCAAAAAAAGTACAAGACGTTCCACCCCTACCCCCGCCCGGCCTCAGCGCAGAACAGAGGGCGAAGCTCACGACCGTGCTTGAGCTGCTTAGGGAAGAGAGGGCGTCGGTCAGTTCGGTGAGAGATCCCCAGCGGGCTTGGCGGGTCCACGTCGAGGATAGCCTCACCGGGCTGGAGGTCGAGGACCTTCGCAAGGCCCGCCGCATAGCCGACATCGGCTCTGGAGCAGGGTTTCCGGGCCTCGTCCTCGCTGTGGCTCTACCTCGAGCGGAGGTTGAGCTGATGGAGTCCGTGGCCCGCAAGTGCGAGTTCATGCGGCGAGCCATCGCAGCCTCCGGAATCTCCAATGCCCGCGTGGTCAACGCCCGCTCGGAGGAGGTCGCCGCCGGCGAGGCTCGCGAGTCCTACGCTGCTGTGACCGCTCGCGCGGTGGGCCGCCTCTCGACGCTGGCCGAGCTGGCCTCCCCGCTCCTGCGCGAGGGAGGCGTCCTCGTCGCCTGGAAGGGCAAACGCGACCGCGAAGAGGAGCAGCAGCTGGCTCGCGCGTCGGAGCAGCTCGCGATGCGCCCCGAGCGTGTCCTCGATGTGGGCGACCGGGCGGGCAGCAAGCACCGCCATCTGCACCTGATCCGCAAGGTCGGTCCCGCCCCCGCCGATCTCCCCCGCCGCCCGGGCATGGCGAAGAAGCGGCCGCGCGGCTGAGGTGGTGTCGGGTGTCCCTCGGACGGGCGGATACTCAAATCGCCGGCCTGATTAGGGCGGCGATTGTCCGGGCGAGGTACACCCGACACCACCCTCACTAGGCTGCGCCTCCATGGGCCTCGTCTACGCGGTAGCGAACCAAAAGGGCGGCGTCGGCAAGACGACCACGGCGGTCAATTTGGCCGCGTGCACCGCGGCGAGCGGCTCTCAAACGCTGCTCGTCGACCTGGATCCCCAGTGCAACGCCACCGTGGGCCTTGCGGGTGACCGCGATTCCCATCCGTCCTCCTACGACTGCCTCGTCGGGGATATCTCTGTTGCCGAGGCCGCCCGGCCCGGCGGACCTGACAACCTCTGGCTGGTTCCCGCTAGTCGCGATCTCGCCGGTGCCGCCGTGGAGTTGCCACGCATCGATGGCGCAGAGACGCGGTTGCGCGAGCGGCTGGGACCCGTCCGCGAGCGATTCTCCCTCACCGTGCTCGACTGCCCCCCCTCCTTGAGCCCGGTTACGGTCAATGCCCTGGTCGCAGCCGATCGGGTGATCGTGCCGGTCCAAGCAGAGTATTTGGCGCTGGAGGGCCTGGTCCAGTTCCTCGACACCCTCGGCATGATCCGCCGCGAGCTGAACCCCTCGCTGATGGTGTCGGGCCTGTTGATCACTATGCACGATGAGCGCACGCGACTTGCGCGAGACGTAGAGCGAGAGTTGCGCGAGCATTTCCCCAAGATGGTGTTCGAGACCGTCATACCGCGAAGCGTCCGCCTTGCCGAGGCTCCGAGCTATGGCGTGCCGGTGACGGAGCACGCCCCCTCGTCGCCGGGGGCCAGCGCCTATCAGGCCTTGGCGGAGGAGCTGGTGAGACGTGGCTAGCGGCACGAGGCGCGGTATGGGCCGCGGGCTGGCGGCCATCCTGCCGGAAGCCGCCGCGGCGGAGCAGGTCGGCGAGCTGCGGGAGCTGCCGGTCGAGACGATCGTGCCGAACCCGAGCCAGCCGCGCACCAAGTTCGATCCCGAGGCGCTGGCCGGTCTCGCCTCCTCGATCGAGCAGAGCGGCGTCGTGCAGCCGCTCCTGGTCCGCCCCCTTCCCGACGGCGGCTACGAGCTGATCGCCGGCGAGCGCCGCTGGCGAGCGGCGAGGCAAGCCGGCCTGGAGAAGGTGCCGGCGGTCGTCCGCGACTCCGAGCAGGCCGAGCGCCTCGAGGTGGCGCTGATCGAGAACGTGGTCCGCGAGGACCTCAACCCGGTCGACGAGGCGCGCGCCTGCGCGGCCCTGGTCGACGACCTCGGCCTCTCCAAAGAGGCCCTGGGACGCCGCATCGGCCGCAGCCGCCCCGCCGTCTCCAACCTGATCCGCCTGCTCGACCTGCCCGACGAGGCGCTCGACCTGCTCGAGTCGGGCGAGCTGAGCGAGGGCCACGGGCGGGCGCTGCTCGGCGCTTCCGGCAACGACGTCCGTCGCCGCCTCGCCCGCACCGCGGCGAAGGGCGGCTGGTCGGTGCGGGAGACCGAGAACAGGGTTAAGCTGGCCAGCCAGCCAAAGAAGCGCGGGGAGTCGAGGAGGCGCATCGGCGCCGAGGAGGCGGAAGCGCTGCGCGACGCCGCCGACCGGCTGGAGTCGGCGCTCGGCCACGAGGTGAAGGTGCGGCCGAGGGGGGAGGAGGTCGCCGTGGAGATTCGCTTCGCCGAGCTCGACGAAGCCCTCGCCCTGGCCCGCCGGCTGGCCGGCCGCCGCGGCTGAGCACGCCGTGGGGAGGCCGGCGGCCTGCCGCTATCATCGCCACGTCTCGGGCGATTAGCTCAGCTGGTTAGAGCGCGTCTCTGATAAGGACGAGGTCCCTGGTTCGAATCCAGGATCGCCCACTGACCGCCTGGGAACTTGACCGGACGGGAACCCGCAGATGGAGCCGGATCGCAGGGGAACCGGGGACCAGGACGTCGACCGGCGCGTCGCCTACGCCGAGATCGAGGGAGAGATGCGCGATCGCGACGGCCTCGACATCGTCCTTGTCGGCACGGACTCGCTGGAGACCGTCAAGCGAACCCACTCCAGCTATTTCCAGACCGAGGAGACCTTCGAGTCTCTGCTCCCCGCTGGCGTTCTCAGTCGCTGAGTCCCACTTCTGCCGGGGCCCGGTTTCTCGCCAGCCGGGCAACAAGCGAGCGAAGCCCCAGCTGCGCCGGAGCTCCTTGCGGCCCTCGCCTACGGCTCGGGCTCCAGTCTCGCCGTCCCGCGCGGTTTGGCGGGTGTGAAGAACCCGACAGAACTGGAAAGCGAAATGAAGACCACAACCACAAACCAAGAGCCGTTCAGTCCCACGGAGCAGGCTCGCCACTTCGAGCACAGCGCCTCCCGGGCGAGGGCGCAAGAGGCAGCACTCGTCGAGCAAGCTTTCCGACCGCAGGGCGCTGCTAAGTTGTCCCGTAAAGGGGATTGATTATGCCCACCGCACGCAAGAGCGCTAAGAGCAAAAGAACCGCCAAAAAGTCCAAGGCAAACGCCCCGGCTCGAACCCGGAGCGCCGCGAAGCTGTTTACGCGGCGCGAGGCAGCCGTGCTCGCTGGCGTCCCGCTGAAAACGGTGGACAAAGCGATTGAGGAGAACGTCGTCAAGGTCCGCCGACTTAGCGCCGGGACGCTTCTTGACGCCGACGACGTGATGGCGCTGGCGGTGATCGGAAAGGCCGGGCTCCCGCTCAAGTCGCAGACCAAGCGCACGATTCGCCGCTGGCTGCATGAGGCGCAGCCCTACCGACCCGGGAAGGCATCGGAGCTATCGCTGAGCGACGTGGTTGTGATCCGCCTCGATCCTGAATTCCGCACGCTGGTTGACCAGATGATGCGCTACCGCGAGGACCGCCTGCGCTTCATCGAATCCAATCCAGACATTAGGCAAGGGGAGCCGGTGATCGCCGGTTCTCGACTTCCCGTTCGCGCGGTTGCCGAGCGGGTGAAGGGCGGAGACTCGATTGACGATCTGCTCGACGACTATCCCCACATCTCTCGCAAGGCATTTCAGACTGCCTTGATCTACGCGCAGTCGCATCCCCGCCGAGGTCGGCCCGCGCGGCCTTGGCGGGATGCGTAATGCGGTTTTCATCGACGAGGACCTATCGCCCGTCTTGGTCCAGGACTGCCACCAGGCCGGATACGACGCCACCTGTAGCCGCGACCGGGGAATGCTCAGCGCGAGCGATCGCGAAGTTGCCGAGCTGTGCATGGACGAGGATCGGGTTCTCGTCACAAACAACGCCGACGACTTCGTGAAGCTGGCGGAAGATGCGGGCCTGCATCCGGGACTCGTGACGATGCCGCTTGCCGCCAGAAGCCAAGAGCGAGCGTGGATGGCGACCGCCATCGGCAGTATCGAGCAGAGGGCAGAGGAAGAGGGCAGGGAACCGGCTGCGCTGATGGTCAACCACGTCGTGGACATCGAGGACGACTCCTGCTGCCACTACGACTACCCATGACCCCAACCCCCAGCAGCACTTCCGCTTGAGAAAGGCGCAGAGCCGGACGGGCAGGTATCGGTCCCCGGTTCGAAGCCAGGATCGCCCACTGAGCGGCTCCGCGGAAGTTCAGGGTCCCAGCGCTGTGATCGGGATCACCTGGACCGCGTCCTCCCGCACATAGCCGTATCCCCCTGCGACGATCACCCCGAGCATCGCGGGCTCGCCGCTGCGCTTGGTGTCGACTTCCCCAGCGAACTTGAGCAGGTTTCCCGCCGCCTCCTCGATGGGGCGCTCACCTCCGAGTTTGATCTCGAACGCCGCCCACTCGCCGTCGGATTCGACGATCGCATCGATCTCGAGGCCCTTGTTGTCCAAGAACTGCCTGACGCTGCCCCGACCCGCCTGCGAGTAGATGCGCAGATCGCGCACTACCAGGGACTCGAACAATAGCCCGAGCAAGTTCAGGTCCCGCAGCAGCGCCCGGGCGTCCGCCCCGAGCGCGGAGACCGCGAGCGAGGGATCGACAAAGTGTCGTTTCGGCGCCTTGCGGAGGATCGAGCGCGAGCGCAGATGTGGCTCCCACGGGGGCTGGTTCTCGACGACAAAGAGCCGCTCGAGTGCCGAGAGGTATTCGGCTACGGTGTGCTTCTTCAACGGGCCATCGCCGGCGTCGACGGTGTCCGACGCCAGGGTCGTCATCGCCACATGGGTCGCCACGTTCCGGGCGAGGCTCCGCAACAGGCGGCGCACCCGGGCCGGGTCTCGGCGAACACCGTCAGCTTGGCTGATGTCGGTGCGGCAGATCTCCTCCAGGTAGTCGCCCACGGCCTCCATCGCGACTTCGACCGGCGACCCTTGCAGGGCCGGCCACCCGCCGTGGGCGATTGCCTCGGCGAGCTCCGCCAATGCGATGCCTCTATCTCTCGACTTCGCCTTGCCGCCCTTCAGCAGGTCGCGAAGGGAGATCGAGCCATCGCTCAGTCCTGACTCGAACAACGACATCGGGCGCATGCGCAACCGACCGATGCGACCCGCTCCGGAGTGCCGGCTTGCGTCATCCGCTGGAAGCGCGGAGCCGGCGAGGACGAACTGCCCGGGCTTCTTGCGTTCGTCGACCGCCCGGCGCACGTGGTCCCAGATTTCCGGCTGCACCTGCCACTCATCGATCAGCCGCGGGGTGTCCCCGTCGAGGACGAGGCTGGGGTCGACCTCAACCGCGGCGCGCGCCGCAGCGTCGACGTCGAGAAGCACCTCGCTCACCGCAACCTGACGTGCCGTCTCCGTCTTTCCACAGGCCTTCGGGCCCTCGATCAGGACGGAGCCGGTGGTCTGCAGCCGTTTGCGCAGTTCCTCGTCGACCACACGCGATCGGTAGCCTTGGTCTTCCATCGGCATGATTGTAAGGAGTCTGGCAGCACAATTGCAAGAGATTCAACGGCACTAATGTGAGAAGCCATTGGCCTGAGGAGCCGTAGCGGCCAGCCTCCGATAGGGACGAGGTCCCTGGTTCGAATACAGGATCGTCCACCACCGCCGCGGATTCGTTCCTCGGTCGAGCGGCTGGAGCACCGACCTATAATGGGCGGTCCACCTCGGCGCGGAGCGAATTTTGCAGCAGATGCAGATCTACGGGGTCAGCTTCGACATGGTCGGCAAGCAGCCGATCGTCTTGTTGAAGACGGTTGACGGCAACCGGTTCCTGCCGATCTGGATCGGGCACCCCGAGGCGGCGGCGATCCTGATGAAGCTGCAGGGCGCCTCGACGCCGCGGCCGATGACCCACGACCTGCTCTCCGACGTGCTCGAGCAGCTCGACGCCAAGTGCGAGCGGGTCTCGGTGACCGAGCTGCGCGACAACACCTTCTACGCCTCGATCACCGTCTCGATCAACGGCTCGGAGATGGAGATCGACTCGCGCCCCTCCGACGCCCTCGCCCTCGCGGTGCGCGTCTCGGCGCCGATCTTCGCGGCCGAGGAGGTGATCGAGGAGTCGGCGATCGAGTTCGAGCACGAGGTCGAGGACACCGAGGAGGTCGTCGACAAGTTCAAAGAGTTCCTCGACGAGGTCACCCCCGAAGATTTTGCGCAAGGGGACTCCTAGACGAGCCCAGGCCAAGCAGGTCGGGGGACGCAGGGAGCGGGGCGTAGCGAGCGCACTTAGGTGCGTGAGCGAGACCCGCGACTGAGGACCCCGAGATGCGCCGGCATGGGCTCGTCTAGCGCCAGGTCGAGGATGCGCTCGACCAGCTCCTCGAAGGACATCCCCGCTGCCTCCGCGGCCTGGGGGAGGAGGCTGGTGTCGGTGAGGCCGGGGATCGCGTTGACCTCGAGCACCTGCGGCCCGTCGGCGGCGAGGATCAGGTCGACCCGGGAGAAGCCCGCGCAGCCGAGCGCCTCGTAGGCGGCGAGCGCCGCCGCGGTCACCGCCGCCGCCTCGGCTTCGCCGAGCTCGGCCGGGCAGACGAACTCGGTGCGACCGATCTCGTAGCGTGCCTCGAAGTCGTAGCGGTCGCCCCCGGTCGGGATCGCCTCGACCACCGGCAAGGGCTCGGAGCCGAGCACGCTGACCGCCAGCTCGCGCCCCTCGACGAAGCGCTCCAGCAGCACCCGGTCGTCGTAGCTGAAGGCGGAGACCAGCGCCTCGGGCACCTCGGGCGAGCTCGCGGCGAACTTCACTCCGAGCGCCGAGCCGCCGCGGCTCGGCTTGACGACGAGGGGGAAGCCGAGCCGCTCCTCGAGGTCGCCGAGCGCGTCGCCGGCGCCCAGCTCGCGGAAGGCGGTCTCGTTGAAGGCGAACCAGTCGGGGGTTGGGACGCCGGCCTCGCGCAGCTCGTGCTTGGCCAGCACCTTGTCCATGCAACGGGCGCAGGCGGCGACGCCGGGCCCGGTGAAGGGGACGCCGAGGATCTCCAGCAGCTCCTGCGCGGTGCCGTCCTCGCCGCCCGGCCCGTGCATCGCGACGAAGGCGACGTCGGGCCGCTCGGCAAGCAGCCGCTTGACCAAGTCGCCACCGGCGTCGATCGGCAGCGGCTCGTGCCCGAGCCGCTTTAGCGCATCCTCGACCCGCGCGCCCGAGCGCAGCGAGACGCCGCGCTCCAGCGACCGCCCCCCCTTCAGCACCGCGACCTTCAAGCCGACCCCTCGCCGGACCTGCGGAAGGGGAGCACGTCGGCACGCTCGGTCCCCTCGCCCTGAGCGCGGGGTGCCGGCACCTGGTGCTCCCCGGTCAGGGTGTTGTAGAGGTCGACCTGCTCGGCGACCGCCTTGCCGATCCGCCGCACGCCCTCGCGGATCTCCTCCTCGCCGACCCCGGAGAAGTTGAGCCGCATCGAGCTGCGGCCGCGGCTCTCGTCGACGTAGGCGGCCTGGCCGGGGACGAAGGCGACGTCCTCGCGCAGCGCCTTGGCCAGCAGGTCGCCGGTGTCGATGTAGTCGGGCAGGGTCGCCCAGATGAACAGGCCGCCCTGCGGCTCGGTCCAGCTCGCCTGGGCGGGGAAGTGCTCGCGCAGCGACTCGACCATCGTGTCGCGCCGCCGGCGGTAGATCTCGACCAGGCTGTCGACGTACTCGCGCCAGCGGCCTTCGGCGAAGTACTCGCGGACGAAGTGCTGGGTGAGGGTCGAGGTGCAGAGATCGGCCGCCTGCTTGCCGAGCACGATCTTCTCCATGATCGGCGGCGGCGCCACCGCCCAGCCCAGTCGGATCCCGGGCGAGAGGATCTTCGACAGGGTGCCGACGTAGATCACGAAGTCGCCGCCGTCGAGCTGGTAGAGGGGCGGCAGCGGCTCGCCGGCGAAGCGCAGCAGGCCGTAGGGGTTGTCCTCGACGACCAGCAGCTCGCGCTGCCGTGCCAGCTCGACCAGCCGCTGCCGGCGCTCCAGCGAGAGTGTGACCCCGGCCGGGTTCTGGAAGGTCGGCACCGAGTAGACGAATTTGGGCCGCCGGTCTTCGCCGTCGAGGCGCTCCAGCACTCCTTCCAGGTCCTCGATCCTCATCCCGTCGTCGTCGCACTCGATCTGCACGACGTCGGCCTGGTAGCTGCAGAAGACCGGCACCGCGCCGGGGTAGGTGGGGGCCTCGCAGACGACCACGTCGCCTGGGTCGACCAGCGTCTTGCAGATCAGGTCGATCGCCTGCTGGCCGCCGGTGGTGACGATTACGTCGTCCGGATCGGGCAGCATTCCCTCGGCGCCCATCACCTCGAGGATGCAGTCGACCGTCTCGGCGAAGCCCTCGGTCGGCCCGTACTGCAGCGCTTCGGCGGTGGACTCCTGCGCGATCCGGGTCATCTGGGCGGCGAAGGTGCCCGCCGGGAAGGTCGAGGTGTCGGGCAGGCCGCCGGCCAGCGAGATCACCTCCGGCCGCGCGGTGATCGCCATCAGGTCGCGCATCGCCGAGGATCGCATCACTCCGGTCCGCTCGGCGAAGAGACCCGCGTAGCGCTCCAGATCGCGGGTCCGGATATGGGCGCGGCGGCGGTGGGGCGTCTCGGGCATCCATGGAGTGTAGGTTTTCCGTCGTGAGCTTCCTCGAAGGAGCCGGACTCGAGCTCGGCATCGGCATCGCGATCGGGATGCTTGCGGGCACTACCGGGACGCGCGGATCGGCGCGCGGCCGGATGACCCTGCTCGCCGCGGTGATCGGGCTCGTGGTCGGATTCCTGCTCTCCGGCGCCGCGGACATCAACAACCTGCTCGGAGCGCTGTTCTGCCTGGTTGGAGCGGTCGTCGCCTGCCTGGTGATCAGCGACGTGGTCAGCGGCGCCGGTCGCCGCCAGGAGGGCGGCGGAGGCAGCGGGGCGCTCGGCTTCCTGGTCTCGCTCGTCGCGCTGGTCGTGGTTGCGGCGGCGCTGTTGCTCCCCGTCGTCACCTTGCTGGTCGTGCTCGCGCTCGTCTGGCTGGCCGCCGCCCGCCACCGTCGCGCGCAGCGCAAACACGCCGGCCTGCGCGTGCTGCGCTAGCAGCGGCGCGGGCTTCATCATTCGGGCCGATGCCCGCGAAGGCAGGCGCCGAGATGGGTTCTAAGAAGCTGGTCCTCACCTACGTCGACTCGCTGCGCACCGACATGCTCGAACGCGCCGTCGAGCAGGGGCGGGCTCCGACCTTGGGGGCGCTGCTGGAGCGCGGCCTGCTCGTCCCGGACTGCGTCTCCAGCTTCCCCTCGGTGACGCCCGTCGCCTGCGCCGAGATGGTCACCGGCGTCGCTGCCGACCGCCACTGGATCAGCGGCATGAACTGGTACCACCGGTTGGAGCAACGCTACGTCGAGTACGGCTCCTCGCTCGACGCGACCCGCACGGTCGGCGTCTTCCGGGCCCTCTACGACCTCGTCTACAACATGAACCTGGCCCACCTCAGCCCCGAGGTCGAGACGCTGTTCGAGCGGCTCGACGACGCCGGGGTGCGGACCGCCAGCACGCCGTTCCTGATCTACCGCGGCCGTCATCGACATCAGGTCTCGCTCGAGGGCCTGCTGAGGCGCGCCGTCGAGACGACCCGGCTGAAGTTCCGCCACCACACCTGGGGGCCGGCCGAGCTGTTCTACGGCGACCTCTACGCGAGCCGCGAGGTGCCCTGCAAGTCGACCTCGATTCCCGGCAACCGCGACGGCTACTCGGCCTGCTGCGCGGCGGAGCTGGAGCGCGCCGACGGCTACGACTTCCTCGTCTTCTCGCTCCCCGACAACGACAACTTCTCGCACCGCTACGGCCCTGGGGCCAGCGTCGAGTCGATCGCCAGGGTCGACCACCACTTCGCGACGCTGGTCGAGGTGAGCGGCGGGCTTGAGGAGTTCCTCGAGGATCACGCGCTGATCCTGCTCGCCGATCACGCCCAGACGCCGGTCAGCCGCGGCCTGCCGCTGGCCGAGCTGCTGGCCCGTGACTGGGAGGTGCTGGAGCCCTCCGAGGACCGTCCCGAGCGGGCGCAGCTGGCGGTCAGCCCGACGGGCCGCGCCGCCCACGTCTACCTGCTGCCCGGGGAGGGTGAGCGGGCCCAGGCCGGCGAGGTCGGGCAGCGGCTGGCCGAGACGGAAGGGATCGATCTGGTGTGCTGGCTCGAGGACCGCGACCGCGAGCCCCTGGTCCGCGGCGCCACCGGCGCGCCACCGGGCGGGGAGGCGACCGCCGTGGTCCAGCGGCGAGGGCGGCGGCTGCGCTTCGCCCCCGGTCGCGAAGTCGCCGACCTGCGCGGCCGCGGCTGGGACCTCGACGGCGACCTCGAGGCGCTGCAGGCCGCAGTCGAGGACGGCCGCCTGGTCAGCGACGAGTACCCCGACCCGCTCGCCCGGGTCCACGCGGCGCTGAGCGCACCCAACGCCGGGGATTTCATCGTCTCCCTGACGCCGGGCTACGAGGCGGTCGACTGGGGTGGCGTCAGCCACGCCGGCGGCGGCAGCCACGGCGCCCTGCACCGCGGCGACTCGCTCGGCCCGCTGCTCTTCGTCGGCTGCGGACCCGATGATCGGAGCGAGCACGCGCAATGGGCGCTGCGCGACGTGGCGCCGGTGGTGCTCGAGCACTTCGGGGTTGCGTGAGGAGGCGGGGGTTGCTCCGGCTGCTCATCTCCCTCATCGTTCTTGCCCTCCCGTTGCTGAGCCCACCCCCCGCGTCGGCCGGCGTGAACGCGCAGCAGGCGACCAGGATCGCCAACCGCGACGCGAAGGTGGTCGACGAGCGGCGGGAGAACGGCGGGCTCACCCACAGCGCGAGCATGGTCGAAGGCCACTGGGAGGTGGCCTACTTCGCCGGGGACAGGGAGGTTGCGCTGGTCCTGGTCGACCCGGATTCGGGCCGAGTGACCGAGTCGTGGACCGGCTACCAGGTGGCGTGGAAGATGGCACGGGGGTACTCGGGGGCGTTCGGGCACAAGCTGAACGCGCCCTACGTCTTCCTGCCGCTCTGCGCGCTGTTCCTGCTCGGGTTGATCGACTGGCGCCGGCCGTTGCGCGTCGCCAGCCTCGACCTGCTGGTCCTGCTCGGGTTCGGCGTCTCCAACTGGTTCTTCAACCGAGCGGAGATCGGCGTCTCGGTTCCCTTGCAGTACCCGGTCCTGCTCTACCTGCTGGCCAGGGCGCTGTGGATCGGCTTGCGGGGGAGGGGGGAGGGGATCCGGCCCGCCTGGCCGGCCGCCTGGCTGCTGGTCGCCGCCCTTTTCCTGGTCGGCTTCCGGACCGGCCTCGACGTCGCCGACTCCGGCGTGATCGATGTCGGCTACGCAGACGTGGTCGGTGCCGACCGAATCGCCCACGGCGAGCCGCTCTACGGCAACTTCCCCGAGGATGTCTCGCAGGGCGACACCTACGGCCCGGTCAGCTACCTCGCCTACGTTCCCTTCGAGGCGATCTGGCCCTGGTCGGGAAGCTGGGACGACCTCCCGGCCGCCCACGCCGCGGCGGTCGTCTTCGACCTGGCGACCTTCGCCCTGCTGATCTGGCTCGGCCTCCGCATCCGACCGGGACCGGAGGGCCGCAAGCTCGCCGCAACCCTCGCCTTCGGCTGGGCCGCCTACCCCTACACCGCCTACGCCCTCGAGTCCAACTCCAACGACACGCTGGTGGCGATGCTCCTCGTAGCCACCCTGCTGGCTCTCACCCGCCCGGTCCTGCGGGGCGCCTTCGCAGCCCTGGCGACGCTCACCAAGTTCGCGCCGGTGGTTCTGGTACCGATGCTGGCGACGTATCGACCGCGGGTGGTGTCACGGAGGGGGGTTTCCCTGACGACAGGACCCGCGGTCGGAAGGTTCGTCCTCGCATTCGGGATTATCATCGTCCTGCTGATGCTCTGGCCGGCGATCGACCCGGGCCTGCACACCTTCTGGGACCGCACCGTCGCCTACCAGTCGGGCCGCGACTCTCCGTTCAGCATCTGGGGGCAGGTGCCGAGCCTGGAGCCGCTGCGCATCGCGATCCTCGTCGTCACCGGGCTGCTTGCGATCGCCTTCGCCTTCTGGCCAAAGCGCAAGTCCCTCACCCAGATCGCCGCTCTATCGGCAGCCCTCCTGATCGGCATCCAGCTCACCGCCCAGCATTGGTTCTACCTCTACATCGTCTGGTTCTACCCCCTGCTGCTGACTGCCCTGGCTAGAACGGACGGATCCACTGAGAAAGCTTCCGCCTGCCCGGACGCCTAAGGGGACATTTCAGGCCTACGAAATCCGGATTTGGCTTCTATACTTACTTTCAGATGCCCCCTAGACAGACGCTACTCCCGACGGTAGGTCGGACGTATCAGGAAACCCATCCCTGGATCGACTTTCGGGTCGATCTGAGGCCGGCACCGCCGGAGCTGTGGATGCTGCTCGGCGAGGCGCGATCGAAGATCGCTCATATCGCCGGCTCGCTTCTCAACCCCGACGTCGCGGCGGAGATGCACATCGTCTATCTCGCCAAGGGCGTCCTGGCGACGACCGCGATCGAGGGCAACACGCTGTCGGAGGACGAAGCACGCCGGAGGATTGAGGGAGAGCTCGAGCTTCCACCGTCCCGGGAGTACCTCGGCCGAGAGATAGACAACATCATCGCCGCCTACAACAAGATCAAGGACGAGCTAGTGGCGGGCGCCGCTCCTCCCATGAGCCGGGCGACGATCGAGAACTACAACCGATTGATCCTGAAGGACCTGAAGCTCGAAGAAGGGATTGTCCCCGGAGAAATCCCTGTCCATCCCGTTGGGGTCGGCGGATACCCGGGCGCGCCTCGCGAGGACTGCGAGTTCCTGCTTGAGCGCCTGTCCGACTGGCTCAACGGTCCGGACTTTTCGCCGCGAAGCCCCGAATGGGCTCTGCCAATGGCGATCGTCAAGGCGATTCTCGCCCATCTCTACATCGCCTGGATCCATCCATTCGGCGACGGGAATGGGCGTACGGCCCGATTGATGGAGCTTCGGATCCTCCTGGAAGCGGGGGTACCCACGCCGGCAACGCATCTGCTCAGCAACCACTACAACCAGACTCGAACGGAGTACTACCGCCAGCTACACGACGCGAGCAGGGGGGACGCAGATGTGCTCCCCTTCGTGCGGTACGCGCTGCAAGGTTTCGTCGACGGCCTGCAAGAGCAACTGGCCACGATCCGCAGTCAGCAGTTCGCCGATCGATGGGAGCAGTTCGTCTACCAGCAATTTGGCCGGGCCACGACGACCGCCAGGATGCGCCAGCGCCAACTCGTTCTCGAGATGTCGAAGAAGGAGGGGATCACGTCAAGGGCGGAGCTCCCGAGACTGAGCCCCGGCTTGGTCGAGATGTACCACGGCAAAACGGAAAAGACTCTCACCCGGGACATCAACGCCGTTCTCAAGATGGGCTTGATCCGCCGCCGGGGGGCCGGATACGTCCCGAACAAGCGAGTCATAGAGGCCTTCCTCCCGGTGACGGCGGAGACGAACGATCCCTGAAACCAGCGGCTAGGGCGTCTGCGGAGCGGGCACCATCACCTGCTCGATCGAGTCGGCCAAGCCCCTGTCGTTGACCTCGACGGCGGCTCCCATCACCCACACGTCCTCCGCCGCCGTCTCGAACTTGACCGGCATCTGGGTGATCATCGCCTCCAGCACCTGCTCCGGCTTGACCCCGAGCACGCTGGTCCGCGAGCCGGTCATGCCGACGTCGGAGATGTAGGCGGTCCCGTGCGGCAGGACGCGGGCGTCGGCGGTCGGGACGTGCGTGTGGGTGCCGAAGACGGCGGCGACGCGGCCGTCGAGGTGCCAGCCCATCGCCACCTTCTCACTGGTCACCTCGGCGTGGAAGTCGACGACGACGCAGTCCGCCTCGATCCGCTCGAGGATGCTGTCGACCTCGTGAAAGGGCGAGCGGGCCACGTTCAGCCCGACGGCGCCGCTGAGGTTGACGACCCCGACCCGCATCCCGCCCGCCTCGACCACCAGGTGGCCGCGGCCCGGGTTGGCATGCGGGTAGTTGGCCGGGCGCACCACCCGCTCGTCGCGGTCGAGGAAGTCGTACGCCTCGCGGTGGCGGTAGACGTGGTTGCCGGTGGTGATCACGTCGACCCCGGCGTCGAACAGCGCCTTCGCCGTCTTCTCGGTGATCCCGATCCCGCCCGCCGAGTTCTCGCCGTTGACGATCGTCAGGTCGGGGGCGTGCCGCTCGCGCAACTCCGGCATCGCGGCCTTCAGCCCGCGGCGCCCCGGCCCACCGACCACGTCTCCGATGAACAGGATCTTCATCAAGACGGGACCCTATCCGCGATACTGACGGGAGATCGCATGGATGAGCGGAGCGAGGTCGTGCGGCGCGCGCTGGATTACCCCCACGCGATCCCCAAGCGCTCCTTCGTCCAGGTCGGCGAGCGGTCGGTTGCCCTCGGCGAGGTCGAGGTCGACCTGGCGCAGCGGACCGCGCTGCGTCCCGACCGCGACTTCGAAACATTCGTCGCCGAGTGCGCCGCCGCCGCCGTCTCACTGCGCGATTTCGCCTGTCAGACGCTGGCGAAGCGACGCAGAGCGAAGCGGGCGAGCAGCCCGTAGGCGACGATCAGGATCGCCAGGTGGAGCAGCGGGCCGCCGATGCTCGGGCCGTTCGAGTCGAGCGCCGCGGTGATCGCCTGCAGCGCCGGCTTGAACGGGAAGAGGGCGGTGAGGACGCGGATGCCGTCGTAGACGGTCGAGCCGACCGCGCCGGAGGGTACGAGGGAGAGCAGGGCGATCGGCAGCGAGACCATGAAGGCGAGGAGCGAGACCGCGCGCACGTCGCGCGCCGCCGCGCCCAGCGCCGCCCCCGCGGCCGCCAGCCCCGCTCCGCCGGCGAGGATCGCCGCCAGCCAGAGGCCGAAGCGCCCCCAGTCGAGCGAGACGAAGATCTGCACTCCGGCCAGCATCAGCAGCGTCACCGCCAGCCCGACCGCGATCCCCAACCCGACCTTCTCACCGAGCAGCGCCGAGCGCGAGACGAGCCCGCGGGTGAGCCGGGGAAAGGTGTTCTCCTCGCGCTCCAAGGCGAGCGAGCCGGCGACCAGCAGCAAGGTGACGAAGGTCAGCGTCAAGGTCGCGGCGACGGCGATCGCGAAGACTTCGAGCGGCGGCGTCGGGGCGCTGACCGTCTGCTTGTCGACGACGATCGGCTGGGTGAGCCGGTCGATCAGCGGTGAGGCGACGTCGAGGTTGTCGCGGGCCAGCGTGGCGAAGCGGATCACCCGGTCGAGGGCCGGGCGCCGGGGCGGCGGCACCGCCGTCCGCAGCGTCCGGAGGATCTTCGCCGCGCTCCGCAGGCCGAGGATCTCGACCGGGGTCCCGAGCACGTCGAAGTTGCCCCCGTTGACGACCAGGTCGAGGTAACGGCCGCCTTCGGCCGCGATTTGCTTGGCGATCAACAGGTTGGCCTGGCCGAGCAGCGATTCGATCCGGTCGTCGACCACCTGCGCCTTCAGCGGGTCCTCCTCGTTGACGATCACCTCGACTTGCGGCGTTTCCGGGTTGAGGGTCGAGAGCGAGTTGAGCCGGTCGACCAGGTCAGCGGGCAGGATCAGCGCGGCGAGCACCTCGCCGGAGCGGACCTTGTCTTCCGCGGCCCTGCGGCTGCCGACCGGCACGCACTCGACTCGGCCGCAGATCCGCTTGTCGACCCCGACCGGCTGCAACTGCGACCCGGCGGCGGCGACCCGCGCGCCGGGCGGGATTTCGTTGAGGAAGGCAACCCTCGGCTCGCCGGGCCCGCGCGAGATCGCGAAGCCGACCAGCAGGGCGATCAGCACCGGGTAGGCGACCAGCAGCACCGCCTGCAGGGGGGAGCGGCGGAGGATCTGCAGGTCCTTGAGCAGCAGCCAGCGCATGCTCAGTGACCGCGGTGGTGAAGGAAGGCGACGAAGGCAGTCTCGAAGTCGCTGCCGGCGGCCGCGGGCGCCTCGGCCCGCACCGCCTCGCGCAGCTGCCCGGGCGTCCCGTCGAAGAGCCCCTCGCCGTCGGCGAGCACCAGCAACCGCTGCCCGTAGCGCTCCGCCTCCTGGATGTCGTGGGTCGAGAAGATCACCGTGGTGCCGCGCTCCGCCAGGGCCGAGACAAAGCTCCACAGCCGCGCCCGCTGGCGCGGGTCGAGCCCGACGCTCGGCTCGTCGAGCAGCAGCGCCGCCGGCTGGGCCAGCAGTCCGATCGCGATGTTGATCCGCTGCTGGTTCCCCCCCGAGAGGCGGGCGACGACCTCGCGGCGCCGCTCTCCCAGGTCGGTCAGCTCGAGCATCTCCTCGACCGATTCCCGCGGGTCCCCGTGCCGCTCCAGCCGCGCGAACAGCAGCAGGTTCTCCTCCACGGTCAGCCGCCGGTAGAGCGCCGCCTGCTGCGGCACCCACCCGACCTCGCCGTTCGGCGACCGCACCTCCCCCTCGTCCGGCTTCACGATCCCCGCCAGGATCGAGAGCAGCGTCGTCTTCCCCGCCCCGTTCGGCCCGATCACAGCCATCAGCTCCCCCGACCGAACGGCCAGATCGACTCCCCGCAGCGCCTCGCGCGCCCCATAGCGCTTCACAAGCCCTTGAGCCTCAAGCGCGGCCGTAGCAGCTCCCGCCATGCGCGCGAACGCTACTGACCGACCGAGCAGCGAGTGTTGGCTGTCGCTTGAGCGGACAAGCTGGCGCTTGAGTGCGGAGGGGCGGGGACACCCTCGAACGGGCGGATACCCCGAGCGGTAAGCCATCGGCGGCTCGAGAGGAAGGGATTGGGATACCCCTGAACGGGCGGATACTCAAAGTGCCGAGCTAATTAGGGCACCGATATACTTGACTCACCAGCGGTGACGTAGTAGACTCACCACATGAGCCAAGGCAATGAACGTCCCTCGAATCTCCTAGAGGCAATTCGCTACTTCTCCGATCTTGATGTAGCCACGGATTTCGTCGCCAAGCTCCGCTGGCCCAACGGCCCGGTTTGCCCGCGCTGCGGCGGCGTCGAGTACTCCTATCTGACGACGCGCCGTCTCTGGAAGTGCAAGGAGTGCAAGAAGCAATACTCCGTCAAGCTCGGGACGATCTTTGAGGATTCGCCGCTCGGGCTAGATAAGTGGCTCCCGGCAGTCTGGCTGACCGCCAACTCCAAGAACGGAATTAGCTCCCACGAGCTAGGCCGGGCGCTCGGGGTCACGCAGAAATCGGCTTGGTTCATGTTGCATCGCATCCGACTTGCTATGCAGACCGGCACCTTCAAGAAACTCGATGGCGAGGTCGAGGTTGACGAGACCTACATCGGCGGCAAGGCTCGGAACATGCACACGCATGTGAAAGCACGGAAGATCACCGGGACCGGCGGCAAGGACAAGACCGTCGTTGCCGGTGCGCTCCAGCGGGGCGGCGAGGTCAGGGCTGAGGTAGTCCCGAATAGACATCGCCCCACGCTCCAGGCCCATGTGGACAAGCACATCGAAAAGGGCTCAGACCTGTACACCGACCTGCATCAAGGCTATGCGGGCCTCGATGCCACCTACGAGCATGAGACCGTGGATCATGCGATGGAGTACGTAGATGGTCGCGTCCACGTCAACGGCCTTGAGAACTTCTGGAGTCTGCTCAAGCGTGGGCTGAGTGGCACCTACGTGAGCGTTGCCCCATTTCATCTGTTCCGCTACTTGGACGAGCGTGCCTTTACCTTCAATCAACGCAGCGCAACCGAGTATGGCCGGTTCTCGGCCATACTCGCAGCCGTGACCGGCCGCCGACTTACCTATCGGCAGTTGACTCAGCCTTAACTTTTCGCGTCAGCCTTCGGCTTCGGCGTATCCACAAGGTGTTTCGTCAGATCCTCAAAGCGAGCGTACTCTCCCGATTCCGGCTCGTTGGGATTTTCCGTCGTTAGCTCGCTAAGAACCGTTATCTTGATCCCACCCGTTGGATTAGAATTGTCGATCCGTGGCACCCTCATGATGGATTGTCTCCCGGTTGTTGTAATACGGCATTGAACGGAACCGAAGCTTGGTGGCTCCCGTCGATCAAAATCTCTAAACTATATCGGCCTGGATGCGGGAGCATGGGCCGGCCGGGGAAGGTCCAGGCAATAGGTAGCGAGATTTCCTCGCCCGGTGGAATCTCCACATCTGGCGGCGGCGGGCTCTCTCCAACACCGATATTGACTTTGGTGACTTGGTGCCCATCCTCGTCCTGCAGCAAGACTTCTATTTTGTGCGCATGCGACAACTCTGCAGGACGGGCGATTATGCGCATCGCCAGATGCAGCCCAAGGGGTGAAGGAAAAGAGTCTCGCCGCGTAACAGTGACACCGCCACCAAGGATGTTTAATAGGCCATCACCCTTAACAGTGGCGGCGTCGCAAAGAAGTGCCGTATTAACCTGCATCGTCTACGCGGCGGCAAGTGGCCGTTCAACGACAGGCAGTTGATATCCCTTGACTTCGAGTATCGACTCGGTTTCTTCTTCGCCGCCAGCTGGGCTCCACGTTGACTCATCCAGCTTCACGTAGATGATCTTTCCTCGGACATGATCTACGTGTCCGTAGCACTCGTTGCCTTCGTCATCGAAGAGAAATACTGAGTCCCCCGGCTCGGGGGCTTCGTAAACACCTTGGACGTGACGAGAGGAAACCTTCACAAGGAGTCCGTCATCTGCAACGTTGTTGAAGTCAACGCGAAACGTCATAATCCAATCACTACTTCCTAAGTTGGGGGTTGTCGATCATTGTTGGGAAAGCGCCTCGAAGCTCCTCCCATAGTGTCTCGGATGGCTCTTCTCTGAGCTTGAGGTCTGCATGGGGGAACTTGCCGGAAGGGAGAACCTCGTGTCCAAGCGCGCGCAGCGCCCCAACCGTTGAGAGTCGCACCTTGGTGTTCCTGATCCAAGGCGACGCGAGTGCAATCGCGGGGCCATCGAGGTCGGGAGCACAGGAAACCGAGATCGCCCACTCATCGGGGAACTCGTCGTTATGGACCTCTGCATTGTCTTGCAGGGAGCCAGAGGCCATCTGCCCGCCGCGAACGACAATCGCATCGTCCGGCAGCAGGCTGTCGCCTGAATCTGGCGGCAGCTCCGCCACACATAGCTAGCATATCGGACGGAAGCGCTTTTCGGGTACTCAGGCGTGCCAACTGACGCCGATCTGTCTGACGGCGCTGCTACTGATACTCGGTTGAAGTGCCGTCGGGTCAGTCCGGCCCAGGCGGCCGGCACCGACGGATGGTGCGTTCGGCGCGCCCCCTGGCAGGCAACGCAGCCACGTGTAAGCCCTGCCGGGGGGTTCTTTTCGGCGGCTCCGCTCCAATCTCCTTTGTGCGAGAAGGGTTGCCCAAAGGCAACGCCATCATCGTAGGCACATCGGACGGAACCCGCAAAATCCGCGCTCCGATTGGGTGAGCCAGGTATATCAATGCCCTAATTAGCTCGGCACTTGTCCGGGCAGGGGTATCCCAATCCCTCCTCACCCGCTCTGATCAGATCGGCGGTTGTCCGGGCGAGGGTGCCCCCATCCCTCCCCTAGAATCGCCTCGATGCCCTTCCCGAGCACCCGCCTGCGACGCCTGCGCCGCACCGAGGCCCTGCGCGGCCTGGTCCGCGAGACCGACCTCTCCGTCTCGCACCTGATCCAGCCGGCCTTCGTGGTCGCCGGCGAGAGCGTTCGCGAGGAGGTCCCCTCGATGCCCGAAGTCGAGCGCTTCTCGATCTCCGAGCTGGTCGCCGAGGCGACCGAGATCGGCACGGCGGGGATCGGCGCGATCCTCCTCTTCGGCATTCCCGCCAGCAAGGACGAGTCCGGCTCGGGCGCCTACGACGACGAGGGAGTCGTGCAGATGGCGGTCCGAGCGTTGAAGGAGGCCCACCCCGACCTCACGGTGATCACCGATGTCTGCCTCTGCGAGTACACCTCGCATGGCCACTGCGGCTTCGTCCGCGACGGCGAGGTGGACAACGACCTGACGGTCGAGCTGCTGGCGAAAACGGCGATCTCCCACGCCGAGGCCGGCGCCGACGCGGTGGCGCCGAGCGACATGATGGATGGCCGAGTCGGCACGATCCGCCACCAGCTCGACGAGGAGGGCCATGCCGGTGTGCCGATCGTCGCCTACAGCGCCAAGTACGCCTCGGCCTTCTACGGCCCCTTCCGCGACGCCGCCGAGTCGACCCCCGCGTTCGGCGACCGGCGCGGCTACCAGCTCGACCCGGCCAATGCCGCCGAGGCCGTGCGCGAGGCGCAGCTCGACCTCGAGGAGGGGGCCGACATGCTGATGGTCAAGCCAGCGCTCCCCTACCTGGACGTCGTTCGCCGCGTCAAGCAGGAGACCGGGGCGCCGCTCGCCGCATACCACGTCTCGGGCGAGTACTCGATGCTGAAGGCGGCCGCCGCCAACGGCTGGATCGACGAGCGGGCCGCGGTGCTGGAGACGCTGACCGCGATCCGCCGGGCCGGCGCCGACGCGATCGTCACCTACTACGCGAAGGAGGCCGCCGCATGGCTTCGGTGAAAGCGCCGCAGTCGAAGGCGCGCACCCGCAAGGACGGGGCGGCGATCCCGCTGGACGAGGCCGACAAGCGGCTGATGAACCTCCTGCAGTCGAGCTTCCCGCTCGACCCCGAGCCGTTCGCGGCGCTCGCCGCCGAGGCCGAGCTGGAGCTGGACGACGCTCTCGGCCGCACGCAGCGGCTGCTCGACGAGCGGATCATCCGCGAGATCACCCCGATCTTCGACACCCGGGCGCTCGGCTACGAGTCGATGCTGGTCGCCGCCAAGGTCGACGCCGACCACCCGCAGCGCGCCGCGGCGGCGGTAAACGCCCACCCCGGCGTCTCGCACAACTACCTGCGCACCCACGACTTCAACCTCTGGTTCACGATCGCCGTGCCGCCCGACTCCGAGCTGGGGATGGAGGGGACGCTGGCGGCGCTGAGCGAGGAGACCGGCGCCGAGTCGGTGCGCGAGCTTCCCACCCTGACCCTGTTCAAGATCAACATGAACCTGGAGATGGAGAAGGGCACCGAGGCGCTTGCCGCCGCGGTTGAGGCGGCGCCGCCGCGCGAGTTGGAGCGCCAGCCCTACGATGAGCATGACGTGGCGACGATCCGCGCCGTGCAGGGGCCGATGGCAGCGGTCGAGCGCCCCTACGACAAGGCGGCCGGCGAGCTGGGGATCCCGACCGAGGCGCTGCTCGAGCGCCTGCGCGACATGGTCGACCGCAAGCTGCTGCGCCGCGTCGCGGCGATCCTCTACCACCGGCGCGCCGGCTTCTCGGCCAACGGGATGGGAGTCTGGAAGGTGCCCGAGGGGGAGGTCCTGGAGACCGGCCGGCGGATGGCCTCCTTCCGCGGCATCTCCCACTGCTACCAGCGTCCCACCTACGAGGACTGGCCCTACAGCGTCTTCACGATGGCCCACGGCCGCTCGAAGGAGGAGTGCGATGCGATCCTCGACTCGATCGCCGCCGAGTGCGGGATCGCCGCCGACGACCGCGCCACCCTCTACTCCTCGACCGAGTACAAGAAGGTCCGCCTGCATTACTTCACCGAGGACTACCGACACTGGGAGGAAGGGCATTCCTAGCCACGGGCGCTCGGCGGATCTCTACCGCCGGGCGCTGAAGGTCCTGCCGGGGGGCGTCAACTCGCCGGTGCGGGCGATGCGGCAGATCGGGCGCGAGCCGGTCTTCGTCGAGCGCGGCGAGGGCTGCGAGCTGGTCGACGTCGACGGCAACCGCTACCTCGACTGGGTCTGCTCCTGGGGTCCGCTGGTCCTCGGCCACGCCCACCCGGAGGTGGTCGAGGCGGTCGCCGCCGCCGCCGCGCGGGGCACCAGCTACGGGGCGGCGACGGAGGCCGAGGTCGAGCTGGCCGAGCAGGTCGCCGCCCGCGTCCCCTCGGTCGAGATGCTGCGGATGACCAGCTCGGGCACCGAGGCGGCGATGGCCGCCGTCCGCCTCGCCCGCGCGGTCAGCGGCCGCGAGGTGGTGGTCAAGTTCGCCGGCGCCTACCACGGCCACTCCGACGGCCTCCTCGCCGACGCCGGCTCCGGCCTGGCGACGCTGGCGATCCCCGCCAGCCCCGGGGTCACCGCCGCCCAGGCGGCGGGCACCGTGGTGGTGCCCTGGAACGACCGCGCGGCGGTCTCCCGCGCCCTCGAGGAGCATCCGGTCGCCGCCCTGCTGGCCGAGCCGATCGCCGCCAACATGGGGGTCGTCCCGCCCGCGGACGGCTTCCTCGAGTTCCTTCGCAGCGCCACCCGGGGAGCGGGCGCGCTGCTCGTCTTCGACGAGGTGATCACCGGCTTTCGCGTCGCGCCCGGCGGCGCCCAGCAGCACTACGGGATCGAGCCCGACCTGACCGTGTTCGGCAAGGTGATCGGCGGCGGCCTGCCAGCGGCCGGCTTCGGCGGCCCGGCGGAGACGATGGAGCGAGTCGCCCCGGCCGGCGACGTCTACCAGGCCGGCACCCTCTCCGGCAACCCGCTGGCGATCGCCGCCGGCCTGGCGACGCTGCGCCGGCTCGACGGTGCCGCCTACGAGCGGCTGGCGGCGCTGACCGACCGCCTCGCAGCCGGCTTCGCCGAGCTGACCGCCGGCCGCTCGCTGCGAGTCGCCTCCGCCCCCGGTCTCCTCACCCTCTTCTTCTCCGCCGACCCGGTCGAGGACTTCGCCGGCGCCGCGGCTTGCGACCTCGACGCCCACGCTCGCTTCTGCCGCGCCATGCTGGAGCGCGGCGTCTACCCGCCACCCTCGCAGTTCGAGGCCTGGTTCGTCTCGCTAGCCCACGACGAGGCGGCGATCGACCGCACCCTGGAGGCGGCGGCCGACGCGCTGGAGGAGGTCCTGCAGTGAGAGCTGTGGCGTTTTACTGTCGGTATGCGACAAGAAGTCGCCACAGGCAGCGGTGAGGACCAGTGAGCGGGGATCCGGATAACGCCCTCAGCCTGCTTGCCGCCCAGCTGCGCGAAGAGGGCGCGCCGATCTCCCCGCACGTGGTCGAGCCCCGCGAGGAGCCGGTCCTCGGCCCCCGCGCAGCCGCCGGCCTCCGCGCCGCCTCCGCGCCAGCCGAGTACGCGCTGGTGATCGAGTCGGTCCGCGAGGGATACCTGCTGCACTACGGCGAGCCGCGGCTGCTGGCCGGCCACGATGCAGAGTTGGCGCTGCTCGCCGGCGACTATCTCTACGCGCTCGGCATCGAGCGGCTCGCCGCCCTCGGCGACAGCGAGGCGGTCCGCGTCCTCGCCGACCTGATCAGCCAGTGCGCGCAGTTCCACAGCGAGGGTCGCGAGGACGAGGTCCCGGATCTCTGGGAGCGGGCTGTAGGCGCGATTCGCGGAGACTGAGAGGCCGTGACTGGCCAAGCAGTTCGGTGGACGCAGCGGCCGACCGAGGATGCCGAAATGCGCAGCGCCAGACGGCCTCTCAGCGGACCTTGCAGTCGCGGATCAGCGTAGAGCTGACCCGCCGCCCTTCCGCGAACTCGAAGTTGGCGCGGGCGAACGGGTAGACGGCGCCGGGGAAGCCGGCCGGTGCGGAGCAGGTGGCGCTGACGTAGCTGCGGCGGTGGCCCCGGTAGGTGTAGGTGCGGCGCAGTCGCATGGCGAAGTAGGTGACATAGGCCCACTTCCAGGCTGACTTCGGCAGCGTCGTCCTGATCACGGTGCCGAACGCGCCGCTTTGCTTCAGGACTTTGAAGACGAGGACGAAGGCCGACGGCGGACGGCGGCCGTAGATCTGCGCGAGGAGCCGGCGGTGCCCGCCGGAGCGTTTCGCGTTGAAGACGAGCAGCCGGCTCTTGACGGTAAACGGCTGCTGGTTGGGGAGGTTCACGCGGACCCGCACGCGGCCGTCGCCGACCCTCGCTCCGCCGCAGATCCTGCGGGCCGCGGCGATCGTCGCCGGCTGGATCCTGCGGATCCGACAGGTCGGCAGGCCCCGGTCGAACAGCTTCCCGTCGCGGTTGATCGCGATCGAGATCCGTCGCAGCTGGGGCGGCGGGTCGGCGCCGTCGGAGGTCCGAAAGGAGGTGTCGACGCTCACGGCCACCGGCGCCGGCCTGTTGCGAGGCAGCGAATGCGGGGATATCCCACCGTCGAAGGCGACGATCAGGTTTCCCTCCCGCTGCACCTCAGCCGGCGCGGCGGCAGCCACGCCGAGCGTGACCAGGAGCGCCGCGGCGATCGGCCCGGCGGGCCTCAAGCTAGAGGAACCTCGAGGAATCGATCCGGCACTGGTGGAAACCGAAGCCGACCACGGTGTTGTTGGCGCGGCTGTTGTTTCGGTTCAGGCTCACCGCTTCGTGCTGGGCCCTTCCCTTCTTCCCCGCCTTGAGGAACTTGCCGATCTTCCGAAGGTAGGCCTGCTCCTGCTTCAGGTAGCCGATCCACTTCGTCAGCTTCGCCTCGTCGGCCGGCGGTTGGGGCACCCTGGCGATCTGGCCGACGGTCTTGCCGAGCGCCGCGGCGGCGCGGATGAAGCGCCCTCCGGCGGGCACGAGCTTGCCGCTCTTCACCTGGCCCTTGACGCCCTTGAGGATGCGCGAGTTGGCGCTCGAGTTCTTCTTGCAGATCGGCTCGACCGCGGCGGCGTATTCGGTTCGGCTCGGTTCGGCGTCGGTCGCCAACGCGACGGGGGCCGAGACGAGCAGCGCCACCGCCACGGCAAGGCCGGGCAGGGACAGCGACGATTTCCTCAACGAGCTTCTCATCTGGGTCGATTCTCCTCTCGGCCGGCAGGCCGGCGCTTCGCGGTGCGCGTCGGCAACCCTCCCCGTCTTGCCCTCAGACGAAAAATACACGGGCTTCGATGTATTTCTCATTTAGCTAACCCGCGCGGGAACCGTGAAGATCGATCTGCGGCAGGATCTTCCGCAACGGCCGCGGCAACCACCAAACGCGATCGCCGAGCAGCAGCATCAGCGCCGGCAGCAGCACGATCCTCACCACCGTCGCGTCGAGCGCCACGGCGACGGTCAGGCCGACCCCGAGCTGGCTGACGGTGGCGATCTTGGCGCCGGCGAAGGCGGCGAAGACCACCGCCATGATCGCCGCGGCGCCGGTGATCACCCGCGCGGTCCGCTGCAGGCCGAAGACGATCGCCTCCTCGTTGGGCGCGCCGCTCTCGTAGTGCTCGCGCATCCGCATCAGCAGGAAGACGGCGTAGTCGATCGAGAGGCCGAAGATGATCCCGAAGATCCCCGCGGCGCCGATCGCGTCGACGTAGGTGCGCCCCCCCAGCGGCCAACCCTGCGGCACCTGGAAGAGCAGGGTGAGCACGCCGAAGGCGACGGCGACCGTGACGAGGTTGAGCCCCACGGCGATCGCCGCGAGCGGCAGCGCCCGCAGGATGACGACGAGGATCAGGAAGGTGGCGAGCGTGATCACCGCGATCACGATCGGGATCCGTTCCGAGATGACGTCGGTGTAGTCGATCAGCTCGGCGGCGCCGCCGGTCACCCCGGTGGTCGTCCCGGTGGCCGCTGCGAGCCCGTCGGCGTCCTGCTTCAGTCGCTCGTTCAGGGCCGCCGACCCCGGCGTGTTGAAGGTGGAGCGGGGGATCACGACGATCTGGGCGGCCTGGCCGCCGTCTTCGAGGTCGATGATCCGCCCAGCCCGCTTCCGTGCGTCGCGTGGCGCCCCCTGCAGGGCCGAGAGGACGAAGTAGCCGGAATCGAAGATCCCCGGCGAGGAGCGGCGCAGGCGGTCGACCTTGCGCTCGAAGTCATCGGCGCTGACCGTGACCCTGACGCGGGCGCGGCGCAGTCCACTCTGCAGCGGCCGCGAGCGCTCGAAACCTTCGGCCAGCCTTGCTTCCAGCGAGTCGGCACCCCCTTCGAGCTGGACGAGGCCGTCGACCAGCTGCGACGCTCCGCCTTCCAGCCGTTGCAGCCCTCCCGGCAGGGACTTTGCGGCGTCCGCCAGGCGCTTCGCCCCCCTGTGGAGCTCGGCGCCGCCCTTGGCCAGCTTCACCTGGCCTTCGTAGAGGCGATTCGATCGGCTGCCGAGTCGCTGCGCTTCGTCGCGGGCGATCGACAGCGCTTCGACCAGCCGTTCGGCTTCGCGGGCCTCGCCGGCCAGCGAGGGGTCGGCGCCCGCCAGCCGTTTCAGGTCGGTGCGCAGCTTGCGCGCCCGCGCCAGCCCGTTGCCGCGCAGGCTGCTCAGCAGGTCGGCCGAGCTGCCCTTCACCGAGAAGGCGCCAAGCTGGGCTTCCCGTTGCCCTTCGGCCAGCCGGCCCGAGCCGTCGGCGAGGCGTTCGGTGGCGCCGACCGCCTGTTCGGCGCCGGTGGCGGCGCGGGAGAGGCCGCCTTCGATCTGCCTGGCGCCTTCCCCGGCCCGGCCCGAGCCGGTGGCGAGCAGGCCGGCTCCGTAGGCGGCCTTGAAGAGCCCGGAGCGCAGCCGGCCGACCCCGTTGGCGGCGCCCCCGAGGTTCCTGCTCAGCTTCCTCAGCCTCCGCGGGTTCGCTTCGCCCCGGCCGGCGAGCAGATCGTCGCCGCTGCGCTTCAGCGGTTCGACCCGACGCCTCAGCTGGGCGGGTCCGATCACCGCCTGCACCCCGGGGTCGCGGGCGATCCGCCTCTGCCAGCGGGTCAGCGCTGCGAGCCTGCCGGGGTCGGTGATCGTCCCCCTGCCGGTGACGGCGACGAGCACGAACGGCGCTTCGAAGCCCGGACCGACGGCGTCGGAGATCAGCTCGGCTTCCTGGCGCGCGGGGTCGGAGGGGGGGAGCTGCTCGATGCTCGGCGGCCCCGTCTTCAGGCCGAGCACCGGCACGGCCAGCACCAGCACGAGCAAGCCGATCAGCACGACCGCGAGACGCGGCCGGCTCAGCGCTCCGGCGACCAGCGCCATCACGCCGGCCCCGTCGCGGGCGCCGCCGATCCGCCAGCGGTTGACGTTGGACCCGATCAGGACGAGCAGCGCCGGGCCGACCAGGGCGGCGACGAGGACGCTGATCGCGGTGACGACGATCGCCGTCCCGGCCAGCGAGACGAGCAGCGTCCCGGGCATCACGAACAGCGTCACCAGCATCGCCAGGAAGAGGGTCGAGCCGGCGAAGGCGGTGGTCCGCCCGGCCGTGCGGCGGGTCATCCGCGCGGCCTCCAAGGGCGTCGCGCCGTCCAGCAGCTCCTCGCGGAAGCGCGAGACCATCAGCAGGGCGTAGTCGACCCCCAGCGCCAGCCCCATCATCGAGGCGACGGTCAGCGCGAAGCCGTCGATCGCGACCCAGTCGGAGGCGATCGCCAGCACGCCCCGCGAGGAGATCACCGTCACCGCTCCGAAGGCGAGCGGGATCGCCGCGGCAACCGGGGAGCGGAAGACGAGCAGCAGGACGAGCAGCAGGAACGGGATCGCGATCAGCTCGGCGACTTCGGTCGAGTGAACGGACTCGTCCTGGATCGCCCGCGAGAGGCTGGCGAAGCCGGTCTCGGCCGCGCTGACCGGCGGCGAGATCCGCTCTTGCAAGGTTTGGTCCAGATAGGGGACGGTGTCCTTGACCGCCGTCTCCGCGTCGACGTGGAAGTCGACCAGGATCAGCGCCTTTCGCGGGCCGGGGCGCAGGCGGGCGACGCTGCCTTTGTCCCAGGGCGAGATCGTCGAGACGGAGGGATCGGAGCGCAGCGCCCGGATCAGCGCCGGGCCCTGCCTGTCGAGCTGGCCCGGCGGCCCCTGGAGGAGGATCGCGAAGGGCGCCGTATCGCCAAAGTAGCGGTGCAGCAGCGAGGCGGCCCGCCCCGATTCGGTCCCCGGCACGCTGAGCGAGGTCGGCCGCAGCTTCCCCTCGACCCCGCGGCCCAGCACGCCGAGCACCGCGATCCCGGCGATCGCGACGATCAGCAGCCTCCCCGGATGACGCAGCGTCACCTGAGCAAAGCTAACGGACGCCCAAGGCAATAAACTCCGCCGCCCGTTGCACCTGGCGACCATTGGCTGATCCAGCGGACAAACGAGACGAGGCCGAGCTGAGCCACGCCGAGCGGGCGCAGCCCGACCCCCCCGGCTACTTCGAGGGCGAGTCGATGACCCGCCGCCGCGCCTTCACGATCGCCGTCCAAGGCCTCGGCGGCGTGGCCGGCGCGGCGATCGTCCTGCCTGCCGTCGGCTTCGCCGTGGCGCCGATCTTCCACCGCGGCAAGGAGCGCTGGGAGGTGGTGGGGGCGCTCGACGACTTCGTCGAGGACACCTACCGCCAGGTCGTCTTCACCGAGACCGAGGGGATCGGCGACGCCGGCAAGACGACGGCCTACGTGCGCAAGGGCTCCAGGCAGCTGGGCGAGAGCCCGAAGGAATTCGTCGCCGTCTCGAACCGCTGCGCCCACCTCGGCTGCCCGGTGCGCTTCGTCGAGGCGGCCGGCAACTTCATCTGCCCTTGCCACGGCGGGGTCTACGACTTCCAGGGCAAGCGGATCGGCGGCCCGCCGGTGCGCCCGCTCGATCATTTCCAGACGCGGATCCGCAACGGCCGGGTCGAAGTCGGCCCCCGCTACAGCGTCACCAACCAGCTCGATCCGGTCCGAGCGCGCGACCCCGGCGAGTTCACCGGCGGTGTCTGGGAATATCTCTACCCGCCCCGTCCCGACACCTTCCCACCGCCGAGCGGCTGAGACCCGGCTGAGCGATGAAACTCGACTCCCTCATCCCCGCCCCGCTCCGCAGGCCGGCCAAGCCGGGCCAGGGCAACGGCGCCAAGGGCCAGGCTCCGGCCGACCTGAAGACGGCGCCGCCGCAGCGCCCCTCCGACGCGCAGCGAGTTGGCGAGCGGGCCAAGGGCGCCCCGGCCGACGTCCTCGCCTGGGTCGACCAGCGAACCGCCGCCTCCGGCTTCCTCACCGGGATGCTCTACCGCAAGGTGCCGAAGGGAACCAACTGGTTCTACACGCTCGGCTCGGCGACGCTCTTCGCCTTCATCGTGCAGGCGGTCACCGGCGTTTTCCTGGCGATGTTCTACACCCCCTCGACCACCCAGGCCTACGCCTCGATCGCCCACATCAACAACGACGTCTTCCTCGGCCAGTTCGTGCACGGGATGCACAAATGGGGATCCAGCGTCATGGTCATCCTCGTCTTCCTGCACATGGGGCGCACCTTCTTCTTCGGCGCCTACAAGTACCCGCGTGAGCTGAACTGGGTGATCGGCGTCGTGCTCCTGATCCTGACGATGACGATGGCCTTCACCGGCTACCTGCTGCCCTTCGACCAGCGCTCCTTCTGGGCCTCGGTGGTCGGCATCAACATCAACGGCACCGGCCCGATCCTCGGCCCGTATCTGAGCGACTTCCTGCGCGCCGGGCCGGAGCTGGGCGCCACCACCCTGGCGCGCTTCTACTCGATCCACATGCTGCTCGTCCCCGGCGCGCTCATCGCCCTGGTCGGCGCCCACCTCTATCTGGTCGTCAAGCTCGGCACCACGGCGCCGCCGTGGCTGCACGCCGCGAAGCCCAAGGGCGCCACCCCGGCCTCCCAGCTCGAGGCCGGCGGCGGCGG